>TARA_R110002110_G_scaffold126866_2_pt1 | contig 21066 bp, 4 predicted proteins | sample TARA_R110002110 | Tara Oceans TARA_R110002110 (sample SAMEA4397330) | marine metagenome | biome: Polar Biome; feature: [SRF] surface water layer (ENVO:00010504); material: water (ENVO:00002006), including particulate matter (ENVO:01000060) such as... | depth 5 m
TGTTTTTTGTAAGCGTAAAAGTGATGTTATAATCAATTATTTTGCCACTTGTGGTTGATTTTACTCTAAACTTAAATTTTCTTCCCCACACAGATTGTTCAGCAATTCCTAATTTTAAATCATCTATGGTTCCCTGCAATGTGGCCTTGTTGAATAATGCCTCTTGCCCTTGATCAAAAATAATTTGCTCCACCGCTGGTGTTATTTGAAATAAACTTTTAAATTTACGACTATTTTGTGATACAATTTTTTTAGGAAAATCATATTCTGAAATAATCAATTTGGAATCATCAGCATCTTTTAACAATTCTACCTTATAAATAGGTGACGGATTAGAGACTAGTCCATTAGCGTTTACTTTTCTAAACATATAGTAGTTATTTTCTGTATTCGGAATAACATTATCTCGAAAAATAGCATCATCTGAAGCATATGGCATTCTGATTTCTGATAATTTGAAATCTTTAAAATCTGAGTAAGATTCTGGCGGCGTATGCATTTTGTAAATTTCAAACAATCCATCCTCCGGCATCGTTCGAAAGCGGACCTTTCCCTCTTTCTCGACAGAATTCATTCTCATCTTATCTATTTGTGCTTGGTCGCCGGGCTGCACGGGAATAAAGTTCGCGACAAGTTCTCCTTTGGTTGGAGACAGGTAAATATCTACTCTTGAATTCGAATTATTTTCAGTTACAAACTTTACTTGCGGAAAGATAGGTGGCGGTTGAATTGTTCGAACCCCCTCGGTAAATATCTCAAAAGGAATAATTATAATGTCAGGTTTGTTAACAACCTCTACGAGAGCATATTCATTTCCATCTTCGTTATGAAATCTTAGATTTTGATATTTATATTTGTTGCCGACTATCACATAGTGAGCCTGGCACTTATAATAATAAAGAGCATCATATTTTATTTGTGTGTCGTTCAGAAGACTTACATCATCTACTGCTGGTATATAAAATGATTGTGATGGGGTTCCCACTGTCGAGTCCTTAAACTTCTCGAGAGAATAAACGAAGTCTTCTATATAACATTCTTGGTTGTTACAAATGTCTTCATAGGATCTATAGGTTCCTTTAGATAAGTTTCTAACATAACCAGTAAGAAGCATTTTCTTAAAATCAGTTATCATTTTAGATTGGTTAATAGAATCAGGATTGAGAGAATAAAAATTATCAGAGATATCAAATTCATCTCCTTCCGCCCAGGCCAAGAGATCAAAGACTCCTATTTTTCTATTTTCAGTAACCCTTTCGCCAACTTGAATATTCAAATCTATTGATATTTTCTCCCCCTTTAAATAACTGTCCAAAACAGGATCAAAAACTTCAATGTCATTAACAAAAGAAGAAAATTTATTATTTACCTTGTTGGCAATTTTAATTTGATTATAATAAGGAAAACTATCTAATTTTACAGAAGCATTAAGGTCGGTCTGTTTTCTTGGGCCACTGTTCGGGATTACAAAATTTTGCATCTTTTTCTGCTCCAGTGAAAAATTAAGAGGTGACTTCATTCTTTTGGTTTTAAAATCTAAGAAATCTCTTTTTAATTTATTATCCAAAATAGAAGGCAAGTCGGTTTCTGTGGCTCCTCGTTGCAGTTCATCATAATCTTTGCTCACATAATTAAAATTTGTAACCACATCATAAGATGAAACTGTTTTATTTAAATTCACTGCTTCGACGGACGATAGTGGTTGCGGCGCTTGTAGAGACATGAAGTAATCGGAATAAACAGAGTTAAGGGAAATAACTGATTTTACAAATGAGTTAAACCTCGAGGTTTCTTGCAGTGATTCCAATTTCAACGTGGTAATTTCTTCAAATAAGAACCCTTGGTCATTTATTTTTTTATCCACAAAGGAAGCCTTTAGGGTCGCTTCGCCGGTGGTGGTTAACCTAGATTTTTCAAAACTGTAATTTTGAACTATTTTAGACTTCCCAAGATTGGCTCGTAAAGGGTCTCTAACCGCGCTTGCAATTATAATTTTCGGCATCAGTATCCGCCTCCCATATCATTTGGTCTAGATGTTTCGGCAGTTGTAGTATTTATAGATTTCCTCGCGAAAGGATCTTTTGACTGGCTCTGCTTAACTACGTTGTTCGTAGCATATTTAATGTTTCTAGATAATTCGTTTTTAGTAGTCATGTTGATATTAGTTTTCTGCTCTGGAGATTTAATTTGCTCTGTAATATTTTGTTCTAAATCTCGATTGCATAATAAAAAAGTAGCATTTAAAATAGGTAATTTAAACTGAGGGGAGGGTACCACTCCCAGTTCTGGGATTTCTGTATAAGACAATCTACAAATGACAGCATTTTTATCACTCAATAAAGAATCATCAAATGGAGCCCAAATAGGTTTAGAAATTATCAATAACCCATTGCTATCAGTTTCATGTCCCACCAGCATTTCCAACTTTTGAGAAGTTTGAAAGACCATCTCGGTGGCCACTTTCGTAGCAGGAGCAGCAAGAACATCTGATTTGGATTCGAGGATATTATTCTTTGCTGCTTGTGATTTGGACAAGATCAATGCCTTAAACGCCATCGGCATATTTTTCAATCTTGTTTTGGAATAAGATTTGGAAGAAAGGTAACTGGCTATAACATTATTGGGAGAAGAAATATCATAATGAGATTTAGCCCGATTCACTGGTTCCATAAAAGATTCCAACTGTTCATTGATAGCCTCTCGATCGGCATCCACTATCTCTTCTTTAATGTTAACTGGAGCCTGAACAAATTCCGATCCTTCTCCTAAGAAATTTTCTGAATCTATATTTAATGCATTATTCAAACTATTGTAATATTTCGTCGCAGTTTTTATAGAAAAAGAAAATCGATGCGCCGGAGTTCGATGTATAGACTTGGTCTGCATTCTTCTTCTGGATGAGTGAGCCACGGTGTTTGATTTTAAATGTCTTATTTTTCTTTTTCGATTCCGAGGCTTTTTAAATCCACTCTTCCACGGTTTTTTTCTGTTCCTCTTATCCTTTTGTGCTTTAAAAAATCTTTTTGCGACCCCTTTTGTATCTATTTTCGCCAAATCAGTGAGACTGGATTTTTTAGGACCCGAGGTAAAAGAAAGAGGAGCAAAAAATCTTTTTTTGGCATTATCAAAACTTGTAACAGCAGAAGAAACCGAGGGGTCTAGTTGATCAAAGTCTACCGGCAGGGGCGACTTGGTTGGTTCGAAAAAACGAGAGACCTCTAGATTGGCTCTTTTGTTAAGTGCTTCATGATCCACTGCGGCTTTGATGTCAGATTCAAGCCCCAAGCAATCATAAAATTCTCTATAATCTTCAAACTGAATTATCTCTTGGAACTCTTTGGATATAGAAATGATATTTGGGATCAGGGACTTCTTATTATTTTTGGGTCTAGTGGTTACATTATACTTGGCCACTATTTTAAATTTTCTTAAGAAGGTGGTTAATAGGGCCTCGTACTCAACGAGGAATTGTTCTCCATGGGACGGTTGATAATTTCCACTCAAAAACAAGTTCAACTTATTGTTTATCAACGTTTGAATTTCATCCACGGAAATCTTTTTAAAGTATGCAAGGTTGTTATAATAAACAGTTATGGCATTCAAAACACGACTAGAAACTATTACATTTTCTTTTAGTTTTCTTAATTTATAATCAAACTTGCTATGACGATTTAATGTAATTATTATCTCCTTAAGAATGTTAAGATTCTCTTGAAAATCTCTAATTTTTTGATCAATGAAACTTTGAGACTTATCAGCGATTGTTATTTCAACTTTATATTTAAATTGTCCGCTAGATTGTGAGGTTTGTTCTCTATCAAAAAATTGATAATGTCGAATTAAAGGGTTGGGATCTATATAAATCTGTCTCAAATTCTCAACATTTTTTAAAATTCCGGGAGATTCATCCACCGTTGTCCCAATATAATCATAGGAACTTATTTTATCTGTCACTACCCTAGGGGTCCCCGTGGTGCTTCCGACCATTCTGGTGGTTATTTGTTGTTTTACCGCCGAAATAGAATTAATTGCAACAGTATTAATAAACTCTTGAAAAATATTCCCGCCCAATCCAAACATTCTTTTTCCATGTTTTGTTTTCAATAAAACAAACTGTTTCATATTAACCGAAAAAAGTCCAAATAAATCAATGTCTTTGTTCATAGAATAGTGAACATCACTTATAATCGAATCGCTAGCCTTGGCCAGACCTTCTCTATTGGGGAAATTAATTGTCCTATTATCAATCAACTTGAGATTTTGTACTATCATATTTTTTAAAGTTTGGTGACCCTCGGTAGTATGGAAAGACCCCTCCATGTAATGACCATCTTGAAAGTGAACAGGCCCAGTCCAAATTGTATTATCTGGATTTAGAAACACCGTGGTTGTCTTTACCACCTCTGAACTGCTTATTATTCTTTCAGAGGTCACTGCTCCGTTATATTGTCTTAACTGTCCGGACAACTCAATTCTATAAAAATTCGCCAAATCCACAGTATCTATATAACAAAAGGCAAAAACAGTTAAGTTCTTGGTCCTGAAGTGTTCTTGGAACTTTACACGATTAGTGTATTGGCAGGTAGTTTTAGTGGTGGCTTTGGTAAAATAACTTATAGGTATTTTCTCAACAACAGTTTCTTCATCAAAAAATTCTGATTTTGTGATTTCATATGGAGACGCACTATTTCCATTTTTAATATACTCAGCCATCTTTGTGTTGGTAGTTCGAATAAAACAGATTTTTAAAAATTTATAAAAAGTTTTATCGCTACTCCACACGGTTTTGTCACCTTCCATCTTATCTAAAACTTCTAACTCAACGTCCACCTTATAGGTTTGGGTTGTGTTGTCGTTTAAAAAGATTCTTGTAATGTAAACGTTTGGAACGTTTTCTAAGCCGACCAGTTGATTCATCATTCTTCGCAATCCTCCAGGTCAGCATCAGTTATACGTGTTCCATAAATGTCAAAATCTATCCCCTCTCTATCGGGACACTCAACATCTAAAGACAGTTCTAAATCATGAGATTTCAAGACTTGCATGCCTGCACAGATATCAGCATCGGGTATTTCACCATCTGTGTTGAAGTTAATATAATGTTCCACATAGGTAGGTCCTATAGTGATGTTCGGGCCTTCTTTCTCTTCGTAAAGAATTCCATCTCGAATTTGTAAATCTCGAGGGAGAAATTTCAAGGGCCTCAATCGACCACTCTCAATGTCGTCATAAAGATAAGCCTCTATCTCAAGACCCCCTTTAAGAATGAAACTATCTTGCTCAGTTAAGTGACATAAGATTTGTTTTTCAATAATATCAATATAAGTTCCATCGCTAAAAACAGTGGAAACTGGTGCACGGGGAGAAACTTTTTGACCTCGGACAGGTGGGTTGTTCTTATTGTTTTTTATTTGCATGGTAAACTCAATCGTGGTATTAACTTGCGGAATCTGTCTCAAGTAAACACTGGAGCCCGTTAACGTAGTCGAAACCGAACCAGTGATATCACCTTGAATAAAAGTAGATTTCCAACCTGGGCCATAAATACTTGTCTGATCTGACGTTCCTAGTGGCTCAGTGAGGTAGTTTAGTTTAGTAGTTGTGTGTGGGTGAGTATTTTTTTCGTCCCTTTCATAAACAAAAATTTGCTCTTCGGGGGACATCAAGTCTCTCTGCGGTTTTAGGCGGGGAGTCTCTGTCAAAATCCTTGTTTGGATCACATTCTGTTCTTCCGTAAACCCACCGGCTTCAGCATCATAAAGGATATCATCATCAAAAAAGGCATAATAAGTAGGCATAAGAGTTCCTTTAGACATCAGACTCCTTCCGTAAGGTGTCAACTCTATACTAATTACATCTTCCTTTTTATTAAAAAATGTCACTCTTTCTTCATCCTTGCTTTACCTAATGCTTGCGGGATAGCCCTTGCTTGTATTTTTTTGGTTACATCGCCTTTAATTTTCTTTTTAAGAACCTGCCTACCGTCCTTCCTTTCGATTTCAGCAAAAGTAATTTCAGCATCTAATTTAACTAGTTCAACCAGCGAGAAATAATCATAGGGCCAATTGTAAGTGATGCCCTGGTCTGGTCCTGTTTTTTCAATCCAGGACTTTTTAAATCTTTTGTTGAGTAGGTTGGCTCCTCGGACTCCAGCATTCCCAACAACTTTGTCGAAATAATTTGTTTCTGCTTTACGCTTTACTTTAAATACCATCCATTGAATATTACCAGGCAAAGGCTCACGGGCTTCCGTGTTGGGATCATACGACATTCCAATTTCCGTTCTGAATTGTATATCTGCGCCGCCGCCCATCAGTTCATCCGCAAGAAGTTGGTGAGAAAGACTCACTTCTGCTTCTTGAAAACTAGTTCCAATGTCCGGGGGCAGGTTTTGCCAAATGTTTGCAAGATCTTGTTTCTTTAAATCATGAGTGAATTCAAAAAGATACATAGCAAATGGATCTATTTCGTTATATTGAACAAAATCCATCGATGGTGGTATACTAAATCTCGTCATCTTCTTGACCATTTCATAAACCGAACGGCCGGTCTGTGGTGTCATATCTGTCTGGGCTGCGTTTTTATGAAATTTAAAAGTGTCTCCCGCTTCATATTTAAGAGATTTTTTACAATCTTCTATGTCTCTACGAGGAATTGTAAAAAATTGCCTGCGGCCATCTTTTTGATAGAAAGGAACCGCAACTACTGCTTCTGAAATTCTTTTAACTCCTGCAGTTTGCCCCAGTTTGACCGGTTTTTTATTAAAACCACACAGGTCTGCTAAAGATTTAACATTTTTCTTTATAACGCTTGCCTTCAAGCCAATTCCTGCCTGCATCCAGTTATATGGAAGATCGGACACTTGCATAAAAATTCCTTTAGAAGGATCCGATTCAACCTCACCATATTGGTGCCACATTCCTCGAGGGACAGATTCTGAAGCATAGAGTGGAGATGTACAATTTGATGTCAAGAGGTTCGAATATTTATTAAAATTGAACATTGGTGTCTCAAATTTTGGTTGGATACACCACCGAGTATAAGCCTCGTTTGTAGCCTCGGTTGCAACATTGAATTTAAAATCAGTGTGGTCTTCTTGATCTTCTGATCTCAACATTGCACGTCCAAATAAATTTAAAGTACTATCTAATTGCATTGCGTTTGTGTTAATATAAAATGGGTGCTGGGGTTCATGTATAAATCTGGAATTCTGGTAATTAACTTTCCTCCATTTGTTCCCCCAAAAATTGGCAGTGTTCACGGGAGGATCGCCTGAGACACCATCGACGTAGGGCGGACTGGCCCAAGAAGCAGAATGAGGTGCACCATCTGTAAAAAATGTTGTTCCCCAGTTCACACCCCAGCCTTGGGTCATAGTCTCCAATGGAAAGTCATCGGGTGTGTTTGTGACGGAACGATTAGACGACCCCCAATATTGACAAAATGGTCCAATGCTAACAATGCTTTTTGATATTAATTTAGCCCAAGGTGATCTTCCATATGATGAGTAAGGACCCTCTAGAACATATCTTCCACTATAATAGGCGTTGTTGGAAGAACTCGGGTTTTGGCCCCACGCTTCATTATATTGACTCCTGCCATTGATCGTACCTCCCGGGAGTGTGCCATTCCAATCCGCGCCAATTGCGCCGCTGTGTTTTTGAACTCCTGCAGGATAGTGAACCCCTTGTTCCTCAGACCTATACATCATATCAGTATATTGAACATCTGTATAAAAAGCACTATCGTTTCTGTATCCCGTAAGATCTCTCAGGGCTCCCATTTGGCCTGGCCACCAGTGACGACTATAATATGGATAGGTTCTTGCTGCCGAGATGATTTCGTCGGCTGTGTACTTTCTACTTTCCGTACATTCAAAAATCAAATCACACCATGCTTCCCCATGATAATAAGGCGGTGTGTAAGGGTAATTATTGCCCCACATAGAATCCGAAGCGCTGACTTGATATTCAAGATCTCCTATGCCAGAGTTGGTTCCCCTTCCACCATTGGGATAGGATCTTGCAGTCGTTCTCCTTGGCCCGAAAGACCCTGTTCCAGTAGATCCCCATGAGGGAGGTCCAAAGGCGCTTGGTCTTGAATACATCGTAAAGTTTTCATGTATTTGTGGAGTGAATTCTTTCTTGAACCTAGCGTTGACATCCTGAGGAGGCTGAGTATATCTGCCACTGAAACCTTTGAGCCAATCATTGGAACGGGTTGTTGAGCGATACATTTTAACCCTCATTGCATAAAAGTTTCCAGAAACTGCGTTACCGAAAGCAGGGTCTCTACTTTCTTTTGAAACTATTGTAGAAAATTGCTGAAATGGTAGGAAAAATGTTGGAACTTCTGCTAAAAAATTATGCATCATTTTCTTATATAAGTTATCCCCATTACCATCCCAATTCGCTGTATAACTTCCTGATCCGTAAGCAAATGGGTGTGGATCTGTAAACTGCAATTCTTCGTTTGCTAAATATGGAGAGGGGTCCACTAGGGCTTCAAATGGAACTCTTTTACTAAATATAGTAGACACATCTAGAGGTTTAACTGATCCTTTGTATCCCCGCTCGCTACTATCGGAGATATGAGGCTTCGGCGTTCCTATTTTTGGTCCTGATATAAGAGGGGTATTCAAAGACCCAGTCGGTCGGCCTTGATCATTAACCATCTGGACATACATCAAATCCGTCGCCGTAATGATTGGATAATCGCATGCTATTCCGGCTTTAATTGAATTAAACAGAACCCCTGGTGCAAATAAAGATTGTAAAAACGACTGAACGGCATAGCCGCCGTCATCGGAGTCTGTCTCTTCTGATGGATCTATTGAAGTCGAAAAGGAAGTATAATTCTTGTAGGATTCATAAAATTGCACCGCCATTTGGGCGCACCGATCAGCGGGATAAAACCCCTTATAAGGGAGAAATTTCTTGATTGCTTTGCACCTTAAAGTGATTGCGCCGGGGTCCACAAAGCCTTCATGATCTTTTTTAATCAACTCAAAATGTTGAAGGAAATCACTATTTGAATAAATTTCATAAAATTGAGTTGACGCGCTGGCTGCATTATCCCAAGTGGAAAAATTTTCAACTGTGGCACCTGAGATTTCAAAAATCGATTTTAATTCCTCGGTTACTCCAAGTGACTCATATTCCTCCACATGACTACTTATTCGAAATTCTGGAATAATAGAATAGCCCTGACCTTTTAATCTAATATTTGCGGCAAAATCTGAATATGAATCATAAAACGGAGTAATCCCGGATTGCTTTGGGGCATCCCAGAAAGCATCTCCTCTAAACAAAGATGAGGTATTCATACTAACATCATAATAAATTGATTCAACTTTCCCGGGGCAAGCAACACCGTCGGCATCGTCGGACCAATTAACTCTGGCGGGTAGGAAGCCGTTGCCCACTCGGGCCGGATAAGGACACAGAGTCGTGGCAACTTGGCTTCCTGTTTCATGGATAAGCATTCCACTAACACCAACTATTGATTTAAGATTCTTGACTGTGTGTCTAAGGGAATAAACGCATGCTGCCGTTAGGGCATTATTAATAGGAGCAACCCTGCCAGCGGCGCCGGAAAGAGGAGCACCTCGAAATTTATTTTTTGTGCTATAACTGGCTCCAAGATATACATTGGTAGAGCCGCTCCAATCTGGCATCCACAGACCTCTCATATAGTTGCAATAAGAATTTTGCAAAATCCCGGGGCCTCCGAAGGAGTTACTACCTGTACCAGGGAGTTCGATGGTGGTGGCACCGTAGCCTTTTCCTGCACCACCGAGTTGATAAGGAATCATGTAAACTCGGTTATTGACTGCTGTTCCGTTCGTCCATGTCTTAAGGGGGTTAGTTAAGGTTGTAAAATTATCGGCGGCATCCAAAGGCCACATTGATTGCGAAAAAATGTTAACATCAAACGGCTCTTGATCGTTCTCTTCTCTGTTTGCTCTCTTGTCTCTCCAAAATTTATTAACAAATGCCACTCGAGATCTTGTTTTGTTTAGATAAGAATTTTTCATTTTTGGCCAAACTGTTTGTCTGTAGACCAACATGTCAAACCTATCGAAAGGAGATTTGTCCTCTTCGATAGCATTTCCTAAATAAAGTTCCTTCATATCTTCATAGTTTTCGTTGCCTTCATCTACTGTGTCGTAATATTCATTTACTTCAGTGTTTGCAAAGCAAACGGTTTCATTTCCTAGAGTCGTGCTAAACGCAATCGTCTTGTAAGAACTATTATCATCGGAGAAATAGTCTGAGTCTCCCGGAAACCGAACAGAGCCAACAACGGCCAGTGGTTTATAAGACCCCGCAACGATGGGCTCTGTAAAGACTCTAATTGGACCAAACCGATCTAGGTGACTGTATTGCTTGTTATTGATTGTAATATCATATTTGTTCCCGGGCTCTCGAACATAAGTAAAAATGTTATTTCTTCTTTGGGCTCGAGACAAAGGATTCTGACTGATTCTAATTTGTTTCCAAGAAGGAAAACCATAGGGGCCGTTTCTTTTTGTCATAAGTGCATTAAAATAAGAAGCAGAGGCATTCGCTTTGGGCAATGCTGGAGCACTGCGTTCTATTGGAATACTATAGGGAAATCGAAAATTTTTGATTGCGAAGGCTGTCCACAGGCCCATATAAGATCCAAGCACTGGATCTGGTAGGATCCTTCCTATTTGATTTTGAAAAACTTCGAGATTCACAGTGTTGTTTGGTACCCCATCTGGTCGATATTGTTTTCTCTCGGATCCAGATAAGATAGGGTTCCCTTGAGAAGCCGTGAACCAACCGGATGGTTCATAGACAAGTGTGTTGAGTCCTACAAAATCTTGATAATATTTAGCCATGCTTGTCTCCGTATATTTGCGATGCTGATGGGAAGGTCAATGCTGGTACTAATTTGTTCCAACTTCCTCTTCCATTTAAAACTATTTCTCCGCTCTTCGGAGGAAATCCTCTAACTTTTTGATTGTTCATCCATCCGTTTGATCCACTTAGTGTATTATTAATCCACGCATACTGGAAGTCTGATTGGGGAAGGAGAGATGTTAGGGTTGCATTGTTGTGTTGCTGTTTGTCTCCCGCTATATTTATGTCGTAAGGACCAACAGAACAGGAGAGATTGTCCCCGGCGACCAGAGTATTTCTCCCTATATCGGAAGGAATGTACGTACGATTAGGTATTCCTGATCCCACTGCTATTGAATTTAAAGTTGACTCTGTTCCAAGTCTCCAGTAATCAAACAGACTTCCATTATAAGAAGTCCTCAAGGCCTCTCCGTTAAATTGATAAAGTTCAGTTATTTCATTTTGGGTTAAAACTCTCTTCCAAATGGCGCAATCAGATAGAGCACCACCTAATTCCTTCGTGGTAGCGTTATCGGCTCGGTCGAAGAGTTTGATTCCTTTCCAAATAGGCGCAGGGGCACTTCCAGAATACACAACAGCATGCAAAGTATACTCCAGCGGTCCAGCACCATTGACATAAAGTTTCATTGACTTGGATGCAGGTGTTCCGTCCCAAGTGAAAGTATAAAACCCCCATTGGCCCAGGGGAATGCCCGTATCCCACCGATGGTGGCGGGTATTGTCGCTTGTATCAAACTCCACCCATTCCATGTCCGTCGCTGTGGTCGACAAATCAATGTATGATGCAACCCCCTCGGATCCTGGGCCGGCACCGGGAGTCTGAGTGATCGTCACCGGGACGTTTTTAATACCTGCTGAGCCTGTCGTATCTCTTCTCATCCAAAAACTTAACGAAAAGCCGTCATTGGGATCCCAAAAAGAGGAAAATGGAGCACAACTCAATGTAGAGTCCCTTATAGAAGTAGTTTCGGGTGCAACTATCGCTTTTCTTTTTTCTGTGCTTATAACTGTTGGGATCGTCAATGAGTTTCTATGTTGCTTATAATAAGCAGGAGTTGTTGGATAAGTTGTTGCCGTTACTACTCCCCACTGACTGTCTATCCCAAATTTTCCACAGTGCCTCGTAAGGAGAGTTCGGTTCCCTTCTCTCTTTCCAATGTTAGAATTGACTCTTATTGTTCCGTTGGTTGTACAAACGCCTTCCTCTCCGGAACCGCTTGATCGAACGGAATAGTTTCGATAATTCAAATTGTTGTTGGTGGAATATTCCCCAGTTGTTATGTTCAGGTAACCTCGGGAAAGAGTCGATGGATCACCGGGTGCTGAGAATCGTGTTGTAATTGTGTGTTTGGAACTTGTTAAATCTGTTCTCGGAATTCCAATAACGTTGTCTAGAGATTGTCTACCTTCATCTCTTCCACCGGTAATGTTAATTAGAGCGGAGTAAGTTGATCCAGTTTCTTGTAGGACACTGTTATAAGAAGATCCCGTGGTCGACGATGTTAAAGAAAACAAAGCATAAGTGGTCGATGCTGAGTATGCGGCAGATGCCCGATAATTGACAGTCGTGTAACTAGTTTTTTCTACTATCCTTGATTTCAAAGCATTCCAAAATCTAATATTCGAACCCGTATTACAAATGTAATAATTGGGAGGAGAATCTGCCGTATGTGAACTCTTAATTTGAAACCTTTTGCTTTCGGCCGTTATATATAAACTATTATCTGGAAGTGCACCATATGAGGACCAGCCTCCGGTGACCCTTTGCAAAGAGCCAAATGTTTGTTCGCTGTACCAGGTTGATCCTGGTCGGCCATCGTTGGTGAGGGTAATCTGAGGAGGTGGTTCTACTGCTGCAGTGAGTTGAAAAATGGCTTGATTAAATGTTTCTGCGTGGGGGTACACTTTATCAACTCTAGTGCACATGCCAGCGGTAATCAGTTTGTCTTCAAGATCCTGCCACATTGTAGTATGAACTGTTCCACTGTTGGCAATATAATAATTAGAACCAGTGGTTACCTTATGCGCAGAAACAACATGAAAGTTGGTCACGGCGGCACCGGCATCATTGGTGAATTTTAAAATACTGCCACTTATCGAGCCAGTCTCATTGGTGCCTGCTGATAAACCTGACAGACTAGTGAACACTCCGCCGCCCTCTTTATCAAATTTTGTGATAGAAGTATTAAATTCTGTTCCTGTTACGCTCGAAGTTAACATCAAAATAGACGAATGAGGAATGCTCAGATTATCTAGACGATTCACTGTTCCGATTACAGTTTCATCTATAATTCGGGCTGCCATCTGTTTCCAGATTTGCAGGCTGCTTCCTGTATTCATAACGTAACGCCAAGTACCGTAATCCACCGATGCTGTCGAGGCCATAATAAAATTCAACCCGTCAACGGTCACATAATTCCCATAAATAGCACCTGATTGGCTCTGTCCTCCAGTGACCTCACTGTCAGTTTTATAATAATTATAACATGTGGGAGTCTTATTATAACTGAATGTAGTGTTAGACGCAGCGCCTGTTACTGATGAAGTTACTTGAAAATATGCGTAAGGTTCATCGGGGACAGATAAGTTAGTAAAGGATAATATGGTTTCACGCGCAGGTTGACTTGAGGTTACATTTATAAGATCTGTTCCATGGTTTGCTAATACAACTCCGTTGTCTGTGTAATCATTAGCAACAGGATCAGACAAATTCCATTGAGTTACACAAATTACATTGTTACCGCAAATATTACTATAGTCTTTAAAAAATCCATTATTATAAACATTCTCAGGTAATGGCTTAGTGTCATCCCACTTAAGGAATGCTGTTGTGCTACAAGTTGCATAAATATTAGTTTGCAAAGAACCAGACTTGCTAAAAAGCCACAAGTTGCCATCTGATGGAATTTTATAAGTTTGTTGATTTGAAACAGGATCTCCAGAATTAGTCATAATAATGTTGTGTAATTTATAACCATTAACATATAAAGCAAAATTCTCTGAGTTTGGAGCACCGGTGGTGTATTCATGGCGCGCATGTATATTTACCATTCCTCCAAGTCGGTGAACAAGGCCACCATCAACAGAATCCATAATATGAATTTCCCCATTAGACTGGAGAAAACTAGATGTTTGAAATGTTGTTGAGGCCCAGGCGCCGCCGACATCAAAGTGAACTCTATATTTTAACTTCCCTGTACCTGCCTCTATAAACATTTCTTGTGCAGTAGCACTTCCAGGACCGTCTGTGAAAAAGAAATATTGATCTCGGGTATATCCGAGTCCACCGTTACTAGCGAAATCCATATTAAAGATCCAACTATATTTATTTTTGTCGTAAACATCAGTGGCAGCCGATAAATAAAGATCGGCAACCGAGGCAGTAATGGCTATAGCAGAGCCCGTGTTTCGAATCACACTATACGAAGAATTATAGATGCTCTGATTGTCAATGAGACTTTCTAAATTGTCCCAGGCATCGGGAGGACCGCTGCCAGTGTGATAATAATAATTGGGAGGACTGTGCCCTCCGGCGTTTATTGTAATGTTACCGCCAGTTTGATCAGCACCACTAATGGTGTAAATTACTGACTCTACGTTTCTTCGGAATGCTGTAGTGGTTGATCCATCTTGAAATGCTTTCATGGCAGATATACTATTCAACAAAGTGGTGATGTCACTCGAGATTTGGCTGGTCGGGACCTCGGCAACATTAACGCTGGCGGTGTTACTAGTAAAAGTCGTATCTGAAGTTCCTGCAAAAAACTCAATCACCACTTGAGACATGCTGGCACCATAGGCTCCATAATCCATGGTAATCCATTCTCCACTGGCTGCGGGAGCACTATTAACTATTATATGACAATTAGAGTTACCCAATGTGTCTACTTTATAATAAGTTCCCCCAAACTCTACATAATTTAAATCTGGATTTGATGCTGTGTTATAGCCTATTGTTTGCTGGGAATATGCTTGAAATGCTCCCTGTGCCTTCGCACCGGCATTATAAGCACCGGTCATTGTGAATCGACCTCTGGCAGGGGTTCCGGAATAATAACACCCAGACATCTCAAAAGATCCAGAAGATGCTACTGCTGCGACAAAAGCACCAGAGATCTGAAATGATCCTGAGGCTGTCTGGCCCGGAGCCCCGGTCCAATAAATAGGATCAGGTAATCGATTACTATTCGCTCCAAAGAAATTCCCACAACGGCCGGGGGCTTGGCCGACCAAGGTTAAATAATTAGTGGTTTTCGGCATTGTTGAGCCGATACTTGGTGGAAGAAAACTGCCTGTCGCTCGTCTAAATAAATAACGTTGGTTGCTAAAAGTGTTCCACACTTCATACGGGTGTTGGTAATTTCCATACACAGCAGAGGCGGTTGTCGTTAAAATGTTTCTTACATTAACTGGTCGTTTTGCTGTTTCTTCTCGATAATATATAGCCCATCTTCTCGAAACGTCTGGATAAGGGCCGCCGTAATCAGGACCGACAAAGCCCATCGCTCCGTCTGGAGTGATAGAGGAGGGATTGTCCCCTAGCAATAATCGCCACGCTTCTGGTCGAGTATACTCATCTTGCAAATAATTTTTAGTAGGGCCGGCACCTGATGTGATCAAACTAGCGTCGTAGCGATTTAATTTAATATGTCGACTTTGTGCTCCTCCGACATGTGCTTCTGTAAAAGGGCCCTGCATAGGAATTTCATTTGTTATATCGATAGTGTCCGAATGCATATTTGAAACAATTGAGGCACTTCGGAATCTAGTTGCAACCTTTCTGTTATAGCCGGCTTTGACAGTGCCTGACACAATATTGAACGGCCAATACATTTCCGCGTTTAATTTATATTGATAAGATTCGAATGGACTTAAGGGTTCATTGGACGAGGGTCCCGAGAACTTTCCTACTTGAACAGTAGCATTATAATATTTTTTAGCAGAGGGATCGTAAATATCATCACAATATTGCTTCTCATCAATCCCGTCGGTTAATCCAATTCCAATTCCAAAGACATTTGTCGGTGCGCCCGACGATCCAACAGGGCCGTGCACGGTGGTGGCTGTGCGGACAAAGTTTCTATTTTTTTGTTTAGAATAATTAATGCCACCATGAATAGAATCAGAAAAATCTATTCCTAACCTGTAGGGTCTAGACAATTTTCTTGCAACAAATGTTGATCCTTGATAAATCGTTCTGTCTGCTGACGCAAAAGTAGAGGAGGATGCATTGGTTTGATTAACCAAAACTTCCCGAATCGTTTCTCTATCTGGTATGTCTGTTCTTTTTCTTCTTTCTTTTTCCCATAAGCAATTTTCATTAGGGTCTGGCTGTCCTACGCGTAAACCTATGGGAGCATGACCATACTTCCAAGAATATCTTAATTCTTCTATTCCTTTTGCAATCCCTTCTGTGCTTTCAACGGTGTCCAGCAAGCCTATTCTTCTTTGATATTTATTTCTCTCCAGGATGTGAGATTCAATTACATCGGTAACTCCTGATCCGAAATTGACCGAGGCTGGTATCAATTGCAAAATCATTTCAGAAATCGATGCGTCAATCCACTTATAATAAGAAATGAATTTTTCTTGGTTAGGATCTTCTTCCACTTTTTCGAAAAAATGTTCTCGGATTTTGTCCAGTCTCTTATAGTTGCTTCGGTAGTGATCTACAGGTCGACCAATTAAGTTGGAGAATTCTTGAATCGAAGAAAAAGTCTTGAGCATTTCCTCAGAAACTACTTGATTCATACTTTTTTCTAAAGCATAAAAACTATCACTTACATCATCATCTTTTATAAAGTTTATATCCCTATCACTTTTAATAAAAATGTTATCGTTGGTATAGGAAATTTCTGGAAGTTCTTTCTTTTGTGCATATAAAAATTCATTATCAATAAAAGAAGTGTTAGAGGTTCCAAAGCCATGGCCGCGACCGCGATATTCTCGACGAATTATACCATCGATCCAGCCGAAGATTGTATTGGTGGATCCACTCGTCAAGTCATCTATTACATAATTACCAGCAGAGTCTGATCCCGTTACTGGTCCGAACTCCCAATTAAAAATTGTTAACTCTTGAGAGGGAATTTGTTTATTGTTAATAGTAAAAACGTTAGATCCTCGAAAGGCTCGGGGATTTCCAAAATTTAATGGATCTTTGTTGTGCGCTTGAATCGTAGGTGCATCTAAATAATCCAACCACGATCTAACACCTCCAACTTGGATATCCGATTTAATAAGAGCAGATCCGGTGAAGTTAGTTAACTCCGCTCCGGCATAGACTCGCTTCGGATTAGAAAGGATAGCAGAGCCACTAGCATAAGAAAGAGAAGCCGATAGAGTGACTTCGTTTGCAATCTCGTCAAAATTATAATTTACGGCGTAAAAACTTAAAGTGTAAGCCGGTTGAGTTTGAGTAACGTTTCCAGCATAGGGGTAAGTGTCCGGCTTGATTCTTATTGCCATGTTCCAATGCTGGTTATCGTAGATATTTGAAATGTAACTTGAGGAAAGATAAACCGTACTGTCAGCACTTCTTAAAACAAATTTTGCATCTTTAGAATTTCTTTCATCTCTACACAAATAGACCGAGAAACTCGCAGTATTACTGCTTGCCCACGTGTAATTCGTAGGATCTCCCTCAATGGCCTCGTGAAATCCGAAGATAGAAGAGGATAGAAATGGAACGTAAAGGAAGCCTGTTTCATCGATTTCTTTCTTGTAGGGCACCACTATGTCTGCCTCTAGAGTGAAAGCGTTATTTGCACCGTTTACGGACCCCGTAGAGCCACTTATGAAAGTAAGGGCATTGCCCACAGAGGATGTTTGGTAAATGGTTGATGAAAAATAATCCTCATTATGAAAGTTAATGTATTTTTTTCTAACAGAAGTGGCTTTTGCTTTATCTGTGAGGTAATGTATTCCGCCGTCGGTATAAACATTTAATTTAATAATCTCATCATCAATTCCAAAACAACGAATAAAGTTCCTAATTGATTTTTCAGTCCCTTTAGAATTATAAATGGCCTCGAGGTTATTATAGATGTTAGTATAGATCAGGTTTTTAATTTCATCGATGTTGTCCTGGAATTTAATGGCATTAACATCAACATTAGAAAACATCTCTACAATATCTGAATTCACCAAGATGTCTTTTATAATAAATCCTTTTTCTTGCAAGAGCCTGCTAGCAAAAGGTATGGCCTTGTTCTTGGACTGGACGTATTCTTTGTCTTTCAAATTTGAAATTGCGGTAATCTGTGCGTGAAGAGTGTCAAAGTAACTTCCCAAAATTTGTGCGATTTTTTTAAGATTTTGATTGCCGTCGGTATCTTCATCCGTTAACCACGACGGAAGAGAATAATATAACGAAGTTCCTCTTTCATTATCATGTTTTGATCCGGAGGCTGCCATTTCAACTTTCAGTGCTGAAACATCTGGGTGATTAGAGTAAATAATTGGATTCGGAGTTTCAATGAAAGCGTAGGAAGAGGACGCCATGGCAGAACCAGTGTTTCTGGTTCCCGCAGTGTATCCCTGCCAGTAACCATTTGCAAGCCTTCCAGAGTAGTCTAGAACAGTCTGGTCAACTGCAGCACCGCCGACTATTCCTTCATTAAATTTATAATAAACTCCCAGTCCAGTAGTATAATCATCAGAATTCATTCCTCCGCCAATCTGCCGGAACCAATTGTATCCTATCTCCTGAGATTTTCTGCGCTTTTTCCAAAATCTAAATTCATCCAAAGAGCCAGAAAACTTGCCGTATCCTGTCATACTCCCTACGCCATGAAAAACATTTCCGGAGGGTTTTGTCTGCAGGGAGCCCAAATAACCCGTTACAAGGCCTGGAATCTCTCCTATGGGAGTTCCTAGGACACTAGAGGTGTTCTCGGTTCCATCTACATAAAAGCGGTTTGTAATCCCACTAGAGGCGCTTGTAAAAGAAAGAGCATAGTGGTGCCAACTAGTCAATGAGGAAGTCGTTACCGTAGGAGCACAAATGGTTTGCCTATAAAACCCAGCCGTGCCGCTCTGTAGAGTGGCTATAAAACAGCCAGTAGAGGTCCCTGTAAGTTCCAAAGTTAATCTACCGTAGTTAGCCGATGAGGAGGCTTCTCCGTTCCACAAATCCAAAAGAACCTCTCGGCCTGAATTGGATGTGTTATAAGAAGGTTTTTTCAACCAGAATTCTATGGTAGACCCACTGTTGGCATCGATGCGCCAGTTTTGCGTTCTATTTAAATCTAATTTGTATTTTATAGACTTATCAAACGTGTTTCGTAATGGCTGCCCGTCCATACCGGAGGATGCAGTGTGAAGACCTCCCCAGGCACGTATGTATTCTGGGGTGGTTGTGCTACCGTAATCCTCAATAGAAGTTGAATACTTCGCGGACGTTCCAAGGGTTATGTAACCGGTCGACTTAGGATATTTCTCCGCTAATATCCAACGATCTAAATAAGATGAAGAAAGATGAAAATCAATTTTTTCAGTTTTTGATCCATCATAAGGATAATCATTATAAATCCTAGCGATGGAGTTTTCATAATATAACTCAGCAGATCCGTAAATTGCAAAGTTAGAAGCCGTTGAAAAGTCAATAGGAGGAATATAAGTCTGTCTCTCCTTGACTTCTGTAGTAATTAACGCGGTAGATTCAACATCGTTGCTAGCGCTTTGAAAATTATGAAATGATTTTCCAAATAAACCTTTAATACTCATTCTTCACCACTCTAAGTTTATAAATAAACGGTTGTTCCTCATAACTTAATGTGTCAGAATCATAGACTGAGAATTTTACTCCATAAGAATAATTGGGCTCTAGTATGGAAGCATCCAAATCAAAATAATTTCCCGAAACGTCATAAGATAGTCGAGTTGCTTGATTAGATCCTGTGTCATATGGAATCACCACTTTGTTGTCCATAATCCTGTAAACCTGATAAGAGGAACTTTCAAACACCAAACTGTTGGGAATGTTGGTTGCTACATCATAAATGTTGGGGGACCATGCCTTCTCTCTAGCATAAACTCGAATTCGATGAGTTTGATCATAATAATATTCCTGATTTCTGTTAGGAATTGATAAAACATAAGAAGGAGTTTGAGTATGTAAACTGGCGGCATAGCGCTTAATATCAGTAGATCCTGTTGAAAATTGCAGTGACGATCCAGTAGCACTAACAATCGCGCTACTGCCGCTGAACCAGACATCATAAATTGTTTCTATTGTGCTCGAGCCAGTGTAAGCAAAAGATGCAGAGTAAATTCCAGTAGAAACCCAGCCTCCAGTCACTACATACTGACTGGTTGAACTCACGTAAGTTCCGTCAGCCGATAGTTTCAAGGCGCTGCCTGATAAAGTGCTATTATTAGCAGACCCAGAAAAGAGACTAACCATTATGCCGTGAGTTGCTGTCCCTATGGACGGAATGTTGGTGAGTCTTCCACGAACATAGTTATATAAATAAAGAGTGTTAAGATTATCTGCTGGAGGTGCTAAGGAACTACTCAGATAAAAACTTCCTCTATCATCTAATTTGGCAGAATCCCATCGGGCTTCTAGCACAGGTCTTTCAAACCAGTTGTGCGATCTCCGCGCAAAGAATTTTTTGGTGTAATATGATCTGTTTTCGGCTGCTAAATTTGCATCCATTCGAATAAGAAAGCCATTGTTATCTTCAGAACCTACGCTTGAATCCAGCCATTTGTTAACCAAAGAAGTGACGTTAACTTCTAAATTTTCATTACCAATTGGAAAAGTTGTCGAATAAGAAACCGACCCCACTCCGGCGCCTTCGGCACTCCAACTTGTAGATCCTGACCGTTTGATCCAATTGGATCCTCGAATATCGTAAGTAAGGTCAGAATAGTTTTCCATATCTAATCCCAAACCCTCTTGCCAATCAGCATTTAGATTATGAATAGTTAAGGTAAAATCTCGCGGAAGAGTTTGGCTATGTTTAGCATTATACAATTTTAAATAAAAAGCAGATCCAGAAGAAATTGCTCCCGTATTCTTATCACTTAAAATTTCAGCAGTATCAAATTGTACTAAAATTCTACTTTTTTCCCGCTGGAGTCCTGAGGCAGAACTAGAAACCTGTCCGTAGATAGTGAAAACTTCTAAAATATCGGACTGTCCCATGTTAGAACCAGTTCCACGAGTTAC
>TARA_R110002110_G_scaffold1558_4_pt1 | contig 21055 bp, 18 predicted proteins | sample TARA_R110002110 | Tara Oceans TARA_R110002110 (sample SAMEA4397330) | marine metagenome | biome: Polar Biome; feature: [SRF] surface water layer (ENVO:00010504); material: water (ENVO:00002006), including particulate matter (ENVO:01000060) such as... | depth 5 m
TTTCCCCTTATGTTGGGTGAGCCAGACACGGCTGGAAGCGTGGTAGGGTAAAGCCTTGCCACCTGGCTCAACTCGGTTGTCTCCGAACATCACACCAATATTAGTTTTTAACTGATTGGTAAAGACAAGAGCGATCTGCTCCTTGCCGAGAGTCTCAGTTACTTTCCGCATGCCTTTGGCTAGTGCCTTGGCAGTCAAACCGATACGGCTGTTGGGATCATAGTCGCCTTCAATCTCAGCCTTAACTGGTGTACCAGCAACGCTGTCCCATACAATACAGACTAGGCGATCAGGTGCCTTTTCTCTAACAAGCCCAATCAACCTCTCGATACTCTCGAAGACTTCTTCAATCGTACCGGGCTGGATATACATAAAGTTATTCTCTGTATCAAGCCCTAACTGTGCCATGAAGTCTGGAGACGCTGCGTTCTCAGTATCAATGTAAATTGCCAGCCCCCCCATCTTTTGTGTGTTCGCCAGGATCTGAGTGGCGACAAGACTCTTGCCGCTGGCAGATTCGCCAGCGATTGTGGTGAGCTTGCCAACAGGGATACCACCGTCTCGACGATTAGAGATAATATAATCTAGAAGAGTTGAGCCAGTGGAAATCCAAGTTTTAACATCAGTTGGGTTCTCCCCATTCAAGTCATAGGCAATAGTTTCTTTTGCCGCTTTATTTAGTTCTTTGCGCAGATCGTCTGCAAGAGTCTTAGTCATATTTATTTCTTTCCAAAAAGGAGAGGCACCTGTAACCCCGTGCCTCCCTGCGGGCTGACGGGTCAACTACGCCAGAAGCTCGTCAAACGCTTGATCAATGTTGGTCACAGCGCCAGTTTCGGTGGTGGAGGTATCTTCCTTCTTTGTAGTTGGCGAAGCATAGTGTGTGCTGCCTTCCGAAGTATCCTCGTCACCGGCATTAAGAGTCTCCTGAAGTAGCTGATGTGCCTGATCATAAGTAGTCTCTGGGAACAACTCCTTAAAGCTAGGAACAGTCTCCAGAATCTTATTGATGGCATCGTCACCCTCTACTAGACTAGACGTCTTACGCATTGGACGGATCTCAGTGGTTGGGTACATTTGCCCAGCCTTCTTTCCGTAATCAACACGAAGGTCAGTGCCCGTGTGAACGTCAGTGATATCGCCGTACTCCGGATCAATCACTAAGCGAAGCAGGGCTTCGTAGGTGGTCTTTGAGAAGCCCCAAATACGAACACCCTTCTCTTCCTCTCCTCGCACCACCACTGGTGCAAAGACACGCATACGGGGGAAGAACTTGCGAGCCATCTCTTTGGACTCATCCGTGTTCTCATTCCAAAGCTGGTTGCCAAACTCAGCGATTGGATCCTTCTGCCCAAATGACCGTGGACTAATGAAAGTCGTCTTCCCTTCGGCACCCATACGATAGTGATACATGTAATCACGGAAGGGGTCGCCGTCTTCCGGTGCTACAATGCGGATAATCTGAGTCCCCTCTTCTGGCTTCCAGAAGTTGTTGTCAGAGCTTCCGCCCTTGGTGGTTAGTGCCGAGTATTTGGCACGCATTTTCTCTAAGTCAATACCCATGGTATTCTCCTTTACTGGTTAGTTGACCTTGATAGTATATTACCACAGGCTTATATCCTGTAAAGCCTTTTTTCAATCTTTTTTTGTTTTCTAAGAAAAAGGAAGGGGTTATATCCCCTTCCTTATATACCGTGACGCTCGGTGGTTTTATCTAAAGGTCTCTGCCTTCATTAGCGCCCGATAAAGCTTTTTCTACCCTTAGTTTGTCTAGTAACAATATTGACCAATAAACCGGGGTGTAGAGCAGCGCCACTGTTATGTTAATAATCATAGCAAACACTTAAAGATTCTCTACTTCCATTATTTGTTCCAACTTGGCCTGAATCACCTTAAGAGTAGCATTCTTAGAAAGCAAAATACAGTTTCTGTATCCCTCCCAGTCTAGCTGTAAATCCCTGCCGGTTCTCCCATGTTCTTTTTGGATAGCTAAGTTCAACCCATTAATCGTATATAAAGTGTTTGTTTTCTTTTTCCTATGTAGCCGCAAAGTAAAGTGCCCGCCGGTCACCTCTCTAATATCTGAGTTGTGTCCGTCAGCATTGTATGTAATAATTCTATTTTCAGGATCTTCTTCATCACTCATAACAAAGATATATTTGTTGGTCAGCAGCACACTGTTAACAATATTCTGCACCACCATTTCAACTTCTTCTTCGCTACCTCGAACGAAGGTAGCCATTAAACATCCTCTTCTGAGATTTGACACTTGACAAATACACTCCTTGTAATATTGTATATAGTTCGACAGGCTCTATACAGGCTGCGTGTGGTCAGTATAAGCACACAAAATAGTTGTGCTATGCTGTCCGTCCACCTCATGAACCTCGTAAGAACAGTCATAACCCGTCTCTTTTTGAGAGTTCAACTGTTCTCTTATCTCTGTCATTAGACCCGGATTGTTTATCTCATCAGGAGTTAAGCCATAATAATATACTTTTTGCTTTATTTTCTCTAGATGTGCCAAACAAAGTTCATTTCTGTCTTTACCCATTTGAAAAAAGCCAATGGTGCCAATTCTTAAACCCTCTTTTTTCTCTTTCTCAACCTTTCTTAGCGGATCTGAATGAGTAAAGTAATTGAACATCCCGAATGTAGAAACAAGGTAATCTGCAAGTCTATTATCGTATTCAAGCAAACTGACTTCACCCATGGCTGTCTTGATCTCGTTTTCCGACACGATATATAACATATCAAACATACCGGACCTAGCATATTCTTGCAATATACCCAGCGAGATCTTATTGTTCATCCTTTGTCTTTTTGTCAGCAAGTCTCTGTCAGGATCAATATACAAGATAGTTATATTGCTTTCTTTTAGCATCTCAAGAATGCGAAGAGAGCAGCCGTTGACCTCGGAACCACCGAAAATAACAAATAATATTTCAGCCTCGTGTCTTAATCTGAACAAACGGCTATCAAGTGTAATCGGGGAAAAATTACTTTCATAACTTTCCATATCCCCATGATCACCAAGGTCATCCTCACTAAGATAGAATATTTCATACTGTGGGTAGATGGCGAACGCATCTAACACTTTCTTCACTGATCTGCCTAGACCTAGGATTTTATCCAACTTATGTAACCTCTTTCAGCGATCCAAAATCTTTCCCGATACTTTTATTGACAGGAAACTTTCCGAATCTAGTCAAGCTAAAAATATCTTGAACCTCTTTAAATAGTTCTCTATCTTCTAAATCAAAGTCTATAACTAAAGCGTCATGAACAATGAATGCCACTTTTGACTTTGCTCTGTTCTTCTTTAACAGTGCCCAAACTTTTGTTGCTTGTTCCAAAGCAAGGTCTGCCGCTACCGACTGGACCAAGTAATTTAGCGCCTTGTGCTTAGGGGATACAACGTCTCTATCAAACGGGGTTCTTATGATATGTCCATCCCAATACTTGTCAATCAAGCTATCTTTATTATATTTTTCTTTTAAGAGAGAGGAGTGCCTTTTTACATCATCAGATCGGCTGCCATAAAGCCAGGCGAAGAAAAGGGTTTTTGCCTCGGCTCTGGTTACCTTGTTTTCAAATACGTTATCCAGATTCCATTGATGTACATCATGTTTCGGCTGATCGTATCCAAGCAAAGCCAAAAGTACCCGAAGTTCAGCCCCGTTATAATCTAGCTCTATAAAACAGTCATTGCTCGGTTTCAAGACTTGCCTGTGGTCTTTACTCATTGTTAGGATAGGAAATGAATTCTTCCTAGTCGTTAATCTCCCAGTAACAGTCCCAAATAAATTATACCTAATTGCTTTATCACAAGATTTGATCCTCTTTACGAAGTTGGAAACCTTGATGTCGGATACTCTTGGTAAGATAGAATCCATATTTATATCAAGGGGCTGTGACTCAATATCTCGTATCATAGTATTGACAGCGACTAGATGCTTGTAGTTAGCTGGCTTAGGAGATTCACTAATAACGTAATCTGTTATTTGGTTCTTGATCTGACAATATTCCCTCAAGAATTTCTCTGGCACTAGATCAAAAAAACAGTTGTGCCTCAAGTTTACTTTTGCTATGCTAAACGATAGAAGAAATGATTTAAGCTTTACACACACCTCTTCCCATTCTTCCCGCAGATATTCCGGACACATATCCTCCAAGGATTTACCTTGGGCATATATTTCTGCATAGTCCACCCCACGGTAACCAAGTAAATATGGACTGTAGCGCCATGTCCTTGTAAGGTCCTGGGGAAATTCTTCAAAGTTAAAGATTAGTTTTCCGTCGTAAAAAATACCAACGCACTGATCTTTGTCATCCAGTGTTTGAAATAACACTTATTCTCCGTCTAAATAACTGGTCCGATAACTCGGTCTAATAAAAATTGGAAGGACTCATCATAGCCTCCCCCGTCAATTTGGTTCAACGTATATAATGTACGCAAGGTTATCTTATGCTCATTTGGTGATATTTTTAAGTTTCTTTCGTTAGTTCTTACAAAAAAATAAGTTGACAAAGACCATCTCTTAGAAAAGATACTATCATCCTGACCAAAAGAATTGGATGGTGCGATTGAGCGGGCTAAAGCTACTGACTTAGTATCACAACCTACCCTTGATGAAGTCTTGTGTGTGGTAACATAGGGATTGCCCACTAAAAATGTTTCATACATATCTTTAGTATACACCTCAAGTGCAACCATGTCAAATAGGTGGGATTTATCGCAAGATTGTTGGAAAAAATCTTGTACAGTGTCAAAGCCTCTCTCTGTCATATATCTTTGCATCGCTGAAGATCTAAGGTTTGCTACTATTCTAGATGGGTTATTTTTATCGATCAAAAACCCATGTTGTTTTGCTACGTCTGCAAAAAATTCAAAGTTGGGATCATTAACAAATTGCTCTGCCGCTTCCGCTCTGTTGCCCTTTGCTGAATTAGATAGATTTAAAACAAGCCCAGTGCAAGCCACATCAAAAAACCTGCTCTCAACAAAACCTGTGCGTGTGATTGGTATTCTCAAGCTCTGTGCTCGGCAAAATCTAGAATAGCTAGATAAAAAACCCTGGAATGATCTAACGCTTCTATTTTCTTTTGGTTTTTTTAAGTGTTCTGTTAACAAAGGAAACACAGTATACTTCATGTAGATATCGTATTCTATATCTGGGCTTTTCCAAGCTTCAAACACCACAGGATTTGCATACGGTCCACCAGCAACAACTCTACCCTTTTTGACAAAGTATCTCATTTTTGCCGCTAAATCAGACCAAGCATCAACGACAAAATTAGCTGCCCACATTGTTTGATTATCTTTACAGTATCTTAACTGCGCTAAAACATCTTCCTTCAACAGAGTTACATCACCGTCTAAGTCTGCACTGCCGTAGTATCTATCAATCCCTGCAAAATCGACTTGGTTTGGAACCAAGCTCTCCGGTAACAAGGTTTGATAATCAGCATCCATGCTAAAAGCTTCCCTAGGTCGGGCGTTTGGGTTATCTAAAATTAATACTCTATCTGGGGATTTAAGTGACATTTACACACCCCCCTCCCCAAAGTCACGCACATTTCTGTTACGTCTGTTTATATTTTTCCTGATATTGCCAGAATCTAATTCACATATCGCAGCAACTTCTGTTGTCCACCCTTGTGGAGTAAATGACTGATTGACTGTTATTACCCTATAATAACCACCCAACCTAAGTCTTTCCGCAACTGCTCTCCCTAGTCCAAAAGTTGCATCAACATAAATATATGCACCAGTGGTCAATAGATTACTACCTTTGAGGGACATGGTTACGTTTTGTGGTAAAGCCAGTCCTGAAACAAGATCTCCACCTTTATCAAGCGAACTCATCATTAAGTGTGTCTTATGATGTTCGTTCTCCATCTCGGTGAAAGAAATTGTTTGCAGAGGTCCTCGATCAGCGCCAACAGTAAAATGATATATGCCTCTTTTTACATCTTGCTCAAATGAACCTCTTAGTCCCCTCACGTTCCTTGACGTTGATGTAGTTATGAAAATTAGATCAAGACGGTCGCTCGATTCAAAAACTTGATTGCTCTCAGTCTTCACTCCATCACGGCGCTGAGTCAGAAAATCGCTGCGTCTTACTCGTCCCCCTGGAACCAAGTCCCTGCCAAATCTATTCCCACTAACCGAGACTACATTCATTTCTAGATCAGGTATTTTACCACCAAGCTGGTCTAACCCCTTAAGGTTGAAAGTATTTTTTGCAACAATCTTTTTAAGAAGATTCGTTAGAAATAAATGAAATGGAATCTGTCTTCTGTCGGGATCTCCAATGACTTCATTAAACCAAGTTGTAAAAGTTTCTAAGGCAATAGGCATATCACCGATTGAAATTCTATTTTTTGGAAATCCGGGTGCTGGGATAGTGCCTAAAACAATATTACCTTTTTCATCAAAACCAACCTCAGCAGCAACATCTAATATGTCTCCGAGAAATATGAAAGGGACCGTATACTTTCTAGAGTCTTCTGATGTCTTCGTCCTCTTGAAATCGTATGGTCGAACTGCAAATGGTCTATCATATCCAAAACCAACTTCATGTCCCGGCACTGCAAACTCAAACAACTTGTTTATCCTTGCGCCAGATTGTCTACTCGCTCTACCAACAATCTTATCCATGAACCGTCTTCTGGTTCTGGTGATAGATTCATTTTTTTCTATTACCTGTAAAGTTTTAAGAGCCGCTCTAGTTTTTACAAACAACTCTTTCTTTTGAGCGGTATCTGATGACGCCTCATAAAACTTTAACCTCCGAACATCTCTATCCAATTGTTCGTTTGTTACTTGGACAACTACAATCGCTTCTTTGTCATCACCCGCTACTTTTTTAGCATCACTTAGTAGACCCTTTATTTCTAATCTGTCCATAAAGGACTCTTTACTTTCTAGAAGTGCTAGCTGGGCTGGTGGTATTTGACTGGTGGGAACCTCTACAGTCGGCTGTCCATCTGATTTATTAACCTGAAATATGTCTGAGTCCGTCCGCTTTAGTGAGTTTTCAACTGAAGCCATGAATTCAAAGTCCAGACTCACTTGTCCGTTTTCTTGAAAGTTAGTTCTATATGTGCTCAAGTGTAAAATTAAAGTTCTTTTGGATGTCCTAATGAAGTCATATAACGCCTTGTTCTTGGGCGCACTAGGACTATCCAAATTAGGAGTAGCCCATCCACAAACAACTTTAACGCTTGGTTCTTTTTTCCGCCGTATGTTTACTTTTTTAGATGTTGACTCGATATCAATAGTTTCTAACTGCTGTCGCAATATATCTGCCTTGCTGGGTTTCTCTGGCAATGGAGCCGCCGTTGGTGAAATCTGAGGCTCGCCGTCTGGTCTTGGATCAATAAGATCTATGTATTCACTGTCCCTGAAGTCTTTAAGGCTAGCAAAATTCATAACTAAGTTGCCTCGGAAAGCCTTAAAGCCAAAATTAGCCTGAGTTTCGTCAAAAGTAAAACTTGTAATACCACAGTTGGTGCCTACCGCAGACCTATAAATCACAGGATCATCCGGGTCGGTTGCTCCAAAATCCCTAGCTATGTCTCTTACAAAGTCACCGTCAGCACCAGGGAGTGCAAAATCTGGCATATATACCAACCTATCAAAGGGTGTTCCATCTGCACCAATGCTTGGTTTATACAGTTTTATCTCGGGCACCAGATAGCCAAAGTCAGCGGGCAGACCCTCTAGGAATCCCTTTACTTCGTCTGCTTTCTGCAAGAAAAATAAGTTTGCACACTCTCTAGGTCTTGCATCAAGTTCTATAATTTTCTGATGCCTCATGGGATTAACATTGGCGGTGTCTGGGACATTTTCCTCGGCAGTTTTCTTATACTTTAATATTTCTCTCAAATATTTGAAGAGCATATATTGCTCATCATAATTTGAAGTGACGGTGCGCCTTGCAGCATTCTGTGCTGCGTTTGTAGTCTGTACCTTCTCTTCAACTTGTTTCTTTGTCTTAGCCACTTCTAAACCCTAAACTGTCTTAATATTCTTTCCAATGGTTTTGGTACGAATACTTTGTCACCCAAATTATAATGAGCGTCAGTTGGTAGTTTGTTAAACCAAGCTATCACCCACCATAATTTTGGATCGCCATATTCTTTGGCTGCAATCTTTGCCAAACTAGTTCCTCTTTTCCATGTGACAGCGTTGACTTGCATATCTGCAATCTCTCTAGAAGTTGGGTACCTCAATGTGGGAGTTGAGAAATGATTGATTCTCTTGATCCCTCTTCTTTCTAAGATATCCTCTTGGTAACCCTGATCTTCATTAGCGATCACACGTCTAACATCATATCTTGAGATTCCCATAATTATCCTCCTAGAACATTGGTAGCATTTGCTTGCCCCAGTTCCTCAGTTCCTGCCTGCCTGGTGTTAACCCCATCTGCGTTGGGGTCAAACGCTGCGGGTGTTCCCTCAACGATGCCGGGTGTGGCTTGGGCAACTCCACCACCAGTTGTACCTTGCTGGCTAGCTTGTGGACTATTAAGTTTTCTGGGGAAGTCGCCGTTCGCTATGCCAGGATCACGCAATGAGTCTCCAACCCACCCAAGCTCATGCTCATGCAATACAGTCAGGCTCAGGGTAATAGTATACATCTTTGGTATAATGTTTCCATCAACCTGAAAAGCCCCGTATGTATTAAGATCAGGATCAAAACTTATCTGACTTGTATAGCATAAAAGCCCGCCACCGGTTCTTGCATCACATATCAAGTTAGCTAATTTAACCCTTAATAAAGGTGCAGATTTTATTGTAGTAGCCCCAGTACCAGAGTCTTCGTATTCAGGATACCCAAATGACTGTAAATTATTAATATTGAATAAATTTTGTCGAGCTTCCTCTTCGCTATATGACAGGACGTCAAAACCCACCGTTATAGTTCTGGTAGTATTTTGATATACTGGAGCCGCATCCATTCGTCCATAATATACCTCTCCACCATAGGTAGGCGCTACACCATCTGATATGGTCGTTAAAAAAGCGGGGAAACTTACAGTTCTATCGCTTGGCACATGAGTAATCGAAATATCATACGCACCCCTTTTTCTTAAGCTTGTAACCGATGGGTCCACAGAAAGACCCCTACCTCTTGCTTCAAAGAGTCGCTGAGTGCTGCTCCCACCAGGACGAGGTGGTTCCTTCTTCTTTTCAGCCTCGGGGTTTTCAATAGTTTCTTTCGTTCTAGTCGTCATTTATATCCTCCTCTACACCACAGTGAGCCTATTCTCGTCATTAATATTCTTAATAACCGCACTAGCAAACCGCTTAGAGTCCATATACAGATGAATAACACCTTGCCCACTGCCACCACCACCGTTTGTTGCATTAACAGCTTGGGCTGCTGGAGGGGTGATGCCCGATCTCATCATTTCATTGTTTGTTACATAAGAGCCTCTAGGGACTGACAGAAGTTCTGGACCTCTTTCGCCGACCATGGTCGTGCCACCCTGGTGGGCATAGCCGCCTTGCTCAAGAAGCATTCTTGGTCCAAAGAATCCCAGCAAACCACCAGCAGCAGCACCAACGGCACCACCAATCAAAGTTCCAACACCAGGGAATATCGACCCGATTGTTGCACCAAATTGAGCGCCCGCAAGTGCGCCACCGCCAACTAAAGCTCCGGTGCCAGCACCGCTGGTTAAGGCACCTTTGACAATGCTTAATAGGGCTTCCCCGATGGATTTCAAAGCAGGCACAGCAGCGGACTTAAATTTGCCCATAGCACCCGTAAAGTCACCTTCAAGGATCATACCAAACGTATCTTTTATGCCTTGTATAAAACCCTGTACACCAGGAGAATTAAATATTGATATCAGTGCAGGGAATAAATCATTAGCTAGGTAGTCAATGCCTGCGATTAATTTTTCAGAGATAACCTCTGATATGCCCACAAGAGTCTCGCCAAAAGAACCAGCACTGTTACCAGTCATGTCCAGCAGAGGTAAAACCTTTTCAGCCAAAACATTACCGATGTGTGAGATGACACTACCAAGTGGTTTGAATATCCTTGTTGATAAGTTAAAATAAACTTTTGATATATTATCCGATCTCTGAAGGAGTTTTTCTAATACATTTTTACTTAGATCCATAAGCCCCTCTACTAACGGAGCCATATCAAGAACCAAGCCCTGAAACATAGCCTTTATCTTATCCATAAAAGACAGATAACTCTTGCCTTGCTGTTCTGCTCTATCTCTTTCCATTTGTTCTGTTTTGAAAGCTTCTTTGTTCTGGTTTAAACGACTTAGTTCTGCGACCTCTAATCCAGTGATCTCTGCAAGGTTCCTCTTCTGATGTTTGCTTAGTTGATCAAACTGGGTGCCCTGAGCTTTGAGATTATCCATAACAGCCATAGCACGATCTGTTTCGCTCATCTTCATAAGTTCTAATGTGTTAAGTTGAGTTCCGAACGTTGCGTTCAATTGACTGACTGTGTTTGTCGCACTGTCAAATGTTTCAAACTTATCTGAGAACGCTAACAAGCTATCTGCGTTAACACCAAACTGACGTCCCATTTTTTGAAATTCCAATGAAACGCCCATCGCTCTTGGTCCAAGCTCTGATAATCTATTGGCCATTTGAGTTGTTGCTTTGGCTAAACCCCCTGGACCTACTCCCATGTTTTCAGCAGTGCCGGCAATAGTCAGAGCAAATGCTTCAACATCTTTAGCCGTGCCCTGGAAAGTGCCCATAATTAAATCCATCGACTCAGCCGTGGTTCCTGCGTCAACCCCAAGTTGACTCATATCGGCGGTGAGATCAATCAATGATTTTCGAGAGTCCCCTGATATTCTTTGGAACCCAAAGAAACCGCTGTTAAGTGTCCCAACCATGGCAGCGGCGTCCGCAGTGGTACCACCGAACATTGCAATCTCTCTACTGGCAAAAGAAATCTCTTTTGTAAAAGCCATAGCGCCGCCGGTAGACCTTCTAAACGATTGAGACTGTTTTTCTAATTCTAATGTAGCATTAACCAATGAAGAGACAACGCTGCTTACTACAGACTTAACACCATCATAGGCACCTTTTAGTGCGGTAATTCTTCTAATCGATTTTGCGTGCCTCTTTTTAGCCTTCTTCTCTTCACCTTCTTGGAATTTAGATTGATCTTCATTGAAGGTTTTTTGCTCGTCACGCACCTGTTTTTGAAGCGCAGCAATTTCTGCCTCTATCTCTTTTGTTCCCTCGCCTCTTGCTCTCGCTTCATCTAAAGCTGCTTTTTCTGCTTCGATTCGAGCGTTCATACCCTGAAGTTCTATCTGTAGCTGTTCTTTCCTGCCGGCAAATGTTTCTTCAGTTAGTTGTTTAATATCAGCTTTAGCTTCTGCTAAAAGCTTTTTTTGTTCTGCGATTGCTTCTTCAAAAGTAGCCATGTTACATTAGCTCCCAGCTTACTTGAGAGGCCAAGAAATGCCTGTTTCTTGTTCAAATCTTTCAATAGAGCGGTTTAGCTTGGCTCTTTGCTTGTAAGTCATTGGGCTGTCTAAACCGTTCCTCCTAATGGAGTCCATATACTTTTTTTCACCAATCAGAGCGGAGGTAAAACGATCAACTTGGATTCTGTTACCAACGACTCTAACTGGGACTCTGGTGCCCTTAAACATCTTCTCTAGCAAGTATTGAATCCAAGCGCCAAAAACCTTTAACATGTTCTCATCTAGCTGGTCTTTATTCCCACTGTCTAAATCAAAAACAAATTCATCAAAGTCAATCATGTCTTTCACAGTTAGACCTCCAAATATACTACTCTTATTAAATAGTTGCTATAGTCAATAAATACAAAGGGGAACCCTAGGCTCCCCTTCATTTTTTTCTCGATGCTTGTTTGTGTAACTTAGCAGTTTCTTCAATTTCTTTTTGTAACCTGCTTAAAAACCATCTTCTTAATTTGATTGGTAAGTTATACGATTCAAAGAAACTCCAACTACCATAATGCTTAAGTAAAAAAAGCTCCTCGTATACAGACTCTATATATGAGTTACTCAGGCCAAAAAAATTCCGCACTAAGCGGGATCTCCATCTCCTCGTCATGCCCACAATCAGTGCAAACATAATAGTCTTTGAGAGATACATCGGGACACGCTTCTTTATAGGCTTTTCTTATGTGTCTAGCATCTAATGCAGGCATCGATTGAATAGCTTTAGACAAATCAACAGGACTGCTTGACCCGTTGACACTAACCAGAACAGACCTCAAAAGATCCGTCGATAATGTCTCGCCCAGCTTATGCTTAGACTTCTGCTCTCTACTTTTAGTAGCTTTCATTTCATCAGCAGCCGTCAATAGCTTAAACTCCACCAGATAGCCACTCTTCGGCAGAGTTGTAACATAGTACCCATTAGTTGAGTTTTTAGAGACATCAGAGCCCTCTAAATCTTGATATTTAAGTTTGATTATTTCGTCGATATTATAAACCATCTCATTGGCAGCAGAGCAAGCTGGACATGTCATTCTAACATCATATTCTTTACCGTAACCAGTTATTCTGGCGGCGACAAGAATTGCGTTTCGATCGCCGATTAACAAGTCGCTAGCTTTAACTCTTTTATCCACAACCAGACTATCAACTAATCTGTTCAGTGCCATGCCGCTCTTAAGCAAGGATCTTGACGTTAAGATGTCTTCCTCTTTAGCAGTCATGAAGCGGATCTCTACCTGTTCGACGCCTGCCAACGGGTGAGGTCCTTGATAATCATTTCCCTTTGATGGTAAGTCAACCATCTCCGTGGGAACTGACCATTCCATTTGTGCGCCAGATGATTGAGTTGGCGCAGGGCTGCCCCCATCTTGAAGATCGGGCATGCCCATACGCTCTTGATTTCTACTCATAAATAAAACCTTTCCTAGATATAGTATCTAATTTACTATAACATTAGCCTAATGTTAAGCTATTCAGTTCCTGCGTAGCCTGCTACTGCATTTCCTGCGCTTCTAGTAAGCTCTGCCCAGTCATAAGCGATGTCCACACTAAGTTCTTGCAAGCCATCGTCTTCGTAACTTAATCCTTCGCCAAAGGATACTTTTTCAATCCAAGCGTTCTTAAGTTCCCAAACTTCGATCTCGTTGCCGTCAGCATCAAGCTGGACGATACGAACTGCGCCGCCAAGAGCTTCAATAGCCTTGCCTTTACTTGTAGTTCTGATAGCGCCGGGACCAGTTGGGTAATCATATCCAGACTTACGGACAATATTAATCAAAGTTCTAGCGAGGTCTGGCTCAACAGGATCGCCCATGGTAACACTGATTGGAGAATTCCAAGTAACACGCCCTGGGTATTTAAACTCGTGGTTTAAGTAGGTGTGGCCTGTAGAAGCAATGGTAGCTTCTGGTTTAGCTGACACACTCTTGACAACCCAAACGGGAACTCCTCCTAGATAGAAAAAGAACCTATATTTTCTTTTTGGATCTGACTGAGCATCTCCCCAGAAAATTCCTTCACCTGCATTTGGCATTCTAATTTACTCCCTTAAAATATATAGTGCTTTGTTGATTAATCCGCAAACGAAGCACCAGTATTTGTAATCACAAAGTCGATTGCAAAGAACTCGGCAGTCCGGGTTGGCTTCAGCAAAATCTTAGCGTAGATAATGTTTCTATCAACCAAGTCTGGAGTTGTCGTAGACTCATCCAAGATTAGGCGGAATTCTTCCAGTCCAAATCTTGATTGAACGCTCCGAAGAATTGGTTCGGCTTGCCCAATGAATCTATTCCATGTTGATTGAGTGTTTTGGTCAAACAACATCCGACTTGCGATGAAACTAATTTCTTTCTTCAAGAACACCATCAAACGTCTGACGTTGATACGATCTAGTGCTGATCTAGTGCGCTGAAGCGTTTTCTGTCCAAAGATCACAATGCCCTCTGCTGGGAACTGTGCGATTGGATTAATGCCCGCAGAGTACAAATCATCTCTTTCATCAGAGGTTAGTCGTCTTGAGACATCAAGTACTGGCACACCACCGGCACCCTCAGAGAGCCCGCCTCGGGCAAAGCCTGCTGGAGCATACCATGGAGCCCGAACTCGGTCATTGAACGAGAAGGCACCGAGGGCTGCTACCGAAGGTGGTGCCCAAAGAGCTTGACCACTAACGGTGTCTTGGATACGAACCCAAGGATAGTAGCAAGCGCCGTAACTGTTATTGATACCTCTTTCACGAAGTGAATCAACAGCCTGCGAGATCGAGAATGAGTTACGGTTTTGATAGCTCTTAGTGTTTTCACTTTGTGCTTCGTATACCTTCTCAAGATCGATGATGGCGATTGCATCTCCACGATCCTCGGTAACGTCTAGTAGATAATCAGTCACACCAGTTGCGGTAACACCAGGGATAGTGATAATGTTAAACTCAGCGACCTCTGGATCTCTGACAACATTAATGGCCCGACGTAAACTGTGAAGCTCATAACTAGTCTTTTCTGCCGTTCCAATGTTTCTGTTGGCAAATGGTTCTCTCTCGGAGATATCCAGTCCATCAAAACCACCGTGCAAGCAAGTCGTAAACTGCTTATAGTTTTTATTTAACACTCGCTTATATGAAGCCGAGGCGGCTACAGCAGCGACAATTGCCTGCCCGTTCTCGGTTGGGACCTTAGCACCAGCCGAGAAACTTTCGTCAGCAGCACGCTTACCACGTCGGTATACAGCCGCATCCGTCGATCCACTTACGGGACCAACATCATCCAAGGAGAAGCACCACATGTGTTGCAGTGGGCTTGATCCTGCGTTTGTGTCTTGACCAATGAAGCCACCCTTGCGACCTTGAGCACCTGGCTCTGCGCCAATGTCGAGGTTAGTGGTGGGTGACTTTGAGTCATTAAGCCCTTGGGCTCTAGCTCTAAGTAGATCAATGACTTCAGTGCTAAATCTGTTGTCCGAAAATGCCTTACCGGTGTAAGCACCGAAGTAAATATTCTTAGGACTATTTGGGCTTCCGTCGGATGAACTAATCCGAACTGGAAGGCTTGGCATAACAACTGCTAGTTGCTGTGCGGTGGCGGCACCCGACAGGACACCAGCACCGATACCACCAAGGTGTCCACCAACAACACCAAACAGCGACTGATCGCCACCGTCAACCATCACATGGCGACTAGTAGCAGCAGGGTTACTCAAAGTACCAAAGCTGGCAGCACCACTAACGATTGCAAAGTCTCTATACTTAATGGGTCCAAAGACACCGAAGGGTAGATACTCAGGATTAGTTACTGCACGATCAACATCCTCATTCATCGCAACACGAATATAGCGTGACTTGTTTGGATAGTTGCCGTAAGTACGGTTTGCGCCCTCTGAAGTCTGGTACTCTACATACTGGTCGCCGATCTCTCTAGCGATATAGTTTTTGTCCGCAGGATTCAAAGATAGATTATCGTATCTTTCAATGACTACTGGTCTGTTATCATTATCCGATAAACGACGAACTATTACGGAGAAAGTACCATAAGGATCAAAGTCGCTCGTTGGAGCAGTAATATTTGTGATTGAAATCTTAATTTCTCTCATCGTGCTTTCGCCAGCAGAGACAGCTTCAAACCTAAATAGCTTCTGCATGTTCTCAGGCTTAAAGCCAGTAGTGTTTGAACCTAAATCCTGAGAGATATACCAACCGGTTGAAGCCTTGGAGGCTGCCTGGCGTTGATCTCCTTGCTCTTGCTCGGTGTTTTGGTCGTTCCGAAGCGGCATCACTGCACCCATCAAGGTACCAGCAGTTTGAACTGTACCGGTAATAGCTAATTCAGCAAAATCCGTTTGGTTCACATGTCTTTCAAAGGTTTCACCTAGGAAGTAGTTAATGTTTGTCGTTGTTCCAGGGAACTTAGCCGTCGAAATGGCACTGTTTGCCAAAGTTGGATCAGTATTAAACACCTTACGAACGAATCGATCACTGTTGGGGTTGAAGTTGAATCTAATCTTGTCAACTTGGCTACCACCAGCGGTAATACTAGCGACAAACTCGCCATTTGAATCACTTTTGATCAAAGTGCTACCACGAGCCTGAGACTGATGCCCCGTACCCGTTGTACCAGACAAAATGATACGCCCACCGGCAGTTTCATCATTCGCACAGTAGAAAATAGCTGCTAGTGTACCTGTGACTTGATGCACATTGTCACCAGTTGTAGGTCCAGACGCCGATGGCCAAACGAATAGCCCCCAAGCGCCACCTTCGGTGTCGGTTGCACTGATTGATCCGAAGTTCCAGCCGGCTCTACCACCGTTGGCTTCTGTTGCATTGGGATCTTCTTCGCCCAATACACGGACAACGTTTAGAGTAGAATTATTTCTTAGCCAAGCTTGGGCGGCATAAGCAGCGTAAGTTGGTGAGGTCATGTTACCTTCACGCCATACGTCGCCACTACGACCACCAGGGACTGGTGCCCCGAATACATCAACAAATTCTGCAAAAGACTCAACTCTGACAGGTGTCATAGCTGGACCTTTCAGCATCCGACCAATAACTAAAGGTCCAATTGCTCCGGGTTCTCTTGGGATCTCCGAGTTGTCGATCTCATTGATAAAGACGCCGGGAGACACAAACTTAAACTTTCTTTCAGACATTAAACTTTTCTCCTCTAAGACGAGTTACACCTAGGCGTAAGCGCCAGTGTTGTTCCTTAGTAAATAGTTGCTTGATATTGCAAACTCCCCACGGTGTTATGGTTTTCCAAATGGTTTAATTTTGCGGGGAATTATCTTCTGACTTGCACGGACTTGATCTGCCAATCTAAAGACCCCACTTTCAAGCTCCACCCTCTGTATAAACTCTACTTCCTCTTCAAGTAAAGCTCGCTCATTTTGGAATACAATTTCAGCCGCTGATTCTCTAATTACTACATTGGGCTTATCTTGATTTTTGTCTCCGCCAACAATATAACCCAGCACACTGAGCGTTACGTCAGTTTTAAAGAGTCTTTCCTCTTCACCCAAGGACGCTGCATTATTTGTTTGCGCAAAACTTGAATCCACAAAAGCTTCATATCTATTTCCCTCATGGGAGATAAAAAAGCTATTGATCGCACCACGGTCTGTTATAAGTGGAGCTAAGATCTGATTCATCTGCTGAATATACTCTGTTGTAATTGATATAGTATAAGATACATCAATATAAACTGGTTGGGGAATTGATATAACTTCGTAAACAACTTTCTTATTTGATCTTGGGGCGGTCTTCACATACTTATCAGCCCCAGACAAACTTCTTCTAATTGAATCAGCGTTAGCTCTAAGTGAAGTTTTACTCTGACTCACTCTTCTAGCTATAGTGATTGAACCACCCTTTTCGTCGTTGATCGCTGGCACATTTGCATGATACACACCACGATTTCCAGGGTCTTTAGTTACAGACGTTCTTTCTAGTGAAACTAAAGGATAGATTAAGACACCTTTATTGCGAATATCTTTATTATTCTTAATCATGTGTGCCCGCTCTTGAGTAGAGAAAATTACAGGCACTTTCTTGAACCCCTTATTTGTATCACAATGAATATCTAAAACTTCATTAAGATAATTGTGCATTGCAAAATCAATATCCTCAATCTTTGATGGATTGATTGGTATTTGTGTTTCTGTTAACTCATTTGTTTTTGTTCTACGAGGCATCGAATAGTCCCTCTCTAGCTCTTCTACAGGTAGCAACCACTTCTATACGAACACCATCTTGACCAGTATCTTGTCCAAACAACATCCTGGGCTCCACAAGTTTTGTTATTTCAAAAAAGTTTCCATCATACTGGATAAAATCGCCTTCTCTAGCAAACAAATCTTGATCTTCTGTTAGTCTTCTTTTATGAAAATGGATTTCAATATTATCATATTTGTCAATACCAAATTTATCAGATGATAATTGGGTGCCCTGATAATTTACCAAAGCGTACACCCGAATTGGTGGTAAGAAAGTTTTTTGAATTGCCTCCCCATATAAAGGATGGAAGTTTGAAGCTTCCATATCAATAGGAAAATATAAAACGCTCTGACCAATGACGTTTTCAATAATCTCATCGTTAATTTGCTTTACAAGGTCTCTTTCCTTCTTTCCCACAAACATTGGTGGAGGTGGGGCAGAAGGTTGTGTCCATTTGTTATCAGGCTTTGACTTTGTGGAATCAGACATTTAAGTTACCCCACATAAATGCCATGTGGAATAACCTTTAGAGTTTCGCCAAGATTGTTCTGGAAAGCAGCATCACCCTCAGATAACTTGCTGTATGTCATTTCATCAAGGACTGTCTTAAGTTCATCTCTTAGGGCATTTTGCTCTTCTTTGCCCTCACTAATCAATGCAGAACCATTCAAAGTAATATCGTTACCAGGGATTGGTATGCTGCCTAGTTTTGACCGAACTTGACCCAAGGTTTCCTTGCATAGAGCTAGGGCAAACCTTCTGATCCACTGTTTTCCTATTGAGTTAATTCTATTATAAGGAACGTTCGGGAATGGTAACGTATTCATGTTATTAACTCCGTCTGCGCCGTATTTTCGATCACCGTCCTCATCGTAGTTTTCTTCCGGAAGTCTAAACCTAACCCACATTGAGTTAGGTGCAATTCCGTCTTTAGGCGCTGGGTAAATCCTCAATTTATTATTTCTAAGCTCATATGAATAGTGAGACCCTCGAACCTTTAAATTGTTCTCATAAGCGTTAGCTTGTAATTCATTTTGCCAAACCGGAACTAATTGAAAAGTACTATCGTCTGAATACATTCCGTATGTTGATAGATTACCGACAATACCGTATGTCCCTCCGCCAAAGAATCGCCAGGCGGCGGCGGGTGTTTTATAATATACTTTTTCAATAATAACCTTATTGTTTCCAACTTGATTAAAAAATCTAGATCCAGAGTCGGTTGACGCTGAAAAAATCAATTGCTGCAAATCATAATCCTGCTGGTCATCTATTGTATCGAATGATGCAGAATAAGAAGATTGTTGCCCACCGACGCCTGCCAAAACACCCACGGCTTCTGCCATGTGCCTTGGGGCTTCCAAAGTAAATCGTGGGAACTTTAGGTTAGGCTTGATATTAGTGTCTGATCTGTAGGAGGTAAACTCTCCATCTTCATCAAAAGAACCAGTGGCACCACCAAGCATGTCTGAAAGGACGTTCTTGGCTTGATGTGTATTAATAATATAAGAATATTCAAGACATGACTCTTCATATGCTTGATATACGTTTCTTTCCTGTATCTCAATGTCTAATATATTGCCGCCCAACTTATTGAACACATAAGTTACTTGGTCAACTGCGCCACTAACAAAACCAGCAGATCCACTGTAAACACCAATTGCTAAAGAGCTAGCTACGTTTTGATGTGTACCAGTTATTGGCAAAACTTTTGCGCTAGTAGTGCTGACTGGGCTTATATCTCTTGCTACCATAATATGAATAGTCTCCAAGTATTGTAGGAGTAACCTTTACTAACTAGTTTGCCTTTAGGATAACTTGTCCTATTAAAACAGAAAACCCCGCCACAAGGGCGGGGTCTCTGCATCATCATCTGATTAGCCTACTTTTAGTTGACTAGATCACGGCAGATAACAAGACCGTACATGTCTGACCGTACCATCTGCTTAGCATACCGAGTCATCACAGCCTTGGTAGGTGCGAATGTATCGGGATTAAAGATGGTTGGCGTGACTTGTAGTGGCACATAAGGTGCATACACATAGCCGCTTTCAAGGAAGCTGTTACCCTTACGACCGACCAATACCAACCCACGAGGGAAGTAAGGATCAACGTAAACGTCCATCTTCTTGCTTAGCGAACCAACGTTTTGAGCGCCCCAAGATCCACCTTCGTCGTCAACGGCGACTGAAGCACGGAATCCAGCGGTGAACTCAAGAATGCTGGCGACCTCTGGTGAGCAAACAATAAAGTTTGCACCGCCACGAAGGGTCTTACGATGAATACGAGCACTGACATCATTGATGGTTTCCATCAAAGTCTCGTACCACTCACTCACAGTACCCGTAAAGTCGGGAGGAGCAGTAGCCGAAGTAATGTCCTGACCACTTTCACGATCGAGGAAACGACCGGGACGGCGACTCCAGTACAAAGTACCACCACTTGCGCCCTGGACGAGATCGTTAAGAATTTCTTGATCGATCTCAAGAGCAACTTGCTCCGAAAGGACGCTAGTAAGCTCAACCTCAGCGTCGAGGTTATGATAAGCATTGAGGTCCTGAGCAAGCTCTGGGGTCCACTTAGCTTTCAACTTACGGGTCATGGCGGTAACAGCAATGCTGTCAACCTTAATGTCGATCTCTGGGATGACATCATTGACACCTAGATCGCCACCGAGTTCCAAGCCCCAACCTTCAGCACCGACGACGGCACCAGTAGCGCCACCAGCAGAGAACTTATCCTTGCGGGGGAACTGAAGACTTGCCGAAAGAGCGGCAATAGCACCAACATCCATGGTAGACTCACCGTGAAGAACAAAAGTGAGGTAGTGACTACCATCACCAGAGGCAGAGTGCTGCGTCAAGCGACGCACAACACGAACTTCCTGAGCGGTAGCACCACCGAGGTTTTCGCCACTCTGCTTAACAAGGTTGCAACCAACAAGGTTATCAAAGTTGATGTCATCCTTAACCGTAGTAACTTCAACCCGAGCGACGCCGAGCAGGTCGGTGTCAGTTTGGCCCAAGAGATCTGCATCATACTCGATGCGCTTGAACAAGTCAGCGTTAGCCGAAGCGGTCAAAGCACGAATCTCAGTTTCAGCGGTAAGCTCGGTGAAGAGCCCAGCGGCGAAATCAAGCGTACCGGTTGGAGTACTGTAGCCGTTAGCCAAGTCATAAGCACCAGCACGGTATGAACCGTCATTGCTAGATTGACCTGGATCTGCGACCGAAAGATCGACGCCACCAGTGAGTTGCGAACCAACTCGACGACCACCGTAGATTGACTTACCTTTAGCATGTAAAGGATTGCCTGACTCACCATCACGGCTAGTGCCGAGAGTGAAGTCCAAAAAGAACACGAGTCCACTTGGTAGACT
>TARA_R110002110_G_scaffold259326_3_pt1 | contig 21040 bp, 10 predicted proteins | sample TARA_R110002110 | Tara Oceans TARA_R110002110 (sample SAMEA4397330) | marine metagenome | biome: Polar Biome; feature: [SRF] surface water layer (ENVO:00010504); material: water (ENVO:00002006), including particulate matter (ENVO:01000060) such as... | depth 5 m
GATCTGCTATCATAACAAATACCTCTCCTAACAAAAATAATCCATTAAGATTCCCTATAATAGCGGCTCTCATTAAATCTGACTCATCCTCATCATCCCAGTCAGCCAAAACCCCTGGCAATCCATTAGCTACGTACTGGAAGAACATAGGCATTATCATGTGGTAAGTTAAGAATGTACGAGCCGTTTGCGTCTTTGTCCCCTTCCCTTCTTTCCCTCCTGACTTTAGTAGTCGGTAAAACTCTCTCAGCCCATATACCTCCTTTCTAAGGTATTGTTTAGGAGTGGTTAAGAACATATTCATTGCTCTATAATAAGCATTTTTAGTCTGAAAGTAATCTCTGTCTTGTAAATCAGTAGACTGCTGGGTTCTTTTGGTATCCCTCTCAAATTTTATAATAGCATGATCAATAGCTTGTTGATCGGTAGCTTTAGGATTCTTTTTTAAGAATTGTTCTTTATAATGAACATAATTAGGAACACCTCCAAGCATGATAGCCCCTATATCTCCAACTCTGGTAGTATACATTAATATATTTATCAAAGACTCCTTGTATCGTGCCGGCATTCCAATCATAGAGGCTGGCATAAATTGCTCCATCTTAGAGTCAGTATAGGTCTCTATAGCTTTAGTAATACTATTATACTTTCTGTCTTGTAGGTATACTGAGTTTTCTCTTATCTCATTCCATACTCCTTTAACATTCTTGTTAGAGCTAAAGAACCTACCTAAAGTAGCGTTCTTCATCCATGTTCCGTAACCAATATCATTTCCATACGTTACAAAAGAAGTAAGCTGTTTAAGCATAACTACAGGATTCAATCCTAATCGAGATAAAATAAATGCATCTTGCATAGCATTCACCCACGCATCAGTCTGCCCATCCGCCTTACTCATTCCTTTATTGGCTATTTTTTGGATCATAGTCTCTATAGCCTCCATAGTTGGCCTACCATAAAGATTCTCTATAGTTCCTTTAATTACAGGATTTGTAAATAATTTATTAATATCAGTAACAGGACGAGAATAGGCCGCAAAGTATTCCATATCTCTCATATAAGTAAATAAAGCATCAGTACCATCAACAGATTTAATAGCTCTTTTATTATTCTCTCTCATCTTAGTGGAGTTTGCTGAAACTCCATTATGATACTGAACTACACCTGCAAGCAAATCTATACCCTCCGGCTCGATACCATCTCTATATACCATACCAGCATAGTTAACATTATATGGCATTTCTATTCGATATATATCTTTATATGCCTGGTTATAATGATTATAAAGCAAAGGATATAAAACATCTACTTGCCAGTCAGCAAACTCTTTAAGATTAGGATCTAATTGCTCTTCTATTTGTTTCATTATCTCCTGATAATTTTTACCAAACTTAGTTTCAAAGCCAGCATGATTAGAAGGGTCTTTATATTGATTATATAAATAATACATTTTATTTTGAGACAGGTCTAATTGATTTCTATTCAACGCGTTTTCTAACTTAGCTTTATTCTCCTGGGTAGGATTATTAGCATACTCTTGCTCTGCATTTTCAACCTCTACAGGATCAATGAATATTTCCATATCCGAATTTTGTGTAAACTTAGATATAGTTTTTTTATACTTTCTCCCAAAGAGTTCCTTTAATTTAAATATAACCATCGCCTCATTTTGTATCATTCTTTGTTTAAAGCTACGACTAGCCGCGTCTATTCTTTCTGTCACCTCTTCTTGAGTTATGCCTTCAAAAAGATCCGCGGGAAGTTTAGAGATTTTAGCCATCAATAAGAATGTATCTGAGTTCTTAGCCACTATTCTCCCCATTCCTCTAAGAATACTATTAATTCCTGCTCTAAATAGAGTTTTAACTTTAGTCTTTTTAGCGGCATTAGTATCTTTAAGTAAGTTATCTTTAAGAGATTGAATAATATCTGTTGTCTTATCGTCTATCTCTTCTTGAGTAGGATTAGACACCCCCTCATCCTCTAACTCTTGCTTAGCTTGATCTTCAAAAGTCCCTTCCCTTCCAATAACATCCAGAAATACTCTCTCAAACTGCTTTTTATATCTATTATGAGCCTCTTTAAGCTCCTCTTTAAGTAGAGTTCTACCTGTGCTTATAATTTGTTTTAACTCTGCCTGTACGGCAGCCAGAGTGCTTACCTTGGAAAGATCTGTATTACCCATAAGGTTCTGTGCATTTACCAGGTTCATAATAATTTGGAGATTAGCCATTTCTGTAAATTCAGCCTCTGTTTTTGATGGATTTTCTGCCAACTCATTATACTGCTTCTGAAGATCAGCTAAATATTTAATTACAGAGTCTTGAGTTTCTAAACCTTTTTTAGGATTGATTCTGTTGACAATATCTTTTAATCTTTTTCTAGTAGCATTATCAATCTTAATCCCTTTTAATATTCCATTTATTTTTATTTGATATTTTCCTTCAAGTAGATTCGCTATTTCTTTTTCTAACCTTACATTATTTTTTTCAGCTGAAAATTCCATTACTTCTTTCATGATCTGGTCTCTGTTCTCAGTAGTGGCCTGTTCAATCTTACGGATTAACTTAAGGGTTTCTGTCTTGGTGTATATGTCAGCTGGCAAAGTTTTACGCAAGAAGTTTCTCAGCTCTCTTTGTATTTTCTTTAGCTCTTTTATTCCCTTACTCTTACTATTAAGAACTAATCTAGCATTACGAATAGTGTTGCCTAAGTCATGACTTTGTTTTCCTCCTAGCGCTTTAGCTACTTCTATTTTAATATTAGCCTGTTGAGTGGATAAACCCTTTCTGGATTTAGTCTCCCCCTTTATTTTATAGGTATCAGCTAGTTTTTTATATTCTGGTTGAGACTCTAAGTACTCAAGGGTTTGATCCATGATCTGCTCCTCAGTTAATTTTTTCTTAGCCTTTATATTGTTTTGTTGTAATTTATTATAAAAGTTATTTATCTTAGTATATAGCTTGATGCCCGCAGCCATACCTCCTGGTATATTACCTAGAGATGGTGGAATAGTTTTTAAAGCGTCTATATCCACTTTCATAAGTTCTCTAACGGCTTTCTTTCCAAAAGCCCTAACACGCGTTAAGTAATCAAAGATAGCTCCGTCAGTAAAGTTTAAGTTCCTTGCCGTATTAATGATTTCCAATTCGGTATCAAACTTATTAAACACCTTCTGTTGTTTCTCTTGAATAACTTTTTGTTGTCTTTCGGAAGATCGTGGATTAAAGAACCTGCCATTTTTAGTTAAGTAATATCCTGTCAAACGACCTCTTCCTTGGCCTTCCCTCATACGAGCTTCTTTAACACCATACCCTAAATCAGCCGCCCATTGTCTTAACGATTCTAACGAGTAAATATTAGGACCTATAAACCCTTTAGGATTAGGCTGATACATATTTACTAAGCCTTCTAGTGTCTTCTGCTGACGTTCTTGAGATTCTACTTCTGTATCTTGTTCTGGTTGAGTTACCTTTTGATCTCGAGTCTGCCCTAACTCTCTTGCTCTAGCTACATTTTTAGCGGTATACTTTCCTTTAGAAGCAGCCCTGTCTGTTAAATAGTCAGTAATATCACCTGGAGTAATTGTTTCTCCATATTGTTCGCTTAACTCCTGAGCTATTTCGTCTAAATCTCTTTCCCCTGTTTTTCTAAGTAACTTATTTATCTTAATACCATAATCTTTTCTGGTATTAATATCGGCATTATTATCATAATCGAGCACATGAATCTTTCCTAAATTTTCAAATAGGAATGCAAATAAACCAGAGGGTAAATCATTTCTCTCTTGAATTTCAGCTCTCTGCTCATCTATTGCCGCCTCTTCCTCTACTTGTTCTTGAGCAAGCTTCTCTTCCGTTACAGCTTCCTCTACAACTTCAAATCCCTTTACATCTTCCTGCGTTAATTCTTGACCTTGACTTACTTTAGATGATATAGTATTTAATAAATTTAGTAATTGCGTATCAGAATCAATAGAGATAGGGTATCCGATTAGCTTGCTGACTTTTTCCAGCCATCTCTGAATAAGGTTTTTTTGTGGAGTAGTTAAAACCTGAAAGTTCCCCGAAAGAATACCCACTAACTCGGATAAATATTCTTCGTTTTGGAACTCGGTATAGTCTTTTATAAAGAGATCTAGCTCAGCTTTTAGTGCTTTATCTTTTACTGATTTTCTTAAAGCCCTTACCATTTTTTGCGTAATCTCAGCTATCCTTATGTCAGCTCCATATCTATTATATAATAGGGCATGAAAGACTTCATGAGCAACTGTTTTATTATTAGCTTTAGCAATATTAATATGTATAGTATTGGTAGCTGAAGAAAAAGCCCCTCTACTTCCTTGACTTAGTTTAGAGACAGACTTATTAAATGCTGCCTCAGATTTATGCAATACAATACGCGTGTCTGGTAGTATTTTAGCAATAGCTTTTATTGCTTTGTTGGAAATATTTAATATTGTATTTTCATGTTGCTGCTGAGTGGTATTAGGATTTTCTCGACTAAACATTTCGGACTTATAATGAGGGTCTCCTTCCTGCTCGGTTTGCTCAGTAACACTAATATTTCCGTCAGTAGTTCCTTTGAAGGTTACTTTCTTACCTGTTCTCCCTTCCACAACCTCGACTGTTTCTGTCTCTACTCCGGTCTGCTCATCTATTAAAGCCTCTAAATCTTCTACTTCCTCTTGCGTTGGCGCTTTAGGATCGGTTTCAATTTGGGTGTCGCTTTTTGCGGTAGTGGGTGATTGGGGGTCTCCTTCGACCACTTTGCCGCCATCTGTGGTCGGTACTTGTACATCCACTTTTTCTGAGCTACGCTTTTGAATGGCATCTTGTTTCTTTTTAATTAATTCTTTTTTTACATTTTCAAATTCCTGAGATTGAGTATACACCTCCTGATCTTCTTCAGGGCCTCTTCTTCTTCTGACTTCCTCTATTACCTCTTCATTAGTAACCTCCGTCTCTCCTTCTTTAATAATAACCTCAACATCTGCTTTTAGTCCTGCTAATTCCTTCTGCTGTCTTTTGGTTAACTGTTTGTCATACTTATTGACATAATCACTTAACGCTTGCTGTCTTAATAGGTTTCCTAATAGTTTCTTTTTTTGAGGCGTACTTAAATCGGTAGGAATCTGATTCATTACTCCTGACACCTGATCATAAGCTGCGAGAGCTTCTTTTCCTTTCTTCTGAGTCATTGTCCCTGCGAGTATAGCTTGTTTAATTTTTTCAACATAAGCCTCTCTTACTACCCCTTCCTTATGAATACTCTCAAACACCTCAAATGTCTGCTCGCTTACCCTAGCAAAATTTCCTGTTGTAGCGGCATTAATAGTAGCCGGTAGACTTCCCAACACAAATCCTCCTACAGCCTCTTGCGCCCCAGCTCTCAACACTTGTGAAAGGCCATCGGACCAGCTTTCAGGAGTCTGAAACATATCTTTTTCTTTTACCGCATTATATATTTCTTTAGCGCCTACATCCGCAACTTGTTGCATCACTCCTGTCTCAAATTCAGCTACAGCTCCAGCTGCCATAAATAGCGCTCCTTGTCCTACAAGACTGTTTACCTCTTGCTTAACTACTTGTCTAAATGTCATCTTTCCAGTCTCGATAGTTCCATACTTCCCAAGCGATTTCATAAGGATAGTCGCCGCAACACCTTTAGAAGCCATTACATTTCTAAATCCCAAATATTCTAAAACCCCTACCACTATCGCTAAAGGAACAGCTACCATATTTTTTTCATTCTCAGTAACATTATGAAAGTTCGGGTTATTTTCCATCTCCTCATCAACATGACTTTTAACTTGAGCAAACATATTGAGTACTTTTACAATAGGAGGTCCGATCATCGCTGGAATAGATTCTGTCATCCCTACAAGAGCTCCTCCAAAGAAACCTTTTTTTGTCTCCTGTGTAGCCTCTTTTGTGGTTTCATCCATACCTAGAGCCCACCTCATTCCCACACGGCTTGAGTGTGCCATACCCATTTTCTCATCTGAACCATCATATAAAGGATTGTTAGCAAACTCAGAATATGGATTAGTATATGGATCAGGCTCTCCTTCTATTCGGGGGCCATATTTAATTTGTTTTCTAAGTTCGTCTATTTCTTTATCAGTATCTCCATTTATCTTTCCTACCGCCCAAACCGCTGCATCTACCATATTCATAGCGTGCCCACTAGCTATACGGCCCATGCCATCAAGAAGGGCATTATAAAACAATCCTCCGGTAGAAGACTGCTCCGTTTTCATCTCATACCATTCTCCTATAATTCCATCTAGCTCTTGCCCTCTAGCAATTATTCGTCTTTCCCCTTCCTCTACAACCTTTCCGGCTGCCTGTATCTTTTTCTTAAATTCTAAAGGAGTAGTGGCATAGTCCACCCCATCTTGACCTTTTAAATAAACCACTTCATTAGGATCTTTATCTGCTATTGTGGCATAAATCTCTTGAGCTTGTACGTATGTTTGTTGTTGTCCTCTCAGCTCATCGGTAGTGGACTTAAATTCCTTTACTTGGGCTTTAACTTGGTCCTCGTTCTGTATTTTGTGCTTTTCCTGTGTGTACCCAGCTTCTAATCGATGAAGAGTTTGGCTTTCTTGTCTGTTTTCTATTAAAAATGTCTTAAGTTCATCGGAATATCCTTCTCTCCGATCTTTCCCGTATGCATCTAATTCCACAGATATAGTATTACCATTAGCGGCTGTTACCAGCATCTCATCTCCAGTTACATCATCCTCCTCAAACTTAAAACCATAGTCCCCAAAATGATAGTTCATTAAAGGAACGACACTCTCTTCTGTTTCGGATATCAAGTCCTGATCAATTTTTTGTAATGATTGCTCAAAGAAATCCGTAGGGGGTACGTCTACTACTTCAATATTCTCTGCTTTATGTCCTCTGTTTCTATAACCATACCCCTCGTTCTCAAGAGGATCCCATCCTGTATAATTAGGATCAGCTCGTTCTTTATTGGTAGTCCCTGTCAATAGACTAACAAATGAGTTTCCAAATGCTCTAGCCCCACTCCATGCATTACTAGGCTCATAAACTTCCATTTCAGAATAAGGTTCAATTTCTCTTCCAAAAGCATCATATTTAGGCTCAGGTTTTACTGGGATATTTTGGGTTTTAGAAATCTCTATAGTCTCTATGTCTAATCCAGAGGGATCATAGCCTTGCTCTTCTTGAACGGGGACATCACCTTCTTGAACGGGAACATCACCTTCTTGAACGGAAATATTATCTTCTTGAACGGAAACATCCGATGAGCCAGGTTCTTCCACCACTTCGGTATCTGATACCGTAACTTCCTCGGGAGAAGTAGGCGCTGAAGGTTCGACGAGATTTTTTTTTTCACCAATTCCCATTAGCTGTAGAAAGGAATTTATATCCCCATTGTAACCGTCTCGTACAAAAAGTTTATAGCTATCATTAACAGCATTCGAGTTTTCATTCAATAACGCTTTGTACGTTTCTAAGTCTCCATTATAACCATCTAAGATAAAGAGTTCCCATGAATCGCGAAGCGCATCTGGGTTGAAGGGTGTAATGTCTTGTATCATCCTTATTCTTTGTTATATTTATCTGCACCACCTCTACCTCCACTATGACTGTCTACCGCCTCCTGAACAAACCCTTGTATTTCTGAAGTAATAGCTGCAACATTATCATTCGACCACACATCTGTAATTGTATAATCCTTACCCTCAATACTAATTACAAGATCATCGCCAGAGAACGATACTTTAGGCTGCTTCAATCCTCTAGGATAGAAATCAGCATCATTAAGCATGTTAGTATACGACTCAATAACTTCACTTTCTCCATCAGCATAATAATTAAGACTAGATCCAAGGCCAGTAGTATAAGATGCGAAGTTGGTAGCGGGCTGTCTCACATAAGCCATTGGAGCTATATCGCTATCTACACTTAGTACATCATAAGTAACTGCGTCACCTACTTCTCCCTTGTTGTCCAAATAAAAATCTAACTCAACTCCCTGTGGTGCATCCACTGCTTTCCACACTTCTCTTAGTCCTTCCTTAGCGGTCATGCCTTCTGTGTTAAGTGGATTTGTAGTGCCATCAGTATTATAAACCATATACCCCGTAGCCGTTTTCTCAATTCTACGAATCTTATCACTTGCGTCTGCTAAATATTTCATACCTGCTCTAGCTGCTGTCGCATCACCAGTAAGCATCATGTTAACATTCTTTCCGAAGCTCATTTTTTGCTTGTCTAGGTCATCCAACTGCCTATTTCCTGGGCTTCTTGCTGGGCCTCTAGGCTTGTATTTTTTGTCACTCAGACCTTCCGTATAATCTTGAGCTCCCGTTATCTTCATTTCTGCATACTTCTGAGATGCCTCTATTTGATTTTCATCAAACTCAGCCTCATAAGCAGTACCGTTATAATTCATCTGTAGGATAGGGTTCTGTGCGCGAGCCCCCTTAGTAGGCTTTAAGGCTAATCCATCCTCAGATGTAGAATACTCACCTCCCAACTCCTTATATGCTTTGTTAATAAATTTATTATCAAAAGAACCTGTAGCATCTAAATCCCATTCTTTAGCTTTCTCAGGATGATTCTTATTTACCCATGCCCTAAAAGCATTACCTTCTGCTTTATTTGTAATAGCAGGAGTCTCAACAGCAATCTCTGCCCCTTCACCGCCATTTTCTTCTTCCCAAGCATTATACTCCTCCACCGTTCCAATTCTATAGAGCTCACCATCATCTGTAGTAAGCTGAGCATTCAGCATAGTACTTTGTCTATCAAAAGGATTAGCATACATTTCTTTTGCTGATGCCTCAAGGAACTTCTGACCTTCAGCCGATTCAATAAATTCTGTCTCCAGCCTACTATATTCTTGTGTGCCTACCTGAAGACCTTTATTTGCAGCCAATAGAATCTTACCTATCCGTCCCTTCTGCGCTTCAACTACCGCCCCTATATCAAAATTGTTAACCTTTTGATTTAAAAGATTTGTCATTTGATTTACACTAATAGACTCCCCTTCAATAATATCTCCATTCTCATCCATTCGAGCATAAGCCATAGATCCATCTTCAGGATTAGTCATAAACTTAAGATCCTTAAGATTATTAAACCCCTCTAACTGTTGTCCTATCCACGTTTCAGCCGAAGCAGCTGTTCCATCTGCAGTTCTTTCAGCGTATTCATTATATTTTGCATTCCACGATTCTGCATTTTTCTTAAACTGTGTCCATCCCGCTTTTTGATTAGCTTTAAATTTATTAAATTCATGAGGCTTTACAATACCTCTTTTCATCATACTTGCTTGATCCATTAACGCATTAGCAGCATCATTAGAGCCATCTAAAGCTACCTGCTGTAGGGTATCGTTATCATACTTACCAAGATCATTTAAAGCCGCTTGTTGCTCTTCTATAGATTTATCAATCTCAGCCTTACGTCCTTGCCTGTCATCACGAATCCCTTCAAAGGTATCCGTTATCTTCTTAGCCTGTTCACCCCAATCTACAGTAGACGTAGGATCTGCCCTTTCATATACATCAAAATTTATATCTTTCTTAGTTACTCTTGCCATCTTATCTTATTTTTTTTAATCATAATCACCTCTACTGTAAGCTAGTCCTGCGTCAGTTTGGAAAAACATCTCTTCATCTTTAAAATTCCATTGAGCATTTGCTGTCTTGGAATTTTTAAGTTTATTAAAGTCTTGTTTACTATATTGTTTTGACCCTAATTTCGCCGCCCATTGAGCGTCAGTCATCCCCGCTGGTTTTTGACCGGAATATTGCTCGGCTAATTTAGACCCTCTTTTGTCAAATTTAGACTGACCATATAATGGAGCTAATGAAGCTGCGGCAGTAAGCCCTGATCCAACAGCTGATATTCCACTTCCAATAGCCTGAGCTCTTGCTGCTTCAGCATCTCTATTTCGTAGGTTGGATTCTTTAGCATGAGCTACATCCATCTGTATAAGCTGTTGATTAATAGCATCTTTAGACTCAGCCTTCATGACATTTAAGTCTGATATTTCTTCGCCCATAGCAATACGAGAACCCTCAGCTCCAGCTTGTCCCTGAGCCCCTACTCTACCTACCCCAGCGGCTAAAGATCTAGCATCCCCTTCTTGTAATGCCTCTACATTTTGTTGTTGAACCGCTAAATTTTGTTCAAATTCAGCCTCATAAGCATCTAAAGGAACAGATATTCCTGCAAACGAATCTTTTTCTGCTTTCTGTTTTGCCTCAGCCATTGCTTTTTTTGCTGCTCGGTCTGCGGTGTTCTGTGCCTGTTTAGCTGCTGCAGCTGCCTCAAAGGACTGTATAGCGGTTGCTGCTGCTGACGCTATCCCTACTACTGCTGTCGTTACTACTGCCATATTATATTTTTTTAATCATTTCTTGAGTATATGTATCTCCCTCTATAAATCCTACTTTTTTATATACATCAATTAAAGGTTTGTTTTTAATTAAAGCGTATATATATTTTTTCCCTAATCCTTCCGCCTTGTCACTTATAGTTTGTATTAACAACTCTAATGCTTCTTTTCTTTTTTGCCTATCCTTATATTTAAGATTAGATATTATCCAATCACACCATACTGCTTTTGAATTCGTTATATACATAAAGCCCGCACATATAGGTGTATCTCCCTCATAAACCATAAAACCTCCCATTCCTTCTTCAGGTAAAAAATCTTTTGAAGGCGGTATCCATCTCCAGTCATTCCACCACTTGCATAAGGTATCTGCGTAATCCTTTTCTGTGAGCGGCTTTACATTTAATTCCATTTATGCAAAGATAGTAAAATCTATGGATAACTTTTCATAAGACTACTCCCGACAGCAAAAAGTTCCACCGCAGCTTGATTAGTGTTTTCCAGCGTGAAATTCAAGAAATACCCACGCGCACCATGAGATTCAGCAACCGCATCTTTGAGATAAAATAAAAACGCTCCAACTGCCGGAACTATACCGACGGTTAATAATACGGGTTCAGGTATAGTGGTATCCACAGTAATTGAAGAAGGGGTTACTACCCCTAAAGCATCTATAGTCGCCTGTGGAACTATATCGGTTACTTGACCTACATAAATTGAATTTACGGTAGAATAAATATAATCTCCTACACTTATGATACTTCCGACATCAAAATTAAAGGTAATCAAAACATCGGTTATAGGTCCTGTAATGGTTAATGATGATCCTAACCCATTCACCGATCTGTCTCTAAAGTCTTTTGTTCCCGCATTTTCTCTTAAAAAAGTAAACCATTCCCCTTCTTTTTCCTCAAACCAAGTGTCCAACATTGATCCATTACCCAGGTCAGAAAACAAAGCCGTGCACGCCCACCTATCATCACTCTCATAAGACATAGTTTTAAAGAGTTTAATGGTCTGAGGCTCCATATTAAAAACAGAATTTATAGTAGAAGGAGTAAAAACACCATAATAAGTATTACGCAATGGATTAGTGTTATGTCTAAATAACTCCCCTCCACTCCATGTATAGAAAAACCCATTCATACCAACCATATAATCAGCACAAAAAGAATAAAAAGAAGGCCATCCTTTTACATCTTCACTATATGATAATGTGTGACAATCGTGATGAGGCATAATTTTTTATTTTTTTAGTTATACACAAAGAGCTCCGCCACAGGCAAAAGCTGTTGAAATATTTATACAAATTCCATTTGAATCAAATTCCCAGCATCCATAAAAAGGGCCATCAACAATAACTGGATATATTCCTGCCGGAATGGGGGTTACTCCATCTGGATCGAGAAAACCCCAGTCATGTAAAGATATAGTAGACGCAAGACCTTGAGAAGCGGGAAAATTACGAGCCATATACACCGTGCTTGTATATGAGCCTGTAGGCCCACAAACTCCACCTGCCACCCCTATAGGAAATCCGTTTAATTTAATAGGGCATTGCACTGCTAATGACCAAACCGTACCCCCGCAAGGGCCATCAATTTTAATAGATACTGTACTGGGTGTGGCATTAGGTTTAGGGATTACCATCATAGAAGGCCCAGGAATATCAATATTATTTAAAGTTACCCCTCCTGATGCCATATTTGTAAAAGGCCCGATATTTACAGTATTTCCAGTGTTTACCCAGGCAGGTACTGGTAGTGTAGCATCCCACTCCCACTCATCTTGTGGGTAACTTACTCCAGCACTACCAGTATTATTAGTAATAGTAGTAGTCCCCCCTCCAATTGGTGAGCACATAAATGTGCCTCCATTAGCGGCAGATGTAGTTCCTCCAATTAATCCTTGCATATAACCCCCCGACGCATAGGCCGATGCAGCCATTCCTCCTCCGCTATACTCTGAGGCGGTTACCCCATCATAAGTCCATGTGCATCTATCAGGAACATTAGCAGGATCAAACCATAACAAAATAGCCCCTGTAGTCGCTGTAGCATCAAATGTAATGTTAAATTGCCCCTCATTACCACCAGCAAGAAAATCATAATCACAAGATGGGCCGCAATAAGGACAGGCTACAGGAGGAGTTAATGACCCCGCAAGCATGTATCTAACTACTACTCCATCAGAATACCAAAAACCATCAGGAGCGACTACAGTTAAGTTAGCATTTAGATATATTTGCGAAGCAGTTGCAAATGAAAGTCCGAGGAAGTAAAAACTTTGTTGAGTACAAGCCATAATTTTATTTTATTTTATTATTTAACATGTTCCGGTATTTATTACTACTCCTATATTATTTATCTCTATCCAATTTTTAGGACTTGAGGTAGCTGGAGAATTTGCATCTACTATATATACCCCTGAAACAGGAGTACCTGAATAACAGGTAGTGCTATTATATACAATATTACCTATATTAGGTAATCCCCCAGTACTTCCAGAAAAACCTAGTTGTTGTGATCCGGCGTGATCAGTGTCGGTAGCGCATGCTTGTGCTAAATTAGAGGTTTGAGGACCAAACCAACACGTAGGACATGGAAGTGTAGGGCCACAAATACAACATGCTTCCAGAAGAGACGCGTCACATTTACAGAGTACCATATTACTTATTAATCGTAAATCCCAAATCAAATATAAATATTGGTCTCCAGGACTCAGAACTGAACCCATATTAGCGCTATATGTACCAGGTGATGGATTTTGAACATTCACAGAATAAAAGCTTGCCGCCAACATCGCTTGTCTGCCAGCACCAGTATCAGCATACAACGTATTGCCCGCTATTGCCCTTAATTTATGTCGAGCAGGATCAAAATCAAAATTATCAGGAGCTATCTTCTGTATCCTCATTATTATATCCGCTCCGTCATGAGGGAATATTCCTAAAGACTTTATTCCTGTTTGAGTTTCCCATAGAGCCGCTTGTGGTAGAGTTAAGATAGTAGCTATAGTTGTAAAAGGACTTATTGCTCCACATGAATCTGTCCAATTATACCCAATATGAGTACTTTCAGTATCATAATTTTCAGTATTAATAACTACCTGAAATACAGTTACAGGAACTTCAGGAGGGCATTCGACAGTTACGTTATAATTAGAGACTACAGATGGAATAATTTCCACCATAGCGGTAGAAGGGGTGTTGCATGACTTGTTAAAACTAAATGATCCATTACTAGAAACTGCGCCGGAGGTATAGGTTGTTCCATTCCACTCAATATTTATAGTTATTGATCCGGATGTAATAACATAAGGCACATCTACAACACCTATCACTAATCCTAAGTCAACTTCATAGGTTATAGTAGCAGATCCAGCCATCTGTACAATAGCCTGTCCACAAGGAACTTTAGGGATAGGAATAGGAACAGGGTTGCCGTTTGCACTTAGAACGTATTCTTTCATATAAGGATCATATCCTCCTAATTTCTGAGTTGTAAGTTCAGCATTAAATCTTTCTCTAAACCAAGAATGCATTCCCGCATTTGAAACCACTTGAAGCTGATCACTTCCCTGGCCAGACCCTCTTAAATTAATTACAGCACCTCTTTTAGTATCAGTAAAAAACATATCATATCCCCATGCAGCAAAACTTTCAGGATTAAAACTTATACCATATTCTTCTATTCGAGCTATTTGTGTACCTAATACTTGAGGGACAGATGCGATAGCCCCTCCTCCTGTAGAATCTGTAATAACATTTTTACTAGCTAATACATAAGATATTCTATCTTCTTGTAAACAAAGAATATCTGTTTCTCTCGAATGTAGTTTCATAATAGGGCCAAATCCTACCTCACAATCTTTGAAGTTTACTAATCCTAAATTAAACTCATTTAAGTTATTAGAATTTGCCGCACCACTATATACTCCACTATAAGTCATTCCGGCAAACCGATCTGCCTCTTTAAAATCTTGATTAGATACAGCTAATACTCTTTCTCCTAAATTAAAAGTCTTTCCAGCCGGACTATCTTGAATTCTAAAGCTCTCAATTCCATTTCCAAAAGTGTAGCAATTATAAAAATCAAGAACTGTTCGTAAATCAACCCCAGGCCCTTGATCTTGTGATCCGTCAGCCAATATGTATGAATCTGATGCTGGTATAAACGTCTTATTAGCTTGGTGATAGGGTTGTCCTCCAGGAACTAAGGGGGCAATATCTAATAAATCAGAAGCATCATAAAATAAATTAGGATCAGCATCCAAAGGAACAGTCTCCCATGCCAATAAAGCGCCTCCTCTTGATACCTCTAACAGAAGAGAGCAGTGGCCATTATAGTATTCAAACCACTCCCAACAGCTTGGAATCCCACAGGACATTGAAAAATACATTTCACCATTGGACAGTTGGCGTACCTGTTGGATTGAGTGAAAACAAACATAAGTACATGCACTCCCGGATGTTAATGCGGGATTAAAACTAATATCCGTCTCATTACAGTTACTTGCTTGACCACAAGTCATCTGACCTTGCAAATCATCCCCTACGGACCAAGACCAAAAATTAGGATAGTCAGCTGTAGATACAAAAGTCTTGTCATACGATAGATCTTTGCTATCACAACTTCCTCCTCCTCCTCCTCTCCAATTATGGATTCTTATTCTAATAGTAGATCCTGCAGGAATGGTATAAGGAACTCTTGGACTCGCATCATCATTTAGATCGTAATTATTTATACATCCATCTGTACAGTCTCCTGTATCACTTGCTTCTTTATCTTTTGTTCCTCTATAATAATTTTGCTGTGTAGCTTCAATTGTCCATCCTGAAGGCTTTAAGCACATATACAAGCCTTTTAAAGACTTGCCTGTGATTTCTTTTGTTCCAAAAGATTCAACTGCTAATACTGTACATTTTTGCTCACTTAATACCGCCCCTGCCGTATCTACTTTTACAATTAATTCTTGGCCTACTTCTACTAAATTCTGGTTATTTCCCTCTAATTTAAACCACACTAAACTTGGGTCATTCAATAAAGCCGCACCCCCTACCCCTGTTCCATCTTGGGGATAAAATAGATTAGAATATATCGTCATGTAAGTGCCTTCACTTGGCTTTACTACAAACTTATATTTCTTAGCCCAGTATGGGGGAAGACTGAGTAACTCTACCTTAATCCTGTTTTTATATACTGACCATGCAGGCTCTATAAAGCAGGTGTTTGTATTACTTACTAATACAGTAGAAGATCTACCATATTCATCCATATATACAATCCCCGTTTCATAATCTCTATTAGAGTGTAAACTACCTGTGTCTGAAGTAGTTAAATACCCCGCAGAACAGCCGTAGGCAATAAACTTGTACGAAAGAAATGCATTACTTACATTACCCGCATTATCATCATAATAATATTGTGTAGCTGGAACTTGCACTGAAAATCCTCCTGCTAGTGCCGTAAAGTTAAATCCAGCTGGCGTACATGGAGACCCTGAGCCTGCTCCTGATACAATTTGATAATTAACTCCGCTATCCACTAAAGTAAGCTCCCCACCATCCCCTGGGGTTAGTAATAAGAAATCCTGCGGACTTACCGGGGTTGTGGTCACAGTAGCGATCAACCCTGTACTCATATCCATTATAATATCACCTGCAACTACTCCAGCTAATCCAAAATCAATTAGAGTATTAGTTAATTGACCCGGAGTAGCGGCATCCGTAGTTCCTGATGTAATTATAGCCGTACTACATGTTAAAGGAAAAGTTAGTAGAGTACACTGGTCTCCTGCCGTTATACCTCCAGAAATAAGCACAAAGTTTGTTGCAGTCATAGGAGTTACTGCAGCACCATAGAATTTATCTGATAAAGTACCTCCCGCTGCGGAGTCATTACACGGATATAGTGTTTGTAAAGGAGAGGTTACAGTCCCCCCAATTCTGTCCTCAAATTCTGGAGAAGCACACATATCCGTTACATTGTTATAGTTGACTGGACAGATAAAACTCATACTTATGTTAAAAGGAGATGGTTGTTGAAATGTATTTCCTCCACCAGGAAACCACTCAGGACCATTTCCTTGGCCTGATGCCACCACCTGCTCTATAGAGAATCGGAAGTTAAATGTTGTTCCCGCTAGAATTACAGCCCCTCCCGGAGGATTAGCATTGGTTAAGTCCCAGGTTAGTACAGTCTGTCCCTGAGATCCTATTCCCCCTATACCATAAGTAGATGAACTTACAATAGGATTACTACTGCCATCACCTATAGCCTCACCAGTTATTTCTTTGTATAATGGCTGTGTATTATAATCTAGCTGAACCTTTGTACCTCCTTCGGTAAAAGTCATATCATATCCATCCACATAGTTGGCATATATTAATCTCTTTCCCTGAATAGTTTGGGCTTTAGCAGTTCTAGGAACATTGTCATACAACCTTAATAACTCATCTGAACCTAATGTTGTATATATTTCACTATTTGCAAACTGCAATGTTTCAAATCCATTGTCTGCCCACCCGAACTCTTGTTTATTAAACCTCTTTATTATATTTATAACATTACTTGTAGTTTGTTTATATAGTAAGTCTATCTCTATTACTCTTCGTGATCCTGTAGAAAAGGTTATATCACATGCATTATATTGATTTTTCATTCCTGCATTTGTATAATCTTGAATGCTAAATTGAAATGCTTGAGGCTGAAAAGCAGGAGAAGAAAATAAAGACACCGCGCTATACCCACCATCTTCATAACGATATCTATAAGCAAATGACAAAAATCTGGTCTCCATATAATTCTCTTGCCCCACTAATCTTTTCATCGCAACATGGGGGCATCCTAAAGGAGGTGCTTCTGGTGGGATAAGAGAAGGATCAAAGTCCTCATACCCTGGGGGCTTAACGATTACACTTACATCTTCTTCTTCAAATATAGTGTCAATTCCCCCAACAGGAGTATCATACGCTCTCCCTACATTTATAACACGTGGAGGGTTTATGTCGTCAGTAAAGAATAGTAAATTTTCTATTTTATTAACTCCTGTAATTAAATAATCTTTATCAAAATTTAAAACTGACGTGCTAATAACATGATATGTTAAACTTCCCGTATTAGTGTTGAAAGATAATATTAAATCTACCTTACCCGTAGGAGAGTTGGGATTTGCCTCATCATTTACAAACCAATATAACGTCTCATTTATTCCATCTTCATAAACACCAATAGTTCGTGGGGATCCTAAAGGAGCATTCGCATATTCCAAATTAGTTAAGATAGTATTCCCCATGGAATTCTCTACTGCACCTATTTCTGTTGTTTCGGTAGATCCTAATCGGACATTCATAGCATCTATATACTCTCCTGGCGGAATTAACCTCTCATCCAGGCTCTTATTCATCTTGCCTGCGGTAAAATTTGTAGATGTTAACGGCATACTATTTTATTAATTTATTCTGTCCTCTCATATTCATTAAGAGTCTGCCTGGATGTATATTACTTAATCTTAATTTAGCATTTCTAAGTAAAGATGATTTGTCCTTTCTTGCTCTATTAACTACATATTCTTGCACTCCGTATCTGCCGCTTAGAATAGCAAATCTAATATAAGCATATATAAACTCTTCAAAAAATTTATTAACACTTATTGAAGAATCATTACCGTTTTCCATACCATCAGAAATATACTCTAAAACAACTAATTTTCCAGCCATTCCGGAATTAAAATTAATAACTCCTCCTTTTTTATTAATACTAAATGTAGGGTTTATATTTGCCGTCTCAGTATTTAAACCAAACCTGTTTCCTATATTATAATCAAAATACCAGCTTCCATCTATATTCCATCCCATCTGCCCATTATAAGGGCCATTTCCTAAGTACATATTTCTTTGAGATCCGTCTAATCTATCTATATCAAACTTTGAATCGCTGGGTTTTAAAACATTTCCATCTATATCAAAAAGAATGCGACAATCATTATCTTGTAAGTAAGCCCCACTCCAATTAGTTTGGATATTTTCAGTCATTGGATAAAGCATCCCGTTTTGTTCTAAAGAAACTCTCACCCAATTAACATAATCTTGTGGAAGTACAAATCTAAGTTGATCACAGATTTGTAATTCTAATATTTTTATCTCTTTCATTGCATCGTAATTCAATTCCTGAATACCACGCTTTGCATGAAACAATATTTGATAACGCTCAGTATTATTTATAATTTCATTATTACCCTGAAACATTAACATAAAATTATTTACAATGTTTTCTAAACTAATATATTGATATGAACCCCAGTTCTCATCTGTAGGAACAACTTGTCCATTTTCGTAATATTGATAATCTGTAATATATGCCATAGTTAACTTGTTTCTTGTGTGTCATTATTCTCTTCCGTTGATCCAAAGTTGTAAACCTCAGCTTCTCTAATTTCAATACCTACATATTGACAAATCTTAGCTACCAAAGTTGGCTCATCTGAATCTGGTAATTCAAATTCTTGAAATCCTATTTGACCTGCATCAAATAACGGCTCTCCTCCCACTAAATTAACCCATGTCCATTGGGGAGTTATAGGGTATCGTATGTACTGAGCATGAATATCTCCTACATTTAAAATAGTAGAAGGATATACGGTTACTAAATTCCCATCTAATACATAAGCCGGATAAGATCTAGTTGGAGCTGCTAACATAGAATTAGTTAAGTAAAATATTTTACTCTGACTAACTCTTTCTACTTCTTTAGTATTTGTATTAGAATATATAGAATAAGTTTCTCCTATTATTGGAAATATATCAGCGCTTAAAGTTATGGTAGTTGTATTTACTACTCCTGTAATATAAGCTTCCTGTAAAGTAGTTGTATTAATAACAATACTTCCAATCTTTGGAGTTGGTGATGCTGCAGGGATTGTAGTCCATCCTACAGCTGCCGCGTCTATTAATTGATTTGCTACTGCTGCTGTAGATGTTCCTGAAAAGAGTAATGTAGGATAATAAAATAATTTATTTATTAAATAATAATCTAAAGGAAGGCTGAATACATTAGCATTAGTTTGAGGTAAGAAAATATTGGTTGAGAATGTATCTATAACCTCTACCAACCCTTTTATTATATCTGCATATCCCGACCCTGAAGCTCTAGCGTTTTGTTTATTTATCCAATTATTATATTGATAAAAATAATCCTCAAACATATCCATCTGTGCTTGTTTAGCATATAGATTAAAGTCTTGAGGAGATATATATCCATAGTTATTTTTATTAGCTATTGCTAATACTGTATTTCTTACTGCATTTATTGATGCTGCCATAATCTGTAAACCTTTCTACAAAGATAACAAAAAAAAAGAGGCCTACTTTATTTGTAGACCTCTCTTAATATTTTTAGTTTTATACTATTATGCTTTTTGAATTTTTAAGAAGAAATATTCTTTTCCTCCTAACCACGTTGAGTTAGTTGCAGCGTCATAAGCATTCTGTAATCCTGGGAAGTCATACGTTACAGCTGGCCATGCAGTCTGTAAAGAAGCAACAACTGCATCTTGTACCGCATTTCTCATGTCTGAGTTAGCTCCAACCGTAGAAGTATAACAGTAATCAATTTCCATTGCCGCTGTTCCTGCTGGCTCGTAAGTAACATTATTAACAGATGAAGTAGTTGCACTATTTGAAATATCTGCAATATCAGCAGACCTCATTATACAATCATGATCATCAGCACCATCTCTATATACAATATAGTCAACTGGTGTTGCTCCTATACTTGCCGACACAGTTAGAGTGTCATCAGGGTTAGTAGTAGTAGTTATACCTAATACTTCAGTATCTACATCATTTGTAATATCTCTTGCTGTATCACCCACCTTAACGCCTAAAGTTGAAAAGTTTACTGTAGTGTCAACTACTTGATAAGTTCCTCCAGCCTGTGTAGCATCAGTTGTTGATGCAGTTACAACAGTATACTGAGGCATGTAGATAAAGTAAGCTGTTGCATTCGGAACTCCTGTTCCAAGAGTTGATCCTGCTGGACCTAAAGCCACTAGTAATAATTCACCTGTATTAGTAACATCGGTAACAATATATTTTTGTCCGCCATCCGCTGCTGCAGTAGTTCTATCCCATACAATAGCGTTTATAAGAGTAGTGGTAAAGAAAGTTCCTCCACTATCAATTAGTTTTAATGCAGCCGATCCATCTGAAGTAGATGTTCCTGTTTCAACAACATTAAGTTGTTTAAAATTTATAAATTTTTCCATTTTCGTATTCATTTTTTAAGCTATTGCAATTGCACTAAGCGGGTTAATATTTAAGAATGATCCAGTTTCTGTAGCTGTATTTACTGCGGCTCCAGCTATCATTCCTTTCGGAGCGTAGTATTCTGAAACAGAAGTCCATCCTGATTTTAATGCCGCCATTGCCGCTGTTTGAACTGCCTCCTGAAGTATTGGAGACGCATAAGTTGCTGGCCATGTTAAGGTTGTTATCTTACCCCCAACATAATTGATAGTAGCAGTCGTTGTAGTAGGTTGTCCTATACTTAGGATTCCTGCAACTGATACTAATTGATTTTGACTGTTTGTACCGTTACCGTCTAAGACGGGGATACTGAGAAATTTTTCCATAATAATAATAGTTTATGAGTTA
>TARA_R110002110_G_scaffold61225_4_pt1 | contig 20975 bp, 18 predicted proteins | sample TARA_R110002110 | Tara Oceans TARA_R110002110 (sample SAMEA4397330) | marine metagenome | biome: Polar Biome; feature: [SRF] surface water layer (ENVO:00010504); material: water (ENVO:00002006), including particulate matter (ENVO:01000060) such as... | depth 5 m
GCTATAGAATAACATGCCTGCGACCAGTCCGGGCCAGCGCAGCAGGGTGCCACCGGGGAACTGGCGCGAGGGAACCCGGGCCATCACGTCGAAGCGCTCGGCGCTGCCGCTGATGGCCTCCGCCAGCAGCTTGCCCGCGAGGGTGGCAATCGGAACGCCGTGGCCGGAATAGCCATGGGCATAGAACACCTGTGAGGACAGGCGGCCGAAGTCCGGCATCCGGTTCATGGTGATGGCCAGGGTGCCGCCCCAGCCATAGTCAATACGGGTTCCCGCCAGTTCAGGATAGACCCGCAGCATGTACTTGCGCACGAAGCCCTTGATGTCGGCGGGGAAGCGGCGCGTATAGGACTCGCCGCCGCCAAACAGCAGGCGGTTGTCCGCCGACAGCTTCCAGTAGTTGATGACGAACAGGGTGTCCGACATGGAGGTGTCGTCACGGATCAGTTGCCGTGCCAGTGACTCCGGCAGTGGCTCCGTGGCCAGCATGTAGTTGTTGATTGGCATGATGCGGCCTGCGGTACGCGGCTCGAGTTTTTCCAGATAACCGTTGCAGGCCATCACCAGGTAGTCGCAGGTCACAGTGCCATTGCCGGTCCTGACGGTGACCTTGCTGCCTTCGCTGTAGTCGGTCACCCGGCTGCCCTCATGCAGCTGTGCGCCGAGGTCGCGCGCGGCCCGCGCCAGGCCCAGGGCGTAGTTGAGGGGGTGCAGGTGGCGGGCCCCGAGATCGAGGGAGGCACCGTAGAAACCCTGGCCGGAGGTCATCTCCGCCAGCTCCGCCCGGTCGACAAAACGGATCTGGTCGTAGCCATAGACGCTGTTCAGGTGCTCGACTTCTTCCCGGGTCTCCCGGGCGTCGCCAGGCTTTGACGCCACGTGCAGGTTGCCGCGCTTCAGTTCACAGTCGATGTCGTGGCCTGCGATCAGATCGCAGACCGTGTCCACGGCCTCCAGGCCCAGTTGCCACAGTGCCTTCGCATGCTCCAGCCCCACCCACTTTTCCAGCTGGTCCTGGCCCGCGCGCTGACCGGTGCCGACGTGTCCGCCGTTGCGCCCGGAGGCGCCCCAGCCCATCTTGTTGGCTTCCAGCAGGACCACGCTGTAGCCGCGCTGGCGCAGGTGGATGGCGGTGGACAGGCCGGTATAGCCGCCGCCGACAATACAGACATCAGCCGTGCTGGTGCCCGCCAGTGCCGGGAATTCCAGCTGCTGGTTGGCGGTCGCGGCGTACCAGGATGCAACGTGCGCTTCATTTTCCATGCGGTCATTATACGGACAGACTTGCGCTCTGCTGCATAACACGTTAGGGGTAGCCCCCTTGCAGCATTATTTACAGTGCTGCGATACTGCTTACTCGCCACCCTGCGGATCCTTTATGAAAACCGATACCCAAGCCATTCACGAATGGCTCAAGCAGCACAAGATCTCCGAAGTGGAGTGCCTGGTGCCCGACATGACCGGCAATGCCCGGGGCAAGTTCATCCCGGCACAACAGTTCCTCAGCATGGGGGATCCGAAGCTGCCGGAAAGCATCATGATCCAGACCGTCACCGGGGAATACTCTGATGACCACTGGGACTTCGTTGAACCAACCGATGCCGACATGGTCCTCAAGCCCGACCTGGCAACACTGCGGGTCGTGCCCTGGGCTCGTGAGCCCACCGCCCAGATCATTCACGACTGCTACAAGATGAATGGCGAGCGCCATCCACTCTCCACCCGCAACGTCCTGCGGCATATTCTGGATCTTTACGCGGCCGAGGGATGGCAGCCGGTGGTGGCACCGGAGGTGGAGTTCTACCTGGTGGCAAAGAACACGGACCCGGATTATGAGCTGATGCCGCCAAAGGGTCGTTCCGGACGCCGGGAATCGGCGCGGCTTTCCTACAGTATCGATGCGGTTGCGGAGTTCGAGGACTTCGTCGAGGACATGTATGACTACGCTGATGAACAGAAGCTGCAGGTTGATACCCTGATCCACGAAAACGGCGCCGCGCAGATGGAGATCAACTTTCTTCACGGCGATGCCATGAGTCTTGCCGACCAGGTGTTCGTGTTCAAGCGCACGGTGCGGGAAACCGCCCACAAGCACGGCATGTACGCGACCTTTATGGCCAAGCCGATGCAGCGCGAGCCCGGCAGCGCCATGCACATTCACCAGAGCGTGATTCGCGCCGATACCGGCGAAAACATTTTCGCCGACAAGGACGGCAAGCACACGCCGGCCTTCCTGTCCTATATCGCCGGCCTGCAGCGCTACACTCCCGAGCTGATCAGCCTGTACGCGCCCAATGTGAATTCCTACCGCCGGCTGGCGCCGGAAATCTCTGCCCCCATCAACCTCAACTGGGGGCTGGACAACCGCACCACCGCGTTCCGCGTACCCTGGGGGCCGCCGGAGGCAACCCGGGTGGAAAACCGCTTTCCCGGCGCTGACGCCAATCCCTACCTCGCCATTGCGGCAACGCTCGCCAGCGGCTATCTGGGCATGAAGAAGGGCCTTACGCCTACCCCGCCCCACCAGGGCACGGCGAATGAGGACGACGTCGAGGTTGCGCGTACCCTGGAAGAGGGTCTGCGCAACCTGCACAACACGCCGGAGCTGCAGGACATGATCGGCGACCTGTTCCTGCGCGCCTACGCCGCGGTCAAGCTGGACGAGTTCGAGGAGTTCAATCGCGTCATCAGTTCCTGGGAGCGCGAGCACCTGCTGTTGCAGGTTTGAGAGAGGGTGACGAAGATGGTGGCGAATGGCAATATCTTTGGCAGTGACAGGCGTTATCAGCTGTTCACTGCGGTCAAGTACATCACCTATCTGCTCCTGGGTATCAACGTCTGGTTGTTCCTGCAGGAAGAGTTGCTGACACTAGCCGCCATGGGTACGGAGTCAATCCCCCGGGGCCAGTTGGTGCAGGCGTTCTCCGCCACCATCGATACCGGTGCCTGGGTCATCCTGTTGCTGCTGTTCGAGCTGGAAACCTCGGTGCTCGATGATCGCCGGATACACGGCCCGGTGCGTTGGGCGTTACACGGGATCCGTGGCCTGTGTGGTATCGCCATTGTCTATGCCTTCACTGGCTACTATGGCGAGGTGACCCCGCTGTACGACATTGCTCCCTTCCTCGGTAACGCCTGTGCGCTCGTCGACCAGTCCTGGTCCGTGCTGGTCAACCTGGATGAATTTGTCCCGCTGGACACGGCAAGCTGTGCAGCCCTGGGTGGGGAGGTCTACCAGTTGCAGGGTTTCAATGTCCTCACCAGTGCCGACAGCCTGCAAGCTGCCCAGCGCCTGGCCTGGGTCGACGTGGTCAACGCCGGCGTCTGGATCCTGGTAGTGGTGGTGCTGGAAATCGAGGTGCGTCTGCAGCTGCGGGGCAAACTCTCGGCGCACATTCTGCGGCTCAACCAGTATCTCAAGACGGTGCTCTACGGTGTGCTGTTCCTGGCCGCAGCCTATTGGGGTGTGGCCGGCGATTTTCTCGATTTCTGGGATGCGTGCCTGTGGCTGTTTGCCTTCATATTCATTGAACTGAATGTGTTCGAGTGGCAGTACGAGTCGCGCCGGGATGCTGCGGTTGCTTGACTCTGCAAGCTAGAGTTTCTCGTCCAGTCCGAGGTGTTCAATACGCGGGTAGGGACGCCAATTGAAGACTTGCTGGTGATTGCAGATCAGGCAGCGGTGGTCTATGGCTCCGGTCTTGGGATCCATGTCACCGCAGGCCGACATCATGCCCTTGCCGCAGGCATCGCAGACATAATTGACTTCGATGGGCCTGACTTCGCGCTGTATTTCCGGCATTGCCTGCTACTCCTGCTTCTCTGGGGCGCCTATGCTAGCGCGACTGCCGGCACAGAAGAAGAGCACTCTTTCGCTACCTCCGCGATCACTCCGCGCAGCCAGCTGCCCCCATCCGCGTCCCGCAGAATGTCGCCGACGCCCCCCGGATGATGGATCCTCAGGGTACAGCCGGCCGCAGCGAGGTCAGCCGGTGCCGGCAAATCCATGGCGGACAGGGCTGAACAGACCCTGTCGGCACGGTAGGTGAAGCTGGCAACCAGATCCTGCTCGCCGCCGCTGCGGGGACAGAGCGCGGCATCCAGTGCCAGCACCTGCAGTGCCGTTGCGGCATCGCCATGGTGGCGCTGGCAGTGATCTTCCAGCACCTGCGCCAGTACCCGGTACAATTGTTCCCTGTCCGCCAGTGCGGCCAGGTAGATGGCATTGCGATTTTCATACAGCGTCATGCGGTCGTCGGGGTCCAGGTCAGCCAGCGTTGGCCGCAGGGATTCCACCAGCGCCCGCAGGCACTCCCGCAGCAGGGGCGACACTGGCACCTCCCCCTGCAGCGCCAGCAGGCGTGTGGTCAGGGGCATGATGTGACCGTGGATCAGCAGGATGTGGGCGCTGATCAGGAAGTAGCCCTCCTCGCCCTCGCCGCGGGAAAAGCTGTGGCAGCCCACCACATATTCCCCCTTGGCCTTGCCGTAGCCCGCCACCGGAATGGCCTCGATCCGGTACTCCTCCCGGCGCCGGTAGAACTCGGTACCGGGCAGCAGGGTGTAGCCAAAGATGTTGATATTGGGAAAGGTGGCGATCAGAGTGTCCAGGTTGCGCTCGAAGTCCGCGAGATTGTCCCCGGGCAGGCCCCAGATCAGCTCCGCGGCGATGGGTACACCCTGCTCGGACATCTGCCTGGCTATGGGCTGGTACTCGTTGGCGCTCATGTTCTGGCGGTTGCTCAGGCGCAGCGCCTCCGGGGTCAGGGTCTGCAGCGCCAGCTGGTAGTGCGGCAACAGCTGGGCGCGGTGCAGCAGCAGGGCGATTTCCTGCACCTGGCGGCTGTGTTTCTTGGACCAGGATGTGGCGAAGCTGCGCGGCAGGCCACTGCGCTGCTTCAGCTCCACGATCATCTGCGCCTTGGCCAGATCCTGCTTGAGTGCGCCGAAATTGGAGTCCGCGAGCCAGATGTTGGCAATGCCGGCGGCGGTGATCTTCTCCCAGTCATAGCGGATCCGCGCCAGCGACCACTGGTACATCTTGCTGCCAATGGCGCCGGTACCCCATTCACAGAAGGCGCATTTGAAGGGGCAGCCGCGGCTGGTTTCGTAGGCGATGGCGTCATAGCGGGGAGACCCGTCCGCGTGTGTCAGCTGCAGCACATCCAGCGGCGAGGGAAAGCGGTCCAGTTCCTGGCAGCGCTCCCGGGCGCGCGTGCGCAGCAGCTGCTCGCCGTCGAGAAATGCCAGGCCGTCGATGCCGTGCCAGGTGCTCCTGCTGTCACTGTCGAGGAACTCCTGGAAAGTGACCTCGGCCTCGCCCAGGAAAATCACATCCAGGGCCTCGACACCGAGGTAGTCCTCGGCCTGTTGCACATGGGGCCCGCCGGCGATGAGAGTCAACCCCGGCGCCAGTGCCCGCAGTTGCCGGGCAAGGGCGAGGAACTCGGCGGCATTCCAGGTGTAGACGCTGAATCCCAGGACCGGCTCCAGGCCTGCGGCGAGCGCTTCCCGCACCCGCCCCGGGCCGGTCGTTGCCCATGCGGCCAGCCACGGGGCGATGTCCTCTGTCCGCTGGAAATGGACCAGGTCGATAGCGGTCTCAGGCGCCCGGGCTCCGTAGTGGCGGTAGTAGGAAGCCAGTCCGGCGGTGGTAGTCGGGGGGGCGTTGAATTGCTCCGAGTCCATGCTCAGAAGCCAGACGGGACGCTGCAAGTGGGCTGCTCCATGCCATTTTGGTTGTGGCGCAATGTAGCGAATCGGAGCATGTTTGCCTACCGGTCATTAGCAGATAAGCTGTGCGCAACTGTTCGCGGAGACCTGAGTTTGGATACGGAATTGCTGCGTACCTTTCTGGAGGTGCGCAATACCCGCCATTTTGGCCGCGCCGCGGAGAACCTGTTCATTACCCAGGCCGCGGTCAGCGCACGTATCAAGCAGCTGGAAGAGGCGCTGGGCGCAGCCCTGTTCATCCGTCACCGCAACAATATCCAGCTCAGCAGCGAGGGAGAGCGGCTGGTGCCGCATGCGGAGACCGTGCTGCTGGCGCTGGCGCGCGCCCGCCAGGACGTCAGCCTGGGGGATGCCCGCAGCAGCCAGGTCTATCTGGGTGTGCGTATCGGTATCTGGGGCAGCGCCCTGCAGCAGCGCCTGCATACCCTGCAGCGGCAGGACCCGGATCTGGCATTGCGGGTTGAAAGCCGTGAGTCAGGCGAGCTCACGCGCAAGCTGCTGGACCGCACCCTGGATCTCGCCATCGCCTACGAGCCGCCGGGGGTGCCGGAACTGGAAAGCGTGGCAATCGGGCGTTTGACCCTGCGCCTGTACAGCTCCCGGCCAGAGGATACGCTGGAACAGGCCATGGCTGGCAACTATGTGTTTCTGGACTGGGGCGGTGGCTTTGCCCGCTTTCACTACAAGCGTTTTGGCGAACAGCGGCCGCCCCGCCTGCACACCAACCTCAACGATCTGGCCAGCGATTTCCTGGCGGAATTCGGCGGTGCCTGTTTCCTGCCGGCGAGCCTGCTGGATTCTCTCGCAGGCATGGGCCTGGCGCCGGTTGCCGCCGCCCCCAGTTTCAGCCGGCCCCTGAATCTCGTGTACCACAGCAGCTCACCCAAGCGCGTGCAGATCGACCGTGTGGCGCAGTATTTTCAGGGAGTTGAGGTTTAGCGGCGAAAGAAAAGACCACGTCGCCCGGTGGGACAACCCGGGCGGGTGTCTGGTGATCGGGGCGGGCGCGAGCAGGCACCCGCCATCGCGGACTAGAAGTCCTCGAGCTCCAGGTCGTAGTAGCCCAGCTCCTCCCGCAAGCGGCGCTGTTCCAGGCGCTGCTCGGCACGGCGGCGTTTTGCGGCCAGACGCTGCTTTTCAGTGGAGACAGAGACAACCTCGTCAAAGTCATCGTCTGCCATGTCCATCAGCGCCGGCTCGAAAATGTCGTCGAGGCCGTCACTGGCGGCGGGTTCCTGGGTGCGTTCAGTCATAAATCACCTCCTGATGATTTACAGCCTTGAATTTCGGCGCAATATCACTCAGTGATTTCGGCGAGTAAATCAAAATTTTATTGGATTTATGACAAAACTATTTTGTTGAGGATGCTGCTGTGCAATAGCTGCTTATGGATAGGCGGCCCGCTCCCGGCCCTGGGTTCCCTGCACTCGCGGCTACGTCCCTGTAGTCTGTCATCCTTGACGGTGTTGCCAGCGGGCCGCCTGGGTTAGGTTCAGCAAAGGTCGTGCCAATGCTGCGGGCCCCGTATACCGGGGGCAGTCGGTGGCCGCGGGCGGGCCAGGGTGTCCGGTTTCATGTCGGCGGACGTGTCCGGCCGCGTCCATGCTGGCTCAGCCGCTGCCGCGCAGCCGGGTCAGAATCTCCATGGCAACGTCCTGGGGGTCGCGCCCTGCAGTGGCGACGGTGATATCCGCGTAGCGCCGATAGAGCGGGGTGCGTTCATGGAAGATATCGGCATAGCTGTAGCCGGCCTCACTGGCGATGCCGCGCGGTGGCGCCGCGGCGACGCGGGCTTCCAGGGTCGACATGGGTACATCGAGATAGACCACCGGCCCCGCCTGTTGCAGGCGCTGCATGATCCTGTCGCTGTAAACCACGCTGCCGCCAGTGGCGATGACACTGTGGTCCAGTGGGATCGTCAGCAGGATCTCCTCCTCCAGGGCGCGCAGGGCGATATGGCCGCGACTGTCTATTATTTCCTGCAGGGTAGCCTCCGCCTGCACCTGGATCTCCAGGTCGGTGTCATTGAAGGCCAGTCCCGAGAGTTTCGCCAGCAAAACACCGACGGTACTTTTGCCGGCGCCGGGCATGCCGATCAGGCTGATGGTACGCGCTGTGGGGGAGTCTGTGGACACGGCATGATCCTGCTGCAGGAGCGCACATTATCCATGCCGCCGCCACAGAGGCAAATGCCCCGCCTTGCGCGGGGCCCGGCCTCTGGGTAGAGTGCCGGATTGCTCGCAGCCAGACACAGCCGAGGCGTTAACGATGACCCTGTTACACACTCCTCTCGACGCGCTGCATCGGGAACTCGGTGCCCGCATGGTGCCTTTCGCAGGTTACGAGATGCCGGTGCAATACCCGGCGGGTATTATCAGGGAGCATTTGCATACCCGACAGGCCGCGGGGCTGTTCGATGTGTCCCATATGGGCCAGCTGGTGCTGTCGGGCCCTGGCTCGGCGGAGCTGCTTGAGTCCCTGGTGCCCGCGGACGTCCTTGGTCTCGGGGAAAATCGCCAGACCTACGCCCTGCTGACCAACAACACCGGCGGCGTGCTGGATGACCTGATCATTACCCGCTGGGGTCCGGAAACGTTCTTCCTGGTGGTCAATGCCGCCTGCAAGGAACAGGATATCGCGCATCTGCGCACGCACCTGCAGGGCCAGAGTCTCGAGGTGCTCACGGATCAGGCCCTGCTGGCCCTGCAAGGACCTGCGGCCCGCGAGGTCATGGGCCGTCTGTGTGCGGAGACAGTGGCGCTCACTTTCATGAGTGGCGCCCGCGTCAGCATCAATGGGGTGGAACTGTACATCACCTGCTCCGGCTACACTGGTGAGGACGGCTTCGAGCTGTCCTTGCCCGCAGCGAGTGCCGACAGGATCGCTCGCCTGTTGCTGGCGCAGCCGGAAGTTGAAGCCATTGGCCTGGGTGCCCGCGATTCCCTGCGCCTGGAAGCGGGCCTGTGCCTCTACGGGCACGAGTTGAGCGCCACCATTGATCCAGTGCAGGCCGGGCTGGTCTGGTCCATCGGCAAGGCGCGGCGTTCCGGTGGCGAGCGCGCCGGCGGGTTTCCCGGTGCCGAAAGGATCTTTCACCTGATCGAGCACAAGCCACGGCTGCGGCGAGTGGGCCTGGCGGTGGATGGCAAGCGCCCGGTGCGGGAGGGGCAGTCGGTGCTCGATGAGCGCGGTGAACACGTGGGAGAAATTTGCTCGGCCTGCTTTGGCGCCAGCGTGGGCGCGCCCATCGCCATTGCCTATGTGCGGCGGGATTTTGCCGACCCGGGTACGCGGCTGGTCGTGGATGTACGCGGCAAGCCGGTCGCGGTCACTGTGGCGAAGATGCCCTTCGTGGCCCAGCGCTATTTCCGCGGCTGAGTTCGCTCCGGGTCAGTGCGCCCAGGCGCGCAGACCCCGGAACTGTTGTGACAGGTAGTCCATCTGGTCCGCCAGTACCCGCTCCTTGGCCAGAAAATGCCACTCCCAGGTATTGGGTCGGAACGGTACCGCGAGCAGCGGCATGCCGGCCTCTTCCGGGGTGCGATTGTCCTTCGCCCAGTTGCAGCGGCGGCAGGCTGCAACCACATTCTCCCAACGGTCGCGACCGCCGCGGGAGGTGGGAAGGACATGGTCGCGGGTCAGTTCGGCGCGGTGAAATTGCTGGCCGCAGTAGAGACAGCGGTGATCATCCCGGCGGAACAGGGTGCGGTTGCACAATGGCAGGCTGAAGTTGCTGCGAACCCGGCCCTGCAGGGCGATGATGGGCTGCAGATCGATGCGGGAGCGCAGGCCGGTGAGACGCTGGATTCCGCCCATGATCGGTGGCAAGGGGTCGCCGACGCCGTAGAGGACGTCACCGCGGGCGTAGGCGGATACGGCTTCGTGGGCTGTGATCCAGCCCCGTGGTTGACCCGCTACGTCCAGTTTCAGGATGTGTTGCATGGGCGGCCACTCCGTGGTTTGCCTTAAACTACTGGAAAAGTGTGGCTTTCACAATCCTGCACAGTGTGTAAGCTGCAAGGGAGTCATGGTGCGCGCGTACGCCGCTCTGGTCTGGAATTCGTGTGCGCAGTTTGAAAAACACAGCAGAGGGTCGGCGGTGACGGTGCAGTGGATATGGCTTGGCGCGATTGTTGTACTGGTGCTGGCTACCCTGCTGCCGCTGTCACGCATTACCGCCTGGTGGATTCGTGGCCTGGACTTTCCCCGCCTACAGCTGTCGACGCTCGCCGCAGCGTTGCTTTGCACCGGCGGGGTGATCGTTCAGCTGCACGGCTTTACCGCCCTGACGCTCACCGGTCTGGTCCTGTGTGCTGGTTGCATCATTTTCCATGCCTGGTGGATTATTCCCTACACCCGCCTGTGGCCGCGGGAAGTTCTGGACGCCGACGGCGCGACTCCCTGCCTGCGTCTGCTGACCGCCAATGTTCTGACCTCGAACCGGCAGACGGAACGGTTCCTCGAGCTGGTACGCGAGAACGATCCGGATATCTTTATCACACTGGAATCCGATTCCCGCTGGCAGGATTGTCTGGACACGCTTGAGGGCGACTATCCGTTCAGCGTCAAGGTGCCGCTGGACAACCTCTACGGCATGCACCTGTACTCCCGGCTGTCGCTCAGTGACACCGAGATTGCCTACCTCGTGCAGGAGGACATACCGTCAATCCACGCCAAAGTACAGCTGTCGGACACGGTTACCCTGCGCCTGCATGTACTGCATCCGGCGCCGCCCAGCCCCACCGAGAACGAGGAATCCACGGAGCGCGATGCAGAGTTGGTGGTGGTGGCGCAATCGGTCGCGGAGGAGAGCGGTCCGATCGTGGTGACCGGCGATCTCAACGACGTCGCCTGGTCCACGACCACGCGCCTGTTTCGCAAGATCAGCGGCCTGCTCGATCCGCGGGTCGGTCGCGGCATGTTCAACACCTTTCACGCCGAGCATAAATTGCTGCGCTGGCCGCTTGACCATCTGTACCACAGCGATCACTTCACGGTCAGCGAACTGCGCCGCCTGCCGGCCTTCGGTTCGGATCACTTCCCCCTGCTGGTTGAGCTGTGCCACCAGCCCGTGCGGGGCGATACCCAAGAGGGACTGGATGACGACGCGGAGGACCGGGAGTTGGCGCAGGAAAAAGCTGCGGCTGAGCCCGTCACCGTCGGGGATGTGCCCGACCCGGGTCGCTAGCCTCCCGCTCAACACGCTGTCCAGCTGGCTTCCACCAGGGCGACGCCATTGCCCAGTACGCGCCCCTGAAAACGCTGGCCGGCGAGGATTTCGCCCACACCCGCCGGGGTCCCGGTCATGACAATGTCGCCGTCCTCCAGGGTCATGAAGCCGGCCAGGTTGTCGAGAATACTCTGCGGCGAATACAGCATCAGCGGCACGCCCCCCTGCTGTCGCAGTTCGCCGTCCACGCGCAGTTCCAGTGACAGTTGCTCGACCGGCAGCGTCAGCGGCACGAACTCGCTGCACAGGGCGGCGCCGTCGAAGGCCTTGGCGCGCTCCCAGGGCAGGCCTTTCTCTTTCAGGCGCGACTGCAGGCTGCGCTTGGTCAGGTCGAGGCCAAAGCCCACGGCGGCCAGCTGTCCACCCTCGACCAGAAACGCGATTTCACCCTCGTAGTGCAATGGCTCACCGCGGGCGGCGTACAGAGTGTCGCCGAGGGCCGAGTTGGGCTTGAGGAATACGACCATGTCCTCGGGCAGCTCGTTGCCCAGCTCTTCGATATGGGCCACGTAGTTGCGGCCGATGCAGACGATCTTGGAGGGTGCGATGGCGCGGTCCCGGCAGTGAATTGTGTGCACAAAAAGGGTCCCCGATACGGCCTGGCATGAATGCTGTGGCATCATAGCGCGGTCGCCGGCGCCGGCAACAGTGCGCGTCGGCCTGAAGTGTAAGCAAGGAGTAACGATGGAGCTTGTAACCGAATGGGGGCCGCTGGTGCTGGCAATGCTGGCCACCGGTATTGTCGCCGGCCTCATGGCGGGCCTGCTGGGTGTGGGTGGCGGCATTGTCATCGTGCCGGTGCTGGACACGGCCCTGGGAACCCTGGGGGTTGATCCCGCCATCCGCATGCACATCGCGGTGGCGACCTCGCTGGCGACCATCATCCTCACCTCGATGTCATCGGCCCGCGCCCACCACCAGCGCGGGTCCGTGGACTTTGGCCTGGCGCGCAGTTGGGGCGGCTACATCCTGCTGGGCGCTGTCTTCGGTGCCTGGCTGGCTTCGCGCCTGCACAGCAACGTGCTGGCGCTGATCTTCGGCTCGGTGGCGGTGCTGCTGGGTCTGCGCATGCTGCTGTTCGGGGGGCGCAATCCGCATTCCGCGCGGGAGATACCCGCGGGCGCGGCGATCCGCCTGGTACCCTTCGGGATCGGTGGCCTGTCCAGCATGATGGGCATCGGTGGCGGTACTTTCAGCGTGCCGGTGCTGACGCTGCTCGGGCACACCATTCACCGGGCGGTGGGCACCTCGGCGCTGTTTGGCCTGCTGATCAGCGTCCCCGGAGCTGTGGCCTTCGTGGTGACGGGTTGGGGCGACCCGCGCCTGCCACCGGCCAGCCTGGGCTTTGTCAATCTGCTGGGACTGGTCTGCATCGCGCCGGCGACCATCCTGGCCGCGCCCCAGGGCGCGCGCATTGCCCACCGCATGAACGCACGCCAGCTGAACCTGGCGTTCGGTGTTTTCCTGCTGCTGGTGTCCGGGAGGATGTTGTACCGGGCGCTGTGATCGGGCCCGCGGGGGCAGTGGTCAGCGCAACAGCAGCAGGGTGATGTCGCTGTGGCTGAGCATGCGGGTGGTGTTGCTGCCAACGAAGAACTGGCGGATACGGGAATGGCCCCAGGCGCCCATGACCATCAGGTCAATATCGTTGTCGCGGTGATACTGGCCCAGGGCGGCCTGGACCTCGCCCTCCACGGTGGCGGTGGTGACCTCGAAGCCGGCGCCCGCGAGGATGTCGCGCGCCTGCCCGATCTGCCGTGTCTGTTCGGCCGACAGCGGACCCACGGTGACCAGATGGCACGGCAGGCCTACCAGCAGCGGGCTGTTGGCGACCAGGTCCAGGGCCTTGGACGCGGTGGCACTGCCATCGAAGGCAATCATGAATTGCCGCGGGGCGACAAACTCCCGCATCACCACCATGATCGGCCGGTGCACGCTGCGCACCACGCTTTCCAGGTGTGAGCCAATCGTGTGCGCGGCAATGTCATGGTCCTCACCCAGCCGGCCCATGACCAGCAGGCGGGTGTCCTCCTCCAGGTCGCGCAGGGCATCGACCAGGTCACCGTGGCGCTGTTTGCGTATCACATCCCGGGCGCCCGCCTTCAGGGCTATCATTTCCGCATCCTGCAGCAGGTGCTTGCCGTGCTCCAGCGCCAGTTTCTCCCGGCGCTCGTCCAGCATGGTCAGCTCCTCCAACAGCTGTTCGCGGCTGCCGAGACCAATCGCACCGGACAAGTCCTGCACCGGCGGTGCCGAGGGTCTTTCCAGTACGTGCAACAGCATCAGGGGGGTGTCCAGCCGGTCGCTGGCCCAGGCACTGGCGACAGTGACACAGCGGGCGCTGGCGGAGCCGTCGATACAGGCGACAATGTTATTCATGTTATCACTCACTAGTGGCCGGACATCAGTTGCTCGATGGCGTCCGGCTTGTCGTGCACACCGAAGCGGTCGACGATGGTGGCGCTGGCCGCATTCATCCCGACCAGATTGACCTCGGCGCCCTCGCGGCGGAACTTGATCATCACCTTGTCCAGGGCCGATACCGCGGTGATGTCCCAGAAATGCGCGCTGGATACGTCGATAGTGACACGCTCCAGCGCCTCTTTGAAGTCGAAGGCGCCAATGAAGCCGTCCGCGGTGGCAAAGAACACCTGGCCGACGACGGTATAGACCCGGTGGCCGTCACTGCCATCCACCGATTTCACCAGCATGAAGCGGCTGATCTTGTTGGCGAAGAACAGCGCCGCCAGCAACACGCCCACCATCACGCCCAGCGCCAGGTTGTGAGTGCCCACCACGACCACCACCGTTGCCAGCATGACGATGCTCGAGGATAACGGGTGGTGCTTCAGGTTGCGGATGGAGTCCCAGGAGAAGGTACCGATGGCGACCATGATCATCACCGCCACCAGGGCCGCCATGGGGATTTGCTTGAGCCACTCCCCCATGAACACCACCATCAGCAGCAAGAAGACGCCGGCGGCGAAGCAGGACAGGCGGCCGCGGCCACCGGATTTAATATTGATAACCGACTGGCCGATCATGGCGCAACCCGCCATGCCACCGAGCAGACCGGAGCCAATATTGGCGATACCCTGGCCCTTGCACTCCCGGTTCTTGTCGCTCGGTGTGTCGGTGAGGTCATCGACGATGGTGGCGGTCATCATCGACTCCAGCAGGCCGACGATGGCAAGCGCGACGGCGTAGGGGAAGATGATGGCGAGGGTTTCCAGATTCAGCGGCACGTCCGGCCACAGGAATACCGGCAGCGTATCCGGCAGATCGCCCATGTCGCCCACGGTGCGGATATCCAGCTGCAGTACGATCGCCACCGCGGTCAGTGCGAGAATACAGATCAGCGGTGACGGTACCAGCTTGCCCACCGCCGGCAGCAGCGGGAACAGGTAGATGATGCCGAGGCCGGCTGCGGTCATGGCGTAGACATGCCAGGTGACGCCGGTCAGCTCCGGCAGCTGGGCCAGGAAGATCAGTATCGCCAGCGCGTTGACGAACCCGGTCACTACCGACCGGGAGACGAAGCGCATCAGCGACCCGAGGCGAAAGAATCCCGCCAGGATCTGCAGCATCCCGGTGAGCACCGTGGCCGCCAGCAGATACTCAAGGCCGTGTTCCCGCACCAGGGTGATCATCAACAGCGCCATCGCACCCGTGGCGGCGGAGATCATCCCCGGCCGACCGCCGGTGAAGGCGATGACCACGGCGATGCAGAACGAGGCATAGAGGCCGACCTTGGGGTCGACGCCGGCGATAATGGAAAAAGCGATGGCCTCGGGGATCAGGGCGAGGGCAACGACGAGGCCGGCGAGCAGGTCGCCCCGGATATTGCCGAACCAGTCCTGTTTGAGGGTATCAAGCATGAGGGGAAGTCTTCACAAAGGTAATCTGGAGCCACGCAACAGACTGGCGCCGGGCAGGAGCGTCCCGGCGGTGATTGTTGGTGGTCGTGGAAGGGGCGGGATTATCCGTGAATCGGGGGTGGAAGGCCAGTGCGGCATGAATTTGTACCGGGATCCTCCCTGGCTCCATGGGTCTGTGCCGTTATCCCCGCCGGTCAGGAGGCGGCTGCTGCTGTACCGCCAGGGTCAACTCCCGCAGCTGCTGTTGTACTTCGTCGAGCTGCTGGACAATGCGGTCGCGCTCGTCGTGGGCCTGTTGGACCTCGCTGGCGTTCTGCTCCGAGGTCATCACCTCCAGAATCGCGCCCACCATCATGTTGAGGAAGATGAAGGCGGTCAGGAAGATGAAGGTCAGGTAGTAGATCCAGCTCAGCGGGTACGACACCATGGTGGCGTACATGACGTCGGTCCAGTCCTCGAAGGTTGCTACCCGGAACAGGGTCAGCATGGCGGCCGCGACGTCGCCCCACAGGTACTCGTCGACATCGGCAAAGAACATGGAGCCGATGGCGGCGTAGATATAGAAGATGATGAACATCAGCAGGGCGATATAGCCCATGCGTGGTATCGCCTTGAGCAGCGAGTTGATCAGGAAGCGCAGCTCCGGCACCACCGATACCAGACGCAGAACCCGGAACACTCGCAGCAGGCGCCCGAGTAATACGGCTTCCGAGTTGTCCAGCGGAATCAGGCTGCCGATCACCACAATGGTGTCGAAAATGTTCCAGCCGTCGAGGAAAAAACGCCGCTTGTGTGGGCAGGCGATAAAGCGGAACAGAATTTCCAGCAAAAAGAAGACGGTTATCGCGGTATCGAGGGTGCCGAGAGTGCGCTCTACCCAGGGGCTCAGCTCGTAGGTCTTGGCGCCGATGGTCAGTGCCGAGAGTATGATGATGGCGATAACCGCACCCTGGAACAGGCGGCTGGATTCTATCCGGCGCAGGATATTGGAGCCGGAGGACGATAGTGTTGCGGGAGGCATGGGGGTTGTGTGCTCGTGCCGTAGTTCGGGAGCGGGTGAGTTTAGTGGCACGCCTCTTTTTTTGCGAGCTATTGCCAATTGCAGTCGCTCAAGCCGTGCGCTGGACGGGATTTGGCGTATGCTTCCGGGGGAAACCGATACCTCGGGCACAGCAGCTGCTCTGAAGCGCCGGTTGCCCGAGCGCAGTGTGGCTTTGAATCCCCGAGGCAAAGAGTGAGTACAGTTCCCCCCAGCAGAAGTCGGACGATCTGGCTGCGCGACACCCTGGCGCGCTCGCGCAAGGACGCGGTGTCCAGCTCGGTCATGACCGGGATCTGCGACAACTATCTCGGGGCGTTCGCGGTGTCGCTGCGCGCCAGCCTGTCGCAAATGGGCTGGCTGCTGGCCGCGCCGCAGCTCGCCGGTGCCGTGTTCCAGCTGCTGTCGGTGTGGCTGTGCCCGCGTTTCTCCCGCCGCCGGGCCATTGTCACCGGGGTGGTGCTGCAGGCACTGTCGGTGTTGGGGATGGCGGTGATAGCGCTGCTGCGCCCGCCGGATGCGGTCACCTGGCTGATCCTGCTGGCCATTGTCTACCAGGCCAGCGCCAATTTCGTGCAGCCGCAGTGGCGCGGCTGGATGGGCAGTGTCGTCCCGCCGCGCCGCCGCGGGGCGTTTTTTGCCGGCCGCACCCGCCTCACCATGATAACCAGCTTCACCGTCTTTGCCGGCGGCGGTTTGCTGCTGGGTATCTTCCAGCGCTACGAGCTGGCCTGGGCCTGCTTTGGCGGCCTGTTCCTGCTGGCGGCAGTGGGTCGGGCGTTATCGGCCCGGCAGCTGCGCCAGATGCACGATCCCGATCACAGCGACAGCGCCGGTGCGATCTCGTTTGCCGCCACCCTGGGTCGAATCCGGGAAGCTTTCCACGACAAGACTTTCTACCAGTACAGCCTTTTCATTGCCGGGATGCAGTCCGCAGTGGCTATTTCTGCGCCCTTCTTCAGTGTCTACATGCTGCGGGATCTGCACTACAGCTACTGGCAGTTTGCGGCCAATACCGGCATCGCGATCCTCACCCAGTTCTTCACCCTGTCTACCTGGGGCCGGATCTGTGATCGCTGGGGCAACCGCTGGGTGATGGTGGCCAGCAGCCTGATGATCCCGGTAGTGCCGGCGCTGTGGCTGTTGTCCAGTGACTTCTACTACCTGCTTGTTGTGCAGGTACTCTCGGGCCTGGCCTGGGGCGGGTTTACCCTGAGTACCGCCAACTACCTGTACGACCTGCGCCCGCCCCGGGCAAACTTTGCCAGCTATGCCGCGGTGCAGGCTGCGCTGGGAGCAGGGGGGATTTTCGGCGGCGCCTTGTTCGGGGGCTACCTGGCCACAGCCCTGCCGGGCCTGCTGCACTGGCTGCCCGCGGGCTGGCAACCGCTGCACTCGGTGGTGTTGATCTTCCTGGTCTCCGCCCTGCTGCGGCTGGCGATTGTCGCCTGGTTCATCCCGCGCTCAGTGGAGCTGCGGGTACGCCAGCGTCCGGATCTGCTGCGGGTGGTATACCGGATATCCCGGTTTACGCCCGGGGCGGGCATCGTCCTGGACTGGCTGACGGTAACCCGCAAACGCCGGGACTGATCTCGGCTATACTGCGGAAAGGGTGCCAACCGGCGCCCGGGAAATGTCGGGAGGCGTGGTCACATGCATCAACTGAGTGGGCTGGATGCCACTTTTCTCTACGCAGAAATGAACAATTCGCCGATGCACATCGCGCCGCTGCTGATTTACGACCCCTCCACCACCGGCACCGAAGTCGTGCGGTTCAAGGATATCCTCAACACCTTTGCCAGCCGCCTGCACCGTTCCCCGGTGTTCAAGCGCAAGCTGGCCATGGTCCCGCTCAACCTGGACCAGCCCTACTGGGTGGAGGACGAGAATTTCGACCTGGAATTCCATGTCCGCCACATCGCCCTGCCCAAGCCCGGCGACTGGCGCCAGCTGTCGATCCTGGTGGCGCGCCTGCATGCACGGCCGCTGGACCGTTCCCGCCCGCTCTGGGAGGCCTACATCATCGAGGGCCTGGACAATGTCGAGGGCTTGCCCAAGGGCTGCTTCGCCATGTTTCTCAAGATCCACCACGCGGCGATTGACGGCGCCTCCGGGGTAGAGATCATCTCGGCGCTGCACGACCTCATTCCCAAGCCGCCGCCGCCACGGCAGGAGGCGGCTCCGGTACTGGATCCAGGCCCCAGCACGGTGGAAATGCTCTGGCGCGCCTACAAGGTCAACATGTGGGCGCCATTCCGGCTCGCCCGCCTGGTGACCGAGGGTATTCCGGCCTGGCGTCGTGTACACCAGGGGGTCAAGGCGAAGAAATTCCGTACCCTGGGGGACAAGGAGCGCACGCGCTTCAATGCGGCTGTCTCCCCGCACCGGGTCCTGGGTTCTGCCGACTTCGATCTCGGGGTGATCCGGAAAATGAAAGGCGCCGTTCCCGGCGCTACCGTCAATGATGTCATCCTCAGCATTGTCGGTGGCTCCCTGCGCAACTACCTGCTGGACAAGGGGGAGCTGCCCGAGGGCAGCCTCGTGGCCGGCGCACCGGTCAACGTCCGGAAATCAGAAGACACGGCTGCCGCTGGCAACCAGGTGTCGATGATGGTCATTGCCCTGGGCACGGATATCGCCAGTCCCCGCGAACGCCTGCAGGCGGTGCACGAGGGGGCGGTCGGCTCCAAGGCGTATCACGAGGCCGTGGGCGCGCGGCTGATGACGGACATGACCCAAAGCCTGCCGGCGGAACTGGCGGCGCTGGGCGTGCGCGCCGCCCTGGGGTCCGGACTGATGGCGGGCATGAAACCGATCTTCAACACCATCGTGACCAACGTGCCCGGCCCGCAGGTGCCGCTGTACATGGGTGGTGCGCAAGTGGTGCGCAGCTATGGCCTCGGGCCTTGCATCGACAATATGGGCCTGTTTCATGCAGTGACGAGTTACAACGGGCAGATTGCGGTGTCATTTCAGGCTTGCCGGGAAATGATGCCGGATCCAGGCTTCTACGAGCAGTGCCTGTACGCGGCCTACGCCGCCCTGCAAGCGGAGGTGCTGGGCAAGCCGAAGGCCAGGAAGCCGGCACAGCGCAAGGCGCGAACCAAATCCGCGACCAGTGCCGCGGCGAAAGCTCCGGGTAAAGCCCGGGTGGCGGCGAAGACCAGGCCCAAGGCTAAGACCGCGACCAAGGCGAAGACCACGACCAAGGCGAAGACCACGACCAAGGCCAAGGCGTCAGTACCCAGGCCCAAGACGGGGACCCGCAACAAAGCGGCCGTCAGGCCGAAGCTGGCCGCGCGCAGGTAACTCTGCAGTTGCATGAATTCATCGGCATACAGTGATGTACCGCCTTTTTTCAAGGTTCAGTGTCCTGCTCATCCCCGATGGGCGGCCCTCGCCGCAGGCGATCCGGAATCAGGAGAAAGCGGCAAAGCAGGTAGAACAGGCCACTCCTGGGCGCCTGGCCGTTGTCTGACGTTAGTAAAATTGAGGAAATAAGTGGGGAGAGTTGCGGCCGGGTGAGAGTTCGCCCCCTGGGTTTGGCCTCCCGCGTGCGGCGTGGTCGAATTTGATGAAACGTGGTCCTTGGGGTTTTGCTGCGGCGTGGCTAGGATACTGGTTATCCATCCAGTATTGAGGGCTTGATCATGGGCATGCCAGCGATTGTGGAAGATCGGCCCCGGCGGCTGACCGGGACACAGCTGGGGCAGGCGATTACCCTGCTCTCGGCGCAGCTGAATGCAGGCAATCACCGCCTGCTGCGGATGATTGCCGAGTTCGATCGCTCTGGTCATTGGCGCGAGCAGGGAACGATGCGTTCCTGCGCCCACTGGCTGGTGGCCCACTGCGGCATCACTCTGGGGGCCGCCCGGGAGAAGGTGCGGGTGGCGCGGCAGCTGGAAGCGCTGCCGGAGGTGAATGAAGCCTTTTCGGAGGGCGGCCTCTCCTATTCCAAGGTGCGCGCCATTACCCGCGTCGCCACGCCGGAGAACGAGGGTTTCATGGTCCATCTGGCGCAGCAGAACAGCGCCGGGCATCTGGAGAGACTGGTGAGCCGGTATGAACCTGTGCCGGAGCCGGGGCTGACCGGATTGCTGGAGTGCGGGCCGGAGGAGGTTTTGGCCGCCGATGGTTCGGGTGAGGCGGCAGCTGATAGTCCGGGCGCAGCGGCTGCCGCCGGTACTGCGGAGGATGCAGCCGAGGGCGACACCGCGCCGGCGCCGGATGTCGAGGCCATGCGCGAACTGGCCCGGGAGCTCTACTGGTTTCAGAACGAGGACGGCATGTGGGTTCTGCATGCCATGCTGCCGCCGGAGCAGGGGCAGCTGGTGATAAAGGCCGTGCAGGCCGTGGCCCGACCGCTGGCGGAGGCGCGCCAGGAGGCGTGGCAGGCCAGGCAGAAGGCGCGCATGCAGGCGGTGGCACGGAAGCTTCTGAAACGCAGGGGCGAAAAGCCAGACGTGGTTGCGGCAGGCGAGCCGGGGCAGGCTGATTCTTGTGTGGGCGCAGCGGGTGGGGCACCACAGGCTGATACTGCTGGGGGCGCTGAGGACAGTGCAGGCCGCGGCCTGCAAACTGAAGCCCTGTCCGGCAATGCAAACCCGGAAGCGGCGTCAGGAAGCAGCACCAGCGAAGCCCTGCCCGACCATCTGGCCTACGCCCGGGCGGAGGAAAAAATCTCCGCGGCATGAAATCGTTGACTGAATACCTCAGGGAATGAAACGTTTTCGCAGCACATGAACCAGGTGCGGGCCGATGCGCTGGTGGCGATGGTGGAACATTTCCTGGCCTCGGGGCCGGATTATCGGGGCCTGCAGGGCCTGAAGGGAACGGAACGCTGCCAGGTGGTGATGCATGTGGACGTCAATACCCTGCGCGAACAGCGCTCGGGGTTGTGTTGCACGCATGGACGGGCGCACTTCGAGGATAAACCGTGGCTGGCGCCGTCTACCGCGCGGCGGTTGAGTTGCGATGCATCCCTGGTCACGGTGCTGGAGGATGACGCCGGCAAGGTGCTGAATGTAGGCAGGAAATCGCGGATTGTGCCGGAACGTATTCGACGAGCGCTACGCGAGCGGGACGGGGTCTGCCA
>TARA_R110002110_G_scaffold21741_3_pt1 | contig 20964 bp, 19 predicted proteins | sample TARA_R110002110 | Tara Oceans TARA_R110002110 (sample SAMEA4397330) | marine metagenome | biome: Polar Biome; feature: [SRF] surface water layer (ENVO:00010504); material: water (ENVO:00002006), including particulate matter (ENVO:01000060) such as... | depth 5 m
CGCTTTTAAATCTCTATGATTGATTAAATTGTGAATGAGATAAACGGAACATTGAGAAAGAGCATCTTTTGAAACTGATGCGGGTCTTTGAGAAATTAAACAAACACCATAACCATATTGACGGCCCAATTTACTCATCCGCACAATTCCTCCTGCGGAAATAGGAACGCCTCTTTGCGGAACAAAATCTTGACATTCTTCAAAAATAGACATTATCCCTTTATTTAATTTTTGAGTCAGCATTTCTTCACAATATTCAGTAATTAGTGTTTGTTGCTTTATTAAATTTAAATCGGATAGGTCAATAACGAAGGATGTGGGTTCATCTCCAAGCCTACGAACCAAACCTTTTAAATTTACAGTTTCTCCATTTTTGGGTTCAAGACCCTCAACATTTGATAACTCTTTTAAGCCGCCATGTGCGCCAAGAACATCAAAACAAACAAATTGTAATCCAACCCGATTTATTTCCTCCATTAGTAATCCGGCGGTGAATGATTTGCCGCTTCCTGTTACACCACATAAGAAAATCTTCTCTCTTACGAATTCAAGGGGGAATTTTAAATCCGAAGGTTGGCCTTTTGAAACATCCGCCAAAATTATAGATTCGTCATCATTAGGTGATTCCGACATACAATAATCTATTACCGTTCTCGCTATTTAAAGAATCCTCACAATCTCGGACATGGTGCAATATTGGAATCGCCCGAATTAACTCTTGCCATATCAACTAAAGAACCTGCGAAATCGGTGAAGTTTCCATCATCTCCAACAAGAATATTAAATCCTAAAACACAACCATCCATACTACGACCATATTTTTCCCGCAATACATTTTGAAATGCTTCAACCGTTTGGTCACAATTACTTTTAGAATCGGGGTCATCGGACATATTACTTGCGTCTAATCCCGAACCAATAACCACATAAAATAACGGCCCCATTTTACGAATATACTCATCGGAATATGTATAATCGTCATTCAAACATTGGTTTGCCGCCCAACGGTCATCAGTAAAGGTTCCATCGGTGATGACAACAGTAACCGATTGGTCAAAATCATATTGCCCCATTGTTTCACCAATTAAAGTTAAACCTGCACTCATTTGGTTTCCACCACCCGGACTAAATGGGCGGTTGTTATCTGTTGGCCCATAATCAGCAAGGATATAATCTAAACAACCTTTGTAATCTTGAGATGGCCCATCCCATACAACACTCGCTGATGTATTATAAGCAAATAGTGAAAATGAATCATTTGAAAGCCCTGCTTGTCCTATCATCATCGCTACAACAATCATAGCAACATCTTCACCACCTAACCCATATCCATCCTTTGTATATCCATAACACTGTGCGCCTGTATATGCTTCCGGCCCATACATAGAACCCGATACATCAACTAAAATGTTAAGGTGTGTGGCCATTCCTTCTTTACCTTGAACAGTTGGCCGCATTTTTCTTTGCGTAGTGATACCGATGATTGGGTCGGGGACAGCAGATGTGGGCATCAAAGCGGAGAGGGGGTCTGTTAAAATGTTAAATCCTGCAACACCCGATGGTTCTTGAGGGTATCTTTTTGCAGGGGGGCTTCGTATAATTAAAGGCGCAAGATTTTCATAAATCGCCTTTACCGGATTTTCCGGTGCTAATTCGGATAAACCGGCATCCATCAATTCCCCATCTCCAAAAAATACAAAGGGGTTTTCATCCCATCTCGCACCAACATCAAATTCACCCATATTAATCAATCCTTATTTTCTTCGCAGGGTTTTTCAACATTTCCTTTCCATTTTGGCTTCCTGTTGTAACGCCCCATGCAACAACAACATCCTTACCTGCATCATTTTTTAATGGAAATTCGCTTTGATATTTTAATTCGGCATCAAGGACTTCTTGAGGGAATGAACCTCTTGTTGTGCCATCTATATTGGCTTTTCCCTTTGAAATCCGATACTCCAACATACCGCCTTTATCAACAGCCCCTTTACAAGTTAAACATTCATAAACAAGTGTGGATTGTCCAACATCAACATCATTCATCTTAGCAATTTCAACAACGGTGTGAAATGTATGAGGGGCAGAAATAAATGCGGCAACACTTTTTGATGACTTATGCCAATCCATAACTATATGTGTTGAAGGATTTGGCCCAAGATAGGAATTGTGTGTTGAAGCGGGGTCTGCATAGCGAGGAATATGATTCCATCGGGGATATGTTCTTGGCGTTGGCAAAGTAATTCCTTCTTTTGAACGGTATGAAATACATTCGGGCGATTCGTCAATCCATTTACCATTTTTGCCAATGTTGGCCTTTCGTGAACGCCCTTCTGCGACTAAATAAGTGAAACCTTCGTTTGTTTGACAATCAGCAGGGCCAATCCCATAAGCGAGTTTCATAGCCCCTATTAATTTCGCTTGAGCATCATCAATCTGCTTTTTCGCCCCTTCAATTTGTTGTTGCCCCACAATCCGCATACCAATATCATTAGGACAACATTCACCACCATTACTTGTTGTGGATATTGTAGGTTCAATTGGTATTGGCATAAGTGTTTTGCTCATAGGCAAAGGAAGAAGTATTTTATAATCAATCTTGGAATCCATCGCATCAAGATAGATACCATGAACAGGCAATCCTTTATAATTATAAGGCATTACACTTTCGCCCCCTAATGGTTGAGGATTCATAATCCTCATTTTTTTAGGCTCATAATAAACACCTTGTATCTCTTCAACAGTGGGTGAATTTTCAGCATGGCAGTTGGGGCAATAGTCAATCGGAGTCGCTACCCCTGTCTTCAACACATAAGGTCTTCCTTGATGCCTATATTTACCACCTTCAAACAACCCTCTTTTGCACCTACGCTGATTTTGTTTAGTGAGGGCATATTTCATATCGGAAAGCGGATAATTATTTTTCTTTTGACGATAACGAGTAATCCTTTCCTTTTTATATTGTTCAAATTCGTCTTCACTCAAAGCGGGGGATTCTCTATCAAATTCTTTACGAATCTTTTTCTCCAAGATATTAGTATTGGTCAGTGAACCATTATCCGAATATGTGATTGTAACATGAGGTGTATATTGTTCAATTTGTTGAAATGTTGTAATTATCTCGCCCGCAGGAGGGAGAGGGGATGCAACCAATTCATAACCTGTTATTTTACCTTGAACAATTTTCTCCCTTGTTAATACTATTTGACTATTTCTTTGCGAAATTCCGGCTTTTGCGGCAAAGGAGGTGGGAAAATAATCCGCCAATTTATATTCTTTTATAAAACTTAATCCATACGATTCTTCGCCACAACCTACTTGTGCCATTTTAGAAGATTCTCCACAATTCCGACATGAAGTAATGGAGTGAGAGGGGTCATTAACAGTAAGGTGGCAACTATTACAAGTAGTAACATTATTACAACGGTATCTCAAAGCAAAACAATATCGGCCTTTCTCATCCTTAGTCCCTTTTTTCCATGCACCGAGTTGAACAGAATCATTCCAATGAGCCGGATTATCATAATGCCCACCATCAACAACCTGCCAAAAATAAATAAAATCCCGTCTGTTACAATGCGGGCAAATATGAATTCCCGATGAGGATGTTTCATTTATAGGGACTTGTTGATAACCCGTTACAAATTTCCTCATTTTATTAACGATATTTATAATATTATCTTTATAAAATTTAACTTGTTTGCCTTTATTAGTTATTTCTAATTTTGATGGTTGTTCCGCATCGGTCAAAAACATCAAATCAAAAATTTCCTCCACAATTTTAATTCCTTCACCACTACCAAATGGATTTTTCCTATATCCCATTTCATTCACTCCGCATAACAAGATTCATCGTGGGTGCTATATCCGTTAAAAATTCCTTTGCACCTTTTACAGATGACCGCTTATTATATTTAAAATAAGTTGTGTATGCCGCCGCCCATTGAAAAACAAACATTTGAATCCCTAAATACATCCATGAACCCCTTTGTTTTATCCGTTCATCCATTTTTTCTTTCGTCATATAACCCCACCAATTATCCCATGTATTGATTGCTGTCCCTCCACATTGAGGGCAAACACCAAGACAATAACGAGCATTAATCCATTTTCCCTCTATTTTATATTCTTTGATGGGAAGCCACTCCTTTGTATTTATAATACCATCAAAAGTTTTCGTAGCCTCCACAACATACTTTTTACCCTTTGATAAGCCATCCTTACTTTTCAGTAACTTTATTGTTTTATAATTATCACTAAGATTATTTGATACTGCATGAGAGGTTGGAGGGAAATATTGTTCACCTCTCCCTTGACCTTGTTTCCTTTGCCAATAAGGGGTATCAAAAGAGGGCTTAAACTTATCCGATTCATCGGGGTTGTCATATTCACCACGAACCCCTCCTGTGGGGCAATAACGGTTGTCATCAACCTTTCCTTTTGATAATAAATCTTCATGGGCCGCAATATTTCCACAACCTCTAAGAAATTGACTCGCTTGCCATCCTGCAAGCATTTGAGGCTGAACCAATTTTCTTTGATTATCCACAATAATGTTTGTTCCGGTCATAACAGTCCAATTAACGATAATATCCGAAACCACATTAAACCACTTCCCCCTTTGCATATGTTCAACAGGCAATTCACGCATACCATTTGCCCAATATCCTGCATCTTTTCCGGGGTGGGAGGTGATATGTCCAAATTCATGCCCAACAACAAAAAAGGCCGCAGAATCTTGATAGACTTTAGGAACCTTATGGTGATTCGGTAAAATAGTAAGCATCATTTGGTCAAGCCCTACTTCAATAGTTTTCATGTCGGTGTGTGCGCCATGTTCACTTGTCCCTATTTTCAAAGGAATTAGTGGCTCGCCATATAATTGACGCAATTGCTTAAATGCAATTACCATGTTGGGCGGTGCGCTTCCTTCATCCAATTCATCCAATGCCATAATAGATAGTTATTCGGCCATCTATTTAAATATCATTGTTAGGAATGTAATGCTTTCATAATATTTTCCGAGAAAAATCTTACATCATCAGCAGTTATATTCCCGCAATCTTCATATTTCTTCTCAAGCCAAACTGCCATGTCGGAATATCTTGTAGCCGAATATGTTTCAGCATCATTGAAATCCAATATAGCCCATGCAACAGGATTATCATTAATATCTGTTTTAATTGGCATCATAGTAGCCGATGTAACGCCTATATAAAATGCTAATGTTGCAGATTGCTCACTTTGGGTTCCTTCAACAACTCGCATCCTAAACCAAAGGCGTAAATCATCGCCGCCGGTAATATCTTTGAAATTATTTTGTGAGGCCTCTCCAAAATGGCGCATTTTAAAACAAGCCATATATCCATCATCTAAGCCCAAACTACCTTCACCTCTTAACCAACGATAAACTAAATCTTTGGCATTAAGTCCGTATTCGTTAGGGGTGACAGCAGAAAGAGGCCCGAAAAGACTTCCTTCCTTTGAAGGCTTTGTTAAATCTCCGAGCAATTGTCCACTTCCAAGAACATAAGGTGTAATAAATTCAATCGCCTTTGAAATCCCCCTAAAGAAAGATTGATTAGTTTGTTCTTTTGCACCAACTTGGAAAATTCCGGTCTTTGAAAACAATTGATTGGCTTTTAATCCAACCCCTGCAACATCAAGTGCATTGTCCCCATCACCTAATTCAGTAACTCCAATATTGTCATTAGTGCCACCACTTATCAACCGACCCCAAATACCAAGAGCATCACCGTAATTTTGCCACTTAAATTGTGTTGCTTGTGGCCCACTTCTCGGTTGAGTTGAATATGATTTATTTACTGCGAGGGATGATGATGGAATATCAGCAGTAGCAATACTCAAAGAACCACCTGTTAAGGATTTAATTTTACTCTCGCATAAAGTAAGAAGTGTTTCTCGGTCATTGGAGAACAATAAATCATCTCTTGCTATCATACCACGAATCTTATAATACTCAACGGCGGCGTGATTAGAAGTCATATCCTCTATTTCATCTTTAGTGGAAAAACGACTTGTAGCATAAAGTGATTTAGGCGAGGATAATGATTCAAGATAACGAGTATATCTTTGTTTATATGTAAATCCATCCTTTTGTAAAATCTCGGAACGGCGAATGTTTTCTGTAACCATTGTGCCGATGTGCCAATGAACCGGAGTTATGTCGCCACCGGCTCGGACTCTTGCCTTTAATGGAATTAAAACCTCATCTTCATAATGCCAATAAGGTTCACCCATATTTATCTTTGAAATACAAGTATTCAAAAACGCATCCCAAATATCAAACATTGATGGCATTCCTTCAACATATCCTGCCATTAGTGATGGCGTATCACGAAGAAGATAACCATGAACAATTAATTGACGAATAAATGCTTGCTCATTTGTAACAGTCATTCCTTCACGAACAATACCAATATCACGCCCTTTAGGGTCTTCTCCCTCTCTTGCAGGGCCGAGTCGGTGGCCTACACAATAAGGAAGTGCATCAACTACTTCTTGACGAGTAACATATTCTTTTCCACGAAGGAAAGATAATGCCCTTGTCATTTTAACGAGAGAGTTTGTAAATCGGAATCCGAGCATACGCTTAATCAAAACAGGGGCTTGAGATGATTGACCCTCTTCACCCGTTCCGAATTTTAGTATTTCATCTTTATGTTGGGACTCATATTGGAGATTTGTTGTTGTTGAAATATCAACAAGCGGTGAAGCATAAACATCATTATCGTATGAATAAGTATGGACACCGCCATAAACTTCAACCGTTTCTGCTTTTGCCATATATCTTTGAGTAAAGAGAACAGAAAGAAGAGAAATATCAAGCAAAGCACCACCATTTTCATCGCTAATTCCTTGTGGATTAAATGGTAGTCCTCCGACACCTTTCCAAACCTTTGTTAATTCATTGAATCGCATCGGTTTAAGGAAATCCTTTGAATTTGAAGTCATTAACATACGGGTTATTAATTGTAATTGAGGCCCACTACCACTTGTTGCCTTATTGCGGCCAAATCTCTCATTTAATGTAGCAAATCGGCTACCAAGTGAAAGAGAACCAAGATATAATTCCATATCAATTCTGTCCACAAACGCCAAATCGTTTCCTTTTTGGTGGGGGTTTGTGTCCATCCATGCAATAAATGAAGGGGATGTAAATGTGCGACCCCGATATTCAACAGTCTTTTCTGCAATTAGTCCGAGAATTGCATCTTCAACACCCGAACCACTTCTATTTGCTTCATTGAAAAACTTAATCGGTTGTGTAACGATTGGTCTTGGAGTTGGTTCAAACTCATAACTCGCAACAGTATCGCCCGAAACTCGGTCTTTTGTTGTAACTTGTCTAATTTCAATACCATAAAGAATCTCTTCGGCTCGCTTATCATAATCAACTTTGGCAATACCTGTTTCCATTAACATCTCATTTCCAATATTGTCTAATCCACGCTCACCATCATCAAGACGAGCATCATAAAAATGTTCAAGCATAAACTCTCGCAAATAATATCCTTCATTTGCACCCGAATCCGACCATAATACTTTACCATTGTATTTTACAGAATCACCATCAATTGTTATTGAGGCCGGAACAGTTTTTCCTCCGAACCACGATGAGATTGAAGCGGATTTAATCTTTAATGCACGAACCATAGTTTGAGTTAATAGTTTTTGAGTATTTTCCATTTCTATTACTTCGCAACCCAATAAAATTTCCTTGAATGCGGATGGTTTCATAGGTAACTTTTGGACATTTGAATCGGAAACTTGTTGTAAAAATCTAAAATCATAAATATATGCGCCCGAATAATTTGAAGTCGCCGCCCATTCATTAAATCGCCATGATTCCCATTCACCACGCTCACTTTCAAAAGCCTTATTTCCATAATTTACATTGTATTCTTGTCCATTAGGAAATATAAATGGTTTATGCTTATCACCATGATTAAGCGGAGTAGCGGCAACATAACGAGCAGTAGTATTAAATCCGTATGAATTACTCATTAAAGTAGCGGCGGCGTTAATAACGGTGGTCTTACCTGTTCCCGGAATACCTGTTAAACGACAAGTTGAATCCTTCATCAACCAAGCGGCAAAGAAAGCCTCTAATTGAGCAGGGTCATCAAACCCGAAGACGGTTGAAAGAGAGGCCATATGTTTCCTAATATATCTTAAAGTAGCAAGAGAGTCTTGACGACCACCCTTTTGATTAGCATACAATAATTTTGGTTGGAAGATATTTAATAAAACATTTCCTATATCGTCTGCACGATATGGTTTCGCCGCCTCCGGTGCATCCGCATCAGCAAAAGAAGAAGAAGAAATAAGGGCCTTGAAAGGTATTGAGGACTGAACATTTACACCCTCCATACCATCTAAACGATATGGACTCCCATCTCGCCCATTATAAATCGCTATACTGTCAATTGAAATATCTTTTTCAATTGTAACTTTATCAAGAATGTCTAATTTGTCTAAATCATTAACTAATTTATTTCCTAATAAACGGCGAAGCAAATCGGATTTTGTTGAGACTTTAACAGGCCCACCTCCGGCGGGTGAATCACCATTTGAGGGGATTGAAACGGGGTCTGTTGAAGAATTAGCACTATTATCTGCAATAATGGCATCTGCCGCATCACCGGGTTGAGATGTTTCTATATGTTGAGGCTCAATAGCAGGTGCGGCATTTTCTTCTTCAACGACTTCCTTTGGAGGTAGTTCCTCCTTCTTCGGTGCAACATATGGTTTAGAAGGTGATGGCAATAATCCTGCCAATCGCCCTCTAAATTTACGGCCTTCAATACAATAAACTTCGTCTTTAGAAACTTCGGCTATAATTGGATTCCCACTTGAATCATAATTACAAAGAATCATAATAGGGGAATTGTCGCCTTTATGCCCCTTGTTAATTTTACGGACAAAAAATGGCTCATCTGCGCCACCTGTAAGTTCAAGGTGGTTAATAATTTCTTCTTGGAATTTGTTTTGGGCTTCTTTACGGGCTTCGGCAACTTTACCATTAGCAACCAAGTCAATAATTTTCTTAATTTGAGAATTCTTACGGTTGTATGAAATTGTAATTCCTTCTTTCTTCCATTGTTTTTTGGCAGGGAATGGATTATCAATAAGATATTGTGAGCGTTTTGCCGCCCATCCTGCACTTTCATTCAGTAACACATCAATATTTTTAAAATCACTCATATATATCAGCCCTCGCTTGGAATCCTAATAAGAATTGATTTGCTACTATTTTCGGGGTCGGGGACTAATACACACATAATCTCCCCACGCTCTCCCGCATACCAAGCAACAACTCTTGTTAAATTTTCATCATCAACAATAATATTATAATCACGATTAAGATTTCGCATCCTTCGCTCATCTTTCATCTTTTCGTATTCCGCATTTACATTTCCACTAAATATAACAAGAGACTCCATATCAATAACACCTTTTAGAATTTGTTTGTTTTCTTTATCAGTAGCAGAAAAGCCCAATAATTCGGGTTCGGGGAATATACAAGAAGTTCCATCTCGGAATTCCAATTTAACTGAAATTATAACTCCTTTTTCCATAGCAGGAGTTACTGATTTCAATACTCTTCCTTCGGGCAGGTCAAGCCCACAATCCGCAGGGTTTCCATTTTCTGCATAGCCTAATGGTGCAAGCAGGGATTCATCACCGGGAAATATAATTGATTCAACAAGCCTTGAAGAAGGCTTGCGTGAATTGCGACCTGTATAATTATTTGTTGAAAAGGTAGGATTATCAATAAGTAAATTAAATTTAACTGCTTGATTTGTTTTAAGCCCGCCAAAATCTTCAAAATCTAATTCGGGCGGCAATAAGTAAGAATCTTCAAAATCAGTTCCTATATACATATCGGGGGATGCGTATAACTCACCAACTTCTTCAAGATAATAAGTTACATTACCATCTGCATAATATTTTACCGTCTGTTCCCAAAAATCTTCATCATCAGTTCCAATTTTTATTCCTGTGAATCCACTACCATATGCCGCATCAGTTCCAACACAAACTTCAAGCATAGAAGGGACAATTATTTTATTTCCCTTGTCATCGGCAAAATCACACGCCTCCGTCTGTTTTATACCGTCAATTTTATAGCCCTTTTTAGTTTTCTTGATTGTCAATTTTGTAGCATCGGAGAAAGTTATGTGGCATTCCTTTGCATAAGGAAAATCATTTTCGGGATTCGCCCATTCCATAGAAATATCCATTACAGTCCACCCATTCATAGTATAGAGTGGTGCATCAGCACCTACATAAAGAGAAAAATAGGGTTTTTCACCTACTGTAAAATTAGCAATTAAGGGGGTTGGTTGTTTATCATCTGCAAGGCCTAATTGATAGAAGTCATTTGCTTCCTTACTCGGCATAAATTTAAAATATACAGATAGCCCATCCTCACCACCAATATATTGTTTGCCATCACTCCATTCTGTCTTTTTTAATTTGCGAATGGCCTTTGCGCTATCATAAGGTATAGCCATTCCCGTTCCATTTTCGGTGGTTGGCTCAAGGGCATCTTTAATTGCCTTTGATGGGATGTTTCGTAACATTAGTCCTTCATTACTATCCATAACATTCAATTCTTGGTGCAACTATTTAAGGCATTGTATATTATAAAAGCACTTATATAAGTGGTTTTATAATTAAATGTCCCGCCCTTCATTTCTTAGATACTTTACTATATCGGCTCTAATAAAGGCATAGGTTCTTTCAAACCACATAAGGCGAGATTCTATAAAATCACAAATTATTGAAATTTCTTTAAATCTGTCACCATAGAGCCTTAATTCATCAATAAAATCCGCAAAATTAGCCGCCACCCATACCTGTAAGCCCTTATCACTTAGTTTATTGATGTATTCGGGATTCCACATTAATTTCTCAATTAATTTCGTTTCACTATCGTTTGAATCCTTCACCGGAACATAATGAGGGTTTAAATCAATAAACCTATCAAATAATTCTAAATGTGACCGGAGATGTATATTATTCAACCAATCCAACCACGATTCAATTTGGTGGTTAATGTAATGTTTCCATACAGGATTACCCAAACCTAATCCTCCATTTCGGGGAGGTAATCTTTGAATTCATCTAAATCAACTTTAAACTGCGGGACTTCAACACCGGGAATATGTAATGGATTATAGTTTTCGGCATCCACCGGAGTTTCAAATTTAGAATAATCAATAACCGTTTCACCAATCTCTTCAAACTCGGACATATCAATTTCATAATTAGTTTCTTCATATTTATCGCCATTGATTTTGGATTGACTATCGCCATCCATAATTTCAGCCATAGACAACCCCGATTCCTTCGCTAATACAGTCACATCAACAAGTCCAAAAGATGTATTATTAGAACCTGCAAAAGTATCACTAAATGCACCTTCTCCTAAGTTAAATTCGCCACCAAGTCCTTCTTGTTTGGATATAAATGCGCCCGATTGTTCCCGCTTCATAGAACCGCCATTCTGCTCATTAGCCCACGCATTCAAATCATCCTGTTGTTTTTGCATGGAACGGGTCAAATCATTTTCTAAAGTCGGGTCTGCATCATTCGCACCTGTGGCATCAGCCCAAAAATTACCCCAATCATTTTTTTGAAAAGCATTAAAATTTTGTAGGGGTTGTATTGGGGCTTGTGGGGGGACAGGGTTATTATTTACAGACTCTCCAATTGAAAACAAATCGTCTTCCCCTTCATCTCCATTAAATAACGAAGTATCATTCACTTTTTGAGATTGCCTAATTGAATTTAAAAAATCTATATCGTCTTTTTCCAATTGTTTTCTTTTGCCGGAAATATATTCAGCCGCACCTTTCACAATAGGGGAAACATCTCGGATAATATCAAATGTTTGAGATGCTGATTCTGCGTGTGGGGAGGCAGTTAATGACTCTCCAATTCCATATTTATCAAGTAATGATAAAAGAGGGACTAATATCTTATCCGACATATCGGGGTCAAGATTGAATTTTTCTGCAACAACCTTAAAATTTTCCGAATCACCAAGTAAAACTTCAACAAGACTTTTTGACTTGGACTTAGAAGCAGAATTTGGAGATGTAGTATCATCTTCAATAAGTGATGACTTGCGGGTGAATCCATCCATACATATCACTTGTTTTACTTGGTATTTAAGTGTTCTTTCAATCTTGCAACCCATTCGGTTTTAAATTCGGGAGATTTTCTAAGGTTGTCTTCAACTTTGATTGAATTTACTGACTCTCTAATTGAGATTACATACATCTCTCTAACAGTCCTATGATTTCTTGTGTTCCCAACCCCGACAGTTTCAATAAAACTACAAAAATTATTAATAATTTTTTTCAATTCTCTTTCCTTGCTTTGTGGTAATGAAGTAAGAACCTCAAATAAGAAGTTTGAGTCCATAACTCTATTAACATCAAATTGATTGTCAAGAACATCCACCAATATTGAAAAAGACGCTTTCAATTTTTTATTAGGCGTTAATTCATTGTCTTGAGCAAAAGAATTAAACTGATTGTCAATTAAAGTAATTCTTTCACTATTTAAAAAATCACGATATGTGCTAAGGAAAGATGTATCTCGCATACTTAACAACCTCAAAATTCTCTCGCAGGATGCTTTCTATTAAAAGCAGATAAAAAAGCAGTATCAAGATTCATATTTGCATCATATTGGCGAACCGCCTCTTCTGCTTTTTGTTTCCTTTTAATCTCATCGGTTTCCTTTCTTAATTCGGTTTCTGTTTCCTTCATAGAAGATTCCATAGCGGCTAAACGAGTTTCCATCTCGGAAATTTGCTGACGGTAATAAACAGCAGTAGCGGCTACACCGCCAAGACCTCCAACAAGCATACCTGCACCAAACCCTAATTTCTTAAGTGGCGAAGATTCTGCTTCTTTTATTGCTGTGGTGGCGGGATTAGTAACGACTCTATTTTTTAATTCACCCATTACTGCCTTCACATCCCTACCAAGAGTGCCTTGTCCCTCCGCACCCTTTGTCATTTGGTCAAGGACATTCATCAATTCATCATCCGACATATTACCTATCGGCATCTTTTGTTTTACGGATAATAAAGTATCAGTTTCAAGTCCAAATTCTTCTGCGGCAAAAACCAATAAATCATTTAAGTTTGTTTCATTGTGGGCAGTTTTAGCCTCAATAAAATATTCATTTACTTTACGCATACCACGAATACCCTTGCCACGCTCAAATAAGACATATTTACCTTCACCATTAGCCTCACAAACTGATTTAAATTCATCAAAGCCGGGAAAGTTATCCCATGTTTGTATGTCGGTTGTCCCCGATTTGGCACTTCCTTTTTTATAACTGCGAAGGAAAAACATGAAAACACCTAATTGATAATTTGTCCCTCTTGATATTTAATAGTGTTGCTTACTTAAGACCAAACTACCGATATTGCCAAATAAACATCATCTAATGATTCGGGATTTAAAGTTTCAAGTGCTTCAATAGTGGCGGCTATTTGAGACATTTTAAGTTTATACAGTTTATCGGGAAATCCCCACGAATCAGCCTTTTCTGCTAATTTCTTTGTTCGGCTATTTGCCAAATATCTTTCCCATGAAAGCATATCAAGCCTCCATTTCTTACCTGCTTTCCGTTCCTTTGATTGTGCATGGCAAAACATTGGCCGATTCCTTAATATCCCAACAACCTCACGACTTGTGTATCTGCGAGGATAATTTGAAACAACATATTCGGAAATTTGTGTTGAATACCCATATCCATCATTGTCAAGCATATAATTGATAATAATAAAAACCAATGTTTCTGTCATATCTAATGGCCTGTCGGGGCGTTCATCATCTTCAACAATCATTCTTCTTCGCCGCCATGAATATCTTCATATTTAAGACGGTATTCACGCTCGGCATCAGTTTCATCGGGGAGTCCAAGTGTTCCTCTAACATATTCATTCAACTCCTGCTCAAATATTTCTTTTGCTTCACTCTTTTCAACACCTTCCGCCATTAATTCCTTTATACGAGGAATCCTATTGCGTTCCATTGAGATTGCCCCAAGTATTGCTTTATTCTCGGAGGATAATTCACCTTGCGAAAAAGGTTCAGCGAACAAGGAATTAATCTCTAAACGAAGGGCTTCGGGTGATACAGTGGACATAGGCATAAATTCTTCAATATCTTCATCAAGTAGGGAACCTGCACCCCCCGATTTAGCAATATATTCTTCTGCATCTGTGCGACTTACATAAAGTCCAATTCGGGGCCAATAACGGATTTCACTTTCCATAATACTTTATTGCGCCAATATCTATTTATAACTATCCTTACGAATATATACTTTTAGTCCTTTTTCCATTCCTTGAATAACTAAGTCCATGTCAAAAATAGGCCCATCCCCATCAATAAACCATTTGCCTTTTTCTTCAAGGGCTTGCTTTTCAAGTATGTGAGCAAAAAGAATTCTTTCTTCCCCTCTTAACATGGTGTCCACGCACCCGAAACATTACCATTTTTAACTGTAAATATACGACCCCATGTAGTCCCTGCTTGAATCCTCATACTATCAGTCATTAATCGCCCATTACATTCCAATTCCCATTCGGGTGATGAAAACAATCGCCTACAAGTTAATACCTCTTCATCGCCAAACTCAATAGGAGTAATTACTATTGAAGAAGTTTTTTTATTAAATGCGGCACTACCGATAACAATATGGAGTCCTGTCCCCGATGAAGAAATACGATGCCAAACATTACCAAAACCAAACATTTCATTTAATTTTACAAATGCTTCTTTGACTTTAATGTGGTTTGGCTCAATATCATCCCAATCAAAAGTAAGCCACATAGTTACCCATTGATTAAACAACTATATTAAAATCACTCTTCTTCATTAGAGTGTCTTTCAGCATAATCAATAGAGAGCATAGTTAATTTTGTATTTACTCTCCAAAGAACCCACCGGACAAAATATAAAATAAATCCTGTTTCTATTAAGAAAAAGAAGGTCAATATATAAAGCCATAAAACATTACTAATCATGGTTTCAAGACCCCTGTTTTAATTCCTTTAGGGCCGCAAAGTATTTCTGCGAATTTAGGCAATCCCGTCTCAAAACCGATGGGTTCATAAGGCGTAAGGCTCAATCCAACAAGTCTTGTTTGGTAGCGAGATGCTAATAATTTATAGCGTTCTAAATATGGCTGTTGTATTGTGTATTGGCGGAAAGTCATGGCCGCCGCAGGATTCTCACTTGCAGTTCTCCAAATTTCAGTTCCAAAATCGGGGACTATTTGATTAACAATTATATGTTCAACATAAAATCCAATACCCTTCATAAAATTAATTGTCCTTGCACATTCTTGATACCCTGCTTCGGAGGGAATTGAAATAAGATTTAGAGAACATCTATTACTCTTCATTAATAATTTATATTCATCAATGCGGTCACAAATCAATTCTAATTCTTTGACGACCTTTTCAGTTTCACTTTTCTTCCTAAATATAAATCCTTTTATGTTTTCAATCTTCGCCCTCATACGGAGAATTCTTAATATAAAACTACGAATTGAATCGGGCGCAGTTAGCATTTTAAGCGTGTGTCCTGTTGGCGCAGTATCAAAAACTACTACATCATATTCGCCATCAGTTAATAATCGGTGAACCTCATCCATAGCGAAGTATTCATCCATACCGGGAAATCCGGCCATATCTTCTAAAATTTGGGCATCAAAACCGGGTATTTTATCAACCAAATGGCTTAATTGGTCGGCAATACTTATTGTGAAACCCTTAGCCTTCGCTTCCGCATTAAGATTCATAGCCCATAAATTTTCCTTTATCTTAGTCGGCTCACTACCTATCTTTACGCCCAATACATCTTCTGTTGAATGGGCGGGGTCGCTACTCACTAAAATCGTTTTTATATTTTTTGATGCAAAATCAACGGCGGTTGAACAAGAAACCGTAGTCTTTCCAACTCCGCCCTTTCCCGTAAAAAGAAAAAGTTTAGTTTCGGCCATGTAGTTATATTATCATTCTCTCTATTTGAACCTTAACACCAATCCTCTTGTATATCGGGAGTAAATGTTAAATCTCCATAACTGACATAATCTCCGGTTATGGATATTTTAAACGGCGGCAAATCACCAATCAAATTCTTTAATACTTCACAATCTGTTTTAATCGTTAATTGTTTAAAATGAGTTGCAGTATCAAGGTTCAAACCGATACTATCACCAACAACCCCATCATAAAGTAAAAAACCATCAATCCACACTTCACATTTACATAATGCTATCAAAGAATCGCCTTGAGTGGAAACAGTTAATTTTCTAAACTGAAAATCCGAAGGGAAGTCAATAATAAAAGGTTCACAAAGGCTCTTATCCATGCAACCCTCTAATTGATATTCATGTTTCATTTCATAACGCATTTTTTACCTATTTATATATTATCTATTCAACTATTTAATAAATAATGGCTTTTGCATCATGCCTTTTACACATTACGGAAAGTAGTTTCCTTATTCCGTATCATCAAAAACATCATCATAATATGATTTAGTTTCGGGTTCATATCCACCTTTTCGTTTCTTTTCTCTTTTTCTGTCCTGTTCCGAAGGTGGTCGGCTTTGGGGAATAAACTCATCCAAATGGTCTTTTACTTCGGAGTCCATAAAGTCGGGATTAATTTGTTCTTCAACCCCCTCAATATAAGCAGAAACTTGGGATTTGCGCTTTCTTATGCGGCCATTTCTCTCTTTATCTTTGAGCATATCGGTATATTGTGTTTGTTGCGCCCTCATCCATTCTTCAATTTCTTCGCTTTTTATATTTAAATCGCCCGACCTAATTATCTTACGCTTGAACCATTCAACATTATCAATATTTACTTTAATACCATAATCTCTTAATTTTTTAGCGATTACGGAATCCACACCGTCATATAAAACATAATCAATCCACACTCTTGCTGTCCTTCCGGTTGTCCCGATAATACGATAAAAATAGGAGGCGTTATCATAATAAACATCATAGGAAATATTAAAGGGAATAGCCCCATCAACAGAAACAGTAATAGTGGTTGCTGAACCAAGTGTAGGAGGCTTAATTCCAAACCTTACATCAGTATCAGTATCAAGAACCCCAAAGAAAGTCCACCCATCCATTGAATTGCTCATTGTAATTGGGGAATACATACCTGCGGTTACTGTGCTTGGAACGGGAAATGTAGCCGTTTGGTCTAAAAATCCAACATTATTTGAAGCGGTTGAGAAATCCGAAGATGCGGAAATAACGCCAACACCTGTTGAATTAGATGTCATAAATAACCATTGGTCTCGGTCATTATCCCAACCACATTGAACAATTGAACGGGTGGTTGAAGTGGGGTCTATAATATGATTTGAGTTTAAATTTGCACCTTCTGCTAAGGAGACTAAATTATAATCCTGTGAACCTCCCACCTTGTCTGTGTGCTTAGGAGAACCCGAATCAAACATAATCGCAATTGGCCCTGTTCCGGTTTTAGCCCCTAAAAATCCATATCCGGCCCCACTTAAAGTTCCCTGTGGTTGATTAGGGGCTAAGGGATTTGTAAAGGAACCATATCTTTGATAATTTCCTATGTTGCCAATATATTCACCAACATCAAAATCATAAATTGAATCACTTGAAGGCGTAAAGACACCCGTTTCGGTATTTACAGTTCCCTGCTTCCCTATTCCCTCTTCTTCTAAAGTAAAGGTTCTAAATTGAATGGCCTTATTATAAAATTTATTTGCTAATGAAATTCCGGTTGCTGTGGTGAATCCGCCGGTTTCTGCCGCATAAGACCAAATATCGCAATTGGAATTTACGGGAGAATCCCAAAGTGCAAATATATCTCCATATTCAGTCCCCGAATGAGAAACATTATTTACAGCGATTAGTGAAATTGGTAATGCTTCATAATTTATACTACTTGTATTTTCATACGGGATTGTAATAAGTGAGGCAACAGAACCCGAAAGTGAGTATGCTACGGCAGTATCTTCTATCCACCATGCTATATCGGTGCTTGCAGATATAGAAGTTGTTATGGAAGGATGTGCCATCATATATGGCCCTAAGAGAGAATATGGGGCTGTATTGGTGATTGCTAATCTAAACTCCGGTAGTTGGTATGAACAACCTGCAATAAATGGACAAGTATCATCAACGCTACCATCATTATTCGTATCTAAACTTAAATCCCCTACGATATAAAATGGAGAACCTGCTGAAAGAGTTGCTGAAATACTTGTAGTTGAAAAACAAGCAACATCTAAAAATCTTCTTGGGAAATAATTAAAAGTTTTAGCCCTTACATCTCCGGCAGGATTGGTGGCCGGAGTCTCGCCGTTACGCCAATCAGCAAAGGAATATTCCGCACCCGCTTGGAAAAAACCTACTGAAAAAAATTCATCTAAATCCCTTAACATAAAAGCAGATAAAGCACCTGTATTATCTCCATTCCCTGCGTTAGTGGCATTCCATGTAATTTGCATCATATTAGAAGAGTCAAAGAGCCATCCTTGAGATTTAACATCATTACCACTTAGGCTTTGAATTCCCAACGAAGTAAGCAAAAGTCCCATATAGATATTTCCAACATAATCCATACCTGTTGGCACACCTTCAACCGCAGGATTTATTCTTTGAAAACCACAAGTTATTATACGAATTGAAGTATCACTATCTGTAACAGTAATATCATCCAAATCTTTAAAAATATCCATTGAATGTAATCCAACAGAAGAATCTCCTGCGATGGCAGTAGCATCGCCCGAACCGCCGCCATTAACTTGAAACATCATTCTCATAGGGAGAAAACCAAAACCAAGAGACGGTTCATATTTGTTAGTATTGGGATTAAGTTCAATAAGTGGCACACCTTGATTTAAATTATAGCCTCTAAAAACCATAATAAAACCATCCCACGCATAGCCATTATTACCCGCACCAAATAAATCAACACAATATGCTTTATAGGAACCTACATATACAAACATTCCATTAATATACATCCCTTTCCGAATAATATATTCTCCTGTTGGATATATGTCTTTGACACCACTTGAATTGGAAAACCTTTGCTCACCCACCGGCCCAAAAATTGATGTAAATGCTGTCTCCTGCCCCAAACTTATCAATGCCTGTGATAAATATTGAAGGTTTTGTAAAGTTTCCACTTCTAAATTATATGATAGTGCCATAATAATAACCTCATACAAATATAACATTCCACGAATACAATGGTTTATTTGGGAATTGTTCAACCGGCGTAATTAGTGCATTAGCAATAAAATAATTTACATCCCAATCAGTTCCCGGTGGGATTTCAATATCAAATTCAGCCTTAAAAGCAGGGCCGTAATTATAGGAAACAGGGAATGGTGCGGCAGTTCCCGAAAGACCAAGTGCCGGTCTTCCATCGGGGTCTTTGAAATAACTTGTTGTCCCAATTGTAAAATTGACATATCCCGCAGGAACCCATTTATTACCTGTTCCATAGATTCCCGGCGTTGAACCAAAATAACGAATAACAACAAATTCAGTATCTTTGGTATGTAACCTTGCCTTTAAGGTAGCATTACCAATACCGGACACGAAAACAGACTGTGGGGATTCGGAGAGTAAAGACAATCTCTTAGGCGGTAATTGCCCTATGTCCTCAACAACCCATTCATATCCCTGCCTACGCACCGTCAAAGTATAACACCATATCTAAATTATTAGACCTGTTATTTAATACTGCACTATCAATCATTTCTTGGGGCTAAGAAATATGTCCAATTTTTACCCTCAATTTTTATAGGGAAATTTTCACCAAACTCTAATGATGTTGGATTAAGGTATTGGAAAAGTGCTGTTAGGTTGCGGGTTTGGTAGGTGCTATGGGCCGCATCACCATCAATATTTGTAGTGGGTATTATGGCATTTATACTATTACCGGCACTATTTTTCTTAGTGGTCAATTCTAAAGTTTTAGAATTTGATTTCATAATAATTAAACCACCCATATACTCCATTTGCTTTAATATTTTGTATATATTTTCAGTTGAGCCAAGTGATATTTTACAAGTAAAATCTATTATTGGTATTTTTGGTGAGTTTCCATAATAACGCTGATTACCCGCAGATTCTAAATCCCATTTCACAGGTTTCCTATTTGCCCCCTTTCCTCCAATTCTCCAACCCCCATCCTTTAATTTTACATTTCTAATTTCTAACATACAAACATGGGCGGAGTCCACTATCCTAATGACACCATCCTTTACTTCAAAATCATCCTCATCAATCAATTGATAAACCATTTGCCAAATCTTATCTTCTTTCATATTTTTCGCCCCGCCATATAGAATGTCCAATCTGCCCCTTCTAACATCAATAATCCTTTTGGATTGAAATACGATTCAAAAGTGTCTTTTGCAGGGATTTTAGAAATTGCCTGTTTTAATCTCTTAATATCAACCATCCAATCCCCAAATTTAATGTCCTCTTTCAATTTCCTAATTTCACCAATTGTTTTGTAGGTATTCTCCTTTGCAGTTGGTTTTTGAGGCATATTTATTTGTTTATATTGGGGGGATGAATTAATATCAATTGGCCGGATATTATAATTAATTATATCTCCAACATTAACAATAAATCTATCATCCACAAATGTAATGTGGGGTTCTTGTTTCCATGCAAACCATAGATTAATAATAGAGTGGCCTATAATTTTCAAACTATTCTCATTTACTCCCTGTTGTGCATCCCCTACTAATAACATACTATTTCCAAATCTATTTATTGCAACTGCACCAATTACTGCATCATTATCTTTATTAAAAATTACACCTACTTCATCCGCTAATGATGTGGAGGTAATAGATAATGGATTTCGGAAAGATG
>TARA_R110002110_G_scaffold6830_1_pt1 | contig 20955 bp, 21 predicted proteins | sample TARA_R110002110 | Tara Oceans TARA_R110002110 (sample SAMEA4397330) | marine metagenome | biome: Polar Biome; feature: [SRF] surface water layer (ENVO:00010504); material: water (ENVO:00002006), including particulate matter (ENVO:01000060) such as... | depth 5 m
GGCGCTACCGGTACCGAAAACCGCCCACAAATTTTTCTGACGAGGCAGAAAATTGATACGTTGCACACCATTCAGACCCAGGGCACCCACGACGGAAGGAACCCAGAACTGGCCATCCGCTGCCGCGTAGAGTTCCGCTCCTTGATAATACAGACCGGCAAGATATTCGAATGCGCCATCCGAATTTGATGAAAACCGGATCTCCACACTATCCTGCTGATAGTCTTCCGCGTCGTAGTAGTTGGCCACCGCCAACGGACCGTAGTCGGCGTCGTTATAACGCTCGAAGTCATATTCGGAGCGAGCGATAATGGCGGTCAGGGTACCGCCGCCCGTAAGCCAATCCAGTTTTACTGCGGCTTCACGACCATCCCCTTCAAGGAAGTAGCTGGTCCCTTCGTCCATCTCGGCCACATAGCCACCAAAGGATTCCACGCCGGCACCGATATTTGTCGTCCCGTCGATCCTGCTGTCAATAATCCCCTGATTTTCCAGAATCCCGGTGGAAATTGGTGCCAGGCCGGCAGGGATATCACTGGTAGCAACAACCTCGAAGGGACCACCCTGATTATCAAAGTCATAAAGCTCATACTTGAATCCCATGGTTACATTTTCGGCGACGTCCCAATCCAGCGAAAGCCTGCCCGCCCACTCCTCGTTTTGAGGATCATCCGAATCATAATAGCGGTTGTTTACCCAGCCCTCGTTGGTTTCGCGGGCCAGGAAATACATTCTCGCGCGAAGATTCTCAGCCAACGGACCGGAGACGTGGCCGCTGGCTTCATATCCGTCGTACTCCAGCTCATGCAGGCCACTGATTTCGGCATCGAACTCCCCGGTCGGCGCCTTGGAAGTGATATTAAGTGCCCCGGCCGCGGTATTCTTTCCGAACAATGTCCCCTGCGGGCCACGCAGAACCTCCAGTCTCTCCATATCGACAAATGCGAAACGGGACTGCACGCCACGACCACGAAACACGCCGTCAACAAAGATGCCGACCGACTGGTCCCCCCCGCTCTGAAGATCCGAGTTCACACCACGCATTGATATGGTATCCCGAATGGTATTGGCCGACACCTTGAAGTTGGGCACTGATGCCGAAACCTCAGCCAGGTTCTCTACCCCGGAGTTCTTCAGGCGCTCGCCGGCAAACGCCGTCATCGAGATGGGAACATCCTTGAGCCCCTGGGCGCGCTTCTGCGCAGTTACGATGACTTCTTCAAGCACCGGCTGGGCCATTGATTGCTGCGCGCACACCGAGATTGCGGTCACAGCGCCCGCCAGCAACGTTTTCCGTGTAATTGAATTCATTCTGAGCTCCCGTCTGGGCGGCTACACAAGGCCAATCCGCCAATTGAATTATCGTTCTGGTAACGGTCACAGTCCGGTAGAATCCGGACTCGGCGACAGTTATCAAAGCTAGATCGTCGACTGATCAACCGATATGACGGGAACGTACAATGTCATTGATAATTTTTATCGACACCATTCAGGAACAGCACTCCCAGCGCCGCGCCTCCGCGAAGCACAGGCAAGCGTTCAGGCATGAGTTTGCATGAGCTCAGCGAGTCAGAGAAAAAGCGCCACGCACTATGTTGACGTTCTCATCAGACGGGCAGAAATCCTCGGGCTGGATGTAGAGAGCATTCTCGCTGACACGGGTGTCCCCAGGCATGGGGCGGAAGCGGACGATAAATGGGTAGACAACGATCTCCTGGCGTCTCTGGTCAAGCGAATGTGGCTGGAGACCAATGATGAAACCATGGGCTTTGACCCCACGCCTCTTCGCATAGGTACATGGTCGTTAGCCTGTGAATTCATGCTGGGTGGAGACACGCTGGGGGACCTGTTACAACGCGGCAAGAGAATCCTCTCGTTCCTGGCTCCCGACTCGATAGGCCTGGATGTGAGCTTGAACGATAGCTCCGTCGCTCTACACACCCGGATGTACGTGGGAGATGCCGACCCCGACCGCTTCCTCGCAGAGTTTGTGACGGCTGTATGGCACCGTTTCCCGAGCTGGGTCATCGGCGAGACCATCCAGCTGAACAGGGTATTTTTCCCCTATGAGGCCCCACAGCACGCCCATTTTTACGATGAGCTATTCCAGTGTGAGGTTTTTTTCGGAGAAGACGCATGTGGATTCGAGTTTCATCGCCGCTATCTTCAAAAGCCGATTACCCGCAGCTCCGCTGAACTCGAGGCGTGGTTACGCCATTCACCAGCCGATTTGTTATATTTGCCCGGTCGTGAATCCAGCGTGCAGGCGCATTTAAAGAGCGAGCTACTGAAGGCTCTCAGGGAGTCCCGGCCTTTCCCCTCCTTTGATTCAATCTGTTGTCTCCTGCACATGAGCCCTCAAGTTGTCCGCAGACGCCTCGCCGAGGAAAGCACTTCTTATCAGAAGATCAAGGATGCTATCCGAAGGGACGCCTCCAAGCGCCTGTTAAGCAATCTGGAAATGCCTGTTGCAGATGTAGCCGAGCGCATAGGATTCAGCGAAACTGCCGCCTTCAGCCGAGCGTTCAAGAAATGGACCGGTTTGACGCCGGCCCAGTTCAGAGCGGATATCACACAGCAGACCTGAACACCAATGCCCGCCCCCGTCGCAGCCCTGGTGGTTGCGATGCAACAGGACGCTATGACAACAGGCTGCGACTTATCAACTCCCGCATGATTTCGCTGGTGCCACCATAGATACGCTGTACGCGTGCATCAACGTAGGCTCTGGAAACACCATATTCACGCATATAGCCATATCCCCCATGCAGTTGCAGGCACGTATCTGCAACCCGGCCCTGCATTTCGGTGGTGGATGCCTTGGCCATGCTGACCGTCGTCACATCCAGTTCGCCCGACATGAACAGACGTTTGCATTCCTCTACGAAGGATCGATGAACACGCGCATCGGTGGCGGCTTCGGCGAGTTTGAAGCGCGTGTTCTGCAATGCGGAAAGCGGCGCCCCGAATGCCTTGCGTTCCTTCACGTAGTTGATCGTTTCCTCCAGTATTCCTTCGGCGGCCGCCACGGCCACTACCGCAAGTGACAGGCGCTCGCGCTGAAGTTCGCCCATAAGAACGGCGAAACCCTGGTCAAGCTCCCCGAGAATGGCACTGGAGGGCACTCTCACATCCTCAAAGAATAGCTCTGAAGTATCACTGGCATGTAGCCCGATCTTTTCCAGGTTGCGACCACGCTGGAAACCTGGCCTGGAACTATCGACCATGAACAATGTGGTGCCCCGTGACCCCGACACTTCCAGGTTGGTCCGGGCCACCACGATCACCAGGTCACTGTGCTGGCCATTGGTTATGAACGTCTTCGAACCATTGATCACAAAATCATCGCCATCCCGTTTGGCGCTTGTGCGAATGCCCTGCAGGTCGCTGCCACTACCTGGTTCCGTCATGGCGATCGCGCCAACGCATTCCCCGCTGATCATCCTGGGCAAATATTCGCGTTTCTGCTCCTCGGTACCGTAGTTCAGGATGTAGTGAGCGACAATATCGGAGTGAACACCAATGGGGCCGCCTACAGACACAAAGTTGGCACGAGCAAACTCTTCCTGAATAATCATTGAAAAGAGAAAGTCGGCACCAGCTCCGCCATAAGCCTCTGGCATGTCTACACAGAGCAACCCCTGTGTGCCCAGTGCTCGCCAAAGTTCCCGTGGAAATATCTCCGCTTTTTCCCACATTTCGTAGTTTGGCGCTACTTCGTTTGCGATGAAGCGCTGCACATTCTGTCTGAAAAGTTCCAGTTCTTCGTTCAATTTTCTCTCCCGGTTTTCAAAGGATCTGCGCTGCATGGAACTTCAGCATGTGCACCATGTGGATTCGTATATTGAGAAAAATATCGGCTATAACTCTATTAAGGCCTCACCAACCAGGGTTTTCTCTCCATTGTTCCTTACCGCCTCGATTTCACATCGTGCCAGTTTTTTCCCCTCAGTCTCCATGAGCTCGACAACCTTTCCTCTGCAGGCAATCACATCATGCAAATGCGTGATTGCGACAAAGCGGCTGCTGAATTTTCTCAGCGCTGACTGCGGCTGCCAGTTCGTCAGCATTCGGCCCAGGTAGGCCATGGAAAGCATGCCGTGGGCGAATACATCCTGCATTCCGGCCCGCCTGGCAAAATCGATGTCTATGTGTACTGGATTATGATCGCCAGAAGCGCCCGCGTACAATGCGAGGGTGGTTCTGTCGATCGGAGGGAGTTCAAGAGAGGGTATCTCGGAGCCTGGGGCGATTTCTGACATTTGAAGCCTCCTGACGTCAGTTTCGATAGACGAGTGTTTGCCGCGCTTTACCCACCAGCTCGCCGTCCTGATTGGTGTAGCGACTTTCCTGTACGATGAACTCGAGGGCGCCGCCTTTTTTTTCAAATATGTCCTCGATTCGACTGGTTTGCGTAATTCTGTCTCCAGCATGGATCTGGCCCAGATATTCAAACTCCTGGGAGCCGTGAAGAATACGGCCGATATCGAGCCCAAGGAGGTCGACAACAGGTAACTGCTCCGGACCATCGAGGTCTATGGAAAACATGAATGTGGGGGGAGCGGGCAAAGCCGGATAGCCGGCTGCCAGGGCGGCATCCTCATTGATATATATCGGGTTTTCTTCCCCGATAGCCCTGGCAAAGAACCGCAATCGGCCTTTCTCTATTTCTACGGTAAAGGGATGAAATTCGTGACCAATCTGATTTTTATCCAGCATCATACACTCCTGTACATCGTGACAACCGCCGCCCCACCCAGGCCAAGATTGTGCTGCAGGGCTATGCGTGCGCCTGGCACCTGTCGCTGGCCGGCGGTACCGCGCAACTGGTTGACGAGTTCGTAACACTGGGCCAGACCCGTGGCACCAATGGGATGTCCCTTGGACATCAGCCCACCAGATGGATTGATCACGAATTTTCCACCGTAGGTATTATCGCCAGCTTCCACGAAAGCCGTCGCTTCACCTTCCGGACACAGGCCGAGACCCTCATAGGTAATAACTTCATTGGTGGTGAAGCAATCATGCAGCTCAACCACATCCACATCCTCTACACCAAGGCCGGATTTTTCGTAGACAGCCGCGGCAGCACGGCGCGTCATGTCAGCCCCGACAAGGTTGATCGGGTCAGTCCATGTATCGTCAGTGTCCGTAGTCATCGCCTGCCCAATGATTTCCACCGGCCGTTGAATACCGTGCTTTTTTGCAAATTTTTCGCTGCAAATAATGGCAGCTCCCGCCCCACAGGTGGGCGGACAACACATCAGTCGAGTCAGGTAATCCTGATAGAGAGTGGGTGACGCCAGGACTTCTTCGACCGTAAGCGGACTGCTGAACAAGGCAAAGGGATTGGCGAGCGCGTGATTACGGGTTTTCACCGCCACCTTGGCGAACAGATCCGGTGCAGCGCCGTATTTGTCCATGTAGTAATGACCCGCCGCACCGAAGCAGCGAAGCGCCAGCGGTGCATCAGGGTAGCCGCTTTCATCAAGCACTTTGAAAAAGCCTGCGAAAGGTGATTCCCGATCATCCCAGTGCGAGCCGAGCGAACCCGGGCGCATTTCCTCGAAGCCAAAGGCAAGAGCGCATTCCACGGCGCCGCTTTCTACGGCCTGTCGCGCCAGGAAGATCGCTGTCGAGCCCGACGAGCAATTGTTGTTGACGTTGATGACGGGAATTCCGGTCATGAAGGCATCGTAAACGGCATGCTGCGCGCAGGTAGAGTCACCGTAGATGTAGCCACCATAGGCCTGTTCTATCTGGGAATGATCTATTCCTGCATCCTTGATGGCACCGAGGATTGCAGTTGAAGCCATCTGCCGGTAGGGCTTTTGTTGGCCTGGCTTGACGAACTTGACCATATCAACACCGGCCACATATGCGTTACTCATAGTATTCTCCACCGCTACATCTTGATACCGAGACTGGCAAACACCGCCCCAAAGGTGTCCTGGATGGATTCCGGGTAATCTGCATCTGTGAAGTCACCTATCTCTTCCCAAACAGCTTTTACCTGCTCGGCGGTCATCTCATCGCCCGGCGGGAAATTGACGCCCTTGCTGCGCTCCCATCTCAATTTCGAGATCCACCCGGCACCGACTTCGAAGAGTGAACCTGTCTCTCCGCAATCCTCGGCGCACAGATTCACAACAAGAGGTGTAACAAACTCCGGCTTGAGCGCCTCAATAACCTCCCTGGGCAGGACAGTCTCCGTCAGGCGGGAGCCCGCTACCGGCGCGATGACATTGGCCTTTATACCCCGCTTGGCGCCTTCAATGGCCAGGGTATTGGTCAGGCCAATGAGACCGCGCTTGGCACAGGCGTAGTTTGCCTGACCGAAATTTCCGTAAATGCCGGCCGCTGAAGTCGTATTGACGATACGCCCATAGCCCTGGTCTGACATGACCGGCCAGGCTGCCTTGATGACCCGGTAGGCACCGAGAACGTGAACCCTGTAAATCAGGTCCCAATCTTCCTGACTCATCTTGGCGAAAGTCGCGTCACGGAGTATCCCTGCATTATTGACAACCACGTCTACCCGGTCGAAATTGTCCAGGGCAGTTCGGATAATCGCGCCTCCGTCTTCTACAGAGTCATAGCTTGCTACCGCTTCGCCGCCTGTCTTGAGAATCTCCTCGACAACGCTGTCCGCTGCCTGGCTGCTTTTACCTTCACCACGGCCTGTTCCCCCAAGATCGTTAACCACGACCTTGGCACCTCTCCTGGCAAAATCCAGCGCATGAGACCGACCCAGGCCGGCACCTGCGCCAGTAACCACTACCACACGATTATCAAAGCGGATTTCATTCTTCACACCACGAGCTCCCTTGGCCGAGTTCAGCGGCCAACACTATGGCTCCGGCGAGGAATGCAGGACAGGACCATTCTGCTCAAATCAGATGATCATTTTGTTTGCACAGGACCGAAGATGGACTACTCCACCCGCATCCCGTCGACCTTCTGGAAGCCCCGCGGCAGCTTGTTGCCGCGGCGGCCGCGCTCGCCCCGGTAGTGTTCCAGCTCGCTGAACTTGAGGGAGAGATGACGCTTGCCCGCCAGGATCACCAGGGACTGGACCTCGGTGATCACCTGTACCGTGACCAGGAACTCCTCGCGACTTTGCACCCGGGCGGAGGGGATGCCCATGATCTTGTTGCCCTTGCCACGGGCGAGCTGGGGCAAGTCCACCAGCGGGAACACCAGCAGGCGGCCCTCATTGGATACCGCCGCCACCCAGGCACCCTCATCCTGCGCTGGAACCGGCACCGGCTGCAGCACCTGGCCGCCCTTGGGCAGTGACAGCACACCCTTGCCGGCCCGGTTCTTCCCCTGCAGGTCCGAATACTGGGCGACAAAGCCGTAGCCAGCATCGCTGGCGAGCAGGAAGCGCTGGCTGTCATCCGCCAGCAGCAGGCCCTCAAAGGTGGCGCCGGACGGCGGGTTGATCCGGCCCGTCACCGGCTCACCCTGGCCCCGGGCCGAGGGCAGGTTGTGGGAGGGAAGGGTATAGGCGCGGCCGGTGGAATCCAGGATCACCGTGGGCTGGTTGCTGCGGCCGCGGGCCTCCAGCTTGAAGCCGTCGCCGGATTTGTAGCTCAGGCTGGCGGAATCGATATCGTGGCCCTTGGCGGCGCGAATCCAGCCCTTTTCCGAGAGCACGACGGTGATCGGGTCAGCGCTCATCAACTCCAGTTCGCTGAAGGCCCGGGCCTCCTCGCGCTCCGCGAGCGGCGAGCGGCGGTCGTCGCCGAACTGCTCGGCCACCGCCTGCAACTCCTTGCGAATCATGGTTTTCAGCCGCGCTTCGCTGCCCAGGGTCAACTGCAGCTGGTCCCGCTCCTGCGCCAGCTCGTCCTGCTCGCCGCGGATCTTCATCTCTTCCAGCTTGGCGAGGTTGCGCAGCTTCAGTTCCAGGATCGCTTCAGCCTGGGTATCGGTGAGGCCAAAGCGGTCCATCAGCGCGACCTTGGGCTTGTCCTCGGTGCGGATGATGTGGATCACCTCGTCGATATTGAGGTAGGCCACCAGGTAGCCTTCAAGGATATGCAGGCGCTTCAGTACCCGGTCGAGGCGGTATTCCAGGCGCCGGCGCACGGTGACGGTGCGGAACTGCAGCCACTCGCGCAGAATCCGGTCCAGGGATTTGACCCCGGGGCGGCCATCGGTACCGATCATGTTGAGATTGACCCGGTAGGTCTTCTCCAGATCGGTGGTGGCGAACAGGTGGCTCATCACCGCCTCGAGGTCGACCCGGTTCGAACGCGGCACGATCACCAGCCGGGTCGGGTTCTCGTGGTCCGACTCATCCCGCAGGTCGGCCACCATGGGCAGTTTTTTCAGCTGCATCTGCTGGGCAATCTGCTCCAGCACCCGGGAACCGGACACCTGGTAGGGCAGGGCGCGGACGATGATGTCGCCGCCCTCTCGCTCCCACACGGCGCGCATGCGCAGGCCCCCGCGACCGGTCTCGTAGAGGGCGCGGATCTCGGCACGGGGGGTGATGATCTCCGCCTCGGTGGGGAAATCCGGACCCTGGACGTGCTCACAGAGTTCGGCAACGGTGGCCCGGGGCGACTCCAGCAGGCGGATCGCCGCGGTCACCACCTCGCGCAGGTTGTGCGGCGGAATATCGGTGGCCATGCCCACCGCGATGCCGGTGGTGCCGTTGAGCAGCACATTGGGCACCTGCGCCGGCAGCACCGACGGCTCCTCCAGGGTACCGTCGAAATTGGGCACCCAATCGGCGGTACCCTGGCCCAGCTCACCCAGGAGCACGTCCGCATAGGCGGTGAGACGGGATTCGGTGTAGCGCATGGCGGCAAAGGACTTGGGATCATCCGGGGAGCCCCAGTTGCCCTGGCCGTCCACCAGCGGGTAGCGGTAGCTGAAATCCTGGGCCATCAGCACCATGGCCTCATAGGCGGCGCTGTCGCCGTGAGGATGGAACTTGCCGATCACGTCGCCCACAGTGCGGGCGGATTTCTTGAACTTGGCGCTGGCCTTGAGGCCCAGCTCGCTCATGGCATAGATAATGCGCCGCTGGACCGGTTTCAGACCATCGCCGATGTGGGGCAGGGCGCGATCGAGGATAACGTACATGGAGTAGTCCAGGTACGCCTTTTCCGTGTACTTCCGCAGCGACACCTGCTCGGTGCCATCGCTGTCGATTTCCAGTATTTCAGACATGCAAAAAAAACCTGTTTCGGTTGCGGTTTATCAGGGGCAATAACGCTGCTCTGGACAGGCGATCAGCGACCGCCGGAATTGTTGCGCCAGCCTACCAGCTGCTCATTGAGGTTGACGATGGAGTTGGCCATGTCCACCAGCAGGCTGTGGATGGTGGCCGGGTTGCTCCTGATGAGATCGCTGAACTGCTCGTTCGGCACCTTCACGACGGAACAGCGCGTCCGCGCCCTCACCGTGGCACTGCGATCAGAGTGGGTGAGCGCTGCCATGGCGCCAAATATCTCGCCCTCGTTGATACGGCCGACGATCACATTGTCAACGATGACTTCCGCGATGCCGGAGGAGAGATTGAACACATAGTCGGCGCGCTCACCCTGCTGGATGATGATTTCCCCTGGCTGGAACTCCTCGAAACCGGGGGTGGCCACCGCGTTTTCCCGGGTATTGGCTGCGGTGATCCGCAGCATGAGGCCAGCGTAGGTGATCAGCAGGCGGGTCCAGACCTTGACCGCACTGGGTTCGCTGAACACGCGCTGCATGAACTCCAGGCCGGAATAACCATAGAGGCTGGCACCGGCCTCGCTGCCATAGAATACCGCCATGCCGGCGTGGCTGGTGCCGGCAATGTCCGGGAGCAACAGGTCCCCTTCGTCGAGAATGTACACAGTACGGTCCTGGTAGCGGGCCGACAGGGACCCACTGTCAACAAGATAGAAGCGGTTGCCGTCGAAGCCACGAAAATTGCCCTGCCTGACAGCATCCACCTCCATCCTGACCGGAGGGATGTTGACAATATCAACGAGCGCCGACACCAGCTCCTTGAACTGCTTGTTCAAGCGGGAGAAGTCCTGCGAAAGTTCTGCGTTAACCAGCATCACTGTGCTCTTGGTAGTTGCCACGGAGACTCTGGCGGCCTCCTTGCCCCGGCTGCGAGCTTCAGGTGCGACCTGTCTGCCCGCGCACGACCCGTCCCGAATAGTAGCAACTAATCCCCGCCCGGAGAATCGCCAAACCGGCTTAATTGCACTTTACCCGGGCGCACCATCGCGGTTCGCATGATAAAATTCCCGTTTCCACCCAAGGGACCCGTGAACGTGAAAATAAGCCATCAGACCGTCGCCAGCTTCCACTACACGCTCCGCAACTCCAGCGGAGAAGAGCTTGAATCTTCCCGGGACGGAGAAGCCACCGCCTATCTGCACGGCGCCAATAACATCATTCCGGCGCTGGAGGCCGCGCTGGAGGGGCTTGAGACCGGCGCCCATACCGAGATCACCCTGGCCCCGGAGCAAGCCTACGGCGAGCGCCGCGAGGACCGGGTGCAGAAAGTACCGGTCAAGCACCTGGTCTACCGCGGCACCCTCAAGCCCGGCATGACCGTACAGCTGAACACCGCCGAGGGGCGCCACCCGGTGACGGTGACCAAGGTCGGGCGCCACAGCGCCGAAATAGACACCAATCACCCGCTGGCGGGCCAGACCCTGTTGTTCGATATCGACATCGTCGATGTGCGTGCGGCAACGCCCGAGGAAGTCGCCCATGGCCACGCCCACGGCGCCGGCGGCCACCACCACTGACGATGGCACAGCGCTGGCTGAACACACCGTTTGCCGCTCTCGACGCGGCCCAACTGTACGACCTGCTGCAACTGCGCCAGGATGTATTCGTAGTGGAGCAGAACTGCGCCTATGCCGACCTCGACGGTCTCGATCAGCAGGGCTGGCACATGCGCTGCCTGCAGGGGGATCTGGTACTGGCCTACCAGCGCTGCCTGCCGCCGGGGGTCTCCTATCCGGAAAGCTCCCTGGGCCGCATCGTGGTGAGCCCGCAAGCCAGGGGCACGGGGCTGGGGCGGGACCTGGTCCAGCGCGGAATCGATTTCAATCGCCGGCAGTGGCCGCAATCCGACATCTATATCGGTGCCCAGGCGTATTTGCAGGCGTTTTACGGTAGCCTCGGCTTTGTCAGCGAGGGCGAGCCCTACCTCGAAGACGGTATTCTCCACGTCCACATGCGACTGCGGCTCAGCTGACCTCCAGCAGGAAGGTAACCGGGCCGTCGTTGACCAGGCTTACCTGCATGTCGGCACCAAACTCACCGGCCGCCACCTGCGGATGACGCTGCCGCAGCCCGGCCAGCATCCAGTCATAGAGGGGCTCTGCCTCGGCGGGCGGCATGGCGCTGGAAAAGCTCGGTCGCAGCCCCTTGCGGGTATCGGCGGACAGGGTGAACTGGGACACCAGCAACACGCCACCTCCCACAGCGGCCACGCTGCTGTTCATGCGCCCCTGGTCGTCGGCGAACATCCGGTAGGCCAGCAGCCGGTCCAGCAGGCGGGCGCCCTGGTCGCGGCTGTCGCCCGCATCCAGACCGAGAAACACCAGCAGCCCGGGACCTATTGCGCCCACACAGCGACCCTCCACCAGCACGCTGGCACGGGCAACCCGCTGCAGTAACGCTTTCACGTTCCCGGCCGCAGTACCGCCTGAGGCGGCGGCAGCTGCTCAGGCACGACTGGCGCGGCGGCGCTCGTGTTCGAGCAACAGCTTCTTGCGCAGGCGGATACTTTCCGGGGTCACCTCCACCAGTTCGTCATCCTCGACGAATTCCAGCGCCTGCTCCAGGCTGTGGCGAACATGGGGCGTCAGGGTCAGGGCCTCGTCGGTGCCCGAGGCACGGACGTTGGTCAGCTGCTTGCCCTTGATCGGGTTCACGGTCAGGTCATTGTTGCGGCTGTGCAGGCCGATGATCTGGCCTTCGTACACTTCCACGTTGGGGCCGATGAACAGGCGCCCGCGATCCTGCAGGGTAAAGAGGGAGTAGGCCAGGGTCTTGCCCTTGACCATGGACACCAGCACCCCGTTGCTGCGCCTGGCGATCTCCTGGTTTTTCACCGGACCGTAGTGGTCGAATACGTGGGTGAGAATCCCGCTGCCGGAGGTCATGGTCATGAACATGCCGCGGAAGCCGATCAGGCCGCGGGCGGGGATGATGAACTCCAGCCGCACCCGGCCCTGGCCGTCGGGAGCCATGTTCTCCAGCGAGGCGCGGCGCAGGCCCAGCTCTTCCATGACCGCGCCCTGGTGCTGCTCTTCACAGTCAATCACCAATTGCTCATAGGGCTCCTGCATCACCCCGTCGATTTCCTTCTGGATCACTTCCGGGCGGGACACCCCCAGTTCAAAGCCCTCGCGACGCATGTTCTCGATCAACACCGACAGGTGCAGCTCACCGCGCCCGGAAACCTTGAACTTGTCCGGCGTATCGCCCGGCTCCACCCGCAGGGCGACGTTGTGGATCAGCTCCCGCTCCAGCCGCTCCTTGATGTTGCGGGTGGTGACAAACTTGCCCTCGCGCCCGGCGAAGGGCGAGTCGTTGACCTGGAAGGTCATGCTGACAGTAGGTTCATCCACGGTCAGCGGCGGCAGGGCCTCGACACTGGCGGGGTCGCACAGCGTATCGGAGATATTCAGGCCCTCGATACCGGTAACGCAGACGATGTCGCCCGCCTCCGCCACCGGCACTTCGACCCGCTCCAGCCCCATGTAGCCCATGACCTGCAGGATGCGGCCGTTGCGGGTCTTGCCATTGGCGCCGATCACCGTGACCTGGGTATTGGGCTTGAGCATGCCGCGGGTGATGCGACCGACGCCAATGACCCCGACATAGCTGTTGTAGTCCAGGGCACTGATCTGCAGTTGCAGCGGACCGTCCCGATTCACCGCCGGCGCCGGCACCTTGTCGATGACGGTCTGGAACAGGGGCTCCATGTCCGCCGCCATGTCCGCATGGTCGAGACCGGCAATGCCCTGGATCGCGGAGGCGAAGACAATGGGGAAGTCGAGCTGCTCATCGGTGGCGCCGAGACGGACAAACAGGTCGAACACCTGGTCCACGACCCAATCCGGGCGCGCTCCCGGACGGTCGACCTTGTTGATTACCACAATCGGGTTCAGGCCCTGCTCGAAAGCCTTGGAGGTCACGAAGCGGGTCTGGGGCATGGGCCCGTCCACCGCATCCACCAGCAGCAGCACCGAGTCCACCATCGACAGTACACGCTCCACCTCGCCGCCGAAGTCGGCGTGTCCGGGGGTGTCGACGATGTTGATCCGGTAGTCATGCCACTTGATCGCGGTATTCTTGGCGAGGATGGTGATGCCGCGCTCACGCTCCTGGTCGTTCGAATCCATGATCCGCTCCGCGCCCTCGGATCGACGATCCAGGGTGCCGGACTGGTTCAACAGACAGTCCACCAGGGTGGTCTTGCCGTGGTCAACGTGGGCGATAATGGCGATGTTGCGAAGCTTCTCGATCAAGGGAGTTCCTCGGTCCGGGGACCTGGCAGTAAAAAAGGCGGCGGATTATACCCCGGCAGTGGCCGCAGATGCAGTGAGGGATTGTGGTTATAGTGCTGTATTTCGCTTGCCCCGGGCTCCCGGACACACTCCGACCCGGTTACTCCCAACCGTCGGCAGCTGCGCCGCCCCCAATTGGCGGCAGCTACGCACCACTATGGAGCACGAGCGCATTATTATGGTGCGCAAGAATCGCGCATCTGCCCCGATGTGGTGATAACATACCAAAAATCAGCTGCTTAACGCCTTTCCGTTTTTGGCACGGGTTTTGCTCGAAGCTAATATGCCAAGATTCTCTGGCCGCTGTCGGAGCGCTCGCAAGCAACCGCTGCACCAGGAACACGCACTGCGCCAAATTTGTGGCACGACTTAAAATCCCATGGAGGACATCCAATGTCAGAGCATACTCTGAACCTGATCAAAGAAAGCGAAGCCCGCTGGGTAGACCTGCGTTTCACCGACACCAAGGGCAAGGAGCAGCACGTCACCATACCTGCCACCGCAGTGGACGAAGACTTCTTCGAGGATGGCCAGATGTTCGATGGCTCCTCCATCGCCGGCTGGAAGGGCATCAATGAATCCGACATGATCCTGATGCCGGACGACAGCAGCAGCGTGCTGGACCCCTTCACTGATGACACTACCGTCATCCTGCGCTGCGACATCGTCGAGCCCAGCACCATGCAGGGCTACGAGCGGGACCCGCGCTCCGTCGCCCACCGGGCCCAGGAATACCTCAAGTCAACCGGCATCGGCGACACGGCTTTCTTCGGCCCCGAGCCGGAATTCTTTGTCTTTGATGACATCAAGTGGCATGCGGACATCTCCGGAGCCGGCTACGCCATCAGCTCCTCCGAGGCCGCCTGGTCTTCCAACCTGCATCAGGAAGATGGCAATACCGGCCACCGTCCGCGGGTCAAGGGCGGCTACTTCCCGGTGCCGCCGGTGGACTCGCTGCACGATATTCGTGCCGCCATGTGCACCGCCATGGAACAGATGGGCCTGGGCATAGAAGTACACCACCACGAAGTCGGCACCGCCGGCCAGTGCGAGATCGGGGTCAAGTTCAATACCCTGGTGAAGAAGGCCGACGAAGTACAGATCCTCAAGTACTGCGTGCACAACGTGGCCCACGCCTACGGCAAGACCGCGACCTTCATGCCCAAGCCGCTGGTCGGGGACAATGGTTCCGGCATGCACGTCCACATGTCCATCTCCAAGGACGGCACCAACCTGTTCGCCGGTGATGGCTACTCCGGCCTGTCGGAAATGGCCCTGTACTACATTGGCGGTGTGATCAAGCATGCCAAGGCCCTGAACGCCTTCACCAATCCGGGAACCAACTCCTACAAGCGCCTGGTACCCGGCTTCGAAGCGCCGGTCATGCTGGCCTACTCGGCCCGCAACCGCTCAGCCTCCATCCGCATCCCCTACGTGGCCAGCCCCAAAGGCAAGCGCGTGGAAGTGCGCTTCCCCGATCCGTCCGCCAACCCCTACCTGGCCTTCGCCGCCCTGCTGATGGCCGGCCTCGACGGCATCCAGAACAAGCTCCACCCCGGCGATGCGGCGGACAAGGACCTGTACGACCTGCCACCCGAGGAAGGCAAGGCCATCCCCACCGTCTGCTCCAGCCTGCCCGAGGCCCTGGCCGCACTGGACGCGGATCGCGCCTTCCTGACCGCCGGCGGCGTATTCACTGACGACATGATCGACGGCTACATCGAGCTCAAGCAGGCTGATGTGCAGCGCCTGAACATGACCACGCACCCGGTCGAGTTCGACATGTACTACTCCGTGTAACACGGTTCACCTCGATGTTTTCCGGCCCGCCCTGTGCGGGCCTTTTTTTTGCCTTTGCGCAGGCCCGGGCACAGCGGGCCCGGGGAGAGTTGCGTAGGTCGCGGCGCTGTTTTCTGCTATCTTCGTAATTGCTGCCTGGAAAGGGGACGACCATCATGAGGCATTGTCTGCTGCTGTTACTCCTGCTGCTGCCGTGGGCGCTACAGGCACAACCCATCTACAAGTCCACCGATGCCCAGGGCAACGTGGTGTACACCGACAAGCCGCCCGCCGAAGGGGTGGCCAGCGAGGAAATCAAGCTGAAGCGGCTGAACACGGCGCCGGCGCCAGAGCCGCAGCCCCAGCGTACCCGCGAAACGGGGAACGATGCCGAGTCGCGGCCTGCGCCTGCAGTCAGTATCGTGGCACCGGAAGACCAGACCGTCATTCCCATGGGGGGTGGTGATTTCAACGTCCAGGCCAGTGTCACACCCCCGCTTGGGCCCGGGGAACGGCTGCAACTGCGCCTGAACGGTACGGCGAGCGGAGAGCCCCAGGCCAGCACCAGCTGGTCACTGCGCAACGTATTGCGCGGCGGCCACGACCTGAGCATTGATCGCCTCGATGCGGATGGCGAGGTGGTCGCACAGTCGGACCCCGTTCACGTCCAGGTCATGCGGCCCTTCAATATCCAGAACCGCAACTGATCTTTTCCGGAGCCGCGCTCCGGGAGCCGGGGGCTGGACAGCAGCACGCGCTCCATGCACCATGATGGTGCGCGCGTGATCCAACCCTCACCGGATTCTGGCCACGATCGCGCAGGCTCTCGGCAAATGGCCTGAAATCCTCAAGAAGTGTGCGCACGCTTACCCGATATCATCTTTAAATACTGGAGATCACTCAGGAAGCAGCGCCCAGGCAGAATTGGCTTGGTTCTTGCTTTTCCAAGGTGCATGCCGTAGTACCGCGGTCGATCATGGGGCAGGAATGCTACACAAACCCGACATTCTGGATCACATCAGCACCGGCATCATGGCTCTGGATGCCGGACTCCACGTCCTGGCGATCAATTCCGCGGCGGAAGTGTTGCTGGAAGCATCCGCCACCCGGGCCCTGGGTGCGCATGCGCGCCAGCTGGTTCTGCAGTCGCGGGAGTTCCTGCAGACTCTCGAGCAGGCCAGGGACACCCGGGCCACACTCGCTCGCCGCGGCCTGACCCTGACTACGCATTCCGGCCAGGACATACAGATCGACCTGATCGTTACCGCGATGACGGCGGAGGGCGGGGACTACCTGCTGCTGGAGCTGATCCCGGTGGACAGGCTGCAGCGCATCAGCCGCGAAGAGAGCATGCTGCATGCTCAGGAGACAACCCGGGCGGTAATCAGGGGCCTCGCCCACGAGATCAAGAACCCCCTCGGCGGGGTCCGCGGCGCGGCGCAATTGCTGGCCAAGGAGCTGCCCAACGAGGAACTGGTGGAGTATACCCGCATCATTATCCGCGAAGCGGACCGTCTGCGTGACCTGGTGGACCGTCTGCTGGGACCCAACCACCGACTGGTCATTGAACAATCCAACATCCACGAAATCCTGGAACATGTTCGCAACCTGATCTCCGCGGAAGTCGACAACAAGGTCACCATCAGCCGCGACTACGACCCCAGCCTGCCGACACTGCCCGCGGACAGGTCACAGCTGATCCAGGCAGTGCTCAACATCATGCGCAATGCCCTGCAGGCTGCGGAGGATCCCGAGGCCTGTCACATTCTGTTGCGCACCCGCTCCCAGCGCCAATTCACCATCGGTGGCCAGCGCCACCGGCTGGTGTGCCGCGTCGACATCATCGACAACGGGCCGGGAATACCGCAGGACCTGCAGCAGGCCATTTTCATGCCAATGGTGACCGGCCGCCCCGATGGCACCGGACTGGGCCTGTCCATCGCCCAATCCATCGTCAACCGCCATGGCGGCCTGCTGGAGTGCGCCAGCGAACCCGGCAATACCCGGTTCACCCTCTATCTACCCATGGAACACAGCAATGCAGAGACACGCTAGAGTCTGGGTCGTCGACGACGACAGCTCCATTCGCTGGGTGCTGGAGCGCGCCCTCAGCCAGGCCGGCATCGACAACGAAAGTTTCGCCGACGGCGACCAGATGCTGGAGCGGATCAAGGCGGAGCAGCCCGATGTGATTATCAGTGACATCCGCATGCCCGGTATTGACGGCCTCGACCTGCTGTCGCGGATCAATCAGGAATACCCGGAACTGCCGGTTATCATCACCACGGCCCACTCCGACCTGGACAGCGCGGTCGCCTCCTATCAGCGCGGCGCCTTCGAGTACCTGCCCAAACCCTTCGATATCGACGAAGTGGTCGCCATCACCGAGCGGGCGCTGGCCCAGGCGCGGGAAAAACGCGGTGAAATGGCCCTGCCGGAAACCCTGCCGGAGACCGAAATTATCGGTGAGGCCCCGGCGATGCAGGAAGTGTTCCGGGCGATCGGCAGGCTCGCCCAGAGCAATATCACCGTACTCATCAACGGGGAATCGGGCACCGGCAAGGAACTGGTCGCGCGTGCCCTGCACCGCCACAGCCCGCGCGCGCAACGCCCCTTTATCGCCCTCAACATGGCGGCGATTCCCCGGGACCTGATGGAATCGGAACTGTTCGGCCACGAAAAGGGAGCCTTCACCGGCGCCAACAGCAAGCGCGAGGGTCGCTTTGAACAGGCCAATGGCGGCACCCTGTTCCTCGACGAAATCGGCGACATGCCGGCGGAAACCCAGACCCGGCTGCTGCGGGTGCTGGCAGATGGCGAATTCTACCGGGTCGGCGGCCACACCCCGGTCAAGGTGGACGTGCGGATTATCGCCGCCACCCACCAGGACCTGGAAGACCGGGTACAGAAGGGGGACTTCCGCGAGGACCTGTTCCATCGCCTGAATGTCATTCGCATCCATATTCCGCGACTGGCGGAGCGGCGCGAAGATATTCCCCGGCTGATGAAATTCTTTTTCCGCAAGGCCGCGGAGGAGCTGGGTGGTGAGCCCAAGATCCTGCTCCCGGAGACCGAGCGCTACCTCACTACCCTGTCCTGGCCCGGCAACGTGCGGCAACTGGAGAATACCTGTCGCTGGCTCACCGTCATGGCATCGGGGCGGGAAATCCACCTGCGGGACCTGCCGCCAGAGCTGGGCAAAGTGCCCACCGCCACCGCGACCGAGACCGCCACCGAGTGGAACGAGCTGCTCTGCAACTGGGCCCGCAATGAACTGGTACAGGGCAAGCATCACATCCTGCGCCAGGCGGTGCCGATGTTCGAAAGGGCGATGATCGAAGTGGCCCTGGACCACACCCAGGGTCGCAAGCGGGACGCGGCGGAACTGCTGGGCTGGGGCAGAAATACCCTGACCCGGAAGATGAAAGACCTGAACATGCAGGACTGAAGGCGCCGTCTCGCTTCCCCCGGGAGGCGGATACCCCGATAATCCGCCCATGCTGAACATCGTCCTGTACCAGCCGGAGATTCCACCCAACACCGGCAACATCATACGCCTCTGCGCCAACACCGGCTGCCAGCTGCACCTGGTCGAACCGCTGGGATTCACGCTGGACGACAAGCGCCTGCGCCGGGCCGGGCTGGACTACCGCGAATTCGCCCCCGTCAAGGTGCATCCGGACATGTGCAGCCTGCTGGCAGCCCTGCCAGAATCCAGGCTGCTCGCGGTCAGCACCCGGGGCCAAACGCCCTATCACGAAGTCGCCTACCGCGCCGACGACGCCATCCTGCTGGGCCCCGAAACCCGCGGCCTGCCGGCCTCACTCCTTGAGTCCCTGCCCCCGGAGCAGGTCCTGCGCATCCCCATGCAGGACAACAGCCGCAGCCTCAATCTGAGCAACTCCGCGGCAATCCTCTGCTACGAAGCCCTGCGCCAGTTGGGTTTTTCGGGCTTAAAGTAGGGAGCTGCGCCCGGAGATACTACCAGGGGCTGGCCGGACACGCCGTGGATACATCCTTGTAGGCTCGGTGACGGCATCCATGCCGTCAACGGTCCGGCCAACCCCTGGTAGTATCTCCGGGCGCTCAACCTTGGGCACGAAAACAGAGCGCATCTACCAACCAGCACCTCCGGGCGGAGGACCTTGGGCTCCATGTATTTCGGAGACACAAAAAAGGGGCCGAAGCCCCTTTACGCCAGCTTGAGAACGAGTCTCAGTGGCTGACTTCCGGGTCACCGGTCGGCGCGGCTGCGCCTTGCTCCTGGGACTTGGCCAGCGCCTGCTGGTAGAGCCCGTCAAAATTGACCGGCGCCAGCATGATCGGCGGGAAGCCGCCCTTGACGCAGAGGGAATCGAGGTTTTCGCGCGCGTAGGGGAAGAGGATGGTCGGGGCGGCGGTTGCCAGTACCCGGCGCAGATTTTCGCCCTCGATACCGGTGATCATGAAGATACCCGCCTGCTGGACTTCCACCAGAAATGCGGTTTCTTCTTCCAGTTTGGCGGTGACGGTAATGGTCAGCACCACCTCGAAGTTGCCCTGCTCGTCGATCCGGTCGCTCTTGGTGTTCAGGTCCACATTGATCTTGGGCTGCCACTGCTTGCGGAACACGCCGGGGCTGGCGGGGGACTCAAACGACAGGTCCTTGGTGTAAATGCGCTGCAGCGCGAACTGCTGTTGCACCTGGTCCTGCGCGGTTCCTGCTGCTTGTGCTTGTTCGTCGGCCATCGAGCCGTCCTCCATTGGTTGCGTTATCGGGTTGGCGCCTGTTGCGCCGTTGTCAGTAAAGCGTCGAGGCGGCCCTGCCGGTCCAGCGCCGCCAGATCATCGAAGCCGCCCACATGGACGTCACCTATCCATATCTGGGGAACCGTGTGCTGTCCGCTCAGGCGCGCCAACTCGGCACGCTTCTCACGGTCACCGTCTACAGGGATCTCGGTAAATTCCACCTGCCTGTTCTTGAGCAGCTGCTTTGCCGCAACACAGTAGGGGCAAAAGCGGGTGGTATACAAAGTGACCTGGGGGTTCATGCCAGCTGGCGCCTTATTTGACCGTGGGCAACTGCAAGTTGCCCCACTCCATCATGCCGCCGCCCATCTTGTAGACTTTCTCAAAGCCCGCGGCCTTGAGCTGCTTGCCGGCAGCGCCGGCGCTCTGGCCCATTTTACAGACCAGAATCACCGGCCGCTGCTTGAACTTCCCCAACTCGTCAATGCGGGCGTCAAGCTTGGGGGCGGGAATGTGCACCGAGTCGACAATGTGCCCCGCCTTGTATTCAGCGGCATCGCGCAGATCGACAAAGACACCGTCCTCGGCGTTCACCAGGTTGATCGCCTGCTGCGGGGTCAGGGAGGGCCCGGACTTGCGCGTCTCGTGCATCACCAGCATCGCAACAACGGCCAGCAGCGCCGCGAACAGCACCCACTGCTGTACAAAAAATTCCAGAAACAGGGCCATGGTCCGGCTTTGCTCTCACCTTCGCAGATTGGGTCGGATACGGCGACCGGCACGGGCCTGAAACCCTGTAGCCGGAGGCAGCGCAGAAAAGGGCGCAAGTATACAGGCTAATACCATGGGCAACCAGCCCGAGCCTTGTCCAATATGAAGTGAGTCTGGGGGCAGGGCTTTGATTCCA
>TARA_R110002110_G_scaffold133645_3_pt1 | contig 20951 bp, 32 predicted proteins | sample TARA_R110002110 | Tara Oceans TARA_R110002110 (sample SAMEA4397330) | marine metagenome | biome: Polar Biome; feature: [SRF] surface water layer (ENVO:00010504); material: water (ENVO:00002006), including particulate matter (ENVO:01000060) such as... | depth 5 m
TCAGTAGTAATGCTTTGAATGTCCACGCCACCTTCAGAAAACACATCAGCACCTTCAAATTCTGTAGGATCTACAATGAATTTTACGGTTATGCCAACAGTTTGTACATCCGACTTATAATCCTTTTCATCCCATAAGTCAACCGTTGTATGGTATTCTGATTCATAATTTGTCATACGCTCGTTAAGTTGAACATAACGTTCTTCTAGAAGTTTTGAATCTTTATCTCTCATTATTTTATCCTTATTAGTTACCAGGCTTCGTGATGAATATGTCGGCAACATCAGTACCACCACCTATTTGCCCGAGTCCAAACGATTTTGCCACTACGTCACTAAATGGGATGGCAAGATTTAAAGCCATAACACCAAGTATAGCACCAATACCTATGCCAACTTTTGATTGTAACCCTTCAGCAGAAGTTTCTAATGCCTTAACCCAAAATGTTTTATCTCTAATAGGATACATTTCTTGTAGTTTTTCTGCTATATCATTTCTAAGTTCTACTTGTTGTTCTAAAGGCATTTCTTCATTAGTATCTTGTTCGTACTCATCTCGTTTCTTATTATATTCAGAATCAGCCACTCCAGCAACAGCAGCTTGCTCATTATCCCCAATCTTCACTCTGGCTCTATCTAATCTTTTTGCTATAATTTGGAAAATTTTGCCTAGACCGTTAACAACAACTACGCCAGCAAGACCTCCAATTGCTGCCTTTCCTAACCACGACAAGCTAGAGTCAATAAACTGTGGGAGCATAGTTATTTTATCATTAAGATTTTCTATATGGTCAAATACCCCTTCCTGAAGAATACCCTCAAAAATTACGTCATATGCTTCCTCTAGTAATTGTGTATCATTATCTATCATTATCTTTCTTCCGCTGGTACTACTTCGCTCATATCATTTTCGGACATTGCAGAGTCTACTTGATCGAATAGTGCTACTGCTGCTGATACTATGTTGGCATCATATTTGTCTCTGATGCTAGGAGATGTTCGTACATTGATAAAATCTCTAATAGTAAGACCACCTGGCATTGAATCATTAATTCTTTTGATATCTTCATCAGACCATTTATGCTCCATTGCCCTACCTAGAACGCCAGCCAAATCTACCCAAGGTTTCTTTGAAGACTTTTCCAATTCATTAACTATGTCTTCAGGATTTGGTCCCTCTGGTTCTTCGGGTGCTGCCATTGCTGGGTCAGGTGGCATTGCTGGATCAGCTTCTGGTGCTGGGGCTGCTGGATCGGCTTCTGTCAATAATTCTTTGCTGTATTTTTCTAATAGGTCTACAAATTTGCTCATAATATTTCCTTAGATTGCTGGTGTAGTAAATGAACCTCTTTCAGATGATGTTACATTAGGATTGGTTTGTGTAGTTCCGCCCTGTGTACTAACATTCGATGTAGCGGGTTGTTGTGCTGGTGCAGCCGCTTGAGGATTTGGATTTATAGACTTGCTATTAACCAAACCTTGTAGAACTTGATCCATTTGTTCCTGATTATTACCCATAAGCTCAGCAAGACCTGCTTGAATTTGCTCTCCTGTGGCTTTATCTAGTGTTGTTAGATCTAATTGTTGTGGTACCGCTGCTAATTCTTCTATAATATTAGCATATTGTGACATAATTTCATCAAATTTCGACATATCGTGTTCTCCTAGCGTATCAGCTTTGAAATATTTATCGAATTAGTGCAAAAGAAGCTTGGTTTTTATAGAATCAAAGTATTCTGTTGATAAAAACTTCAAATCAAACTGTCTGGAAAACTTCTTAATCTTCTCAAATGTAAAGTTTTTATTTGATAGAGTGTTGCACAAAGATGACAATATGGCTACCAAGTCAATTATTTCGCCTGATGTTACATCCTGTTCAAAAACATCTTCTTTTGTAGAATAAATTATAAATGGCAATGAATTCTTCAAACGTTTGAATAATGCCTTCATTAATATTTCGAAATCTTCTGGATTACAGAACTGTGTTATCTGATGATGTGATAAAAACAATGTAGGCGTTACAATGACCTTATTATGTTTATGTTTGTTATTTCTAACCTCTTCACAGATTCCATGAATAATATGATGATATATTATCTTTTTTGTATCCTTCTTTGATAGATCGATTTGATAATTCTCAATTAGACCATATTCCTGCAAGTCGTTTAAACAGTCAGTTTCTATTGTGGAAAACAACACTTCAAAGTTTATAAGCATTAAATTGCTTTCTTTAAAAAATAGATATTTCTTCATAATTCCATCCTGACCTAATTTTAAAATGGTATAATAGTTTTCACCCTGACGTTCTTACTTTAACTAATGCAGAAAGCTGATTTGTCAATAGGCTTTTTGGAAAAAAAATGAAAATAGGTTAATTTTCTAGTATTGAATCAATGATCAATTTCTCTATAGCAGCTTTAGAAAGTCCTGAGTCATATGCACTTGCAACAATTTCATTGAACGTTTTACCAGCTTCTAAAAATTTCTCTTTTATATTGAGTGTTGATTCGCAAAGTTTAGAATAATCCTCAGTAGTCACCACTGACTCTAGTTGGACGTCTATGGCATTGTGTATCAAACCAAGGTCCTTACCAAGAGATTGCTTTAGGGCGATTGTGTAGCGCTCTTCAGCCCCGTAGGCGTTTATTTCTTCTGCTGTTGTGGGCGTCTTGATCTTTTTACCAGACTCATTTATAACACCAAGCTTGTAAGCCATCATTTCAGTAATGGGGGTTTCAAGCGCAGACATAAGATAGCCTAGTGTGATTCCACTATCAATAGTTTCTTTCACCATTGCGTTGAATTCAATACCACGAATATGAACCTTGCTATGTGGGTTATATATACAACCAGGACCTATCGCGGACGAACCACAGTAGCAGCACTTCTTAGGATCACTAGCATGAAAGTGAATTTTATTTGGGCTGAATACACATCCAGGACCATATGATGAGCTGGAACAATATACACATAAATTTTTATTCATAGAATTTCCTTTAAACTATTTAGTATGATTACATATTTCATCTACAATAGTTACTCTTTTTTATCAAAGTTTAATTCTTTGTTTTCGCGAAGACACTTCTCTATATGGGCAAGAACTTCTCTATCCTTAAGATTGGCGGTATCATCAGAATGGTCTAATACCCACTGATACTGTTCAGGTTTGTTTGTTTTTAACCATTCAGCAAACCATATACCATGAGAATGAGCAGAATATTTTGAAAGTTTGTGATGATCTGAACACAAACATATTAAATTCCTTAAATCAAACTTTAGTAAAGAGTCTTTATTGCTTCTACTCATTATATGATGAGCCTCTACTCTCTGTGGTTTTCCTGTAACATGATGAAGAGCACCCTTCTCCATACCACAAATTTCACACTTAAAGTTTGCTTTCTCACGACAGCATAGAGAGGCTAATCTAAATAATCTCCTAGTCAGTACTGGTATAGAGGTAAGCTTTTTACGTTTAGGCTTAGACTTGGGCTTTGCCTTACTTTTCGTCATTTTCTTTTGGTTTTGCTGGCGGTGGGGGTGGTGGCTTTGGTTTTGGGCCCCCACACCATGAACATTTTGGGGCCTCAACTGCACACCATGTGTGACATTTGCCACAATGCCATTTGCTTCCTTGTCTTGGGTTTTGCATAATAACTCTTTCCTTTCATTTATTTATTTACATCCCTATTTTGGGACGTCGTTGAATTTGAACCTTATTTTTCTTCTTCTTTTTGTCTTTAAATAGTAATTTAGGCATTCGGGCATCTCCCTTAGCATAGTCAATATTATCTTGTGGTGCTATACCATCAGATCCTGTTGGACTTCCACCGACAACCCCACCACTTGTCATTTCTTCTTTAACGTCATCTTTGGCTTTTCGTTCCATAGAATCCAATCTATCATAGTAATCGGGAAACTCTACTAGATGATCTAGGGAAATTTCTCTAGCGGCTTCTCTGGAGTCAGTATGCTCCATTTCAACCTGTGTCCCTTTAGCAATTTGAAACAATATGCTCTCTACGGTTACTTGATGTAGCTTAGCAATGGTTTCTGGTGTGTGCTTATCAGCCCTTCCACCCTTAGATGTGTCCTCATTCATTAGTTTGTCAATAAAATTATCGAAGCTCACTTGATTTTCTCCTTTGGTGTGGTATACTTATATTAGCTGGAAATACTTATCCCAGTAGGAGAATAAATCAATGGAAATTAACGATAGTATTGATAAATATGCCAAAGAGATGGAAGAAGATGGAAGGATTACCGTACTAAATCTTCGTGATTGCCAAATGCGCCTTCCAGCAGTAAAGCATAAGTGGGCTTCTAGGCTAGTAAATCATAAAGTAGAGCTTTCTAAGACAAAATTATTGATAATACGGGCAAAAGAAGTTATTATAGAAAACAAGCTTAAAGATAACAAGGTTACAATGAGTAGGCCATCTCTAGAACGTAGCGCCGAAACCCACGAAACAGTAATAAAGCTACGTAATAAAGTTAGAGATGAAGAATTCACCATCATGTACTTGGATAAAGTCGAACAGATATTTAAGAGTATGACATATGATATTAAAAACCTTGTCGAAATCATGAAGCTAGAGCAACTATGATAAAATTTGTATTTGATTACGATAAAGGTAGAAAACTAGCAATAGTCCAAACCGAATACTTGGATAATTTGCGAGAGCATTTTTCTGTAGAAGATCCCATAGCTGGTATTAAGAGGGCACGCTATGGTGGGTTCTCGGCAAGCCGTATTTACGTAATAACACCAGCAGGACGGTTTAAGATTGGACTATTTGGTGATATTGCTAATCATATAAAATCATTAGGTATACCATATAAAATGGTTGTTACGGAATTACTAAAGGAAAAGTTCTTTTGTGACTATGGTATTGATATTCTAGCTGAATTAAACATAGAACTACGAGATTATCAGGAACTTGCTGTTAAAAAATCACTTACGCAGGGAAATGGTGTTATAGTTTCGGCAACAGCCTCTGGAAAGACTCTCATAATTACAAACTTGGTAGAGACTATCCGAAATAACTCTCCAAAAGACCATAAAACCTTAATAATGGTGCCAGGAATTCAGTTAGTTGAACAAACATATAACGATTTATTAGAATATGGGGTTGATAGGGGTATTATATCTAAATGGTCTGGTGATCATGCTCATAACCCAGAATCAAAAATTGTTATAGCAAGTCTTAGCATCCTACAGAGCAAAAAGACCGACCTTACTCTATTAGATTCATATGATTTACTTATTGCTGACGAGGTACACAAGTTTAGAAAGGGAAATAAGGCGAATACCCTACTTAAACACATTAGTACTCCACACAAATATGGTTTCACAGGAACTCTACCTGAGAATAAGATAGATGAGTGGAACATTATAGGACATTTCGGCCCCATTCTAATAAAGAAGACAACCAAATCGTTACAAAATGAAGACTTTATAACAGATGCCAAGGTTCAAGTCATACGAATAGACTATAAAACACCACTAATTTACCAACAACGATCATCGTTTCTAGATCCTACAGCGCGATATAACGAAGAACTAGACTTTATTGCTAAACAAACGTACAGAACCCAAGTAATTTCTAAGCTAGCTCATAAAGTCAATAACAACATGCTAATTTTAGTTGATAGGATAGAGCAGGGAGAGTCAATAACCAAAGCCCTTAAGGCCTTTAAAAAAGGTAAGAAGATATATTTTATCAGGGGAAGTGTTGACGTAGATGATAGAGAAAAAATACGCGCCATGATGGAGAAAGAAGATAATATAGTCTGTGTCGCCATATCATCCATCTTTAGTACAGGAATTAATATAAAGAATTTACACTATATCCTATTTGCGTCTGCTGGTAAGGCAAAGATAAAAATTATTCAGGCTATAGGACGAGGATTACGATTACATGAAGATAAAACTATGCTCTTGATATTTGATATAAGTGACAAGCTAGAGTATTCTAATAAACACTTAACAAAAAGGCTAGAACTTTACAATAAGGAAAATATAAAATATGCCATCAAAGAAATTAACGAATAAAGATTTGGAAATAATTAATGGGGCGTCTGCTCCTGCAAGTGTAGCGGAAGAAGACTTCAAGGATTTTACTAAACCAGAGGTTAAAACAAAGGTTAAGAAAAAGCGTGGAAGGAAAAAGAAGGAAAATTACGTTGATCCCAAAATATTCAGTGATCAGATCGTACAATTTTACGATGATGAAATATTAACTGAAGAACTGGGGAAGGCTATAAGTGATATAGCTACCAGACTTGGCTTTGCCCCAAATTTTATTAACTATACATACAAAGAAGAGATGATAGGGGACGCCACTGAGAAAATGTTTAAGGCGTTATGGAATAAAAAGTTTACACCAGAGAAGGGTAATGCGTTCTCATATTACACAAAGATAGCCTTCAATGCGTTTTGTAACAGGATAAAGAAAGAGAAGAGAAGTCGAGAGGCAATATTAGGTTATCAAAGCGAAGTATACGAAACATTAATTCATAGCGGTAATATGCCAGACGATCAGGCAGAGGACTGTGGTATTGAGGCTACATATGATAATTAAGGAAGAACGTGTTGCGATAGTATCAGATCTGCATATAGGCAAACATCAGAACAGTTCAAAGTGGCATAATATTGCCTTGGACTTTGCCGAAGATTTCAGAGCAAGGCTAAAGAAGGACAATATCAAGGATATTATTATTTGCGGGGATGTTAATAATGATCGTGAAGAAATTTGTGTACAGTCTTTACATGTCGTTAACGAGATTTTTACCTTATGGAAAGATTTCAACATTAATATCATTGTTGGTAATCATGATGCCTATTACAAAAACCGATCTGATGTAAATTCACTATCCATTTTTTCTGGATGGTCTAATATCCACATCATTGATGAAACAGAAGTGTTTAATATCTTTGGTAAGAGGTTAGTATTCTGTCCTTGGGGCGCTGATGTCGAACAAGTCCCTGTATGTGATTATCTATTTGGGCATCTTGAGATAAATGGGTTTAGTCTAACCAAGATGAAGGTATGTACAAACGGAACAGACTCGTTTAGCATCCTAGACAAAGCCAAGATGACAATATCTGGACACTTCCATCTTAGAGAAGATAGAAAGTATAAGGATGGTAGGATTCTATATGTTGGAAGCCCATACGAAATGGATTGGGGTGATTGTGGTACAGGATCTAGGGGTTTTCATTATCTAGATATACCATCAGGAGACTATGAATTTATTGAAAATAAAAGATCTCCAAAACATAAGAAGATAAGAATGTCAGAAATAACATCTGCTGGTAAGATAACTCAAGCCATCATTGATGAGTTCAAAGGAAACTTCGTAAGCTTTATTGTAGATCATGAAATAAAGGACATGCATAAATTTAATGGGTTTTTAGATAGCCTAGTCCAATATGGTGCTAGGTCTATCAAACCGTATTTTGAATTAGAGAGTAGAGTATCCTTGGGGGAATCAGAATATAATTTTACTGCGGTAAATGTTAAATCCTCTATTGATGAGTTCATAAAGATGTCAGACTTTGACGATAAAGAATCTATTTTAGAAGAGATGTACGGGTTATATGATAAATGTACTAAAGAATAGGTGGTGTGACTATTGACTTTGATTGTACATATGATAAAATACTAGTAGTTTAAAACTTAGGAGAGAATAAATGTCAAATAAGATAGGTGTTGGAGTAATAACATGCAATGCACAAGAGCGTTTCAAATCTTGTATAGATTCAATTCCAAATGTGGATGAGTTGGTAATAGTTAATGATGGGTCTGAATATCCACCATCAGCATATCCAGATAACGCTACTGTTATTCAGCATGGCAAAAATAAATGTGTTGGGATTAGTAAGAACGATGCGCTAAGGCATCTTATTCAATCAGGGTGTGATCATTTGTTCTTGATAGAAGATGATATGATCATCAAAAATCCAGATGTCTTCACGCATTATATAAATGCTGCCGAAGGTTCTGGTATTTGGCATTTAAACTTTGGGTATCATGGGCCAGCTAACCTATCACCCGAAGGTAGCCCAAACCCAAGACAGGTTGTTGAATATGATAATGGACCATCTATTGCACTTAATCCAAATTGTGTTGGTTCCTTTACATACTTTCTACGATCTGTAATAAAGCATATTGGGTATCATGATGAACATTTTAAGAACGCGTGGGAACATGTAGAACATACTAACAGGATTATCAAAGCAGGGCTTCACCCACCGTTCTGGTGGTTTGCTGATGTAGCAGATAGTCATGAATATATAACAGAGTATGCATCAAGTGAAGTAAACTCTGTAATCCGAAAAGATGATGAGTGGAACAAAAATATGCGTGAGGGTATGGAGTTTTATAAGCATACCCATGGTTGGTATCCTCAACAGACACCAGATACTCCACCGCAAAATGTAATGGCGATTTTAGAAGATATCGAAAAGAAATATGCTAGGAAAGTACTATGAGCACTTCAAAAAACCTTCCAAAAATTAACATCCCAATGATTCGTAGGACATTCCCAGAACTGATAACAAACGAGATAGTTGGAATACAGCCTATGAGTGGTCCTGTAGGATTGTCATTTGCACTATCCCATCAATATAAACTTACAAGTGGAGTAGTTCTTATAACATTCGAGGATTTGAACGGAGAAGATGTGATGTACAAAAGACTATTCAAAAGTGTTGTAGGTGTTGAGTATAAGCCAGACAAGGTAAAGGTTATTAGAGAAGATGGGGCGAATCTTAAACGACCAAAGTACATCACCAAGGAACGATTTAATAAACGATATTTCACAGAGGCATTATAATGAAAATAGCATTGGGAATAAACATATTCGGTAGCTTTCATCGACAGGATATGTGTATAGAAAGTCTCAAGAGACTCAAGAAAGAGTTTCCTGATATCATCGATCTATACAACATTCAGCCATTGTCAGACATACAGAAGGAACCAGAGTTTAAAACTCTTCCTGCATTAATACGGACCGCTAAGGATTTGGTTCCAGATGGAACTCAAGACAAGCCGTTAATAAAAGATATGTTTGGAGTATTATCGGAACTTGAAGATTATGACTATTTTATCTTCACTAACAGTGATATAATACTATCAAATAGGTTTATCAAACTCATTCAAGATAATCCAAAGAAGGATTCCTTTTGTGGGGCTAGATTAGCGATACAAGATATCAAAAACCTTGATGAAACGCCAGAACTTGTACAATATCAAGTAGCTGGGTTTGATACATTTGCAGTAAAATCTGAATGGTGGTATAGAAAAGAGAATAAGTTTCCTGATTATGTATATGCAGAACCATGCTGGGACGTTCACTATGCTACACTTTGTAAGAAGCATGGAAAGAGTATGTTTGTAAACAAATGGCCAGCAGCATTATTCCATATTAATCATGAAATTGCATGGTCTGACATGACACCAGAGCGTAAGTATAATGAAGAAGTATACTTTAAAACTCATAAGAATGATTGTAATATGTGGCATTCCTTTTTGTTTAACGTACTATTAAAGCGTACCCCAGATAAGGGATATTACAATCCATTTTCGAACGAAGAAGAAATAGAGGATACAATATTCCGTGCGTAAAACATTAGGTATACTGCAACCAGGACGTATTGGTGATATAATCATGTCACTACCAATAGCAAAATATTATTATGATAGGGGATATAAAGTTATATGGCCTATAGGTGCTACATTTATTAAGCAATTTTCTTATGCGGCAGACTATATACACTTCATACCAGTTCGTCATAACGATGTTACCGATACTGCAAACTGGCATGTCCAAGCAGACTGGATTTTAAATCAATTTGATTGTGATACTAAGCTAGACTTGTTGTTTAATATGACGAATACCGATGAGGCAACAAGAAAATGGAAAGAATCTGGACTAAAATTTGACGAGTATAGATATAATTTAGCCAATGTTCCATTAGATGAGAAGTGGAATCTAAGTATTAAAAGAAATAAACAACGTGAAGATGATTTATTTGATAAAATAGTAACTCAAGAAAAATATGTAGTATATCAATTTACTGGTGCTGGGTTTAGGAGAACTGTTAAGATAGAAAATAATGGGAATTTTCAACTTATAGAAATAACTAGGCTAACAGAAAACTCATTTGATTGGCTTCGTATAATAGAGGGCGCATCTAAATTAGTATTATTGGATAGTTCATTTGCAAATTTGGTTGAACAGCTAAACATGCCTAATGATAAATATTTCTTACTAAGATCGCCAGATATTATGACACCAACCTTGAAAAACAAATGGATTATGATATAATAGGTCTTATATGAAAAAGGTTTTACAAAAAAGTAGGAAAGGATAAGAAATAATGAGTAAAGAAACAAGTAAATCAGAACCATACCGTAGATTACAGAATGATTTTGAACTATATCTACATGGTAAAGGATTAGATATTGGTGGTGGACCAGATCCATTGGTTGTTGATAACGGATCTGTGGATGTATGGGATCTTGCTAATGGTGATGCAACATATCTTAATGGAATAGACGATAATAAATATGATTTTGTTTACTCTTCCCATTGTTTAGAGCACTTAAATGATATAGAAGTTGCAATAAAAAATTGGTCAAGAGTACTAAAGAGGTATGGATATCTGTATATAACAATACCCGATTTTGCACTATACGAAAAATGCCAATTCCCTTCAGTATTTGGCGCAGGGCCACATGGACATACAACGACATTCTCTCTTGATATTAATAGATCTACTGTTAATAGATCTACACACTTTAATATATTAACAGATTTTAGAGAACTCCTAGAACGTAATGCTATCAATTTAATAGATGTTAGACTTGAATTAGGTGGGTATAATTTCATTATACCGAATTCTGTAGATCAAACATTAGGAAATGCCCAAATACAAATTTGTGTAATAGGAAAACGAATAGTGTAATGAAACTTACTGCAAATATAATGGTTTATAACGAAGAATTTTGGATAAGTAAACAATTACCACATATATATGATTTTTTTGATGAGATTATAATATGTGATGGCTGTGAAGTTAATAATACCCCAAATTCCCATGGATTTTTTACACCTAATGATAATGGGCTGTCATCCGATAATACAAAGGGTGTAATAGAAGCCTTTCCAGATCCAGATAATAAGATTAGATATATAGAACATGGGGTCTGTGGAAATAAGCTAGAGTTAAACAAAATAATGTATGATAAAAGTACTTCCGATTATGTTTGGCTTATTGATGCAGACGAATTTTATCTTCTTGATAAGATGTCTGGAATAAAGAAATATCTCATTGAGAACACTGATATAAACCAAATCAATTTTAGAATGCGGCACTTTATAGACTTTGATAGCTGTATTCACATGGAAGGTGGGGAACGATGGGGTGATAATATTGATATATGTCGAATATTCAGAAAAGAAGTAGGCAATAATTTTACAACTCATAGGCCACCAACAATACAGTTTAAAACTGCTGGACGAATAATTGGGCGTGATGAATCATTGACAAATAGATGGATTATGTATCATTATCCATATGTATTTGAATGGCAGGTTGAACGCAAGTCTATATTTTATCCAAACGGACAGGAACTTAAACGCTTAATTTCTAGTTGGAGAGAAAATCATAATATTCCGTTATTATATGGAAGTAAAACAATACCCTTTTCTGGAAAACATCCAGAGGTAATAGATAAATATTTAAAAGGAAAAATATAATTATGAATTTTGATTATAGTGCAATAATTGGTGTATATGATGGGATAGGTAATGTTGAAAATATATTAACGGCACTTCATAACCAAACTATAAAACCTAAAGATATTATGATTTGGGTTAATAAGAACGAAAACCGAGAATTTTCTGAAACTTATTTTAGAGAGAACTATCCCAACGTTCAGATAGTTCAACATAATAGAAACCAAGGTGTTTACTCAAGGTTTGCTGGAGCATTTTTGTTACAATCCGAGTATATAATGGTATTCGATGATGATACAATACCAGGAAAGTTGTGGGCAGAAAATTGTTACACTACATTTCAGAAAACTGGGGTTTCAATTCTTGGTGCTCGTGGAATAAGAGTTTTGCCAGATTGCAGACATACTGCTTTTGGTAACGAAAATAACACTACAGAATTAACTGAAGTTGATTTTGTTGGACATTGTTGGGTATATCCACGATCATTGGCACATTTATTATTTAATGAAACATCACCTAATTTAATGAATGGAGAAGATATGCATCTTTCGGCTGCTTCTCAAATACATGGTAACATAAAAACGTATGTTCCACCACAACCAAACAATAATATGGATTTGCATGGTTCCCTTAATCCTAGTCTTGGATTAGAAGCAACTAGATTATCGATGCAAGATTTGAATAGACATTCAAATATTAGACAGGGTATAACAAGACATTGGATAAATAATGGATGGAAGCCCATTTTATGGAACTTATAATACTATGAGAACTAAAGATTTTAATAAAGACTTTTACATGTTGTTGGATTTGTTAAAGAATTCAACACCATTTGCTTTTCAACGGTTTTCTGATGGTGAGCTTAGAATCCTTCAGAACAAAACCTTAATACTAAGCTCAAACCATATACAGATAGGGAACCAGCATTTGGGCGGTGGTTATGCTTCCCATGACCATAAAGAATTCATACCAGAAAAACACAGTTTCTTTAGAGACAGATTGATGGAATCGTTTCTATTCACAAAACCAAACTATTATGTCGGAATAAGCTGCCGCTGCTGTGTAGGAAATGATGACTTCAAATGGCAAATAGACAAATTGGGTGGGGATCACGATCATTTAACGTGGTCAAATCTTTTGATAAATGGGAACTACCTAAAATTTTTAGGTGAAGTTATTCCAGAACTTAAAAAGAAAAAGATAGTGTTTATATGCAATGAATCTGCAACTCTTGATGGGGTTCCATTTCAAATCGACAAAGATTTTCGTGTAGGTTACAATTGTATAATAAACGATTACGGGTTAATCGAAACTGTAAAATCTTGGATAGAGGATAATGATATCAATGATCATGTGTTTTTGTTTTCAGCTAGTAGTTTAAGCAACTTCATGATTCATCAGTTGTATGATTTCAGGGATACAAACACATACATTGATATAGGAACCACCTTAAATCCACATATGGGATTGGGTTCAAAGCGTGGTTATTTATCTGGCGCAAAAACAAGAGGACAAATATGTGTATGGTAAAATTTAAAATGGTCCCAAACGAATCTAAGTACTATAGGTTCATATCAGATCTAAGATGTGATCCAAGAGTACAAGGTGGGTTTATTGAAACAGTAAATAAAATATCTGATGAAGATCAATCCATATATATGAATAGCCACGGGGGAGAATATTTTATATGTCTTTATGATAACAAGCCTATAGGGTTTGTTGGGTCTGTAGACGGAGATATAAGAATTTGTGTTTTACCAGAATATCAGAGAATGGGTGTTGGTAAATTTATGCTAAAGCATATAATTAAAGAATTTCCTGAGTCACATGCAAAGATTAAAATAGATAATGAAGCAAGCCAACGAATGTTTGAAGATTGCAAATTTTTAAAGAAGTATTATATTTATGAGTATTAAATCAATAAAACACAATCCATATAAGATAGTTAAAATGTTTGAAGAGGAACTAGAGGAGTATACTGGTGCTCCTTATGTTATTACTGTTGATAATTGTACCAATGCGATATTCCTTTGTTGTAAATATCTTAATGTGAAAGAAGTAACTATACCAAAACAGACATATTTATCAGTCCCACAATCTATCATACATTCAGGAGGAACGGTTAAATTTGAAGATAGATTATGGCGTGGTATATATGATTTGAAACCATATCCAATATGGGATTCAGCAAAGAGGTTAACATCTGATATGTATATTCCTGGTTCATATATGTGTTTATCATTCCATATAAAGAAAACGTTATCTATAGGTAAAGGTGGTGCTATTCTTACAGATGATCCAGAAGCTGCTACGTGGTTTAAGATGGCTAGATATGAGGGTCGATCTGAATCTATTTATAAAGAGGATGATATAACAATGTTGGGGTGGAATATGTATATGACACCTCAACAAGCATCACATGGATTATCTCTGATGCAGAATTATCCAAAACATGTTGAAGATTTGGGTGAGAATGGTGGGTATAGGGATTTGACCGAATTCACAATTTTCGGAGGAAAACAATGAAGTATGTATTTATACATATTCCCAGAATATTACACACAAGAAACTATTGATATGGTAACAGAGGCTTACAAAATAGATATTGATAAATTCGAATATAATTTTGAGAAGATACCTAGTAGGTATTTATAATGAAAACCGCACTTTGCTTATACGGATATTTTAATAATGGAGTAAATCCAAATTCTGGAAATTTGGGTTTCGACTATATAAATAGAACTATCATATCTAAAGGTGATGTAGATGTATACATTCATTCGTGGGATGTTGAGAATGAAAACAAAATGCGACAATTATATAAACCAGTAAAGTGTAGTTTTGAAAAACAAAAAAACTTCAAAGACGTAATAGATCAAAACGGAATCAATGAGCAATGGATTGATGAGGGATTTGATAGACAAAGAACAATTTTTTCACAATGTAGTATACAATCAACACTAAGCTTTCTTTACTCAAGGGGACAAGCTATAAAATTACTGAAAGAAGAATATGAATGTGTGGTGGCTACAAGATTTGATTTAGGAAATAGGTCTGGATGCAATAAGGACTATTGGGTTTCTAATATTGATTTCAATCCTGACATAAATCAAGATAATATATACAGTGCAATGTGGATGCAGCTAAATGCTGGTTATGCCGATCAATGGTTTTATTCAAGTCAGGAAAATATGAACATATTGTCTGATATGAATGAAAGAACGATAGACTATTTAAAGAAGGATAGCGAATTTAGTAAAGTATTAACTACGGGCTGGCCTGACAGTCATTATATGAACAATAACAACTCAAAAGATCCTGGTCAATTCACAAACGAAATATTGAAGGAGAGGGTAGATCGAAGTTCAAATCTAATGAGATATCCACGTTGGCAGATGATTAACAATCATATCCTTCATAAGTGGTTTTTTATAGAAAGTGGACTGTATGAAAAGTCAAAGTTTATAGTAGGTGTATCATGAAAGATGTAGCATTTATTCTTTATACTCACAGTGATTGTTCTGATATTTGGAAACCATTTTTTACACAGTTAGAAAAATGGTTTCCAGAGGCTCAAAATAGATATATATTCGTCAATGAAAATAATGACCAAATTGATGAGTCGTTTACCGTGGTTGAATATGATGACGCACTATCATACACGAAACGAGTTTCTAGTTGCTTATCATTCGTCAAAGAGGATTATATGATTTATCTTCATGAGGATATGATTCTCTATGATAGGGTTAATCCAAAGAATATGGAAAAGCTTATTGATGTGGCTAGATCCAAAGATATAGATTTTGTGAAATTACTACGTGGACCAGAAAGTATAACAAATGGGTTTGAAGATTATACTGGGTTATACACTATCCCACATAGCAGCGAATATTTGTTTTCTATCCAGCCCCATATTTGTAAAACAGAAAGTATGATGATACTTTTTGATGGGTTTAATATCGACATATGGAATTTCGAACTACAATGTCAAAACAAACTTAGGACAAATAATTTTCTTTGTGTGGGGGTATATCATGGAGAACACAAACGTGGCCGTCACCACTATAACTCAAGTACATTTCCATATATAGCAACAGCAATTGTAAAGGGAAAATGGAACTATTCAGAATACAAGAAGGAATTGGATACAATATTCAATACCTACAACATTGATAAAACAAAACGAGGTATAAAATGATTAAGTTAATAGTATTTGATTTGGATGGGGTGTTAGTAGAATCAAAGGAATCTCATTATGAGGCGTTAAATGAAGCACTTCGTGATATTGACCATAAATACATCATCAACAGAGATGATCACATATCGAAATACGATGGTCTTCCAACAAGAAAGAAGCTCGACAAGCTTACTACGGAAAGGGGCCTTCCTATTGAACTACACGATAAAGTCTGGGATCTAAAACAGGAATATACATTTAGTGCGATCAAAACAACTGTTAAACCAAATGCAGAACTCTGCTCGCTGTTCAATGATCTTTGTAGTTCAGGAATAAAGGTATACGTTGCATCTAATTCTATTCGAAAGACTACCAAGATGTTTTTAATTAATCTAGGCCTTATAGAATATGTCGATTGTATATATTCAAATGAAGATGTTGATAATCCTAAACCACATCCTGAAATATATCTAAAGTCTATGGTTAATGAACACGTCATGCCATCTGAAACCCTTATCGTAGAAGATTCTCATGTTGGAATAACATCAGCGATACGATCTGGTGCACATCTTTGTAGAGTAGAAAATGTATCCGATGTTACAAAAGATCACATCTTCGGATATATTGATAAACATAGTGATGAAGAAATAAAATTGAAATGGAGAGGAAATAATATGAACATATTGATTCCAATGGCTGGCGCTGGAAGTAGATTCCAAAATGCTGGATATACATTCCCAAAGCCACTTATTGAGGTTAATGGAAAACCAATGATTCAAACTATAGTTGAAAACCTAAATATTGATGGTAAGTATATATACGTAGTTAGAAAGGAACATGCAGAGAAGTACAACTTAAAATATATGCTTAATATGATAACGCCAAATTGTGAAATGGTTGTTATTGATGAGTTAACCGAGGGTGCAGCTTGCACTACCCTGTTGGCCAAAGAGTATATTGATAATGACAACCCTCTTCTTATTGCAAATTCAGATCAATATATAGAGTGGGACAGCAACGAGTTTATGTATTCGATGATAGCTGGGAAGGTAGATGGTGGTGTGCTTACGTTTGAAAACACTCATCCCAAATGGTCTTATACAAAGCTAGATGATGAAGGATACATCACAGAGATTGCTGAAAAGAAAGTGATCTCAAATATCGCTACGGTTGGTATCTACTATTGGGCTAATGGTTCTGAATATATTAAATATGCTAACCAAATGATTAAAAAGGGCATGCGTATCAATAACGAATTCTATGTTGCTCCAGTATATAACGAAGCCATAGCAGATGCCAAAAGGTTTATAACTTACAATGTAGATAAAATGTGGGGACTTGGTACCCCAGAAGACTTGAATTATTTCTTGGAAACCCACAAATGAAAACACATAAGCTTAAAGAAATGATAAAGGGTTGGTTTATTGGTAACTTTGATCCGACATTATATAAAACAAATGATGTCGAAGTTGGAGTTAAAGAATATAAGGCAGGAGATACAGAAGAGTTTCATTATCATAAAATAGCAACGGAAATTACTTGTATCATATCTGGAACAGTTGAGATGAATGGTAAGACGTATACCGAGGGCGATATTATTGTCATTGAACCATATAATGGAACTGACTTTTGTGCTGTAACAGACACCAAAAATGTTGTGGTAAAAATACCAGGTGCCAATAATGACAAGTATATAGGAAAACCTTGAAGATAATATGCCATCGAGGAAATCAGAACGGTAAATCAACACTGGAGAACTATCCCCCATATATAACATCGGCATTAGATAATGGATATGATGCAGAAATTGATGTTTGGTACAGAGACAACAGATATTTCTTGGGGCATGATTACCCACAGTTTGTAATAAATGAAGAATTTCTTCTTAGAGAAGGTCTTTGGATTCATGCAAAAAATATAGATGCGTTAGCAAAATTGCATTATAGAACAAATGCGTTTTTTCATAACATTGACGATGTTGTCTTGACTTCAAATGGGTATTTATGGGTATATCCCAATAAACCAATAAGCCAGTATTCTAATAAGTGTGTCGTTGTATTAAAGGGAGATGTAGAATACTCTAGCGAAGACCTTAATGCATGCTATGGTATATGTGTAGATGATGTAAGAATAAGTTTTCTTAATAATGGGATTGATTAATAGATGCCCGTTTGGTATAATAATCACATGAAATTATATAGTTAGAATTATAATAGGATTAAAAATGTTATTAATAGTATATGGGACACGACCAGAATATATAAAGGTAAAACCAATATTGGATAATTTAACTATACCATATAAGGTATTATTTACTGGTCAGCATAAGAATATCGTACCAGTAAATGATGGAATAGTTTTATCTATTATAGATGGAGATAATAGATTGGATAGTATAGTACAATCTACCCTTAATAATGATTCAATATTCAATGATATAACACATGTAATGGTACAGGGTGATACCACATCAGCATTCGCGGTTGCCCTCGCCGCATTTCATAGAAACATACCAGTTATACATCTAGAGGCTGGTCTTCGGACATATGAGAGGAACCCATATCCAGAGGAATTTAATAGACAAACAATATCTAAAATAGCCAAGTATCATTTATGCCCAACAGAAACTAACAAGCTATCATTAATAAATGAGAGGACGTTGGGAAAATTTTATGTTGTTGGTAACACTGTAATAGATAATATAGTTAGCTATCGAGACTCAATAGAATATAATAATGAGGTATTGATAACTATGCATAGACGGGAGAATCATAATAAATTGCCAATATATTTCAGCATTTTGGAAGAACTTGCCAATGAAAATAAACATCTGACATTTACTATACCATTACACCCAAATCCAAATGTAACTAAGCATAGTAATATATTCTCAACCGTAAATGTTATCGAACCATTAAATCATTCTGATATGATTGATAAACTATCTAAATGTAGATTTTTAATTTCTGATAGCGGTGGGGTACAAGAGGAAGCTTCATTCTTAAATAAGAAGGTTATAGTATGCCGAGAGTCAACTGAGCGAATTGAAACTATAGGAGTAACAAGTTTTTTATGTAAAACGCCAGATGATTTAAGATCTATGTTTTATAATACAAATGATAATTTTATACCAATAGAACATGATTGTCCATATGGTAATGGTAACAGTGGGGAGATTATAGTTAATATTCTTTCTGATATAACAAATATATAAAAACACATACCTTCTAATATTTGATCGACGATTACTTGCATTTTTACCCTAAGTATGGTACTATACTAACAAGGAGTGAGAAGTGATGTACGTAAATCAATACGATAGAGATGGTAGCGCAGCGTCGATGGGCTTCTATGCTGTAAAGCGCTTCGATGAGACTATAGAATCATTAGGTGGCGTCTCCACTCCGAGTACAGTGGCCGATGATATTCATAAGCATATTGATCGACACGTTGAGTTATACAACAACAAGTTTAGCGTAGATGTAAAGTCCGCGAAGGCTACTAATAGGGGTGGCGTCATAACTATAGACCATGTCTGGGTTGAGTTTAAGAATGTTCAGGGTAATAGTGGATGGCTTTACGGAGAAGAAGATTTCCTAGCATTTGAAACTAATAAACATAAGTTTGTATTGGTTGGTAGAAGGCTGTTGGCTGAATTCTGTGAGAAGTCGGTAGATTTAACAGCTAAAGTAACATCTGCAAACGATGCTCTGTATAAAGCATATACGAGAACGGAACATGGTAGGAAAGATATTATATCAAGAATACCATTGAATGACATTAAAAATATAAACCATACAATGCTAATAAAAAAGGAAAACTAAAATGGCTAATAAAGAAACACAAGACTTAATACTAGAGGCAATAAATTACTATTCAGAAAATGGCCTTTGTCCAGAAGATAAGCGCCCATCCGTTGAAGTTATGCGAAAGATCGTAAAACTAGATGATATCAAAAAGGGCTTGGAGAAGAAGGGCGATGACTAAAAAAATACTTGTTTTAGGTGAGGGTTTTTTAGGAGAAGAGTTTAAACGTCACGGAATAGAGACTTGGGGAAAGGATAAGTTTAATATCAATTATCCTAACGCTACAATATCAGGAAATTCTATAGACGAACTGAAAAATTATGACGTTGTAATAAATTGTATAGGGAAATCTAACACAAGATGGTGCGAAGATCGTAACAATTTCAAAGAAGCACTTTTTGTAAATGGTAAATTGCCTGGAATACTAAGCCAATTTTGTAACAACAACGGTATACGGTTCGTTCATATTTCTACAGGCTGTTTATATGATGATACAAATAAGGTGAATACAGAAGATTCCTTTATAAGTGCTCATTGTAACTATACAACCACCAAATGGGTCGGCGAGCTTACCTGTAACGTGGATACCGATATAATTCTTAGGCCACGATTATATTTTAGTGATGTCGAGCATAAAAACAATCTTCTTGGGAAGCTTCCAAACTTTAGTAGCTTTACTGGAGATAAAATGGATAGCTTAACATGCACATCAACTATAGTTGGAGCAACTAAGGCCATAATCGAGGCTGAAGAAACTGGTGTTTTCAATGTGGCTCAGGTTGGTTCTGCTACGATAGCACAAGTAGCTCAATGGTGCGGACTTCCTATTAGCGGTGTTAATACAGCAGCCCAATTACGGGAACGTGAAGGTCTGTATTTAGTAAATAACGTAATGAATATTGATAGGCTAATGAAATACTACAAGCCTATGAATATAGAAACATCAGTGAGGCTATCTTATGCAGAACTCATCAAGTGAAGAGTGGGTAAAACCAACTAATATACCAAAACCGATGAAGGATATAAATTCTAGCGGTGAATTTGAAATAGAATCAATGTTAAAATTGCTACACGATCTAGAATCGGGATCTACAATAGAAGAAATTGAAGATACTATAAGTAAAGCATACGAAGAACAGGCATTTTTGAATAACTTATGAAACGAGTAAATTTTAGTAGAATAGAGATAGAGAATTTCCTTAGCGTCGGAAATGAAATGGTGG
>TARA_R110002110_G_scaffold256379_1_pt1 | contig 20887 bp, 30 predicted proteins | sample TARA_R110002110 | Tara Oceans TARA_R110002110 (sample SAMEA4397330) | marine metagenome | biome: Polar Biome; feature: [SRF] surface water layer (ENVO:00010504); material: water (ENVO:00002006), including particulate matter (ENVO:01000060) such as... | depth 5 m
CCATCAGTTACAGTTACACCATCAGTTACTGTTACACCATCAGTTACACCTTCAATAACACCTTCAATAACACCTACACCGTTAGTTACTGCTACGCCTTTAATAACACCACCTCCTAGTAGTAGTTAAAACACAGGTCATACTACGACCAAAAATACTTCAGCCACTATATATAGTTTATCTATTGAAGATTCCCCACAACCTCCGAATTTTATAATATACTATAGGTTACCTAAGGTTGCTTCCACTGTTAAATCATGCTTCATTGCGGGGAATCTCTCCCTAATATATTTTTCGAATGCTAGTGGTTTAACCCAGCTATTATCTGAGTCAGGTACCTTCGCCTGTTGTAACTTTTCGTCAACTTTTTGAATACCTTCAATTAAACAGGCCCACCTGACAAATTCATCAAATTCCATTACTTTAGTTTTACCATCCTTTAGTTCAAATGTAAATGTTTTCATATCTATTATACTATAATTATATTAGATTTCCTTTTCAGACTCACCACCTACATTTGACTCCAACACTGACTGTACGTCATTTGTGATATCTGTGTTTAAAACATCAGTTTGAAGTACAGTTGAAGCATTTAGATGAACTTTAACATTACTATTACACTCTGGACATTTAAATACATTTTCTGTCGCAGCAAATACTTCCTCAGTAAATGTATATTTACTACATGGGCATATAAAATTAATCGTGCTTAATGATAATAGGTCATTAAACTGTTGCTCTACATCACTAGAATTACTACTCCGTTGCTCAATTTGAAATGACTTATAAATAAGGGCGATAATTATTTGGAGACCTGCAGCAATAGCAAAGGCTTGCCAAAACCCAACAATATTGCTGAAGCCAAATCCAAAGAAGGTAGAAATTATAGAAGTTATAACTAGAGACAAAAGTATGTTTATCATACCTTTAGTATATCCAAATCTTCCGAGATTGCAAGCACAATTTGGTTAGCATTATCAACTTTATCAATAATTTTATTAATGCCTAGCTTATCAATCTCATCATTTTGTGCTGCAACTGCTAACATCTGACTTAATTGAGTTAGTGAAATAAATGTGTCGCCTAGAGCAGCAATAATATTATCTAGCTCATGAGGTAAAATAGGTGGTGCTTTCTGAGTTGATTCATCTTCTTTATATTTTGCGATTTGACTGTCTATATCTAATTGGCTACTAACAGGTTTATTTGCAACACCTGTACTATATGGAGAATTATTGGTATTCATCCTTAAAATATTTATGCTTGGCATAAATAATTGTATGAATAAGTTCGAAAAAAGGTTCTTCACACTGCTAGATGAAGCTAATCTAGATGATCTAGAAAGAGATGCATTTGTAGATACCTTAGATGATGAGACAAGCTTGGAGGATTTTGATATAGATACAGATATATCTGAAACCGGTGGTGATAATGCAGCTGTTGAAGCAGCTAGGGCGCATGCTGAGCATGCCGCCGAGATGAAAACCCAGCTTGAAGGTTGGGTATCTGAAATGGATAACTTTTTAAAGAGACTTAATGGGGAGCAGAACTCTATTCAAGCTACTCTCGCTGCAGCAGAACCAGACACAATTTTCGATCGCATGAAGGCATCTGAACAGCGTAAAATTACACGTGTTGCAACAGAACTAGCTGGTTTAACTGAATCTTTTAGAGGTTATATATCACAGACTGACAATCCAGCGTTCCGCCACGTTTAACCTAAGAAGTATACTTAACGACTAGTTGATTGATCTGAACTATATCGTTTAATTACCGATAGCTTAACAATTCCCTCTAGACCATTATAGGTGTGCTTTTGGATGAAATGCTCCTTAATTTCATCTATACCATAAAACATTGCAATATCGTTATAGTCTTTAAACTTCTTACCGAACCTCTCCGGCCAAATAAATACACTCTCACCTTGCTGTAGTAGCGCTTCTGTTTTAATAAGAGACGCTTGATCTACCCATTGAGAGTCTAAAATCCATACCCTCTTAAATAATTTAAGGGTGGTATCTAGTTGTTGTTGCTGTCTAGCTGTAAATGATCTACCACGCTCTGTAATACCAGCAACAGCTACAGAGTTTTTAGTAAAGAACGCATTAATAGGTCCCTCAAAAATATAAACACTATCACTAGACTGATCAATTTTATTAATATTAAATAAGGTTTTCTCAGCACCCACCTTACCTAGGTACTTAGGCTTTGCTTTGTTATCACGTGGTAAGACTGTTCTAGTCTGGTAAAATTCAATATTATTTGATTCATTTAAAAACGGTAACACTACCCGATTTTTATGAACTTTATCTGTCAATGACACATATAAGTTAGCCGGCCTATTAACAGCTGTATCTAAACGCCTAATACTTATAAGATGTTTAGTAGCTCGTATAACATCGTTTGATTTGTAATACTTCACCTGTGTGCTATCAGATAAGTTAATACTATCTTCAGGTAGGGTACCCGTGACAACTGTGGGAGCCGTTGTGACAACCTCAGCTAACGCATCTGCTGAGGGTATGTAATCTTTAAGTTCTCGTATAACATCCGCATCTGTATCTCCGGATGCAGATGTTATCCACTTTAAAGGTTTAGAGCTATAGCCGCAGTTGTGACAATAGATGTTATCATTCTTAGGCACATAGTAACACCGGCGCTTTGTCTTAAATGATTTACCTTCTTTGCAAATAGGACACGCGCATTGATACACGTTTGTAAATTTATTATAAAACGGCCTATAACCAAGTTCATAAAACTTTACAATCACAAACTCCTCTGGTAGCATCATCCCAATAACTGAGTTAACTTATTTCCCATAATAAACAAATTATACCACTCATCCCGCTTTTTCAATATATTTTTTAGATCTCGTTCCTCACACTCTGTAATAAACTTATCCCACTTAGATACAACAGGTGCATCTAACTGATCTTGATAATAGATACACTCATCCTTACACTGCATAACAGCATCAAGGCTAAACAAGGTTAAATTTCTATCAACAATTTGCTGCTGCTCCTCTGTTAGTTGTAGATCACCATCTAACCATTTTCTAATTTTAACTTTACCAAATCTATGAATACCAGGTACATTATCCGACTTATCACCCTCACAGCATTTAGCTTTCAACCACTCTTCTTTACACCACCCGGTATCTACTTTAAATGTGTTAATAATAAACTCTCGTTTCCTAATAGGGTCAAACAATATTGTATCACTATTAACCAACTGTAAAAAATCCCTATCAACAGAAACAACAACCTTTGAACCTGCATACGTCTTACATATATATGCAACAATATCATCTGCCTCACGCTCGTAGGGGTATATTGATGGTATACCTACACTGTTTAATAACCTTTTGACAGTGTTATTATTCTTATGAGGTGCTGGGTCAGCTGACCGATTACCTTTATATTCAGGAAATGAAACTTTACGTGTGTTTTGTGTTTTAACCTGCTTTTCATCCCACACAACAATTGTCTGTGTTGGCTTATACCTGTTTACATAAGAAAAAATTGCGTTTAATGTAAAGTGTATATGAAAATTATCTAATTGACCTGTATTTTCACCAGCAACCTTCTTTGCCGTCCAAAAAGTTCGATGTATTAAATTATTCCCGTCTATTATTAGCGTTTTCATTTTTAATATATTGCGCTTTAGAGACTTTAAAGGTTAACCTAGGTATTCTCTCTAGCAATGTTATTATACCGGCGTTCCTTCCGGAACTAAACGATTCTTTAGGTATATGAACATTATCCATGCTAGGCAAGCTTAAACAGTCTACAGCTTCACCTATGTTTATAACAACAAATACCTGACCGGCGTAATCCCCAGTCTCAACCGCATATGCTTCACGAATTTTACAGATCACCTTCGTTGTCATAAACACCTGGTATACCATAACCGGTTTTAAAGCAAAGATACTTTAAAAGTAGAGTGCGTAATGCATCCTTTTGCTGTGAATTGCTAGCTGATTGAAATTCGACTACCTTACCATCAAAATCATAACCTATAACTATAAAACTGTCCAGATATTCAGCTACAATTGATTTAACCACACCTACTAACTCATTATAATCCGCATATTCTTTTTTCGAACTGCCACTAAGCGCTGCCGCCATCGCCGCTTCAATGAGATTTTTTAATTCGTCATTATCATCACTATGGTCATTAATATCAGCCATTAACACTACTTGGGTTGTTTTAGTTGATCTACACCGCAAGTAAGCAATTTATTAACTACAACTTCAATTGAATCTGTTTTAAGACTATAACCTGAACGAAATCTCTGATTACCATCTTCAAAGGTAAATAGGTATTCTCCCTTAAATGGTGTATTCTCGAAGCATGTTACAAAGACAGCTGTATTTTTCGGGTCAATTAATATAGTCCACTTACGTGGATCACTACCATTATAACCATTAAAAATTCGGATTGTCTCGAACCCACTATCTCGAAGCCTTTTAATAAAATATCCTGCAGTCTTGAGCTTATTTTTTCCATGTCTGTTAGTCATTGTGTTAAAGATGAGATAATATATTTTAGTTTAGTGGTATCGCTACAATTCTCAACAACAACAACACCATATTCAGTATTAATGTTAAATTGGTATTCATTTGTAACAGATGTTAGTAATCTGATATTATCAAAGTTAATTGGTAATGGCTCTAGTTTAAAATCTACACCATCTATAATAGTTATAGCAAACACATCAGTATTATGTCTAGATCGATCAGTTAACTCTGCCTTTAACTTACCATCTTCTGTGTAAAAATAAACTTTATTAGTTTCAGATGCAAAAGTACTACCTTTAAACAACTGTTGTAATAGTGACTTAGTTACATTGAATTTAATATCATAGCTAAAATCCTTGATCTTTTGTAAGTTAAGGCCTGGTTTAGCCAAGAACCCATCTTCAAATAAATGATATTTAAACTTAACATTTACGCCTTTATATTGCAGGTTATTACTACTAATAGCTAAATCAAAGCTATTACCATCAATTGTATCAATAACTCTATGTAGTTTTTTGATATCAGGTACATTAATAGTTGTAGTTATATCTTGTGGCTCTTTATACTCTGTATATAAGATTAACGTATTATCTATAGATGCTACTAAACAGCTAATACCCTCAGGCTTAATTTCAAAAATAGCACTATCATTAATTTTTGCGACAGAATCTAAATACTGTAAAAATTGCAGCCTATTTGTTACCTTTAGCATTTTTAGTTGTTGGGGGGTTAGATGTTGTATTGAGACTCTCAGCAATTAATTCAATATTTTTATTAATTGTTGATATGATTTTATTCTGAGCCTTAATTAAATCCAGCAGCTTGTCTATTTTACTAGGCTCGGTAAGGTCAAACTCTAGCTGTTCTTGATCCGGAGCGACGCGTACCTCTTCATGCACTACCGATACTGGCAACGGCACACGCTCCGGCGCTACTGTCTCTGCTAGTGCAGCTGCAGCTTGCTCTGGTGTTACTAGAGCTGGAGTGCTAGCATATGCTGGCGCTTCAGATGGCGCCATCACCGGCGGCTCCATATGTGGAGCCGCCGGATTATGTTGAGAACGCTCCTGTACAGTTGAGTGAAGTGTTTTTTCGAATACATCTTTAATTTCATCAGATTTAGGTTTAAGGTTTGTTGACTGATTAATCAACATACCATCATTTTTTTTGGATTCACCATACATTTGACCCATAAACTGTAGAACGGCATTTTTATCTTCTTGGTTCATATTATAGATCCTTTAATAGCTCATCAATATCAGATTCAACTGAACTGTTACTTACACCTGCACCCACCGGGGCGGATGATGTAGTGTTATCTACCCACGGGGGGCTACCCTCTTGTAAGGGTGGGGTATTTTCTACCAGGGGGGTAGTTGATGTGCTAGACGAACTGTCTGTTTCACAAAAATAATGCTCATCAAGCATGCCCTTTAGATCATCACACGATCGGAGCGGAAACACCTCTTTCAATGTAAATACATTTTCATAAATCTCTTTCTGACGCTCTTCCGAGAGATCAAGTTTACCAGCTGTTGTAAACCTTGAAGACACGTATGTCGGATAGTCACCTTGCTTCTCACATTTTACCTTCAGAGTTACACCGTCTGGTCCTAGATCAAAAATACGGGCTCCAAACTCCTCAGCATCCTCACCTTCAATTGCTGCGGTAATAATTTTATGCAACTGCTTACCATATCTGAGAATTTTAACCTTACCATTATTATCTGGGTTCGATGGATCATCAATAACATATGCATTAACAAGCCACTTCTCTTGCCGGCGGATCGCCTGTGCTCGTTCCTTTTCTTCCTCCGACCCCATACGTTGTGATCGGAACCGCTCTTCTGCAATAGGATCCCGCTCACCAAACGTTTGTGGTGATAGAGCCTGAACATATTGACCAGTAGCGAAGGATACCCAACCATGATTGTAGTAGTGGAAAAATGTATCTTTTGGAGACTTGCCAAATGGTAACAACCTGATAGAGTATGTATTACCTACCTTGCATGAGATAATCTCATTATATTTTGACTGGCCTTGATTTTCACTTACTAGTGCGTCTTTAATTGACTCGAACATTGATGTATTGAATGTACTCATATTTTTATATTATAGTTTATAGTTGGTTGTTTTCTACTGTTAGTTTTGTTTTTATTAGGCTTTTACCTTTTCTTGCTTTTACTTTTAGAACCTTAGAACTTAAAAATTTGGTGCGAGTCTGTACAAACACAGACCAGAAATCGCTAACAATAAAATTGAGTATCGAAGGTTCTATCTTTCTTAATATAGGCTCCACTTCCAGTGTTTGCAACATATAAAAGTTTATTTTATGTTCTTTTATATGTTGCAAAAATGTAGGTAAATTACCTGTAAATTCGTTAATATATGTTTCTAGTGTTATTTTATTTTCATGGCAGTAATCATATATAAAATGTAAACTGCTTTTGAGTCTATCAATAGCATCGCCATTATCCGGATCTTCAATTTCACGTTGTTTAATATACGTTGTATAGCACTTAAGCGCTTTACGGGTATTATAAAAATGTAAATCAAAATACTCATCCTTACCATATACTTTATATGGGGCAATAAACCAATCACTTAGATTGATATGATTATATCTTTGTAAAAAGGCTGTTGCTTTCTTAAGATATATTATATCTTGATCCTCCATTTTTGCAAAATTGCGCCGAGGTCTAAATGGTTTATTCTTACTTGTTCGAGATGCATATAAATAGCTATTATATACAGACTCTTCACGCGCTGAAATCATAATTTTATACTTTTTTGTGTATTAAGAAATTTGGTAATATATTTTGAGTCGGCGATTGATGGCTCAAAGCTTAAAAACGCCTTAAATAATTCATAATTGTTATCTATTGATAGTAAGTTTTTAAGCATATTACGTAATCGCCTGTCCTTCAATATTAATACAAACACATTCTGTAATGATAGCTTTTTTCCTTTTAAGAGGCCGCAATATGTACAAAAGCATAGTAATAGATGCTCTGTTTCATTATTTACCAATGTAGCCGATGGGGTACTTGTAATGTTCTCTAACATGGTTTAAAATCTTTAAGTAAGTTTGCAAACTGCGGTGTAAGTTTACCACCGGAAGCGCAAATTGATCCGGAGCCCTCACAGAATGTTTTTGATAATATACTAACGTCAATATCACAATGTGTGCATCGTCTAAATGATACGCTATTTGTATCTAAATTAATAACTATACCAATATCTGCTTTATATTTTGATATAATATAGTGCGCAATATTGCTAACTAGGTTGTTTGCGAAAATCGCAACTGCTCTATAATTTTTAATATTGCCAAAATTTGGTTTATTTTCTAACTGCTCCTTAAATTGCTTAATGTATATCTTAATTGAGTTCTTTTCTTGAATATTATAAGGTCTCATGCCATTTTCAAAATATTCAACAAACTTAGATACTTTTGGTCTATTATATGTAAAGAATATGGCACTTAACTTTAATGAGTCGTTATATTTTAAATTAAAGCTATTATAATCATCAACATATTTTAACAAGAGCTCTTGCTCTGGACTAATATTAATAGCTGATTTAAACTTACTGTGTATTAAAGACACACAAGATGTACTCTCCTCAACAATACCCTTACTGTTGTTATAATTATGTAGTAGATGTGTATGTGATGCATGGTGATCAAAAACTACTATGGAGTGTTTATCTACTTCTCTAATTTGTACTTCTGATAAGCATATACCAACTACAAATATTTTATCATAGTTGTTAAAATGTTTCTGTCTAGAGTTAATTTCATTAACTATATTTGTTTCGGTTGCTTCAACTATAATAAACTCTCGCAATTTCTCTTTATATAGCCACTTAATTAGTAGGGTGGAGCCGGCTCCATCTAAAGATGTATTTGCAAATACAAGGACATTCACTTATTTATTTATTACCAACTTATCATAATGCCATGGCAGCCAATGCATTAAGAGTACTATCCGCATCATCCTCTAGATCAATATCATCTGCTTGATCGATTGTTAGTGTAGGATAGTCTATACTCATTGCTTGTGTCATTCCTCGAGCACCATACCTGTTTTTCATCATACCTAACCGGAGCAGGTTAACCTCTCTATCTTCTTCACTCTGATAAATCGAGACTATAACGTCTGCTGTCGCAGCTAAGCCAATTGACTCAGAAATAGTTGCCAAGTCTGGATTATCTTGATCAAAACCTGTTCGATTTAACTGTGTAGCTGAAATTATTGGACACTCAAACAAATATGACATAGCACGTACTTGTTCTGTTACAATTTTAATTCGCTCATAAGAGTTTGCGCCGGCGGGTGAATGGAGTAGGTTTAAATAATCTAACACAATTGCATCTAACTTAATGCCTTGCTCTTTAAATTTCTGAACAAACGCTTTCAACTGTGTAGGTGTAATAGTAGCTGGAGGAAACTCTTTAATAAATATTTTACCTTCCTCCCTGTTAATAACATCTCTAATAGTAGGTGTATTTGATGTTAACTCCTTCATTGGTATTTTTGTAACATTCGAACATATTCGTCGAGCATATAGAAGCTCTGACATCTCTAAGGTAACTAACAAGACGTTCTTATTCTGTTTAGCTATATTGGTCGCAATATTACCTAAAAATATAGATTTACCAATGTTTGTTTCACCTGCAAAAACATATAAGGCTTTACCTGTCTCTAAAAACCCACCACCTAAATGTTCATCCAACCACTCCCACTTCGATGGTATATAATTTTCAACAGAATTAAGATCACTGATTAGTGATTCAACATCACCAAACATATCATAACCTAAATCTGTAACTAAACTTATATTACAGGACTTTTCAAATTTTTGTAATACATCAGATGTATCCACTATACCTCGTGAAACATCTTCAGCTACGGAGAGCATGGTATGATATACAGCTTTCTCTTTAAGAAATCGTTCTGTATTTTCATATAATTCATCGTTATCTAGAACCTTATCCAGATCTTGGAATGATTGAACTAAAGTTTTGAAGGCTGTTTTTTGATCATCTGAAACAAGATATGATTTAATTTCAGTAATAGTAGGTAGTTTGTTTCTCTTTTCAGCAAACACCTTAATTATTGAAAAAACATCAGCAATCGCTTTGTTTTTAAAGTACTCTGGCTGCACAACATCCGATATAGATGCTAAATAACCACTATCGGTGAGGCTCTTAAAAATAAGAACATTCTCCATCCAATCTAGATCTAATTTACTCACATATATAGTGTATCATATTATGAGAATTAATCAACTGGCCTTAACCAAGTAGTTATTACTTATACTTTGTTAACAACCAATCTTCACCTTGTTTAAACTCATCAGTTGTTTTTGTTAGACCAGGCGACGCGTGTGTGATTAATATATCACTCACACCTACCTTAAACCCTGCATTATGAGCAGCAAGGGAATAGTCCAAGTCATACATGTGGAACTTGGAAGGGCAATCCTCATCAAATCGTATTTTTTCAAAAACCTTCCTACTAATTGCGAGGAATACCCCATCAACTAACACAACTCGAGATGGGTAAGGGCCAAATGCAGTCATATTTTTCTTCTTACCATTAACGTGAGCTACAGCACCTCTCAGCTTACCACCTTGAAACCCACCACCCATTAAATGCCATAGAGCCGGTTTATTAAATTTACATTGAGTAGCTCCTGCCACTCCAAACATATCATACCTATCAAAATTTTCCAATAGTTTACTTTCTGTAACATTTTCAAATATAATATCATCATGTGATATTACAATGTATTCAATACTCTCTTCTATACAGAAATCGATTGCTTTGTTATATGTTTTCTGTAGAGAGTCGGTATTATTTTCCTTGAAAAATACTTCTTTATCTGTTGTTTTGTATAGTAGGGTGTCTCGCTTTGACCCTGCAGTTGCTGAAAAATAAAATATTTTACTCATATAAAAAGAAATGGTGATTGGGTCTCAAAAGTTGCAACTTGCACCCACTTAATATGAGCCTTATCAAGTCGCATGATTATACCTTCTGGCAACTCTTTAAAACCTTTACCAGGTATAGTTGAAAAATTACCTTTATCGTCATAATGTAAAATAGATCCACAACGAGCAATATACAACTCACCGGTGTCAGAATCAATAATAGATAATGCAAATGTACCTTCTAGCAACGTTAGTGTTGATTTAATAGCATTCACTGGATCTATATTATCATTAGATACTGACTGGTTTTCTACAAACAATTGTAGTAGGTTAGCTATTAACGAAGAATCAACAGGATTTTGTATATATGGTAGGTATGTTTGTCGAAGATGTTGTTCATTTGTTATAACACCATTATGACAAATTGTCCATGAAATAGACTCAAACGGGTGTGATGTCTCATATGACCACTCACGTTTACATGATGTTGGTGCTTGTACATGACCGGTGATATATACCATATCATCTACATATTCAAACGACTTAGGAATATCTCCTTCAAATTTTTGAATATAAGTATCTTCATGACCAATTGCAATAACACTACTGGCAAAATTACCGCGCGATTTATTTGCTTGGTATAATACTTCAAACATTGAAGGTTCAAATGATCCAAAAATTGCGCACATAATATATTATTTTATATATAGGTATAAGTTTAAATTAATCTACCTCATAATATTTACGGTAGTTTTGAGGTATACGCCAGAAGAAGTCTAGTCGACTATTTCTCGTATCGTACGCGAAGCAGTGATGTGGATATTCCACATCATCACCCTCATATGGATGATATAAACATTTTTCAATACTTTTCTGTCTCTTTTTAACATTTGCTATACCTAATTTTTTTAAAGTACCTTTACCTAACCCTCTAACCTTAGATAGATCTGCATCTCTATGGAATGGTCTTTGAGCAATAATTCTCCCAGCAGTTGCTTTACCAACACCTGGTAATTTACATAGCTCCTCATAACCTATTTCATTAAAATTTTGATAATTAAGCTCCATATATATAAATAATTATATGCACACATATGCAAAATTCAATGATCTTTTTAATCGAATTAATATTTTAGAAGAAGCAGCAGGACCAGCCTCCAGTGCATGGAAGGGTGCAGTTAAAAAATCCGGATTAACTCCTATACTTAAGAATTATAAAAATCAAAAAACAGGTCAAGGGGTAGGGGCTTCATCTAGAACTAAAAACCAAATTTTGTTAAGAGCTTTATATCATAGGGATTATCTAACAGATGAACTGTTTGATATCTTACGCAGGAAGGCAACATCTTCAACCTTTATAGCAAATGAAATTCAAAAAGCAGACCCTGAGGTTTTTAATAGATTATTTTATAGTCATCCTGAAGTAGATGAAACAGGTGTCGAGATTGAAAAACCACCACTTATTGATAGTGTGTTGGATGATATTAAACAAAACCCAACGAGATATTTAGATGTTCAGCTGACAAATATCATGGGTAAAAATTATAAGCAAGAGCCTGAAGAGGAAGTTGAACCACCTATAACATCCAAGGTCGCTGAAATTGATGATGAGATTGGTGAGATTGTTGATGATTTATATGGTGAATATTTTGATGAAAGGTATATTGTTGAAATTCAGGTAATTGATCCAAATGATGCTGTTAAGATTAGAAATAAGGTTGAGACGTTTGCGGATGAAGATGGTGTTGATATTGTAAGTAAAGATGGTTATAATCTAATATCCTTCTCTTTTGCTTCAGATTCGGAATCTGCAAATGCGAGAGCGTTAGCAGATAAAGTAAAAGAAATTGGCGTTCAAAAGCTGTATGATTTACTTCAACAAGATGTGGAACGTTTTACAGATAGGTTTGAAATATATATTACCGAGCCAGGTAATGTTAATATTCAACCAGTTGGACCATCTGCAAATAAAGCTCAACAAGATCGCACCCCCTACACCACATCTACTAAACCAGTAGCAGTAGATCAACAACCTGATAAGTTTGATGTGGAAGAGGCAGAAGAGGAAGATGCTGATGTAGCTCATTATTTAGATAAAACAACAGTTACAGAGTCTTATACCGCGCACTACTTAACTGAGCAGCAATATGGTGATGATCCTCAGGCACGTATAGCAAATAATAAAGCTATTAAAGATAAGCTCCTAAAAAGACTAGAGGGACCGGTTGAAGATCGGGTTGCTGCGCTTGAGCTTAAGCTTCATGAGTTGAGAAAGGAGATTGAATATTATAGTGATAAGAAAGATTATACAACCGCAGATAGACTTAACTTTAAGTACCGTATTATTAAGGCTAAACTTGGAAATCTAAGAGGTGAGGATGAGGAAACAGTTAATGAATCTTACACCTCATCCTATCTATCAGACCAGTCTCATAAGGACCGGTTACTTAAACCGAAAGAAAAGTCTATATCATTTAAGGAGAAGATGAGACCAAAGACTGTTGATCAGCTTGCAGAACTCAGAAGTTACGGTCTATAATTAACTAATAGTTATGTCCGATGAAGATCATATAAAGTTGGTTGTTGGTGCAACTATAGCTGAAATAGCCTCCAGGAAACGAATAAAGTTTGCTGCTCCTACAACAAGCCTAGGTTGGGTTACCGTTATTGGAGCTGCTGTCGGCTTTATTACTATCTTATGGTCAACACTTGTAGTTGTAGATGATATTGTAAAGCATAAATATGAGCCACATCATAAAGGAGTGGCTTCGATAATAACCAAGATGGACGCTATAGTGTCGAAACATTCGAGTGATGCCGGGGTACATATAAGGGAGCCTGAATTAAAGCTTGCAATATTGGAAGAAACTACACCTTTAAAGGAAGATATAAGTAGTATTAAAGCGGATGTAAGCTCTATTAAAACTAAAGTAGATATATTAATTAACAGAAGTAATGGTAGTAACTAACTAAATATTATAGTTATGTATTACGATCAAATACAAACAATAATTGAACTGCAATCTATTGCATGGACCTTTCCATTAGTAGTATTGAGCGCATATATTATATATGAGTGTAGTCATTCGCTACGACAGGCAATATGTAGAGCTGATGATAAAATTACATCACAAATGGTTTGGATAATTTGTGGTATAACCATAGGATTTTTAGGTAATGCGGTTGATAACCTATACTGGCTTATACCATGGACTTCTCATTATCTCGAGATGCCTTTTACTAATAGCCTGATAGAATTTGGTGTTTTTCCAAACATAATTTTTAGACAATTGATGACAACTATTGCAGCGTATTGTCACATACGCGCATTTATAGCTCCAACATTTGGAGCTAGCAAAAAAACTAGAAGGATAACAAACATATGTCTGGTATCAATAGCTTTCGGACAACTATATAGTGTAATAGTTTGGTTAATTAAGGCAAAGTTACTATAATAATTAGATCTCCTCACACCCTTTCTGTCTGTATATAACATCTAGAGCTTCTTGCTGCACATATTTGATAGGATCTACGTACCCGGCTTGCATAAAACCAGCTAGTCGCATGCTACTTGACGGTGTTGTAGCATCAGCTAGACCATCTTCTCTATTACTATAACACGTCCACGTGTCTGCGAAGTTTACACCTAATCTTACACCCTCTGTGATAATATCAGCTTTAGACATTGTTAATAATGGTGCAGATAGTGTTATCCTATGCTCTCTATTAAGAGATATCAACTGATTAAATGCATCAATATGCTCTCTAGAGCCATCATGATAACCAGCTAGGGAATCAACTTGAGCAGCACCATACCAAACATTTGATATACCGTTACTCTCTGCATATGCACAGGCTATAGTATTAAACATCTGATTTCTGAATGGAACATATGATACTGGCTGAGCATCTCCTGCAATCTTACTGATATTAGGGTTTTCGATATCAGTATTGGTTAGAGATGATGTAGGGCATATCTGTTTAAGAAAGTTCGCATCAATAATAGTGTTAAACAGTTTGACACTATGTTTGTCATTGACAGCATCAAACTGCTTCTGTATACAATCAAGCTCTCTCTTATGTCTCTGCCCATAGTCGAACGATATAGTATGGATATATTCATACCCACGATCAACAGCCATATGCAAGAGGACAACACTGTCTGCACCACCTGATAAAGATAATAGGAGTCGTTTATTCATGAAATAATTATAATGTCTTTTGATATAAATTCAACTAGTACTATAAATATTATTATGAAGCGCAATGAGTTTGATTTAATGGCAGAGCAATACACTAAGGTATTAACCGGTAAAGTTCTTAACGAGAGTTACGAGCAAGAGGAAGAGCCCCCACATAAGGGGGCTGAAGGTGATGTACACCCAGCTGAAGATGAATCAGTAGGTGAATTCGACGAGTTTGTTAAAAAGGCTGAAGTATTTGTCGATAATCTTGAAAATGTTGAGTTAGTTTTTTTAATGGACCTAGGTAAACATCAATTTGAGACATTCATGCAAATCGTCAAAGATGAACATGGTTACCGCCGCGAGAACATGATTTGAGGCTGCAGATGTTATCAAATAACTCACAGCAAAGATGCAACACAATAACCTATAGGGGTAGAACCTCTTAGCTGAGTCACATATAGTATTATTTTTCCTTTAATTCTAATATACCCTTAAGTGAGGTCGACACTGGCTCAACTATCGTTTCTGCTACTTCTTCAGGTGCTTCCTCCTCCAAATTGGAATAGGACCACTCTGCTTTCATGCGTGATTCAACAATAGGTAGGATGGTGTTCTCCCACAGATCAGTATTTTTTCGAAACTGCTTGTAGTATCCTAACTTCTTGCCATCTTCAAGTTGATAGGTTGCCCCAGTTTGAATGACGGCACCTAAGCCAACTGCTAAGTCAATTAGACCATAGTATCTATCTAAACCAGATGCGAACGATAGATACATTTCACCCTCGAGGTACTGTTTAATAAATCGATTCTTTCGAGTTAGAGCTCTAATGATAATGCCTGCATAACTCTTTTGCGCTACAGCAGTTTCACCATCCATTGTTTTACCACCGTCAGACTTCATTGGCTTTCTAGCTAGTTGAACTGTAACTGATGGTAGATATACACATGACTTGCCACCTGGCATATTTTTCTCGATTGATGGGAACAGAGCTGCTGGGTTATCATACACATGGTTAGTGCATAGAATAGTTGTTTGTGTGACAGCTCCTAAATTAGTACATGTCTGCATGAGGGATTTCATAGCTCGAGCATTTGTACCCATATCAGATGATGTATTATCTTTACCCATTCGAGATAAAGACAGTTCTGACTGTAAATTCCCTAGAGAGTCAATAGCAACGATAAATTTACCCTCCAATCCCTTCTCTTTAACTGATGTAAGGAACTTATATAATGCATTTCTAGTCTGTTCTGTGCTTATACAAGGTACATACTTAACTTTGCTAACATCTAACCCAAGTCTTTCAGCACCTTCCGGATCAATCGCGTTTTCCGTATCAAAAATAACTGGTATTAAACCACTTTTTTGGGCTGCAGCTAATATCTTCATAACAAACAGGGATTTACCTGTCATAGACTCACCAGCTAGCATAGTTACCCTACCTTTAGGTATACCACCGTGAAGAGATCCGGAGATTATGGCATTTAATACATATGACCCAGTATCAATCCACCCACCTACTCTACTAAGTGTACTATCACTTAAATATGTTGCAAAAGGATTAATCTTATCAATTTCGTCCAACGCACTTGCAATATCTTTATCCATATACTAGATTATATAGTATAAAAAAAAAATCTCCACTGAATATTCAGTGGAGATTCTCTAATATATTGGGTATATATACTAAATTAGGTCTTTACTCATCAAACAGCTTAATTATATTAGGCTCTTCTGCGGATGTCTCAGCAGCCGCGGGAGAATTAATATTTTTATATTGTTCTAGAATTTTATCATCTAGCTCGACATCTGATACTGCGATAGCACCTTTGTTGAATGTCCAGTTGTTTTTTGTTTTATCACCTTTAATAAACTCCATAAACAGGTAAGGAAACGACTGTACTTGTAATTGACCGTTTTCTGTGTTTGGCTGTACATGAATAATAACTGGATTATTTAATGTAATAGTATCTTTTGTGGATTTAGTCTCCACACCAATAACTGTTCTTCCGACTTGATCCACAATTGTTGTAATATCTGACATATATAGTATATTATAGTCAATTATTAATAATGCAACTACTGGATTTTGTTTTTTAGCAGATTAAATGATTAATATGAATCCTTACACAGGTAAACTAATTTTTGTGCAAATTGCATCATATAGAGACCCTGAACTTAAGAAGACATTAAAGGATATGCTTGAGAAAGCAGATGAGCCTGATAATTTACGTGTGTGTGTTGCTTGGCAACATGCTAAAGAAGACAAGTGGGATAAACTAACTAGTTTTAAAAACCACAAACATATTAATATTATAGATATTAATTATAAGGAAGCTAAAGGTGTATGTTGGGCTAGAAATTTAATTCAGCAACATTATAATGATGAAGATTTTACGCTTCAATTAGATTCACATCACCGATTTACTGAGGGTTGGGACACTACACTAAAGAATATGATCTATATGCTACAGCTACAAGGTCATAAGAAACCCCTGTTAACAGGATATGTACCATCATATGACACGTTAACGGGTAAAACTGAAAATGATCCATGGCAATTGGTATTTGATAGATTTGCACCGGAGGGGCCTCTACATACTAAGCCAGAGACAATTCCGAACTGGGTAGACTATAATGCTCCTATTGCAGCTAGATTTTTCTCAGCACATTTCTGCTTTACCTTGGGTATATTCTCTAGAGAAGTTCAGCATGACCCTGAGATATACTTTCACGGTGAAGAAATAAGCCTAGCAGTTCGAGCGTATACCCATGGGTATGATTTATTTCATCCTCATCGAGTTGTAATCTGGCATTACTATACTAGATCAGATCAACCTAGACATTGGAGTGATAATGACGGGTGGGTAGAGCTAGATACACAATCACATACCAAAGTTAGAAAGTTATTGGGTATAGATGGTGAATTTATCGCTGAAGAGGATAAGTGTGAATATGGTTTGGGTAATGAGCGTACTCTCGAAGATTATGAAAAATATGCGGGAGTATTATTTGAGAAGAGGCAATTACAGCAATATACTCTAGATAATAAATATCCACCTAATCCAACTTACACAACTGAACAGGAATATAATAGCTCGTTCTTAAATTTCTTCAAACACTGTATTGATATTGGGTATGATCTAGTACCTCTCGATGATTATACATGCTGGGCTGTAGCATTTGAGGACGTTGATGGTAATGAGATATATCGAGAGGATGCGTTACCAGAAGAAATTAATCGTATGAAAAATGACACTGATAATTATTGCAAACTATGGAGGCAGTTTAATACAGATGTACCACCCTATAAATGGATTGTATGGCCAAATTCTAAATCCCAAGGTTGGATGGATAGGCTGGAGGGTATAATTAATCCTAGATTACTAGAAGAGGTAGAGATGGATAACAAGGTTCAACTAGCTGAAAACAATATTATTGAATTTACAAGATGCGATTAATATGTCAGAACGAACGATATTAATACACTTACCTGCGTATAGAGACCCAGAGCTTATACCAACTATTAAGGATGCGCTGACGAACGCTGAATTTCCTAATAGGGTTAGATTTGGTATATGTAGGCAATATAATCCGGAAGATGGTTTTGATGACTTATCAGAATTTAAAGACGATTCTAGGTTTAAAGTTAAAGAAATGCTTTATACTGAAGCTAAAGGATTAGCATACGCACGCGCAGTTATCAATGATGAGTTACTCGAAGATGAAGATTTTGTATTACAATTGGACTCCCATCACCGGTTTACAGAAAATTGGGATAGCACCTTAATTGGTTGGTATGATGACCTGGTTGAAGATGGGTACAATCCGGTGATAGGTGGTTATCTACCTATGTATGATCCCTTTAATGACCCGGCTGGACGAGTGCAGGAGCCATGGGTATCAGAGGCGGCTTGCTTTTACCCTTTTGGTACTATCTTCATTAGACCGACAGGTGTTCGAGATTGGCAGAAACTTACAAAGCCATATCCTGCTAGATTTTTAAGTGGTCACTTTTCGTTTGGGTCGAATAAGTGGGCTACAGAAATTAGACATGATCCAAATATTTTCTTCGCTGGTGAAGAGATTAATCTCACAGTTAGATCTTTCACCCATGGGTATGATTTGTTTCATCCACATCGAGTAGTAATTTGGCATGCTACAATGAGAGAAGAGAGAAGTAATATGTTAGTATGGGACGACATGTCCAGTAGGGGTGACGATATGTGGTGGAGGGGTAATAATGATGCCCGTGCTAGAATTAGACAGCTGCTTGGTGTAGAAGAGAGGTTGGTAGATTTAGGTGAGTATGATTTAGGTGATGTAAGAACACTTCACGAGTATGAAGAGTTTACGGGTATAAATTTTAAAAATCACGCATTTCAACAGCATACTATTGACAATAATTTCGCACCTAATCCTAAAGATAGTCCTTGGAAAAATTCTTATTACCATTTAGTAAATATAACTCCTGATATGTTACCTGGTAAGGATTACGAGCATATTTTAGTTTCTTTCGATGATATAGAAGGAAAAGGTATACATCAAACATATATTACTGATGATAGATTAGTACGATTTTTACAGGGTAGTACTATTCACTATGAAGAAATGTTTTGTACAACTAACACACCAGTTAAAGTCGTATACTGGGGATATTCTAAAACACAAGGGTGGTTAGAAAGAATTGAATTGAATTTTTAATTATAAGTTTTAAATATTATGAACGTATACCTTACATCTAAACATGGTAACGATTGGACGATAAATGATTTGTTCTTAGAAATGACCCATACTCTTAGAGATAAGTATAAAGCAAATATATACTATAACAAAGAACAAAGACAAAACCTTAAGGAATTTGATTATTTACTTTCAGATTGTGAAATAGCGGTGTATGATGAAAATATAGATTCTTTAAAAGCAATCTCTTATTCAGAATCTAGAACTAAACTTTGGGATATTTTTCTTACTCGAAATAATTCTAAAGATATATTAGTAGTTTTACATCAAGATCAGTGGGGATTACGGCCTATTAATCGAGATAATTTAAATTTTAGTTTAAAACGCACAACTTTTTATTCTTTTGTACCTAATCTTAACATGAGATATTTTTATAATAAGCGGAGAACTTTAACCTATAAAGAGATGAATAATGAGATGTTTTTCAGATGCACAACAGGTCGAAGCGACGTAAAGGCACTTACAGAACTATCTATTATTAATGAGGAATTTCACCCGTTGCCCATGCACGAATACTTATTTAAAGCTATAAAATATAAAGTAGGATTAGCTATACCTGGAGTAGCAGAACTTTGTCATAGAGATTTAGATTATATGGGGATTGGATTACCAGTACTGAGATTCGAGTATGCTCAAGAGTATAATCCTAATTTAATACCTAACTACCATTATATATCGGTAGATAGAGAAAATTTGCCAAAAGATTCTCATTTAGACCTACATGGTGGTCCTGAGTATGTAGAAAAGTATATTAGAAGGTATAATGAAGTAAATGAAGATTATAAGTTTTTAGATTTTATTTCAAAAAATGCTTATAAATACTATCAGGAAAACTGTACTCCAGAAAATAGAGTTAACCTTATGCTAAAAAAGTTGGAATTATGAACAACTATACAATACTCTCAGAAAACTCTTCCGACCACTGGCCTTATTTTAATGTACTAAATAAAACCGTTTTAGATATTGGATGTGGTATTTGGTATACTGAGGACATGGAGGAAACTAGCCCTATATATTTTGCTAAATCAGCTAATTTTGTTGTAGGTATTGATAGTAATCCAGATGATATTCTAAAATATCAAAATTATACAAGAGGTAGTAGTAAATATAAATTTATTACTCATAATATAAATGAAGCTAATATTATAAGAAACCTTATACATGAATATAACATAACGGCTTTGAAATGTGATATTGAAGGACATGAAGCGCATTTACTTGATTTAACTTTGGAAGATACGGAAAACATTACCGATATTGCAATTGAGTTTCACACAGATGTTCTAAAAGAATCATTTATGAAAAAAATACCTGAGTGGGGATTTAGTATCCATTGTGTTGCTAAGTTTGTTAACACATCGCCCAATCTAGGGGTAATTTTTGGTAGAAAAGACTAATGGATAAAATTGCAATATGTTACACATGCTGTGGACCTACTTATAGAAAAACATCTCGAGACAAATTAATTAATCTTCACGAAGATAATGAAGATATTTTT
>TARA_R110002110_G_scaffold91264_3_pt1 | contig 20874 bp, 13 predicted proteins | sample TARA_R110002110 | Tara Oceans TARA_R110002110 (sample SAMEA4397330) | marine metagenome | biome: Polar Biome; feature: [SRF] surface water layer (ENVO:00010504); material: water (ENVO:00002006), including particulate matter (ENVO:01000060) such as... | depth 5 m
GCTCTCCATCGTTAAGGGGGGAGGCACCGATATTCGCTAAACCCGGTTGACCCACCTCCCTAAATCTTGATCAGTGAAGCCAATAAAAAAACCTTCTAAATGCACACTCACAGCTGTTTCTGTGGGTCCTGGTTTTTTAAGACTCTGATGATTTCCACGATCTTCCCATCAATCCGATAGAAAATCGAATGTACGCCGCACACGCTGCGCCGGTATCCTTCGCGGAGATGGCTGACTCCAGGATACAGCAATGGCTGTTCGGCCAACGCCGAATATCGTCGCTCTAACTGGTCGCGGTAGCGGTTTGACTGGGTTATGCCGAAGTGTTCATCGCCAAAAAGTGCGATACCTATCAGATCCTCTTCGGCAGCTTTTGATAGCCTGTATTTACCCACGGCGTCGGGCGTCTTCCCAGATTTCATCAACACTTCGATCTGTAAAGCCGCTCTGTTCGCCTTCAATCAAGGCAGCGCGAATTGCTTCGATCTGGGCGGGAGTTTCTTGTTCTCGCATCTGTCGCTCGCGAATCAACTCGCGAATAATCTCGCTCTCGTTCCCGAAATGTCCGGTCCTGATTTGAGCCTTGATCCAGCTGTCTTGCTGCTCCGTTACCGATATGCTTTTTTTGACCATTCCCATGCTAACTCCTCCTAGGGGCGAATATTCTAGAATACTACTTAGTAGGATATATTGCGCCTTTGTCTTTTGTCCATACGAGTTCACGATGCGGGAACAAGGGGCCAATGCACCGACCTTTCAAACCAGCAGAAAACCCACATTGGGGGTGTGATATTAAAGGGCAAAGTGAACTGGTACTGGAAACCCTTCCGGTATTCGCCAGAGCGATATTCCTCTAACCTGATGGCCATACAAACCTATGCGCTGCTGAATAAAAGTGAAACACAAAAGCCCTTATTTCACTTAGCGTATTAAAAATGAAATGAAAAGCCCGTTATTTCGTCTACACCCGGATAAAAGGACGGACGAAGTGGACAGGGCACCATTGGTACCTGCGGCAGATTTGCGGGACTTGTTGTGAAAAGTCGTGCACTGTTGTGCAAAATACGCTGTAGATGTTCGGATTTAAGTTAATAAAATCAGATAGTTAAAACTTTCCAGCAAAATTCATAATGCTGCCTTACGATCCAGGCTCTTCACTGCTCCTGGTTTTCAGCACTCGAGTAGGCTGCTGGCATGTGGACCAGATGGCACTGGAAGCAGATTTGCTCATTCACCTGCCGCGCTGCGCGGGCAACGGCACTACCATCCATTGAATCAGCTGAGATAGCCGTACTCAGAGCCTCGACGACCTCAAGAGTCACTGCATCAAGATAATAGCGACGCTCAGTCTCATGACACTGCGTGCAAGTCGTTGCGAGCGCTCCCAACCTGGCAGTGAAATTCGCAAAATGCTGTTCGACATTGTCGATCTGCCCTTGCCGTGCATCGTTAATCAGCCCGGAAAAACTGTCCTGCAACGGCCATTTCAGCGCGGAATAAGGCCCCGGGTTCCCGGAAACCGGTTCAACAATCGTAACCTCGCTGAACTTTGGCCAATGGTACGCTTGCTGAACGCGAATCATGTAGTCGCCGTGGCAGGATCCACACACGCCGCGCGCAGCCATCAGTGCATTAAAGGCCTGCTCGATATCACCCGAATCCAAGGCTGGTCCGATCATATCGATTGGCTCGAGAGGAAATCGCTCTTCCCATTCCGGTATCGCGCTGCGAAAGAAGAGGTAGAGTGACTTGAACTGCTCGTAGTTTTGACGAGCGTTTTCGGGCTCCCCCTGCTGCAAGTCGAGGAAAATACCCGAATAGGCATGGCCCATATCCATCATACCGTGCAGAAACGTTTGCTCATCAGCCACTGGCGGGTACATCGCCGCCAAAGAATCGGGCAGCGCCTCTTGTGCAACCGCAAAGCCGGATAGGAGCACCGAGACTACGCCTGATACAAGCAGCAGGCGCCACCGGGCAGCTATCGTCTTCCTACCTGTGACACCTTCGTTTTTCTTATTCATACGTGCACACCTGTCAGGCTCAGCCTATTTCAAAACATTGACGAATCCGGTTTCAATATGACATGCCACCTTGTAACCATTACAACGGCGGTTAGGGTCTCAAGAGGGTAACGCCCCGGTAGGATGCGCCAGTAATGCCTGTTCCGGCTTGCTGCAAGAATAGGCCGACTGGCATATGTCTTGCAAATCCTTTACTGAGGCAGCCGAGTACGACTGCTACGGGAAAAGATTTCAACGCAACCTAAGCCTGAACAAAAGGAGGTACTTATGAAATCGCAATTAAAGCTGGCAACAATTATCAGCGCCGCGCTGGGTGGGGCCACTGCGATGGCAATTGACCCTTATGTGGCTCCCGAGGACCCCTACAGCAAACCAGACGGTAGCTGGATTGCGATTAGCGGCACGGTTCTGACGCCAGACGCAGACAGTTTCATTCTGGACTATGGCTCCGGCATGATCACAGTGGAAATGGATGACTGGGACCGGGTTGGTGAGGCCGTGGGCTTGATCGATGGTGACCCAGTGACCGTGTACGGCGCCATTGACGACGATACCTATGAGCTGGCGAAAATCGAGGCCGGTTCGGTCTATGTGGAGAACCTGAACACTTACTTTTACGCTAACAGCGCGGATGAGGAAGGCGCCACCACCAGCACATTCCTGTGGTACTCAGCTGTGCCGCTTGATGCCAACATGGTGACAGTAATGGGCACCGTCACCTCTGTAAATAAAGAGGACGAAGAGTTCGTAGTGGATTCGGGGGTACGCAGCCTCGAAGTCAATGCCGGAAAGATCGGTTACAACGTATTTGATGATCTGGGTTTCCAGAAAATCCAGAAGGGCGACGTTGTCAGCGTTACCGGGTCCATGGATTATGAATTTTTTGACGGGCGGGAGCTAGAAGCTGATCGCGTGACCACACTGTACGAAGCGAGATCCTCGAACTAGAACACTGCAACGCTCACCGCAACGCCGCCGTTGTCGCGTGGTCTGCAGCTGTGGTGTCTGCGGGCGCGGGTGCGCGCGCTACCCGGAACCAGCCCGCACCAATACTATGACGTGCGGGCACAACGCCAGGCTCTGACTATTAATCCTGCAAATCCGGGTAGCACAGCACCGCGTATACTCGCTATCCTTCCCTGCATATCCACACAGCGACCACACCTCATCATGTTCATCGCGCAATCCCTTCGCCGACTCGTATTGATCATCATATGCTGTCACTTCCCAACTTCGCTCGCAGCCGGTGACGCCATTGCAGTTCCAGTAGCGGTGGAAGTTGCAACACAGCGGGACATTCACCAGGTGCTCGATATAAACGGTACCGTCACAGCAGTGCGATCGGCGCGCCTGTCTGTCGCCACCAGCGGTCTGGTGACAACACTCATGGTAGACGCTGGCAGCCGCGTCACCACCGGGCAACTGCTATTGGAGCTGGATCCGGAACTTGCACAACTGGAGCTCGACAGCGCAGAAGCGCAGATGGCACAGGCCAAAACCGCTCTCGAGGATGCAAACAGACGGCTGGCCGAGGCCCGCACCCTGGCCCCGCTGCGCAGTATCGCGGAAAGCGCTGTGCGCGATATCGAGGCGGAAGTCGCCAATGACGAGTCCGCACTGCAACAGGCTCAGGCAGAGACTGCGTTTCGCCGTGGCATACTCCAGCGGCATCAGGTACGCGCGCCGTTCGACGGGGTCATCAGTGCGAAACTGACTGAGCTGGGCGAGTGGGTCGATCCGGGACAGCCAGTGCTGGATCTTGTGGCGCTGGATGATGTGCGTCTGGATTTTGCCGTATCTGAAGACTACCTGGCAGACCTGCGCCCCGATACGCCAGTAAGCTTCACCCTGAGCGCCAACCGCGACCAGGTTTACCAAGGCACGGTCGACACGGTTGTGCCGGTCACGGACCCGCGCGCACGCACATTCCTACTGAGGGTACTGGCACAGAACAACAAACAGCAGCTGTTGCCAGGCATGTCGGTAAGAGCGCATTTGGATCTGGCGACCGGGCGCAGCGGATTGGTGGTACCAAGGGATGCCATCTTGCGCTATCCCGATGGTCGCGTAGTGGTTTGGACTGTGGAAGATGGCGTTGCTAAAGAGAAGATCGTCTCTCCCGGACTGGGCTTTGATGCATTGGTAGAAATTCGCGACGGACTGTCAGAGGGGGCCGTCGTCGTTGTGGCGGGAAACGAAGCGCTGCAAGACGGCCAGCGCGTAAACGTTATCCCGCGCGCGGGCCTCTAGCGAATGTTTGAACACATCATAAAACGCGGCAACCTGCTGACGGTCGTTGTTCTGATCATCTGCATCCTGGGTATCTTTGCAGCGTTGCGTATTCCTGTGCAGATGATTCCCGACCTCGACGTTCGAACAATCGGCATACGCACCAGTTGGCCCGGCGCCACACCGCAGGATGTTGAAAAGGAAATATTGGTGGAGCAGGAAGACTACCTGCGCAATCTGCCCACGCTGTCTCGTATCACTGCCACGGCCCGCAATGGTTCAGCAGAGATCGAACTTGAGTTCCCTTTCGGTACAGACGTTACTGAGATGATGATTCGGGTTAACAATGCGCTCAGCCAGGTACCTTCATACCCCGAGAATGTCGACGAGCCCACCATCTACGCGAACTCTTTCTCCGGCAATGCCTTCATGTTTTTCAGCGCGGAGACATTGCCGGGCAACCCGCGCCAGCTGAACATGGACATGACCCTGGACTTCCTTGAGGACAACGTAAAGCCACGTTTGGCGTCGGTGACCGGCGTATCTGAGGTAATGGTCTGGGGCGGCGAAGAACGCCAGATCCAGATAAGCGTTGACCCTGCCCGGCTGGCTCAGCGCGGCCTTTCACTACCGGACCTGCGCGCGGCGATCCGCAGCCGCAATCTCGATCGCTCCGGAGGCAGCATCGAGTCGGGCAAGCGCGAATACCTGCTGCGCACGATCGGCCGGTTCGAAAGCATCGAATCAGTAGAGCAACTGATCCTTGACCGTCGCGGTGACCAGGTGATCCGCCTTTCCGATGTCGCCGAGGTGCGACTGGGACAGTTCGAAAAACGCTCGATAACGCGGTACAACGGTGCACCGCATATTTTCATAGCGCTGCGACGCGAGGCCGGCTCCAATGTGATCGACATCAAGCGGCAAATGACCGATGAAATTGCTGCCGTAAACAGAGAACTGCTGCAGCCAGCCGGAATGCAGATAACGGCGGTATCAGATGACGTGCGCTATGTGGAGGAGTCTATTCAGAACGTATGGCAGAATCTGATTATCGGCGCCCTGCTTGCGACCGCTGTGATGTTTCTGTTCCTGCGCTCATTGCGCGCGACAGCGGTGGGCGTTGTCGGGATTCCAATTTGCATCATCGTTGCCTTCCTGGCGCTGTTGTTGGCCGGCCGAACCGTCAATGTCATCTCCCTGGCGGGCATCGCCTTTGCGATTGGCATGACGCTGGATAACAGTATTGTCGTGTTGCAAAGCATAGAGCTGGAACGGCGGCTTGGTGCCAATCGCGTTGACGCAGCCCTCAAGGGCGTAAAGCAAGTATGGCCGGCGGTGTTTGCATCCACTATGACGACGATACTGGTTTTCATCCCGGTAGCGTTCGTAGAACAAGAGGCAGGGCAACTGTATTCTGATGTGGCGATTGCGATCTCCGCCGCGATTCTCGCCTCCATGCTGGTAGCAGTAACCGTTTTACCAGCCGCTGCGGCACGCCTGAACTTTGGCTCGAACGACAGCGATAGTCGTAATGATCGCGGCCACGATGTCTTCAAACGCAGTAGCGATGCGACGCTCAAGGTTGTGAACAGCACAATTGCCACACCAGCTCGACGCATCAGTTGCATCGCCATCACCTCGCTACTCAGCCTGGCGGTGATCTGGTTTCTTACGCCGGCCGCCGAGTATCTGCCCGAGGGTGAAGAGCCCAAGATCTTTGCCATCATGAACGCGCCTCCGGGATACAACCTGGCGGCTATGGAAAAGGTGGGAATGGCGGTAGAAGAATGGCTGATGCCACATGTGAAGGCAGACCCTGAGGCGTTTGATCGCGGCGAAGTGGACGTACCGGCGGTTGACTATATGACGTTGCGTATTGGCAGTGAGCAAATCCGGATCATTGCAGAGCCGGTAAGAACACGCGACATCGAGCCGCTGATGGATGCCATTACCCAAAAGTATCGCGAGTTTCCAGGCATGCGCGCTTTCGCGGCCCGAGGCTCAATCATCAGTAGCAACGATGGAGGTACACGCAGTATCAATCTGGATATCTCCGGGCCAAATCTCGAAACGATCTACGATGTGGCACTCACTGCCTATCGACGGGCAGAGCAAGTCTTCGACAACCCGCGTATACAGAGCCAGCCCAGTTCACTCACTCTGGCGCAACCGATGGTGGAAGTCCGGCCACGCTGGGAACGCGCCGCCGAGCTTGGCATGACTGCTGAATCGGTGGGGTTCACCGTGGCAGCACTCACTGACGGCAGCTACGTGGATGAGTTCTTCCTTGAGGACGACAAGATTGATATTTATTTGTACAGCGAGGCCGGCCAGAACGCGACGCTGGACACGCTGGCCCGCTTACCTCTGTACACCGAAGCCGGAGAAGTGCTCCCTCTGAGCGCGGTGGCAGACATTACCGAAACCGTCAGCAGCAGCGTTGTACGCCGCGTCAACGGTCGCCGTACCGTTACCCTGAACATCATTCCACCGCGACAAATCCCCCTGGAAACCGGCGTTACCCGAGTGCGCACTGATGTAGTGGACTACCTGCGCGAACGCGGGGCGATTCCCGCCGATGTGAATGTATCGATCTCCGGCGCCGCTGACCAGCTTGACGCCACGCGTGAGTCGTTAGTGGGTAACTACCTGGTCGCCCTGATTATTATCTACCTGATCATGGTCGCTATTTTTAATCACTGGGGCTATCCACTACTGATTATGACCTCCATTCCCCTGGGCATCGCCGGCGGTATCGTCGGTCTATGGCTGCTCAATGCTGTGGGTGGGCTGCTGCCGCTGGTGGGCGTCAGTGCCATTGTGCAGTCATTCGATATGATCTCGATGCTTGGCTTTCTGATCCTGATGGGCACCGTGATCAACAATCCCATCCTGATCGTGCATCGTGCAGTGGACAATTTCGACCAGCATAAAATGAGGCCGCTTGAGTCCGTTAAAGAGGCTGTCGAAGCGCGTCTGCGCCCGATCGCCATGTCCACAATCACGACGCTGTGTGGGCTGTCGCCGCTGGTACTGATACCCGGTGCGGGCACTGAGTTGTATCGGGGGGTCGGCGCGATTGTCATGTTCGGCATCATTGGTGCAACGCTGGTCACACTGACAATGCTGCCCGCACTGACGGTGTCTGTACTGAATCTGCGTACCAGAGGCACAAAATCCCCCCAATGACCCGCCTCGCCGAATCACTGCAAGGAATGAACTCTCGATATAAGGTAGTCTTCGTGAGACAGAATCATTGCGTAGATGATGAGTGATCAAGCTACGGCCGAAGGCTCCAGAGTCTTCACACCAATAAATGCCCAAGCCGGAAATGGCAAACAAGGAGCAACAACATGAGCGAAGCATGGATTATTGACGCCTGCAGAACCCCTCGCGGGATCGGCAAAAAAGGCAAGGGCGCGCTTGCGCACCTGCACCCTCAACACCTGGGTGCCACCGTGCTCAAAGCGCTTGCAGAACGTAACAGCCTGGACACGTCTCAGGTGGATGACGTGATTTTCGGCACGAGCTCACAGCGCGGCCAACAGGGCGGAGACCTCGCGCGCATGGCGGCCCTGGATGCGGGCTACAACATCCTTGCCTCTGGCGTCACCCTGGATCGCTTTTGTGGCTCGGGCATCACCGCCGTGAATATGGCTGCGGCGACAATAATGGCCGGCATGGAAGATCTGGTGATCGGCGGTGGCTGCGAGATGATGTCCACCTTCGGCCAGGATCCAGGCCAGTCGCCGTTCATTGACAGCGACAACCTGCATCTGCGGGAGCAATACCCGCAGCCGCACCAGGGGGTTTGTGCGGATGCCATCGCCACACTGGAAGACATTGACCGGACCGCACTGGATTCACTGGCGGTGGTGTCCCAGCAGCGCGCGCAGTACGCGATACAAAACGGACACTTCGATAGAAGCCTGGTACCGGTGTACAACCTCGACGGCAGCCTGGCTCTGGATCATGAGGAGTTTCCGCGCCCTCAGACAACCCTGGCCTCACTGGCCGAACTCAAACCCGCCTTTGCCGCAATGGCGGATTACCCACTCAATGACACTGGCATCACCTATGGCTCTGAGGTGCGCCGGGTCTATCCGGACCTGAAAATCAACCACGTGCATCATGCTGGTAACTCTTCAGGCGTGGTCGATGGGGCTGCGGCACTGCTATTGTCATCACCCGCCTACGCCAAAGCCAACGGTCTCAAGCCCCGGGCCCGCTTTGTCGCCATGGCAAATATCGGCGATTCCCCCACGCTGATGCTCAACGCTCCGGTACCGGCAGCGAAAAAAGTACTGAGAAAGGCAGGTTTGCAATTGGCCGACATAGACCTGTTTGAAATCAACGAGGCATTCTCGGTGGTCGCCGAGAAGTTCATCCGTGACCTGAATCTGGATCGAGACAGGGTCAACGTCAACGGCGGCGCGATGGCGCTGGGCCACCCCATCGGCGCCACCGGTTCAGTGCTGATCGGCACTATGCTGGACGAACTGGAGCGGCGCGACAAGCAGTTTGGCCTGATCACGATGTGTGCGGCGGGCGGCATGGCGCCGGCTATTATTATCGAGCGCATCTAGCCCTGCGCAATACGTTGGAGCGCGCCCCTGCCCGGGCTGAGGGTTGCGTTCCAACCAAACAATCAGGCGGCTCAATTCACTCGCCGGGCTTATTCCGTCACTGCTCTATACGGATCAGCACCAACCGCTGGCTGGGGGGTGTACCAGATGGGCGAACTCCAGGCGCGCTCTTGAATGACAGGACGGTGCTCCGCTTCACAGCAGGGCTGATATCCTTCGGTAATTGTGGCCGGGTCACTGCAATCAACGCCGGCAGCAATGCAGATTCGCTGGCTCCAACGACAGCTGGGGTTCTCCACTACCCGCGAGTAGTAGAACGCCGATTGCCGAGGGTCAAAACCCTCATCGCTCCACACAGCGCACAGCTCCGCGAAGCCGGATCCGCTGGTATTACAGGTACGCTCGTCTACGCTGGCTTCCGGGTTCGGGTTACCCGCCACATCGATTACCTGCTCTCTCCGATGTCCCGTTGCGTCGATCCAGCTCTTTATGATCTGTACTTTCTGCAACGGGTTACTACCCGATTCGCCACTTTGCGCCGCCATTACCAGAAACTGCGGAGTCGCATCTCCATCATCCGCTACGGGCAAGACAGAACCCATCGGTACACCGGACGCATAAGCCTGCTCTACCCTGTCAGTATCCGTGCAAAGATCAGCAGGCAGCTGCCAACCGCCAAACAGGCGGCTGATGATCCGTGGACCGCTCGTTGCATAAGTTTCTCTTGCCTGCATGGCGGCAAACAGGGACTCCCGCGTATTTTCTTCAGCCCACAGCACGGCAAGGCCACCCGGGTTGTAGCTTAATTTGTCGGGAAGACCGGGCGGAACCTCTTCCCGGGCAGGCATTCCTGCCCCACCGTGTCCCAAAAATCGATCCTCCTGGGCCGCTCCCGGAGCACCCAGATGCGTATCCGTGCTGGCAATGAGACCAAATTGATAGGGGTTCACACCCAACCGCTGTTCAATCGCCACTCCGTCTGCCAGGACCTGGCGGACAAAGCCGGTATCCGGCGTTGGTGGGTTATTGAATCCCGCGATATTGTCTTTCGGCAGCTGTTCAAACGCACAGAGTTCGTCTTCAGTAACACCCTGCTCAAAGTAACACTCCGATGCACCCTTGTGCTGCATGACTTCCACCAAAGGCTCATGACGAGCGCGCGCAGCTGCGTAGTCAGCAGTCATGGGCCCTCCAGAATCATTCCTACCGCTAAACATCACACCTGCACTCAAATTGGAATTGTGAGGAATAATCAGTGACTCGCAACGCCCGTCAGAGTTGTTACAACGCTCGTCCAGACTGCGCCATAGCGCTTGCGCATACGGCGCATCAATGAAACTGATCGGCAACTCAGGGACATCCGCATTACGAAACACGATATTCCGATGCAGGTTGCCTCCGCTGTCCGCATCAACCCCCGTCCACTCGTAACCGACAAACGTGGTGAAGCTGCAGTCTTCACTACGATCATAGTACTTCTGCGCTGCGTGCTGCATTTCCTGCCATGGTTGTAACGCAGCCTGTAGACACAGCTCGCCTTCAGTTCCACACATACCCAGGTGAGTCTGCCGCATGCTGGCATTGTAGTTAAACAGGTAATAGGCCCCCCGGGGCCAGTAACGGTAGAGACGACACTGCCAGGAGTTATAGCCCTCTATCTGCGGGGAGTTACACATCTGCACCTCGCCAATCAGCTCTGCATGATCAGACACCATCGCAAAATCAAGCGGCTGCCTGAGCTGCAGAGATCGCTGCGCATCACCCTCTTTCGTCCATGGTTGGATGCCGATCTTCTCCCCCGTAGCGAATCGATAAGCCTGCGCTGGCGTGGTGCGTGTTCCCTGCGTGCTGGCATCAAGCGAGTATCGCGTGTGCACATGGAGGTCTCCGAAGAAAGGCTGTTTCATCGGCTGGGAATTGACGCAAGGGTCTCTTTCTTCGATCCCCTGCCTGGCTATAGCGATCGAGGGTAATGCCAGCGCCAGCGCTGCAAGGATTTTCCATAGCCTGAAGCTCGTGGAACCGGCGTACGACAAATTTCCAAACACCTCTGTGCCTCCTGCAATGAACTGGCAGCTGGCTTACCAAAAGAAAACCCGGCTGGCTGACGAATCAAATACTGTCTCGCGCGAAACTCGCCAGATACTCCAGTCTACGAAGCGCGACAAACTAACAGCGGACTAAACCAGCCTACACCCAGATTTTGCGGCCTCATACCTTCGTATCGAACAGCACGACTGTCTTCACTAAGCTGGTTCGACTATCAAGACCATGCCGTAAGACTAACAGGAACGCCTGCATCTGAATTTCGGCACCGTTTTCAATACTGGATGGCAACCAGTCAATCCACTACCGCCGGCCATTCTCAATCGCCAGACGACTTATATCCCCTGGAACGTCAACGTCCCAGGCGATGGCAGGATCAGTGACTGGTAGCCGCGACACAAACCCGGCATGTCGCTGAATGACATGACGCCCACCTGAGTTGCCACGCAAAGCGCAAAGCTCACTAAAGAATGTGCGGCCGAAGCCGACAGGATGGCCATCGCGGCCCCCACACGTTGGAACACAAATGCGATCAACCTCCAGCATATCTGCAACCCGACGGTAGGTGGCGGTTTCGATCCAGGGCATGTCAGCCAGGGCAACTATCAGACCATCCCATCCGTCAACGGCAGCGACACCGTCCGCAAGCGTTGCACCCATTCCCTCTCTGGAGCCCGGGCAGAGATGACCGTCGATGCCGCGCTCCTCCAGAGACGCGAGAAGGCGCTCATCTCCAACCCCCACACAGACCAACAAAGGCAGCCCGCTGGCCGATATATTGGCGATAGTGGTGTCGAGCATTCTCTTGCTGTTTGGCAAAACGGCCTGGCGCTTATCGGACCCAAAGCGCTGGCCGACTCCTGCGGCTAAAAGCACTACCCCTATGTTCATGTTGAGACACCCTCGCGCGACCTGCGAGCTAACAGTTTACTCTAGTCAATATGCCTATAGAAAAGCACAATAGGACGCTTGTTGATTATCGTCTGCATCATTTCAGAAAGTGTTAAACTCCCCTGCCATAAATGGCCAACCCTGATCACACGCAGCCCTGGAGAAAACGATGCGCCCAAGCCTGGACAACAAGACTCTTATCATCACCGGAGGTTTCGGCAATCTGGGCATTGCTGTTGCACTTGAAGCGCACCAGCGCGGTGCCAATCTTGTTCTTGTCGACTATGCGCCCGGATCGACCGACGAGCGGCTGGAGAACCTGGGCGATCGTTTATTGATGCTGGGCAATGTGGACCTCACCGATATGGAGCAGGCCAAGGGAGCCATCGACCAGGCAAGCCAACAGTTCGGCAAAGTGGATGCGTTATTGAATATTGCTGGTGGATTCCGGTGGGAGCTCTTTGGAGAGGCCGATTTAGACAATTGGGACCTGCTGTATAATCTCAATGTGAAAACTGCAATCACTGCGTCCAAAGCCGCTCTGCCGGCCCTTCTGTCCAGCCGCGGCTCAATCGTCTGTATCAGCGCCGGGCCGGCGCTGAAAGGTGCGCTGGGTATGGGACCCTACGCCGCTTCAAAAGCCGCCGTTTCTCGCTTTGTCGAGTCCCTGTCCGAGGAGGTAAAAGATCAGGGGGTCCGCGTAAACGCAGTAATGCCAAGTGTCATAGATACGCCGCTCAATCGGGAGGATATGCCAGAGGCAGACTTCGCTGCCTGGGTGACTCCGCAGGCGCTGGCGCGCGTGATACTATTCTTGGCATCCGATGAGGCCGACGCAGTGACAGGGGCCGTGATACCCGTATTTAACCGGGCTTAAGCAAACAACTTTTAGCGTTTGTAACCTGCTGCATATCTGTCTGAAAAGGTAGAATGCCATACAGGTTAACAGAACAGGAAACACCAGGGGCTTGACCCAATAGACAGGACGAAAGATGACCATAGATATTCATACACTACCCGAATCAGAGCGCGGCACCTGCCCAACCGAGCTCGGCTTCGGCAATCATTTCAGCGATCATTTATTTACCCAACGATACGATGAAGGTAAAGGATGGCACGACGCAGCAATCAAGCCGTTTCACAACCTAACGCTGCACCCTGCTGCGTCAGTACTGCATTACGGGCAAGAAATTTTCGAGGGGTTAAAAGCGTATCGTAGAGCAGACGGCGGCGTAAACCTGTTCCGGCCGGAACAAAACGCGCTGCGCTTCAATCGTTCGGCTCAAAGGATGGTAATGCCCGAGGTCGACATATCATTTCACGTTGAAGCAATCAGGCAGCTCGTAGAAATAGATGATAGCTGGGTTCCAAACCAGGAAGGTGCCTCGTTGTACATACGACCTGCGATGATCGCAACAACACCAAGGCTGGGCCTGGGTGCCGCAACATCCTACCTGCACTTTGTCATGGCCGGGCCGGTTGGGCCCTATTTCAAGGAAGGCTTCAATCCAGTATCAGTCTACGTTTCAGACACCTGCCGCAGGGCAGTAAAAGGCGGTGTGGGAGAAGCGAAAACCGGAGGAAACTACGCAGCCAGCTTATACATGAGCGAACAAGCCGCTGCCAAGGGGTTTACCCAGGTGCTCTGGCTTGATGCCGTTGAAGGCCGATTCATTGAAGAGGTAGGTGCCATGAACATTTGCTTCGTCTATGACAATCAGCGCATCGTTACCCCAACACTAACCGGTAGCATCCTGGCCGGAATCACCAGAGATTCAATTCTCACACTGGCTCCCACGCTGGGTTATGAGATCGTAGAGGAACGACTGGACATAAACACAGTCATGAATGACATTGGCACTGGCAAGATCACCGAAGTGTTTGGCTGCGGTACTGCTGCCGTGATCTCCCCAGTAGGCAGGCTATGCTATCGTGATGCGGATCACACTGTGAACAATATGCAGGCTGGTCCAGTTGCAAAGCGACTGTTTGATGAGCTGACCGCGATACAATATGGGCGCGGAGGTGATTCCTTTGGGTGGGTTGTTGAGGTTTAGGGGGTTGGGGGCTGTGCAAACATAGTCACAGCCCACAGCTATCAGGAGAACAACTTCCAGGCATTTATGCTGAACATCGTCAAACATTTTGTAGTCATTCTATCGCTAGTATGTCTGCTTGGCCCTCCGAAATCTGCGAGTGCTGACGACCAGCGCACACGACAGATTGCTTTTGATCGTGTTCCATTTTCTTCGCAACTCACTCAACTTAATGTTACGCAAACCGTTCAAGATTCAACAGGGGCGATTTGGTTCGCTACTCCAGAGGGACTTAATAAGTACACCGGCCACGCACTAGAGACTTTCAAATACTCTCCTAACAACAGCAATTCACTAAGTTCAGATAGCATCACCAAAATAATCGAAGATCAAGCAAGCCGACTCTGGATAGCCACACAGGGCGGAGGACTGAATTTATATGACCCTATAAAGAATAGCTTTAATACATTTTTTTCAGAGCCTGAAAATACCAATTCCCCAATGAGTAACTCCATATATTCTCTATACTTGGCTGACAACGGCAACATTTGGATTGGCTATCGCGACTCATTTAGCATGCTCAATCCCGATACAAACACTTACAAACACTATCTATCCAGCACAGCGGGATTACCTTACTTGGGAATCGTATCGGATTTCTCACAATCTAGAGATGGCAAAATTTGGATTGCGACACAAGAAGCAGGCTTACTGAGTCTAGAATCAGACAGCGGCGAAGTTCTTCAACATCCCGGCATTACACACATATCCAATACATCCGAGCCTGCCTCACTATCAAAATTACTGGTCGACAGCGAAAATCAACTATGGATTACATCTACAGACTCCGGCGTGTTTCTTTTGGATATCGCGACCCTTCAGATTGAGCGTTTTGTACATGAACCTCTCGACGATACTTCACTATCCTCCAACAGATCATATGACGTTGTAGAAGACCAAAACAACAATATATGGATAGGTACATACTCTGGACTAAACCTTTTTTCAAAAGAAAGTGGACTTTTCCATAGATACTCCACTGACAATACCAACTTACCATCAGACATTATTACTAGCGTCTACCAATCGGAGGAGGGAAAGTTCTGGATTGGGACTATCTATGGCCTTGCCTCAGGAATGTACACCTACTTCACTACTGTCAACAATCAAAGCAGCAATTTGTCAAATAACCGAATTAACGCATTCGGACAAACCGCTGACGGAAGCATCTGGGTTGGCACAGATCAGGGAGTCAATAGGCTAAAACCCGGTTCAAATTCATTTGAATGGATACACCAAAGATCGCTGCCGAGTATCTCGGGAGATGTCGTAATGAGTCTGTATGGCGAAGATGAGATTCTTTGGGTTGGCACTTACGAATCGGGTTTGAACAGAATAGACCTAAAAGCCAAGACAACCAAGGTGTTCCGGAATAATCGCCTCGACGAAAACTCTATTGGTGCGAACGGAATACCCACCATAAAGCGACTTAATGACGGCAGTCTAGCCATCGGCACCTTCGGAGGTGGACTGACTATATATGATGAAAAAAACGACAAGTTTACGCGTTATAAAAACAATCCGGATGATGAGGGGAGTATAAGTAGCGACAACATCCTTGCGATCTTCGAGGACTCTCAGGGCTTGATATGGATAGGGACCGATTACGGTATAAACCTCTTCGACCAAAAAAATGCATCATTCACTCGTTTCGAAACTCAGAGAGGCAACGCGGAAGGTCTATCAAGCAATGTAGTTTGGGCATTCTATGAAGACTTGAAAGGCAACTTATGGATTGGAACCGCAGGGGGCGGGTTGAATAGATGGGACGCCAAATATCGGGCTAAAAACATTTTAAAGATTCAACACTATGCTAGCAGCATATCTCTACCCAGCTCGAACATATATGGAATTCAAAGTGGAGCTAACGGCAACCTCTGGCTCACGCACAATAAAGGCATTACTGAACTTAACCCTGATACGCTTGAAATACACCACTACGGAATTCACGATGGCCTCCAAGACGCAGAGTTTAACATGGGAGCAAGTTTTAAGTCCGATACCGGAGTTATCTACTTCGGTGGCAACAACGGATTTAATGCCATTGACACATCAAGCCTGATAGTCGAAAGATTTAAGCCTTCAGTCAGTATTTCCAGCGTCAAAATCATGAACGAGCGAAAACAGTTCGACACGCGCTACAAAGATCTAACAGAGATAAACTTGGGTTATCAAGACAGAATGCTTTCGATAGAGTTTTTTGCCACAGACTACTCAAATCCTGGTTTGCTAGAATACGCCTATAAATTAGAGGGAGTAAATCCAGACTGGATAGTTTCGAAAGACGCGAGAATCGCATCTTTTACCACGCTCCCCTCCGGAAGGTATAAGCTTAGGCTTGCAGCAGCCAGTCCTGAAGGCGTTTGGAACTGGGATGCAAGAGCAGTTACGATATCGGTCGCCCCTCCACCCTGGCAAAGCACTATTGCATACATCGGATATGGGATTGTATTGCTGTCAACTGTAGGCGCCTACCTTCGCAGGCAGGAGCAATTGCGCTTGGCTGCCAAAAGACGTAGAGAGGAACTTGAGTCAATGGTTTTGACGAGAACACGGGACCTCGAGGCAGCGAGATCTGAGGCGGAACAGGCGACCAGGGCAAAGTCAGAATTTCTTGCAACCATGAGCCATGAAATACGAACTCCAATGCATGGAATGATTGGCATGACTGAACTCTTGCTGCATACCTCGATGACACCACAACAAATCCAATTTGCAAAAGCCGCAAGAAACAGTGGTGAATCTCTACTAACTCTCATAAACGAAATACTGGATTTTTCGAAGGTTGAAGCGTCGAAAGTTGAAATTGAACAAACTCCGTTCAACCTTATCGACCTCATAGACGATATATGCTATCTGCAGGCCGAGCCCGCAGGACGTAAGGGTCTCTCCATCAACTCTATATGTGACGAGATGACCCCAAGTTTACTTGTGGGCGACCCGACGAAGATAAGGCAGGTGGTCATGAATTTGGTAGGCAATGCCATCAAGTTTACTGCATCTGGAAACGTCAATGTCCGAGTATCATCTGAGAGATCCGATGCTACCCCAACGTCTATGTTGGTAAAAATAATGGTGGAAGATGACGGTATCGGAATGAACCAGGAAACACAGGACCGGGTATTTGAAGCCTTTACACAAGCAGATGCCAGCACTACTAGGGAGTACGGAGGCACGGGTCTTGGTCTGGCAATCTCCAGAAACTATATCGAATTAATGGATGGCACAATTGAAATTCAGTCTAGCCTGGGCGTTGGAACTAAGATCTCAATCGCTATCACAATGAAAAAGGCCATTGGAGCAGCTAAAACCTTCGATAAACTTGAGGGAGTTTTGGCCTCGGTGCACAGTTCCAACAAGCCAACGATCGAAATGATCCAAAGCCATTTGGCTCGACTAGGGGCGCAGCAGATCTCGTGGCCAGAGAGAAAACAACGAGAAAATGTCATCGAAATTCTCGATGTCGACAGCGTTGACTCAGTCGATGTGCTTTTGAACGACGGAGAGAAGGGATCTAGAATATACCTGATGCCGTTGAAAAATATACCCGAAAACTTTAACGCACAGGGACTGGTAACCCTTACAAAGCCTATTACACTTTCAAGCTTGGCAGACGCGATCAGCATTGCAACTCGGGACGACTCTATAATTGAGGATCGGAGGGAGAAAGCGAGTGAAAACAAAACCAAATATCATATTCTTGTTGCGGAGGATCTTGACGTTAACCAAAAGATAGCAAAAGAAATCATTCAAATGCTCGGACACAGGGTCGATATTGCTAAAAATGGTGAGGAAGCTATAACAATGTTTACTGAGCAGCAGTATGACCTCATATTCATGGACTGTCAGATGCCGGTAGTCGATGGATACGATGCAACAACGGCCATTCGATCTCTTGAAAGAGATCAGGCCACTGACAATATCCCAATTATAGCTCTAACCGCCGGCTTCAACTCTCTGGATCAAGCGAAATGTGCAGCTGCAGGCATGAACCACTATCTCAGCAAACCATTTTCAATCAAAGATATTGAAACAGCTATCAGGGACTATTTACCGGCCATCGGGCAAAAGAGCAGCCGGAAACCCCAGCATAACAAGCAAGAGTGTCTCCAACCCGACGCTAAAGTCATGTCAGAACAAGCAATTCAGAACATTCAAGAAGTTGAACGGCAAACGGGAAGGTCAATTCTACCGCAGATATATTCCGGATATGTCCAGCAGATGGAGGAAAAGCTTAGTGAATTAGCTGCTCTATACGAAAGCAGCGACTATACTAACCTCTACAAGGCCGCGCATGCGATCAAATCAATGAGTGCAAATATTGGCGCGCAAAGAGTTCGACACCTTAGTTTACTCATTGAAACAAAGGGTAAGGATGGCATTTGTGATTCGAAGGACTTGAACGATTTATCGACAGAGTTTGACGTGTTTCAAAAGGAATTCAAGAAACGTCACTCTTCAATTAAGATTTCAGCGTAACAAATTGCGCTCACGTTATCGCGTTCAATTTCTGTAGCAGAATTTGCGCATTTTCGTTATTTCAGACGAAGCGCCAAAGAAGCTTGGCGCCCATACCTCATCCTTTCTCTTGAAGATCATGATAGCGTGGTCATCATGAACAGTTTTCGCATTAAAACCTTCACTATCTAAACCAACATGCATGCGACTTCTAAATTATTGACTAAAATAATAAGACGCGGTTGCAATTTTTTACTCTGGGGGTCCGATATCTGAATATAGAATATAGAATATAGAATATAGAGATTGAGCTAGGGCCCGTGAGACTGAATATTTACGATCAGTGAGTTCAACAAAATCTAGAGCAAAGGATGAACGGGATCAGAAAAGGACAAAGCGTGCCACCCAAACACTCTTCTTCAATTAAACATGAGTGCAGGCCTGCCGGTGAGCAGCGCATAACAATCCAGTTACAGCGAATAGGTTTATTGCCAGCTCTCGCACTAATATTTTTAGCGGCATCGGCCAACGCAAGCGACATTAGAGTTTCTCAGTCATCCCTCTCAAGACACATATATCAACCATCTATCAAAACCATCAAACTGGATACCAGTGGCTTTCTATGGGTAGCAACGCAGCAGGGCCTGTATCAGTTTATCGGTGATTCCCCAACCTACTTCGACCGGTACGAAGTTAATGGTAGCTCTTACCCCATCTCCGATGTGACAGGGATTCAGGAAACTGCAAATGGAACTCTGGTAGTTGCAACGAATGGGAGCGGTTTATTGGAATGGAATTGGCATTCCATGTCATTCCAAAAAGTCTCTGGACTGGAGGGCTTGGACACTGACTTCGTTACACATATCACTGTCACCACCCAGAATCGTGTTGTTGCTGCGACACGAGCAGGGTTAATAGTTAGCCTATCAGGCATTTCAGGCGATTTATTTGAGCACAAAAGCCCACTAAAAATTCACACCGGATCAATGCCAACTGCACTGGCATCTGGAAATTCAGGCAAAATCTTTTTCGCAACTAGAGAATCCCTCTACCACGCCGATGAGAACTTTGATCAGATTATAGAGTTGGACTTCGTGTACCAGACCCTGTTGAAGGGTGAGTGGGTAACCACCATCAACACCAACGATAACAATGCGATATACCTTGGAACAAATCAAGGACGGGTTTTTATTCTATCTCTACAGCTTAGTAGCTTGGAAAAGCTGAAGTCCTATAGCGAGATAGACTCGAGTTCCGTAACTTCACTCGTGGTGCGTGAAAATGAGATTTGGGTAGGAACATCAGCGGGACTATCAATTGCCAGTGAAGCCACTAAACACACAGACACCTTCAACATAGAGAATTCGGGCATCTCGGATAACCACGTGACATATCTTTACTCACATGAAAATTCAGTCTTAGTAGGTACATTTCGTGGTCTAAACATTGCATATCCTCTAGATATTGCAGCATTTAATTACAAGAATAGTGGCATCCACAACGACATTATGGGTTTCGTAGAGCATGACGAGCTCGGGCTACTGATAGCAACCTTCGATGGGCTTTTCCAATTTAACAGTGAGACTAATAATCATACACCGATTCACTCATTCCTGAAGGAAGATAAACTCCCAGATCGTCGTGTAATGAGCATGGCGATAAAAGAAAATCAGATTTGGCTTGGTTTCTATCATGCAGAACTTCACGTACTGGATATCGACACGTGGTCACTGAATAAACCCGACCAAGAAATGGATAATGTGAGAGGCGTGACACGAATACTGCACAACGAATCTGGCGTCTCCTGGGTTGGTACATACGATCATGGGCTGTTCCGATATAAGGGAGGTACAGCTGAAAGTCTCATGCAGGCAAGTGTTTTAACAGAACCGACAATTACCGGGCTACACGAATTGGCAAATGGAGATATCGTAATCGCTGCAAACAACAAGCTTTTCACCTATCAAAACCGGACAGATACATTTTCAGAGCATCATGTAACAGTGGACAGCGAACCATTGAATGCAATCATACTTTCTATCGCTGAAGATGCTTTCGGCAAAATTTGGCTCGGCACAAAACGTCAAGGGCTAATAGAGCTAGAGGGTGGCATAACTGGACCAGATATCCCCGCTAGAAAAATGAATCAGAGCCTCAATCACACGCTTCTCTCTCCGCCAATAACCATTTATGGCATACAATTCGGATCGAACGGTTCTATCTGGTGCTCGACCGAATTAGGCATCGTAGAGTTTGACTCTGATGGACAAATACGTCGGCGATATGGGCGCTCAAGTGGCTCTCAAGATGATGACTACAATTTTGGCGCTTCCTTCAAAAATGCCGATGGAGAATTGTTATTTGGCGGATCGAACGGATATAACCGCTTTCACCCACCAAACACACTAAATGTCGCCCCTACAACAAAGTTGCAGTTAGTGGAAATCGATTCCAAACAACCGTTACACAATTATTACGCGGGAAAAGACAGGCTCGAAATGACCGTACCCCTATAAATCGAGCCATGCAGAATGTGGGATTTCC
>TARA_R110002110_G_C13469205_1_pt1 | contig 20840 bp, 19 predicted proteins | sample TARA_R110002110 | Tara Oceans TARA_R110002110 (sample SAMEA4397330) | marine metagenome | biome: Polar Biome; feature: [SRF] surface water layer (ENVO:00010504); material: water (ENVO:00002006), including particulate matter (ENVO:01000060) such as... | depth 5 m
GTGACAATTTTGGCAGTTGCCGGGTCAATTCTCAGTGGCAATTAACAATTGATGGGGGTGCCGACCTTCTACACGCGGCTTCTGGCCGAACCGTCCTTTACCCGGGCAGCGACTGCACACATGCGGCTGTTCGTGTCTGGCAGCGCGCCACTGCTGGCCGATACGCACAACGCATTCGAGGCCCGCACCGGCCACCGGATCCTTGAACGCTACGGCATGACCGAAACCAACATGATCGCCTCGAACCCTTACGCGGGCGACCGCCGTCCCGGCACTGTCGGCTTTGCCCTGCCGGGCACCGAGATCAGGATTACAGAGCCGAACACCGGGGCAGAGCTGCCGCAGGGCGAGACGGGGATGATCGAAGTGCGCGGGCCCAATGTTTTTCAGGGCTACTGGCGAATGCCGGAAAAGACCGCCGAGGAGTTGCGGACGAACGGCTTTTTCATCACCGGCGATCTGGGGCAGATCGACCCGGACGGCTACCTGATGATCGTCGGGCGCCAGAAGGATCTGATCATTTCCGGCGGCTACAACATCTATCCCAAGGAAATCGAGGTGCTGCTGGACGCGCTGCCCGGGGTCGCGGAATCCGCAGTCTTCGGCGTGGCGGATGCGGACTTCGGCGAGGCTACCATCGGTGTCGTGGTGCCAGAGCCGGGCTGCACCCTCGACGCGGCCGCATTGCTGGCGGGCATCACGCCGCATCTGGCCCGCTTCAAACATCCGCGCCGGATCGAGGTCGTGGACAGCCTGCCGCGCAACACCATGGGCAAGGTGCAGAAAAACATCCTGCGCCAGACCTACGCTCCGCCTGTCTGAAAAATTGGGCAAAGGTGCCCGACGCTGACACCCATCAATCTTTTGAGGCGGAAAAGACGAACAAGATCCTGAAACCGCTCACCAAAGCAGCGCTGGCCTGGCTGACGCTGCAATCCGCGACATGTCGCCTTGATCAGTTGGACAAGGAGGCCGGTGGTCGGACCGACTGCGATGCGCGATGCCTGCGGCAAAACCACATATCGCATGCAGTTGATATAGGCTCCAAAGTTCACGACAAGCGCCAGCAAGGTTGCCTGATTTAGACTCCAGACCCATTGATTGTGTAAATTGTGTAAATCAGTAGGTTGGTGCATTTCCGTTACTCTTGGCAGACCGTATGGGAGGGTACCCGGGGGCAAATCCGGTCTTCCACGCGTTACCGAAAATTGGAATCTATACTCCGAACTCGGAACGGATCGCAGCTCCGTTGGCATCCAGCGACGGCCCGGCACGACACACCTGCTGCCGTCGACCGTCAAGGCTGAAAGGGGCGCGCAGGAAATGCAATGAGCTATGCTCGGTTGCGCTTTGGGATGAAACGAGGTCAAGCGCCCGGAATGCCGGCCCCGCGATCATTTCGGGCCAGGTCAGCACGCGCGCGCACCAGATGTCGAGCGCGCCCAGATCGGTCTCCCACTCATCTGCTCTGCGGGCGAGCAGGCGAGCGGCGATCAGATCATGGATCATTTCGCGATGGGCAAAGCCGGCGTCCGGCTGCCCGGCAAGTTCGGTCAACGCGTCAATGTCAAGGGCAGGACCCAAAATCGCAAGAGGCGTCATTGCCAGCGCCAGATGCCCTTGCGCGGTTTCATAGACGCCATAGGGCGCGCCGAGATAGCCATGCGCCGAGCCGGACCCAAGCCTTTGCGGCAACTTGCGCCCATTGTTCAGAAAGGTCGTCAGAAACTCAAACTGCATCTCCGCCAGCGATTCCAGAAGGCTCGTTTCAACCAATGCCCCGACGCCGGTTCGGGCGTGGCGAAAGAGCGCCCCCAAAAGGCCCATTGCCAGGTTGGCGCCGGTGCTGATATCGGCGATCGGCAAGCCAACCGGCACCGGGCCGTCGGCGACATTGCCACTAAGCCACATGATGCCTGAGCGCGCCTGAGCCAGCAGATCCTGGCCGGGAAGGTCGGCCCAGTCCCCTTTCGTGCCATAACCGCTGATCGATCCGTAAATCACATCCGGGTTAATCGCACGCACGGCTTCATAGTCCAGACCTAGCCGCGCCATGACGCCTGGACGAAAATTCTGAATCACCACATCGGCTTTGGCCACCAACCGTTGCGCGGCGGCGAGGCCATCCGGGGTCTTGAGGTCCAGTGCGACGCTTTCCTTGCCGCGATTGATGGCATGAAACAGTGTTGAGTCACCTTCAATTCGGGTGTCGGAAAGATAGTGGTAGCGGCACAGATCGCCACCAGCGGTATTTTCGACCTTGATGACCCTGGCACCCATGTCAAGCAAGCGCAGCGCGGCATAGGGCCCGGCAAGAAATTGGCTGAAATCGACGACGACAATACCTTCGAGGGGCCAGTTCATCTGTCGGCCAGTCCGGCAAAGATCATGGCTGTATCCGCGCCAAGGGCAGGGGCGGCGTCCGGACCGCGCAATATCTGGCCATCAAGGCGAATGGGGCAGCGTGTGGTGCGGGCCTCGGCGCCCGAACCGGTGCGGATCGTCTGAACCGGGTCAAGAGCGGCAAAACCTTCGCTGGCCACGAACCCCGGCCAATCCAGCACCGGGGCGCACCAGATGCCTGCGGGTTCGAGGATGTCAAGCCAGTGCTGTACTGGTTTCTTGGCACAGATGCGGGCGACGATGGCCTTGATTTCATCGCAGCGACTGAAAGCTTCAGATTGCGCAAACCCGGCGATTTCCGGTGCGTCCAGCAGTCTTGCGACCGTCGCCAGCGGTGTCATCGCAAAGGCGAAAAAGCCATCCGATGCACGGTAAAGGCCGTAGGGTGCTGGTTGATAGGGATTGGCGTTGCCAATCTCATGACGGCGGGGTTGTTGTTCGTTGTCGTTGAGAAAACAGGTAAACTGCTCAAAGGTCATGTCGATGGCCGAAGACATCAGATCGACCTCCACCAGACCGCCTGTGCCACTGATGCTGCGGCGGACGAGGCAGGCAAGAATGCCCTGCACAAGGTTTCCCGCCGTCGCCACATCGAGCATCGCAAAGCCAGTGGGCACGGGGCCGTCACCGGCATTGCCGTTGAGCCACGCAATGCCCGACAACGACTGCACCAAAAGGTCCTGTCCCGGCTTGTCGCGCAAGGGGCCGGTCGTGCCGTATCCCGAAACCGCGCCGTAAACGAGGCGCGGATTCAAGGCGCGAACTTCCGGATAGCCAAGACCGATCCGCTCCATCACGCCGGGACGGAAGTTGTGGATCATCACGTCGGCGGAGGCCACAAGCGCGCGCACCTTGGCCAGATCAGCGGGCTGCTTCAGATCTGCCGCGACGCTTTTCTTGCCACGGTTGAAGGTGTGGAAAACCAGGCTGTCGCCCTCAAGCTTCTGGTTGTTCACAATCATCGACCGGCAAAGATCCCCCCCCTGCGGCCGCTCAATCTTGATCACCTCCGCCCCGAGATCACAAAGGCGGAGCGCCGCAACCGGCCCCGCAAGGAACTGAGCGAAGTCAAGCACACGCAGACCCCTCAAAGGCAAATCAAGTGTCGTGTCCGGCATGGTCTCTTGCGTCCTTTATTGTGAAAGCGCGGCTTCAAACGGGCTGGTTTCCAGGCGAAAACCGAGTGTCCGGGAAAGCTCCAGCGCTGTTATCCGAATGGCCGCCAGCGTTTCCTGAGCAGTCGCAGGCGCGTTAATTTGTTTGATGAATCCCGAGGTGATGGCGGCAGCGACGCCGCGCGTGTCAAACACCGGGACACAAAGGTTCTGCACTCCGTGAATCATGGTGCTGGGCGTATCTTCGAACCCGTTCAGTCGGATTCGTTCCAGCCGGGCGCTGGCATTCGCGCGTTCGCTTTCGGGTCTGCGCGCCAAATAGCGGTTCTGCACTTCCTCCGGAGAAAAGGCGAGGATGACATGGCCCGAACTGGTTTCCTCAACCGGGAACAATGCACCGGTCCGGACGGAATACCCGGCAGGCAAGGGGCTTTGCACCGATGCCAGAACAAGCACGTTTGTGCGGTTGAGAACACCGATATGGCACGATTGCCGCGTGCTGGCCGCGATGCGCTCCAACATCGGAAGGGCGGCGCGGATCAGCCGTTTGGTCGGATCATGGGTGTGTGACAGCTCAAACAGTTTGAGTGTAAGGGCGTAGCGGTTGGTGTCGGAGCTTTGGTTCAGATAGTCGCGATCAGCCAAATAGACGACGACGCGGTAAATTTCGCCCATTGTCCGCCCGAGGGCATCGACGATCTCGTTCATCGTCATTCCGTCCGGCGACTGTGCCAAAAGCTCCAGCACGTCCAGGGCCTTTTCCACCGCAGGCACGGCGGACTTGGTCTTCGGATCATCCTGAATGCGCAACTTGTCATCAGATTTCATGCTGTATCTCCGTCTTGTGAAGCCAACAGCCTAGCGCGTTCGATCTTTGCAAAACAGAGTGACATCAGTTCGTTTTCCAGGCGCAAACCCTGGGTGACGGTCAACTCCATCGCGCCGCGGACCGCCGCCTTCACAGTCTGGGTGGCAACTGTTGAACACGCAGCGATGCGCGATGCGATTTCCTGGGCGCAGATCAGTTCCTGTCCGTCATCGACCAACCATTCGACCATGCCGATCCTTGTGGCCTCCGCGGCATCGAAGCGGTCGCCCGTCAAGAGCAGTCGCATGGCCTGGCCGTACCCGCACAGACGTGTCAGGTGTTGTGCGGCACCGCCTGCGCCGTTCCAGCCAAGCTGCACCTCGGGGGCGGAAAACACCGACGAGCGCGCCACGACACGCATGTCGCACGCCAGCGCAATCTCGAGCCCGCCACCAAGCGCCCAGCCCTTTACTGCGGCGATGGTCGGTTTGCGCAGATTCAGGATCGGCGGAATGTAGTCGTAACGATTGCGCCAGGCCCAGAAATCTTCGTAGGCTTCCAGCGATTTGACATCCGATCCAGCGCAGAAGGCGCGCTCCCCGGCACCACGAAAAATCACCACATGAACTTCAGGCGTCGCATCGGCTTTTGCGCAGCACGAACCGATCTGTTGGTACATCTCTGGCGTCAGGGCGTTGTGCTTGGAGGGCCGATCAATGACGATTGATCCAATGTTTGCCCGGACCTCAAGTCTTACCTGGCCGTCAGTTGCTTCAGTCATGTCTTTCCTCAGTTGAATTGCAGGTTTGGCAGCCACAGCGACAACTGCGGCAGGAATGTGAGCACAAGCAGCATCACAAAGAGAACGATGTAGAACGGGACAGACGCCCTGATAAAGCTGGAAATCGAAACGCCGGTGATCGTGCAGGTGGTGAACATCAGCGTGCCAAGTGGCGGCGTCACACCGGCAACGGTAAGGTTGAACACCATCACAATACCGAAATGGACAGGGTCAATTCCGACCTTGAGAATGACCGGAACAAGAATCGGCGTCAGAAGGATGATGGTCGCGGACCCTTCGATAAACATGCCGGCAACGATCAGAAGAAGATTTATCAGCAGCAAAAGCAAAAAGGGGTTTTCGGTCAGGTCCAGCATTGCGTTGGCCACCATCGTGGGAATGCGCTCCCAGGTCATGTAGAAGCCGAATGCGTTGGCCGCAGAAATGATCAGAAGGATTACGGCGGTTGCCTGCATTGTCTGTTCCAGGATCGGCAGGACATGCGAAATCTTCAGCTCGCCGTAGATCAACCCAACGATTGTCGCGAAAAGGACGGCCATCGCCCCTGCTTCGGTGGGGGTGAAAAAACCAAAACGAATGCCCCCCACGATGCCGAAAGGCACCAGTAGAGCCAGAAAGGCATCGCCAAAAGCGCGTGCCCGGCCAGCCCAGGGCATTGGCTGCTCAAAAGCGGGTTGCAGGCCAAGGCGGCGCGATTCCACCGCGACCGCAACCATCATGGCCGCACAGATCGCAATGCCAGGAACGATCCCCGCCAGGAACAACTTTCCGATCGAGACGTCGCCCATGAAACCGTAAAGAACCAGGCCGATACCAGGTGGAATGATGACCGAAATGATCGAGGAGGATGCCGTTACGGCAGCAGAGAACGCAGGGTCATAGCCACGCCGTGTCATTTCAGGCACCAACACCTTGGACTGCATTGCAGCATCGGCATTTGCGGACCCGGAAACCCCGCCCAGCAATGTCGAAAGCAAGACATTGACCTGCGCCAAACCGCCTTTCCAATGTCCGGTCATCGCCTCGGCAAAGGCCATCATCCGGGATGTTATTCCGGCGTAGTTCATGACGACCCCGGTCATCACAAACAGCGGGACAGCCAGCAGCGGAAAGGAATGGGTGACGGCCACGATGCGCTGCACGAATATCTCGGGCGGCATGGCACCCGAGATCAGGAAAAATGACATTGCGGCCATGGCGATTGAAAAGGCAACGGGTATGCCGATGGCGATACCCAGCACAAGTAGGATGACGGGTGTAAAGATCACAGGACCTCCACAGCCGGGTTATTTTCCGGATCTTGCATCAATCCCGCCATGCGCAGCGCAGCGGTCACCGACATTCCCGCAAAAGAGACGACAGTTGCCAGATAGACCCAGGAAAAGGGAATATCGAGAACGGGTGACGGGCGCGACGCTCCCTTGAGCATCATCCGATAGGAAAGATAAGTGACGTAGACAAGAAAACCCAGGACGAGCACATCGCCGGTTTTATACAGTACCGCCCTCAGTCTGACGGGCAGGATATCGATGAAAAGTGTGACGCGGATATGCTTGCCGTCGCGAAACGCGGTCATGGCGCCGATAAAGACCACCCATGTAAAAAGGATTCCGGAAAGCTCGGTCGTCCAGACAGCCGGGCGCTCGGTAATGTAGCGCGTCATCACACCCCATAGGACCGAGATGAGCAGGACCGAAAGGGCCGAGAAGGAAACGGCGTTCTCTGCCCGACGAGTCCAAGTGCCGAAAGTGATCATTGTGTTCCCTCGCCAAGGTCTGGTCCGGCCATCCGTGCGGCCGGACCCATTGTTTGCGGATCATTTGTCCAGAATGGCACGAACCTTGTCATAAAGCCCCTCGGACCAATCCGGGAACTTGGTGTAGACAACGGCGGTCGCCGCCTGGAAGGCAGCCACATCGACATCACGGTTGAACGTCACGCCCTCTGCTTCCAGCTTGGAAATCCATTCTTCCTCGCTGTTCAGCATCAGGTTGGTCATGAACTCTCCGGCCTTGATGGCCTCTTCACCGATGATCGTCTGAATGTCTGCGGGCAGGGATGCGAACAGATCCGAGTTCATCATGAGTCCTGTGAACCCTTTGAAATGCCCTGTAAGCGAGATCACCTTTTTCGTTTCATAGAGTTTTGCCCCATAGATCGATGGCAGTGGTGCCTCTGCGCCGTCGACGACTCCGGCGGACAACGCGGAATAGACCTCGGCCCAGGCAACCTGCGTCGGGCGCGCCCCCATTGCTTCGAACGTTTCGACCCACATGATGTTCGGCGGGGTGCGGAAGGTCATACCGGCCGTATCGGCTGGTGAACTGATGGCTTTGTCCGAAAGCATATGGCGCGAGCCGAACAACCAGTTGAGCGACAAAAGCTCCAGACTGGATTCGGCCCGAAGGCGATTTTTCATTTCTGTATAGAGGTCAGAGTCGATGATCTTCTGAAAGTCGCGGGGATCCTTCATCAGGTAAGGACCGCCCAACACCCCGAAATCCGGAACGAAATCGCTGAGATAGCCGGGGTCCGAGATGGTGATGATGGGCGCACCTGCGCGCACCTGTTCAAATACTTCGGGATTTGACCCCAACTGCGCGTTCGGGAAAATCTCAATCGCGACATTGCCCCCGGTCCGCGATTCAACATTTTTGACGAATTCTTCCATCGCTTGCTGCAACGGCTCTTTGTCTGACGTCACATGCGCCAGCCGGAATGTGTATTCCTGCGCTGCAGAGGCAAGGGGAGTCAGCGCGATGGCTGCGGCGGTCGCTATGACGAGGCCAGTATGGCCGATAGAAAATGACATGTAATCCTCCCGTTTGATTGAGACCTGGTGGGCCATGACAAAGCCGATCACCCGGTCCTTTGGCGTTTGCCTATCCTGACAGATCAATTTTCATATTGCAAAGTAATTTTTATACTTGCAAAGAACAAGGGGTGCGCGCCAATATGCTGGCAAATATGGGAGGATGTGTATGAGTGCGACTCTGAAGGGCATGACGTGGGATCATCCGCGCGGATATGATTGCGTCAGGGCTGCTTCTGACGCATATCGAGCCCTAACCGGCGTTGAAGTTGTCTGGGACAAACGCTCGCTTCAGGCCTTCGCTGATGCCCCGATCACAGACCTGGCAAAGGCCTATGACTTCATTGTGCTGGATCATCCCCATGTCGGGCAGATCGCTGAAACGGGCGCACTTTTGCCATTGCCCGAGGCTGGTGGTGAGGACACTTCGCTGGGTGGTTCGGAAGAAAGTTACCTCTGGAACGGTCAGCGCTGGGCCTATGCGATTGATGCATCTTGCCAGATGGCTGTGTGCCGCCCGGACCTGAAAGCGCCGCAACCACTGACCTGGGAACAATTTCTGACTGCTGATGCCGGGCGCTTTCGCCCCTTGACCCCGCTGCTGCCGGTCGATGCATTTGACATGCTGATGACCTTGGTTGCCGGGCGCGGCGAAGATGATCTGCCGCGATCCCGCAATGAATTCGTTACACAGGCCAATGGCGTCTATGCGCTTGATGTCCTGCGGGCGCTTTATCACCTTGGCCCCGGCGAGCAGGTTGACATGAACCCGATCCGGGTTCTCGAAACCCTGGCAGAAACCGACGATTTTGCCTGCTCGCCCTGTCTTTTTGGCTATGTGAACTATGCCCGTGCAGACTTCCGGCGTCATCGCCTTGCCTATTTTGATCTGCCGCTTTGCGAAGGCTTTGTGCGGCCCCGCGCCATTCTTGGCGGGGCAGGTATTGGAATTTCGGCAAGGACCGCCGATGCCGAGGCCGCAATAGCATTCGCACGGTGGATAACCTCTGATGCCGTGCAGTCGGGGGTTTACCTCGACAACAATGGTCAACCCGCAAACCGCCGCACATGGCGTGAACAAGCCGAAAACCCGGACGTCTCGCCCTTCTTCAAAGGCGGGTTCCGGACCATCGATAATGCCTGGACCCGTCCGCGTGACGGTTGGTTCCTTGGTTTTGTCGATGATGTCTGCGCGATCATGCCAGACTTTTTCCGCAAATCCATACCTGCCGACGTGTTTCTCGGCAGGCTCGACACACTTTACCGCCATCACGTTCAAGGAGCCTGATCCATGCCTATTGCCGTCATCACCGGAGGCAACAAGGGCCTTGGCCTGAGCCAAAGCCGCCGCTTCCTTCAGTCCGGATATGAGGTCTATGTCGTGGCCCGCAGCCGCAGTGAATTTGACAGTCTGGGAGCCGGAGCGCATTTCATTGAATGCGATATCGCCGCCGATCGCAGTGGCGACTTCCTGACCGGAATTCATGCCAAAACCGGGCCAATTGCGGCACTGGTCAACAATGCCGGGGTGCATCTGAAAAAACCCGTCTGGGAGGTGGCACCGGACGAACTTGACCACGTGCTTGCAATCAACGTCGGGGCGATGTTCGCAACCTGCGGGCGCTATGTTGCGCTACACCGTGATCAGGGTGCCGGGTTTAGCGGCGCTATCGTCAACATCGCGTCAATGGGCGGGATCATGGCGCTGCCGTCAGCCGCGGCCTATGTGACGGCCAAGACTGCCGTTGTCGGTCTGACGCGCTCGGTCGCGGTCGATGCCGCGCAATTTGGTATTCGCTGCAACGCGGTAAGCCCCGGGTTCATTGACACCGACATGACCCGCGCGATCCTGGCCAAGGACCCGGCGCGGCGCAACAAGATCGAGGGCCGGATTCCGCGGGGAACCTTTGGCCTGCCAGAGGATGTGGCAAACACCGTATTCTACCTCGCATCAGATCAGGCGGCCTACGTCAATGGTGTCAACTTGCCGGTCGACGGCGGCTTTGCAGTGGGATTCTGAACATGGGTATCGAGACAAAACTGACAGCGGCACGCGCCATCGCGACAGGCCCGCAAAGGCTGAGCAACACTATCCCCGAGGGGTACGCCCGCGTTCGCCTTGCCGCAGCAAGCCTGTGCGGAACAGATCTGCACTACTATTCCAATTTCGCCAATGCCGGGTTCTTGCTGAAAAATCCGGTGACACTTGGCCATGAAGCCTGTGGCTATGTAACGGACGCCAATGGTTCTGGTCTCCAGGTCGGGCAGCTTGTGGCGCTCAACCCCATCATGAATTGCGGCATCTGTGCGCCCTGCATGCGCGGCGAAGAAAACCTGTGCACAGCCAAGAAATTCCCCGGATCAGCAACCACCGTTCCGCATCTTGATGGATTTTTCCGTGACGTGATCGATCACCCCGTGCGGTGCTGCCGCCCGGTGGCAGCAGGTGTCAATCCGCGTCATCTGACCTTTGCCGAGCCAATGGCCTGTGCGCTGCACGCGCTGAACAAAGGCGGTGTCGCCGCAGGTCAGCAGGTGCTTGTGACGGGTTGCGGGCCGATGGGCTTGCTTGCGGTCGCGGGCGCGGTTGCGCGCGGTGCGACTGTTACAGCAATCGACCTTCGGGCCGGGGCGGTAGAGGTTGCGGTGCGTGCCGGTGCGCAAGGCTTGGTGATTGGCGACTTCGACGAGGCGGTGCTGGATCGGCGGTTTGACGTGGTGGTCGAGGCGAGTGGCGCCATTGCGGCCTTCAATACCGCCCTGCGTGCAGTGCGGCAAAAGGGCCGTGTTGCCATCCTCAGCAACATCCAACTGCGCGAGGCGCAGGTGAACCTCAATCAGATCATGCTCAAGGAAATCGAAGTGGTCGGATCGTTCCAGTTCAACCGCGAATTTGAAGAGGCCGTGCAATTGATCGAAATGGGTGCCGTCGATTTCGACATTCTGACAGCGCGCGCCTATCCGTTGGCCGAAGCGGCGAAAGCTCTGGACACGATGGCTGCGGGCGAGGCCTTCGGCAAGATCATCCTTCTTGGCAGCGAAGGCTGAACGAGATGTCGGACAGCTTCGATCATATCATCATCGGCGGAGGTTCCTCCGGCAGCGTGGTCGCGTCCCGTCTGGCCGAAGACGGCGGTGGGCGCGTCTTGCTGCTTGAGGCCGGGTTTCACCACCGTCACCCATTGCTGGACATGCCGCCAGGCGTCTTCAAGCTTCTGAAAAACGGGTCGAAATTTTTCAAAACCCATCTGTCCGAACCCCAGGCACATCTCGATGGGCGCCGGGCGGAAATTCCGCAGGGCAATGTGCTGGGCGGCGGCAGTTCGGTCAACGGTCAGGCCTATGTGCGCGGGCGACCATCGGACTATGACGGCTGGAACGAAAAGCTGCGCGGCAACAATGATGCTGTTGGCTGGGGGTGGGGCGATGTGTTGCCGCATTTCAAGCGGCTTGAGGGCAACCAGAAATTCAACGATGACTTGCATGGTGCCGAGGGCAAGCTGACCGTTTCCGACCCCGGCTACATCGACGATATGGCGCGTTGGTTTGTGCAATCACTTCAGGCCCAGGGAGAGCCGTTCAACCCCGACTTCAACGGAAAATCACAGCGCGGCGTCGGGTACTTTCAGTTTACCTATGACAAAGGTCAAAGGATCTCGGCGGCCTATGCCTTTCTGGACCCTTTGAAAGGGGACCCGAGGCTGACGATCCGGCTTCAGGCGGAGGTGCAGCGGATCATCATCGAGGATGATCGCGCGGTCGGCGTTGTCTACCGCGACAAAACGGGCTTGCATGAAGTCCGCAGCAAGGGCGAGATTGTGCTGTCGGCGGGCGCGTTCGTCACGCCGAAAATCCTGATGTTGTCGGGAATCGGCCCCGCCGATCATTTGCGCGCGCATGGCATTGAGGTGATCTGCGATCTGCCAGGCGTCGGGCAGAACCTTCAGGATCATCCGGACGTCTCTATCGTCGCCCGGGCCAATGGACCCTATGGCTATTTTGGCCAGGATCGCGGCTGGAACATGATCCGCAATGGGTTGGAGTTCAAGTTGTTCGGGCGCGGGCGTGTCACGACCACCGGACTTGAAGCTGCGTGTTTCGTCAACCCGACCGATCCGGAGGCGCCCCCGACGCACGAGGCATATTGCATCCCGGTGATGTATCTTGACCCGGCCACGCTGCGCCGCATCGGAGACGGTCACGGGGTTTCGATCCAGATGGTCCTGCTCAGGCCACAATCTGTGGGCGAAGTTCGCCTTGCCTCGGCGGACCCAGCGGCGATGCCGTTGATTTCACCAAATTTCCTGAAAGAGCAGGCGGATATGGATGCGATGATCGCCGGTCTTCGTTACTTCCGTCAAACCATGGAGACCAGACCTCTTGCCGACAAGATAAAAGAGGTCGTGGCTCCGCTGGATATGTCCGACGCTGGGCTGGCAGCGCATTGCCGCAAAGTGGTGAAGACCAATTTCCACCCGGCAGGCACGGCGAAAATGGGGGCCGATGGCGACACGATGGCAGTCCTGGATGCGCGGATGCGGGTTCGGGGCATTGCCGGACTTCGGGTCTGCGACATGTCTGCCGTGCCTGACATCCCCGCCGGAAATACCAATGCACCTGCGATGGTTTTGGGCGACCGCTGCGCCGATCTCGTTCTGGGGCGGGTATAGTGAGGATAATTTGGTCATACAAAAAATGACATCAAAAAAACCATCTTGACGTATTGCTTTAATATAGTTCAAATGTGACCAAGTTTGGTATTACCAAATACAGGAAATGAAAATGCTCAATATTACAAAGATACTTCGGGAGCGTAACATCGTCATAGTGACGTTGGTTTGCAGCGTGATCTTTTACGTGATCAGTCCCCGGTTTCTCAGCATCGACAATATGTCCGCAATCTCTCGCCAGATTGTGCCGACCGGGCTTATCGCGATAGGTCAGTTCTTTGTGATTGTCTCGGGCAATATCGATCTGTCACTTGGTATGGCATCGGTGTTGTTTGCGGTTCTTCTCGGCGTCTTCTTTGGTCTCACGGGCGGTGTTGGCATCGGTCTTTTGGCTGTTGTCGCGGCATCGCTGGCAATGGGCTTTTTCAACGGCGTCCTGGTGGCCAAGCTGCGGTTGCCAGCGTTTATCGTTACCCTGTCAACGCTGTTCGTGGCACAGGGCCTGTCTGGTCTGATCATCCCGCGCGGGCAACAGATATTCCTGATGGGCGGCTTTTTTCAGTTTGCGGGCTCGCAAAAGGTCTTTGGGCTTTACCTGTCGTTCCTGTTCTTGATTGCGCTGGGGGCTGGGGCCTATGTCGTTTACAACCACACCCGCATCGGGGCCGCGATCATTGCGATTGGCAACAGTGAAGACAATGCCAAGCTGGCCGGGATCAATGTTGACCGGGTAAAGATCGGCATCTTTATGTTCTCGGGGCTTTGCAGCGGGTTTGCCGGGGTCATGCTGTCAACACGAATGGGGTTTGTACAGCCGGGCCTCGATGGCAACCTCCTACTTCTGGACGCGATCACCGCAATCATAATCGGCGGAACATTGATTCAGGGGGGTCGTGGAACCATCGGTGGCGCTTTGTGGGGCATTGCCTTTATCGGGATCGTCAATAACGCACTCAATCTGCTGAACGTCGAAGACGTCTGGCATCAGGTCTTCAAGGGGCTCGTGATCCTCGCCGCTTTGGGCGTCAACTGGCTTTTGTGGCAGTCGCAGCAGGCCGAGGCCCATTGAATTACTTACGACCAGTACGGCCGGTTCCGGCCAAATCAAAAGTTCAAACAGGAGGGAAGAACCGATGAAATTTACAACAACAACAACGCTTGGTCTTGTGCTTGGCGCCGCGATGGGGACCACGGCTCTGGCCGGAAGCAAAGCTCTTGACATCGCTTTCATCAACGACGGCCACGTTGCGCCCTATCACGTCGCGTGGCTTTCGGGATTTGAGGACGCCGTGGCGGCCTATGACAAGGCGTTTGCCGATACCAAAATCACCGGGCGTTGGCTTTCGGCCGAGGGCAGCCTTGAAAAGATGATCCAGCAGGTTGAAGTCACGATCAACGAGCGCCCGGACGTGATGTTTGTGAATGCGATCAACGTTGACGCGTTTGAGCCATTGGTTGCAAAAGCGCAGGCCGCCGGCATCATCTGGATCGCGGTTCACTCTCCGATGGCGAGCGCTGACTACAGCTTTACGCTGGGCGACGTGGAGAATGGGCGCAATCAGGGTCTTGCGATGTGTGCTTTGTCAGGCGGAGAACCCTTCAACGTGGCGATCATGCTGGGTCAGGCAGGCAATCCGTCGGGTGAGGCACGTCACAAGGGCATTCTGGACGGCATCGGGGCCTGCGACAATATCAAGGTCGTGGCAGAGCAACCTGCCGATTGGGACACTGTGAAAGCTCAGGCACTGGCCGAAAACTGGATGACCCAATTCCCCGACCTGAATGCGATTTCCGGCGTGACAGACGGCTATATGTACCCGTCCATCGCGATTGCTGCCAACTCTGGCAACACGGACATCCAGTTCTACGGCTATGACGGCGACATCCCGATCATGCAGCAGATGGAGGGTGGCCAGGTCAAGGCTGATATCCTGTTGTCGGGGACGCGGGAAGGCTGGAACTTTGTGCAGATGGCTTACAAGATTCACGAAGGTATGCCCGTCGATAAAGTCTACGACTTCTTCACGCCGCTGGTGCTGAGCGATGCCAACTACGCGTTGGCGCTCAAGAACGGGTTCCCGAAAGATATCGTTGTCTATGATGTCGCGAAGGCGCTGGACGTAGCCGCCAACGGCTATCTCGAATTCGGCCCTGACTCGGTCAAGTAACGCGTATTGCCGTTGGCATTCTCCCGGTGCCAGCGGCATTTTTCTGGAAGGCAAAATGATGAACAGCATCCCGAAAGCAAACATCAAAGGCGGGTTGAACGGTCTGACGCTACGCTATTTTGTTCTTGGCGGTCTGATCCTGGTCGCCTCTCTGGCGTTTGGAACTGCAAACGAGAATTTCTTTTCACTGGTAAATCTAGGCATTTTGCTGCGTTCGATCGCAGTGTTGTTTCTGGTGTCGATGGGGATGACCTATGTGATGCTGACCGGCGGGATTGACCTGAGTGTCGGATCAAACGTCGCTTTTTCCGGCGGTGTCGGGGTCATCGCTCTGACTGCAACGGGCAGCGCGACCGCTGGCTTTTTGGCGGCCATCCTTGCGGGCATGGCAATCGGGGCTATCAACGGTTTGTTCATCGGTCGGTTGCGGTTGTCGGCTTTCATGGTCACGCTTGCAACCTTCGCCCTCGCGCGGGGACTTGCGCTGGTCATCTATAATGCGGATTCGATCAATGTCTCGAACAGCGCTTTCCTGTGGCTAGGCGGCGTAAGCTGGGGAAGCATGCCGGTGGTCATTCCTTTTGTGGCCCTGATATTTGGTGTCCTTTCCGTCGTCCTTTACCGGACAGCATTCGGTCGCAACGTCTATGCGGCGGGAGCCAACTTTGGCACTGCCTTTGTATTGGGCCGCAGGCCTGAACGAACATTGGTCTGGATTTATGTGCTGTCAGGCGCCCTGGCTGGCATATCGGCCATAGTGACTGTCGGCAGGGTCTCGTCTGGTCAACCTTGGGCAGGGCTGTATCTTGAGTTTGACGCCATCACTGCGGTTATCCTTGGCGGCACATCGCTGTTTGGCGGGCGTGGGCGGCTTCTAGGCACCATTCTAGGTGTGTTGCTCTATGGGATTATCATCAATGGCCTCGTGCTGACGGGCACAAACCCCTACATGCAAAGCCTGATCAAAGGGCTGATATTGCTGGGGGTAGTGCTGTTGGACACCTGGACACAACGGGAGAAATCCGCATGACCAAGCGCATTGACATGACCGGGATCGGGAAGCGTTTTTTTGCCACCCGAGCACTGGATAACGTCGATTTTTCCTGTGTGTCGGGCGAAGTTCACGCGTTGGTCGGTCTGAACGGTGCCGGCAAATCGACGCTGATGAAGGTGCTGGGTGGAGTTATCGCGCCCGATGAAGGCGAGGTGTCCCTCAATGGGGAGCCCGTGCGGATTACGTCGCCCGCTGATGCTGCGGCATTTGGTATTGCGATGATCCACCAGGAATATTCACTGATCAACGAGTTGACCGTTGCCGCCAACATATTCCTTGGTCGGGAGTTGCACCTGGGTGCGTCTCCCTTCCTGAACAAGCGAGAGATGGCCCGTCAGGTTCGCGCGCAGCTTGACCGGTTCGGGCTGAACATTGACCCTGCCTGCCCGGTGCGTGACCTGAATTCCGGTGAAAAGCAGATTGTCGAAATCATTCGCGCGCTCATGTCAGACAGTTGGCTGATTGTCATGGACGAACCAACATCGGCGCTGTCGGAAGAAGACAAAGAACGGTTGTTTCAGTTTGTCCGACGTATGAAGGCTGAAGGCGTCGCCATAATTTACATCTCGCACCATATGCCCGAGATTTTCGGCATCGCTGAGCAGGTGACGGTTATGCGTGACGGGCGTATTGTCCTGTCAGAGCGGATCGGGGCGACCAGCGAAGCGGCCGTGATCGAGTCGATGACGGGGAAAGAGTTGGACGATTTCGTCAAGCCACCCAAAGTGATCGACGGCGATGTGCTGCTGCGCGCTGACAGACTAAGCAAGCCGCAGCACTATGAAAATGTTTCCTTTGACCTGCACCGGGGCGAAATTCTGGTGCTCACAGGGTTGCGCGGCTGCGGCGCACCCGAGATTGCCAAAGCGATCTTTGGCCTGGATGGCAGCTATTCCGGCACGATTTCCTATCGGGGAGTTTCGCTTGTACCGGGGCGCGGCCCCGCTGCTTCGGTTCGCGATGGCATGGGTCTTGTGACCGAAAACCGGGACAAGAACGGCATCCTGGCGCCCCTTTCTGTGCGCGACAATATTGCGCTGCCATTTCTGGAAAAGGCATCTCATGGCGGTTTGATCAATGCGCACCGCGTAGACCAGGTGGTCGCCCGGGCGATCCGGGATACCTCGACCAAGATGACATCCCCAGCGCAGGAAATTCGCTTTCTTTCTGGCGGCAACAAGCAAAAGATCTGCTTCTCGCGCTGGCTGGATGATGATCTGGATCTACTGATACTGCTGGAGCCGACACGTGGCATCGACGTGCATGCCAAAGCCGATATTTACCGCATCATCGAAAATCTTGCCGCGCGGGGTGTCGGTATTCTGATCCTCAGTTACGAAATCGACGAGGTCATCATGCTCGCCGACCGGGTAATCACGCTTTATCAGGGGCGATCTGTTGCCGAATACTCTCACCCTGATTTCAACAAGGACCAGATGCTTTCCGACATGGCCGGGGCTGTTTTGCGGACCGTGAAAGCATCCTGAAAGGACCGACATGACCTACTATCAAGCCTTTATCGATAACGCCTTTACCGATGCTTCAAACGGGGCGAGAATGCCGGTGTCCGACCCGGCTACCGGTGAAATCTGGGCCGAGGTTCCCGCCTGCACGCCAGAAGACGTTGCCCGCGCGATAGAAACTTCGGCGCGGGCGCAACAGGACTGGAAGATGCTCCCCCCGATCGAGCGGGCGGGCTATATCTTCAGAATCGCGGAAGGCATTGGACGCAACCGCGATCTGCTGGAAGATCTTCTGGTCAAGGAACAGGGCAAAACCCTTGCTGAAGCCGCGGGCGAAGTCACCGATACCATCCGCTATTTGACCTATTCGGCAGAGGCCGCACGCCGGATTCAGGGTGAGATTCTGCCCTCGGACCGACCGCGTGAGCAGCTTTTCATCTACCGCGTGCCCTATGGCGTCACGCTGGGCCTGTGTGCCTACAATTACCCATTGGCGCTGATTGGCCGTAAAACCGGGCCCGCGCTGGTGACGGGCAATACTATGATCATCAAACCGCATGAGGCCACGCCTGTAACCGCCTCGGTGTTTTGCCGGATCTGTCGGGAAGCGGGTCTGCCGGCAGGGGTGATCAATATGGTCACAGGGACAGGCAAGGACGTCGGGGCGCCGCTTGTCGAAAGCCCGGTCGTGCGGATGATAACACTTACCGGATCAATCCGGGCCGGGCAGGGGGTTATGGCGGCTGCGGCAAAGAACATCACCGCGCTTTCGCTGGAGCTTGGCGGGTCAGCACCCTTTATCGTCCTGAAGGACGCAGATGTTGATGGCGCCGTCGAGGCGGCGGTAGTCGCGCGCTTTGCCAATGCGGGGCAGGTCTGCATCTGCAACGAGGCTGTGCTGGTTGAAGATGCGATTGCCGATGAATTTACCGAAAAACTGCTAAGGCGGGTGCAGCAGGTCAAGCTTGGTGATCCCAGAACCAATGGCGGCATGGGGCCGGTGACCACGGCAGACGCGTTGGAACGGATAGAACGTATCGTTGCCGCATCCGTTGCGGGCGGGGCACGTATCGCAGCAGGCGGCAAGCGGCCTGAAGGGGCTGCATTCGCGCGAGGGAATTGGTATGAGCCGACAGTCCTTGTCGATGCGAACGCCGATACAGCCGCCGTACGTGAAGAAATCTTTGGACCTGTCCTGCCGATCGTCCGGGTGAAGGACTATGAGGCGGCACTCGCCATCGCCAACGCCCGCCCCGATGGCCTTTCAGCCTATTTATGGACCCGCAACCCCGCCATCTATATGGATGCGATCCAAAGGCTTGAAACCGGTACAATATTTCTGAACACAGGGATCACCGGCTTGGTCCAGGGCTACCATAACGGTCACAAACTGAGTGGTGTGGGCGGCGAAGATGGCATTCATGGACTTGAAGGCTACCTGCAAAAGCGGACGGTTTACATGGCCTATTGATGCACTTTGGCAAATGGATTTCCCCTGGCGGGTCAAACCATCAACTCGCAGCGCTGCTGGCGAAGGGCCGGGTTGCTGTATCTGAATGGCTTGGGGGCGAGGCCTTTGACCAACCGTGATCGGGTCACAATGGTATTTTTGCGGTGTCGGCGCGTGTCGCGACAGCATCTCTGATTCATTGACGGGGAAAGTGCAGCTTTTCAAATTGCGCATGGTGGAGCGTGGCCGGACGCTGGGTTTCGGGCGCTGGTGGTCGGCTGCAGGTCTGCCGACGCCAAGCGTGTTCGCGGCGATTGGCACGCACGGTGCAAGGTATCGCTATGGGTGGGGCCAGAAGTGTGTGGGCCCCAAGCCACGTACACGCGAAATTCCGATGAATTTTTCCAGTCGACATTATTTGGTCATACCAAAATCGAGAAATTATGCGCTAAAGTGTGATGATTCGGGATATTTTCAGACTTTAGTCAGACGACATGTGGGCGGCGGTGAGATTGCGATCTTCTGGGTTTTCCAGTCGATCAAGAGGTTGTGGTGAGTCAAAAAGGGACTTCACGCGCGATGAGCAGAGCCAAAAACAAAGCTTGCGTGAGTAAAAGTAACTTGTATATATGCAAAATAAGATCTTCTGACTGACAGAAGGCCGAAAACCCGAAGGAGGCGGCCTGCTTGGTCGTCGGGTGAAACCAGGAGGAGAACCGGAAATGAAGAAAATATTTGGTGCAGTTGCGATTGCGGCACTTGCTCTGACGTCGCAGGCCAGCGCGAAAGAAATCACCATTGGTCTGTCGGTCGATCAGCTGTTCGAAAGCCGTGTGGCCGTGAACAACGGCATTCATGCTGAGGCCACAGACCGCGGATACAAAGTGCTTGAAGTCGTTGCTGACGGCGACGCCCAACAGCAGAACGCTCAAATTCAGTCGCTAATCGCGCAGGGCGTCGATGCCATCCTCGTCTCTGCTGTTGATCAAAACACCATCGAGCGCGCCTTGATTGCGGCGAAAAGAGCGAACATTCCGGTTGTCGCCTATGACCGCGACTTGCCGGACAGCGCTGTTGTGCAATCATATGTCGGCCCGGACTCCAGAATAGATGGCCGTCTGGCGGGCGAATATACAGCAAAAGCATTGGTCGGATACCAAGGTCAGATCAACATTGTCGAGCTCATCGGTGCGTTGAACGACCAAAACGGTATCGACCGCTCTGCCGGTTTCCGTGAGGGCATCGCTTCGCTGCCGAACGTCAATATCATCGAAGTGCCGACGGATTGGGATTCGGCGCGCGCGCTGTCCGGCACACAGAACGCATTTCAGGCGACACCTGACGTGGCCGCAGTTTTTGCCGCGACAGACACTCATATCCCGGCTGTCGAAACGGTGCTGACCGACCTTGGCCGGTTGGTGCCCGTTGGCAAGCCAGGCCATGTTGTGATTACCGGTGTAAACGGCTCTCGCGACGGCTATGACGCTGTCGTAGGCGGAACGGCAGATGCCTTTGTTGTGATGGGCACCGAGGCCACAGGGCGTATGGCAGTCGATCTGGTTGCGCGTATTCTTGCGGGTGAAAAGGTCGAGCGGACCAACTATGTCGGCGGCACCCTTTATACCGGCGCTGACGCTGCTGCGAATGCCGCCAAGATCTGGGGCGCTCCCAAGTAAGGCCCGGCGACATTACAGCGACGCGCCCCTTTCACGCGGCGCGCCGCACTTTGCATTTCCGGAGTTCGTTAAATTGACGTCAGCACTGAGTTTCCTCAAGACATATCCGGCACTGGTCATCATTTCCGGGCTCGCGATCGGCTTCTCGTTTCTGTCACCCTACTTCGCCTCGGCAGGTAACATCGAAGCCATACTGGGCGCAAATGCGGTTGTGATGATTGCGGCAGTTGGCATGACTGTTGTGTTCCTTGCCGGCGGTATCGATCTGTCGATTTCAACGGTCATCAGTGCCAGCGCCGTAATTTCCGGCCTGGTGATGGCGGCCACGGGAAACGTGATGCTGGGGGCAATTGCGTCGCTGGCGGTGGGGTTGGAGATATGCCCAAAAGTTGGTGACGGCCGTCATCAGGCGGCGTTTT
>TARA_R110002110_G_scaffold40880_7_pt1 | contig 20830 bp, 19 predicted proteins | sample TARA_R110002110 | Tara Oceans TARA_R110002110 (sample SAMEA4397330) | marine metagenome | biome: Polar Biome; feature: [SRF] surface water layer (ENVO:00010504); material: water (ENVO:00002006), including particulate matter (ENVO:01000060) such as... | depth 5 m
GGCAATCGCTTTTGGCAAATATTGGCCGATACCGGGATGACACCGCACCGCCTGCGCCCCGATGAAGACCAGCTTTTGCCAGGGTTGGGGCTGGGCCTGACCGACCTCGCCAAGGGCGTATCCGGTATGGATCGCGATATTCCCGCCACCGCCTATGCCCCCGCAGCCCTCGCGCGCCTGATCGCGCAGTTTGCCCCCGGACGCCTGGCCTTCACCAGCTTGACCGCCGCCAGAATAGCGCTGGGCAGCCGCCACGCCGCCGGCCGCGCCTGCGCGCCCGCCTTCCCCGATTTGCCGCTATGGGTTTTGCCTTCACCTTCGGGGGCGGCACGCGGCCATTTCAGCACCGGGCCATGGCACGATCTGGCGGCAGATATCCGGAGACAGGCATGAATTACTTCTGGCTTTTACGCATGGCGCGCTGGGTGCGCCGCCCGCCCTCGGCAACCCAGGTCAAAATTGTGCTGGGCGTCATTGTCCTGGCCCTGATCCTGGTCGGGATCGAGAGATTTGTCGGCTGGCCGGACTGGCTGACCCTGCCAGGCGGCGCTCGCCCCCAACGCATTCCGCGCTTTTGACGTTTTTGGCGGGTGCGGCGGTTGGCCCGTCGCCGCCCCTGCCCCGCTGACCCATGCCGATGTCACCGGGCCAAGGCCTGCGCCCCGGTCCACTTGGCGTCCGGGCCAAGGAGGCGGCAAGGCAACCCCCGCACCCGACCGCCTCATTGCGCCGCTTTTGCCAATCGCGCCGCCCGCAGTCGCGCAAAGTTGTCGCCCGCGTGATAGCTCGAGCGTGTCAGCGGGGTGGCCGATACCATCAGGAAGCCCTTGCCATAGGCCGCCTTTTCGTAAGCAGCAAACTCCTCCGGCGTCACAAAGCGGTCGACCCGGTGGTGCTTGGGCGTGGGTTGCAGATATTGCCCGATCGTCAGGAAGTCGATATCCGCCGCGCGCATATCCTCCATCACCTGCATCACCGCCTGCCGGTCCTCGCCCAGCCCCACCATGATGCCGGATTTGGTGAACATCGTCGGGTCAAGCTCCTTGACCCGCTGCAACAGACGCAGCGAATGGAAGTAGCGCGCACCGGGGCGCACCTCGGGGTAAAGCCCCGGAACGGTTTCCAGGTTGTGGTTGAACACATCCGGTTTCGCCGCGACCACCACTTCCAGAACCGCCGGATCACAGCGGATAAAATCCGGCGTCAGAATTTCGATTGTCGTGCCCGGTGCCTGACGGCGCACGGCGCGGATGGTCTGCGCAAAATGTTCGGCCCCGCCATCCTCGACATCGTCGCGGTCGACCGAGGTGATGACGACATGCTTCAGCCCCAGTTTTTTCACCGCGTCGGCAACGCGGCCCGGCTCGAAAACATCCAGATCTTCCGAGGGCTTGCCGGTGGCAATGTTGCAAAAGGTGCAGGCGCGGGTGCAGACCTCGCCCATGATCATCATGGTCGCGTGCCCCTGGCTCCAGCATTCGCCGACATTGGGGCAGCCCGCTTCTTCACAGACCGTGGTCAACCTGTGCTCGCGCATGATGTCGCGGGTTTCCTTGTAGCCAGAAGACGTCGGTGCCTTCACCCTGATCCACGCAGGTTTTTTGGGCTGTGCCTGGTCAGCGCGGCGCGCCTTTTCAGGGTGGCGTTGGTCCGGTATCTTAAGATCGCGCAAGGTATTTCCCCCAGACAAAGACCATGCCCGAATACTTGTTTTTCTACCCGCTGACAACCACCTGACCCGCGACAAGTTGAACTGGCGGCTCTCAAACCTGCGCGAGGCAACCCGACCCTCACCTGCGCCCCCGTCATCTGTTCTGAAATATCCTCGGGGGGGAATTGGCCGTGAGGCCAAGGGGGGGCTGACAGCCCCCCGCGTTCGCAAAACCTCCGCTCTCAAGACCCTGTCACCCGATCAGCGGCCCGAACTTGCCATAGGTTTCATCATAATGCCGCCGCAACCGCTGTAGCGCGATCCGCAGCACGATCTTGCCCGAGCGCGCAGACCAGCCCATGCGCTTTTCCGCCACCTCCAGCCCCTCCAGAAAACAACAACAGCGCAGCACCATATCGCCAAGGCCGGGTCCGAGGTCGCGCAGCGCCGCCGAGACCCGGTCCCGAGCATCGCGCGGCCCGGCGCTGCCATGCCCGTCGTGGGCTGCGCCACCACGGTCCCCACCTGTCAGAAAACGTTCCCAGTTCTGGGCAACGCGGGGGCCCATCTGCGCCAGTTCGAAATCCTCGCGCAGTCGCTCCGCCGCGGCCACCAGGTCCTGCGTCAGAAACGGCTCGCCATTCTTGTTGCGCCGCCGCGCCAGCACCAGCACCGGCGATTCCGCCGCATTGTAGCGTTGACGGCGTTCGCCCCCATCCTCCGCCACGCTCCTGCTGTCCCAGACGCGGTGCTGATCTCCAAAGGCTGTTGTTGTCCCGGCCTCGGCGAGACCCGGCCCGCTTTGCGGCTCTGCCTGCATCCGCTTGAGCGCGAGGCGCCCGGCCTGGGTGATCTGATAGGTGGCAATGCGGCCCGGCTTACGGCAGGATATCCAGTCTTTCAAGGCAAATGCCTGGGCCACCACCCTGTCCATCACCGCCAGGCGCGCCGTCTTGTCGCCGGGCAACTGCCGAAGAACAACGGCTTTTTCCATGTCCGGTGCAATGGCCAGCACGGTTTCGGGTTCGGCAAGCCGGCGCAATATCCGCCGCCCTTCGCGCAAGATCGTGGCTTCGTCCATCGCAAGCGCTTCATGTCTGATCGGGGCTGTCATGGCATTGGCATCCTTCTGGCAGGGTTGGCTCTGGTCTGTTCCCTGCACTCGGCCGAGCGCGCATAGCGCCTCATCTACCAACGGATCCTCGCGGCGGCTTTCATAGCGACGGACCTGACGCATCACCGTCGAAGCATGGCACCCCTCGCGGCGGGCAAGTTGCCGCAACGAGACGCCCTGTTCGGTGTGATCGAGATAGAGGCGCACCGCATCCGGCAGCCATGCAGGTAGCAAAATCTCAGCGCTCAGGTTCGGTCCCATGTCAACGTCCTGTCCTGCCCGTAACGGGCCGGTGGCCCAAATTTGGACTTTTTCAACTCTGGGTAGCATTGGTTACCTGATCGTTAATACTTTCGCTTTTTCCGATAATTGTTTCTAAATCATAAACAATTGAGAAAGCAGCGAACGGTCGGAATTTGTTTTACGCAACGCAGGGTTGTTTCGATGCAACAATAACTCCTGTTCACCCAGGAGGATACATGACCGATTTCCGCATTCTGCCCGCAACCCTGCGCCGCCCCCGTCTGCTGATCCGCGCGGCCCGCCATGGGATACAGGATTACCGGCGCGAACGTGACCTGCGCCGATTGATCGGCCGTGCGACCGCGCCCTCGCCCGAATCCGCACTGGCGCAATTGATGTCAGAGGAGGAGCGTTGCGAGTTGACACGCCGCGCCGGCGATGCGGCCTATTCCATCACCCGTCACGTCGGGTTGTTGATCGCCCTGATGGCCGAAGCCCGGCTGATCGCCAGTCGCGCGGCCCTGTAGCGGCCCCGCAAACGACAACGGCCCCCTCCTGCCAGAGGGGGCCGTGCAAGCTTTCGCGTCAGTGCCGCAGATCAATCGGCACTTCAGATGAAGGCGTCAGGTTCAGCCGCTTTCTTGCGGGCGATATAGTCGTCCAGCGCTTCGCGGATGCCCTCATCCAGCGCCGGGGCCTGATAGTCGCCCAACTGCTTTTTCACCCGCACGGACGCCAGGGTTTCGGTATCGCGCGCGCCTTCTTCGTCCCAGGTCTCGAATGGTTTGTAGTCAAACATCTCCGAGCGCCAGAACGCGGTCTTGAAATTGTTCTGGGTATGCTGACAGCCGAGGTAATGCCCGCCGGGCCCGACCTCCCGGATGGCATCCATTCCCTGGCCATTCTCGTCCATCGAGATGCCCTTGGCCAGATGATGCAATGTACCCAATTGGTCCGCGTCCATCACGAATTTCTCGTAGGAACTCACCAGTCCGCCTTCCAGCCATCCGCAGGCATGCAACATGAAGTTGACACCGGCGAGCAAAGCCATGTTCAGGCTGTTGGCGGTTTCGTAGGCCGCCTGGGCATCCGGCAGTTTTGAGCCGCAGAACGACCCGCCCGAACGGTACGGCAATTTCAACCGCCGCGCCAATTGCCCTGCGCCATAGGTGATGTGCGCCGCCTCGGGCGTGCCAAAGGTCGGCGCGCCGGAGTTCATGTCGATCGAGGTCACAAAGGCCCCGAAGATCACGGGTGCCCCGGCGCGCACCAACTGACTGTAGGCAACACCGGCCAGAACCTCGGCCAACACCTGCGTCAAGGTGCCTGCCACCGTCACCGGCGCCATCGCGCCGCCGACAATAAAGGGCGAAATGATCGCCGCCTGGTTGGCCTGCGCATAGATCTCCAGCGCACCCATCATCGTCGAATCAAAGGTCAGCGGGCTGTTGATGTTGATCAGGCTGGTCATCACCGTGTTCTGATCGACGAAATCCGCGCCGAACAGGATCTTTGACATCTCGATCGAATCCGCCGCCCGCACCGGTTCGGTCACCGAGCCCATATAGGGCTTGTCCGACAGCGTCATATGCGCGTGCAGCATGTCGAGGTGGCGCTTGTTCACGGCGATATCTGTTGGCTCGCACACCGTGCCGCCCGAATGCTGCACCCATTTCGACATATAGCCCAGCTTCACGAAATTGCGGAAATCCGCCATCGTGGCATAGCGCCGCCCGCTCTCGCGGTCGCGCACGAAGGGCGGGCCGTAGACCGGCGCCAGAACCAGGTTGCGCCCACCGATATCGACGTTGCGCGCCGGGTTGCGCGCGTGCTGGACAAAATTCGACGGTGCCGTTTCACACAGTTTCCGGGCCAGACCGCGTGGAATATGCACCCGCTCGCCGCGCACATCCGCCCCGGCATCACGCCAGCGCTGCAAGGCCGCCGGATTTTCGAGAAAATTGACACCGATCTCTTCCAGGATCGTGTCGGCATTCCACTCGATGATTTCCAACGCTTCGTCGTTCAGGATCTCGAAATTCGGAATGTTGCGGCGGATGGTTCCGGCCACGTCAAAGCTGATCGCCGTGCGCTCCGCCCGACGGGCCGACCCACCCCCACCGCGCGCTCTGCGCCCTGCACCTTCATTCATCGCCATGATCCCTCAAATGCGTCTGCTGGCGCTCGTTATGACGATAATCCCCAGCGGGCCGCGTCACGTTTCCGGCGCATGGCACCCAAAACCGACATTCCGCACAACCGGCTTCTTTTCGGCAAAAATATCCACGGGGAGAAGGGGCTGATGAAATCGGCGTCGCAGGGGGGCAGTCAGCCTCCCTTCCCTCTTGCGAACGCCGCCGCTTCGCCCTATTCCCGCGCCATGACACAGCATGAACGCCTTCTCATCATCGACTTCGGGTCGCAAGTCACCCAGCTTATCGCGCGCCGCCTGCGCGAGTTGAATGTCTATTGCGAGATTCATCCCTTCAACAAGGTGACCGACGCCTTCCTTGCCGATTTCGCGCCGAAGGCCGTCATCCTGTCGGGCGGGCCGTCTTCGGTCTTTGCCGAGGGCGCGCCGATGCCGCCATTGAACGTGTTCAAGATCGGGGTTCCGGTGCTGGGCATCTGCTATGGCCAACAGGTCATGATGCATTGCCTTGGCGGCAAGGTTGAACGCGGCCACGGCACCGCCGAATTCGGCCGGGCTTTCGTCACCCCCGCCGGGGATGCCACCCCGATCCTCGACGGTTGGTTCGCGGATGGGCGCGAGCAGGTCTGGATGAGCCATGGTGACCATGTCAGCCAACTCGCGCCGGGTTTTGAGGTCTGCGGCACCTCACCCAATGCGCCCTTTGCCATCACCGCCGATCCGGCGCGCAATTTCTATGCGGTGCAGTTCCACCCCGAGGTGCACCACACCCCAAAGGGCGCGAAACTCTATGAGAACTTCGTGCGGCTTGCCGGGTTTACCGGCGACTGGACAATGGGCGCCTACCGCGAACAGGCCATCGCGCAAATCCGCGCGCAGGTCGGCGACAAACGTGTCATCTGCGCGCTGTCGGGCGGCGTTGACAGCTCTGTCGCGGCCGTCCTGATCCACGAGGCGATCGGCGCGCAGTTGACCTGTGTCTATGTTGATCACGGGTTGATGCGCGAAGGCGAAAGCGAACAGGTCGTCTCGATGTTTCGCGAGCATTACAACCTGCCACTGATCCACGCAGACGAGTCAGAGCTTTTCCTTGGTAAGCTTGACGGCGTTTCGGATCCGGAAACAAAACGCAAGATCATCGGCGGACTGTTCATCGAGGTCTTCGAAAAACACGCCAGGGCAATCGGCGGGGTCGAATTTCTGGCGCAGGGCACGCTTTACCCCGATGTCATCGAATCCGTCAGCTTTTCGGGCGGGCCTTCGGTGACAATCAAAAGCCACCACAATGTTGGTGGCCTGCCCGACCGCATGAACATGCAACTGGTCGAACCGCTGCGCGAACTTTTCAAGGACGAAGTCCGCGCCCTGGGCCGGGAGCTTGGCCTGCCCGACAGCTTTATCGGGCGTCACCCCTTCCCCGGCCCCGGGCTCGCCATTCGCTGCCCCGGCGAGATCACCCGCGAAAAGCTGGATATCCTGCGCAAGGCCGATGCGGTGTTCATCGACCAGATCCGCAAGCACGGGTTGTATGATGAAATCTGGCAGGCCTTTGTCGCGATCCTGCCGGTTCGCACCGTCGGCGTGATGGGCGACGGGCGCACCTATGATTTCGCCTGTGCCTTGCGTGCGGTCACAAGCGTGGACGGCATGACCGCCGACTATTACCCCTTCACGCATGATTTCCTTGGCGAAACCGCGACACGGATCATCAATGAGGTCCAGGGCATCAACCGCGTAACCTATGACATCACCTCGAAACCGCCCGGCACGATCGAGTGGGAGTGACACTTCGCACCTGTCAGACCAACGCCCCTGAATTTCGGGGGCGTTGTTGTTTACCGGGTTGTCTCGAGCGCGCGATGGAACGTCGGGATCGGCTAGCGTTGAGCGGCGGGGGGTTTCACACCCCCCGCACCCCCCGTGGGATATTTCTGAACAGATGAGGTGCGTCGTAACTATTTATTCCGCAGTGTTACCAATTAAACCGCAGAATGTCTGACAGTAGCCCGCTTGATTTGGAATTAGCTGGTTAACGATGGTCACTTGCGGTCGAGGCGTCAGGCCGCATGTTGCTTTCGCCACCATCTTAACAGCGAAGAAACGTTGGTTCGCCTTTCGGGCGGAAAGTGTTCGGCGGCGTCGGCAACCACCTTCTTATAGGTCATCAGTGTTATGCGCGCGAGAATGAACGCGCGCAATTCCGGATCCTGATCGACGCGAGACGGCGCCCCCATGCGATGCTCGGCGCGATGCAAATGCGCCGCTTGAAGGGCGATTTGATCGGTCTTCAACCGGCGTTACAAAAGCGGCCTCCAGTGACTGGATCAGCCCGGCGTTTGCTGCCTTTGCACCGCCCCGGGCTGTCTGAACCCGAAGGGCCTGATGCAAGGCGACCGCAGCACACTCATCGCAGCACCCCATGAACATTCGTTCAATGTCGCTATTATTGCGCTCTCGTCTTCTTCCCTGACGCCAAAGAATGGACGTGCGCGAATATCACCCCGAAGGTTCGAAAATTGGGACTTCGTTCCGCCAAACGACATCATTGCCCCATATGGGGTATTTGTGGAAACCTCGGCAAAGAAAGGACCAAATTCGGTTCCAATGTTCGAGGATGGAATGCCCACTTGATGCAGGGGCCGGGGATCATGATGGCCTTTGCGTTCTGGGCGGCCAGTGTAGCGGCCGATTTGGGGCCCAAGGCGCACCATCAGGAGCAACACCTTCGTTGAAGCGCTTGTCTGTTTGGCTCAAAAGCAATTCCTTGATCGTAGACATGACGTCTGACGCCGGCATTGAGGAGACGGATCAAGGGGGTCGGATCTCGGAGTACCGACTGTCGAACATACTTGGCAAAAGGTGGATTTCAAAGCGCACAAATGGCGACAGGCGTGGAACAGGCGTTCTTGGACATCACCGCGCTCATGGTAGAGAAAGGCATGAATGACGCTAAACAATGCCTCGATCTGATCGTTTCCAATGAGTTCTTCCCGTCATAGCACTGCTGCGTCAAGAGCTACGTCAATCCTAGCCCACTCCAACAAATTCTGTGGGTTAATCCGCATCGGCGGCGGAGCTGTTCAGGCCGCGATCAATCCATCCAACGCATTGAAATACAACGATTTGACGCGCAGCAGTCGATTGCGGAAAATTGCGGCTCGATTGGTTGCGCATCGGAAGGGGCCGGTGACGGTGCGCGCGGGCGGGCGGTCTTCTATCGTGATTTGAACAGGGATCCCAGAATGCCCCGCACCAGGGCCTGACCGCCTCGGGTGCCAAGCTGGCGGGCAAAGGATTTCGCGAAGGCGTCCGCGATGCTGTCGCTGCGCGAGCTGCGGCGGGTCCGGGTGGCGGTCTTGCGCGCAGGGGTGTTGCCGCTATAGCGCCGGGCCGAATTGAACTCGCGGTCGGTCTCGCGGCTGTCGATCTCCTCTCGCGCATCCTGTGCCTGCTGTGCCTCTGCCGTTGCGGCGGCATGGGCGGCCGCTTCGGCGCGGGCCCGCAGGCGTTCATAGGCGGAATCACGGTCTACCTCGGCCTCATATTTACCAACGACGGGGGATTGCGCCATCACGACCGCGCGCTGCCCGGGATCAATCGGGCCAAGTTGGCTGGACGGCGGGCGGACCAGCGTGCGTTCGACCATGCCCGGAATGCCCTTGCGTTCGAGGAACGACGTCACCGCCTCGCCGGTGCCGACTTCGCGGATCGCCTCTTCTGTCGAAAAGCGCGGGTTGTCGCGGTAGGTCTGCGCCGCCAGTTTCAGGTCACGACGGTCACGCGCGGTAAAGGCGCGCAAGGCGTGCTGCACCCGGTTGCCAAGCTGCGCCAGCACATCGTCAGGCACATCGACCGGCTTTTGCGTGACAAAATAGATCCCGACGCCTTTGGACCGGATCAGTCGCACCACCTGTTCGACCTTGTCCACCAACGCCTTGGGCGCGCCATCAAACAGCAGATGAGCCTCGTCAAAGAAGAACACCAGCTTTGGTCTGTCGGGGTTGCCGACCTCCGGCAGTTCCTCGAACAGTTCCGACAGCAGCCACAGCAGGAAGGTCGAATAGAGCCGCGGCGCGCCCATCAACTGATCCGCGGCCAGGATGTTGATCTGGCCGCGCCCGTCGGGGGCCAGTGCCATCATATCGGCGAGATCAAGCGCGGGTTCTCCGAACATATGCGCGCCGCCCTGGTTTTCCAGCACCAGCAACCGCCGCTGGATCGCCCCGATCGAACTGACCGAGACCAGCCCGTATTTTGCGCCGATTTCCGTCGTGTTCTCGGCAATGAAGGTCAGCATGGCGCGCAGGTCTTTCAGGTCCAGCAGCGGCAACGCCTCTTCGTCGGCCAGACGAAAGGCCACGTTCATCACGCCTTCTTGCGGTTCCGACAGTTCCAGCAGGCGCGACAGCAGCAGCGGCCCCATCTCGGCGATGGTGGTGCGCACGGGGTGGCCCTGCTTGCCGAACAGATCCCAGAACACCGTCGGAAACGCGGTATATTCAAGGTCGAGGCCGATGGTGCCGGCGCGCGTCACAAAGGCATCGTGCAGCTTGTGCGCGGCCGACCCTGGCAGTGCCATGCCCGACAAATCGCCCTTCACATCCGACATGAACACCGGAACCCCGGCCGCCGAAAACCCCTCGGCGAGGATTTGCAGCGTCACGGTCTTGCCGGTGCCGGTCGCGCCCGCCACCAGACCATGACGGTTGCCATAGCCCAGCAAGAGATGCTGCGGGTCCGTATAGGCGTCGCCGCCACCCCCGACGAAAATTCCCGACTCGTCCTTCACGCGCGTCACTCCCTGATCCGTCCTTCATTCGCCGTCGCCTGACAAAATACATTGTTAACTTCAATGTGCCAGAGTTGATCCTGTCATCCGCGCCGAAAGGGGCAGATGGCGGTACTTCCTCCCTGTACGACTGGCCGCGCCCCTGAAAAGGCGCGGTTTTTTTGCATCATGTGCCGGGCGAATCCTGTCAGATTCACTGTTGACGACTCCGTTGTTTGGCCTTAGCGTCCCATCCATAAAGTCGGCCAGTCCGACAGGGAGCCAAATAATTCAAGAAAAGGGCCGGTTCGCCGGCCCTTTCGCTTGTTCGAAGCCCTGTCTCTTTCGTCTGGGCGAAATCCTGCCGGGTCGTCACCGCCTGACCCTCATTTCCGGCCTGACTTTCCGCCTCGCCCGTGCTATTTCGCAAACCGGACCAACAGAGGATCAACGGAATGCCCGTGACAAAAACCATAAAACTTCTCGCCACTTCGTTCTGCCTGATGTTCGGCACCGCCCTCTATGCCCAGGAGGCCGCCGCGCCGGCAGCCGACCCTGTGCCGCATGACACCACAACAGACAGCACCGCAACCGATGGGGCCAAGACAGGTGCCGCCCCCGGCGTCGATGGACTGTCGATGGGGCGCGAAGCCGACGCAGCGCCCGCCGCCGACGCCATCGGCACAACCTACATCGCGGAAAAATTCGAAGCCTGGGAGCAACGCTGCGTCCGCACGGCGGATGGCGCGGACCCCTGCCAGTTGTATCAGTTGCTGCTGGATGCAGACAAGAACCCCGTCGCCGAAATCTCGGTTTTCGGCCTTCCCAAAGGCCAGCCGGCCGCCGCTGGCGCCACCATCATCGTGCCCCTGGAAACGCTGCTGACCGAAGAACTGACGATGGTTGTCGACAGCTCGAAGCCGCGCAGATACCCGTTCTCGTGGTGCTCACCGATCGGGTGTTTCGCGCGCGTCGGCTTCACCCAGGCCGAGGTCGAGGGATTCGAGAAAGGCAACACGGCGACGCTGACCATCGTGCCAATGGTTGCCCAGGACCAGAAAGTCTCGGTCAATGTTTCGCTGATCGGCTTTACCAAAGGCTATGCAGCGGTCAACAAAGCCAACGGCAACTGAGCCTTCGCCTTTCAACCGAACAGATCCGCCGCGCCTTGATCGGCGCGGCGTCTTGCGGGGTGACAGCACTCTAGACCCGCTTCAACGCCAACACGGCGTTCATGCCGCCAAAGGCGAAGGCGTTCGACAACGCCACATCGACTTTTGCATCCCGCGCCTCGTTCGGCACCACATCCAGCGCACATTCAGGGTCGGCCTCTTCATAGCCGATGGTGGGCGCGATCACCCCGTCGCGCAACGCCATGATGCAGGCCAGCAACTCCACCGCGCCGGTGCCGCCGATCAGATGGCCGTGCATGGACTTGGTTGACGAAATCATCAGCCGGTCGGCATGTTGCCCGAACACGCTCGCCACCGCCGCGCATTCCGTCTTGTCATTCGCGGCCGTGCCGGTGCCATGGGCGTTGATGTAGCCGACGGCATCGGGGTTGATCCTGGCATCGCGCAGCGCGCCTGCGATTGCCCGCGCCGCCCCCTGCATCGAGGGCATCACGATGTCAGAGGCGTCCGAAGTCATGGCAAAGCCGATCACCTCGGCCAGGATATCGGCACCACGCAGGCGGGCGTGGTCGTATTCCTCGAACACGAAAATCGCGGCGCCCTCGCCCTGCACCATACCATTGCGGTTCAGGCTGAAGGGGCGGCAGGCGTCTTTCGACATGACGCGCAACCCTTCCCAGGCCTTGATGCCGCCAAAGCACAGCATCGATTCAGAGCCACCTGTCAGCATCGCCCGCGTCATGCCGCTGCGGATCATATGAAAGGCCTGGCCCATCGCGTGGTTTGAACTGGCGCAGGCCGTAGCCACGGTATAGCTTGGCCCCTTCAGGTTGAACGCCATCGACAGATGGCTGGCGGCGGCATTGTTCATCAGCCTCGGCACCACAAAGGGATGCACCCGGTTTTTGCCCTCCTCATAGACCGCACGGTAATTGTCGTCCCAGGTGTTGACGCCCCCGCCCGCCGTGCCCAGCACGACACCGGTCTCATAGCCGAGATGCCCGTCAAAGTTCAGCCCCGCTCCGGCCACGGCCTCGCGCGCCGCAAGCAGGGTGAATTGCGTGAATTTGTCATAGAGAACAATCTGCTGCCGGTTGAAATGCGCCTCGGCGTTCCAGTTGTGAACCTGCCCGCCGATCCTGATCGACAGTCTGTCGCTGTCACGGATGTCAAGTTCGGAAATGCCGCAGCGCCCTTCGCGAAAGGCGGCCAGCGTTGCGGGCACATCCCACGCCAGCGCGTTGATGCTGCCCGCCCCGGTGATGACGACCCTTTTCATGCGCTTTGCCGAGCAACCAGCCCTTGCACCGCCTTGACGATGGCCGCGACGGAAGAAATATCAAAGCCGTCTTGCGACGGATCATTCGCATTGAACGGGATCGAGATATCAAAGGCCTCTTCAATCGCGAAAATGGCCTCGACGAGGCCAAGGCTGTCGATTCCAAGACTTTCGAGCGTGCTGTCGGGCTTGATGTCTCCTACCTCCAGGATCGCCTGTTCCGCGATGATCGCAAATATCCTGTCTTGTATTGAAAGTGTCATTTTTGTTCCCTGGCGCCCGCCTGTTCAGTCTGCTTTACCCTGAATTTGTGACAGTTTTTCCTTTAACTCCGCCACGGTGGCCGCCAGGCGGGGCAAGCGTCGCAATGCTTTCTGCATTTCGACATGCGTTTCCATCCTGACCGCCGGATGCCCGAGAATGACACGGCCCGCCGGGGCATTGGTAAAGATTTTTGTCGCACCACCCGCAATGACATCGTCGCCGACAAAGATGTTGTCGCTGACGCCGCATTGCCCTGCCAACACCACCCGGTCACCGATACGCGAAGACCCGGCGACACCGACCTGCCCGCACAGCAGGCAATCGCGGCCGACCTCGACGTTGTGGCCGATATGCACCAGATTGTCGAGTTTGGTCCCGTCGCCGATACAGGTGTCGCGGACGGTGCCGCGGTCAATGCAGGTATTTGCGCCAATTTCCACGTTATTTCCGATAGTTACCGCGCCCAATGAATGTATTCTTGTCCAGCTTTGTGCCGCAATCTGATCGCGTGCGCCCAGGGTTTCGCGAACCTGTTCGACGCCGGACTTTTCCGGCGTGACAAAGGAAAATCCGTCGGCACCGATGACAGCGCCGGGCTGGCATATGAAGTTGTCGCCGATGATCACCCGCGCCCCGATGCGCGCGCCCTGCAAGATCAACGCATTTGCCCCGATGCGCGCGCCTTCGGCGATCGAGGCATGGCTGGCGATCCGCGCGCCGGGGCCAATCCTTACCCCCGCGCCGATCGAAACAAACGGCGCGATCGCGGCACCTTCTCCGATCATCGCCGAAGGGTCGACCGCCGCCATGGCGTGAACGCCGGCGGCAATCGCAGGCCCGGCATCGAGCATCCGTGTCAACCCGGACAGCGCCAGGCGTGACCGCGGTGCAAATATCGCCGCCTTCAGGCCAAGCGCCCGCCAATCCGCACCTTGCCACAAGACAGCGACCTGCGCCGCCCCTTGCGCGAGACCGTCGACGTATTTCGGGTCCATCGCCAGGGCAATCGCATCTGCCCCGGCGGTCGCGGGTTCGGAGGCGCGCATCACGACAAAACTCAGATCGCCAGCGGCCTCTGCCCCCAAGGCCCGCGCGATTTCACCGATTGTATGGCCCATCTCCGGCTCCACCCTGCTTGTACGCCCCTGCGCTACGCCGGATTTAGCCCTGTTGTTCCCCCGGCACCACCCCGGCATCGCTCAAAGCGCGGAAAATTGCTGCGTCACGGCCATAGACATCGCGGCGATATTCCATCTTGCCCTTGTCCGAAGGATAGGCTGTGAAATACACCAGATGCACAGGAACCGGCTTTTTCAACATGATGTGGGTTTCCTTGCCCGTGGCCAGCACTGCCTGGAACTCGGCCTTCGGGTCTGCCGACTGCGGTGCCAGCAGGGCATAGGCAAAATCGAAAGGATCGCCGAGACGGATACAGCCGTGGCTGAAGGCCCGCACCTCGCGCCGGAACAACGATTTCGTCGGCGTGTCGTGCAGATAGATATTGTAGGGGTTCGGGAACATGAACTTCACCAGCCCCAGTGCATTGTTGCGCGACGGCAACTCCTTCATCGAAAAGGGAAAGTTGCGGGCGGTATAGGCGTTGAAATTGATATTCCCGCGCGCCACGGCCCGGCCACGCGAGTCGAACAGCTTCAGTTGCCCGACGGCGTTGGGGTCTTTCTGCATCTGCGGCAGGTATTCCCTGGTGGTGATCGAGCGCGGAACATTCCACGTCGGGTTGACCGCCATATACTCCATCTCATCCGAAAACTCGGGCGATTGCCGGTCAGGCGTGTTTTTTCCGATGACAGAGCGGGTCGCGAAGGTGACCTTGCCTTTGTCGATGATCTTGGCGGTGAAATCGGTCAGATTGACCCAGATATAACGGTCACCGCGGTCGAAATTCATCCAGCGCTCGCGTTCCATCGCGACGAGAACGGATTGCAGCCGTTTGACTGGCGAGACATTGATTTCCGCGATCGTACCTTGGCCCGCGATCCCGTCTGCCTCCAGCCCGTGGTCAGCCTGGAACGCCTGCACCGCCTTCTGGACAGAGGCATCATAGCTGGCGGTTGCAGAGCGCGGCAGGTATTGCATCGCAACCAGACGGTCGCGCAATTGCAATACGGCGGGTCCGGTGTCAGCGGGCTTCAGCGATTTCGCCGCGACCTCCGGGCCCCAGCCCTTGCCGGCGCTGAGCGCTTCCAGGTCCAGGCGGGCTTTCATCAACTGCGCGTAAGCCTGTGATCCTGGCGGCAGCGCATCAAGGAAAGTCGTCGGGTCAGAGGCCACGAAGGCTGCGAGATTGCCGGAGCGATCGCGAACCGGCACATTGCGCACGATGCCTGAAGCGACGTCACCCGGCACCAGCACCCCGGTCTGCACATCGCGGGCATAATCCAGCATCGCGAGCGTCATCATCACGTCGAGTCGGCCGCGGTCGCCCTCGGTCCGGGCGGCCCGGAAAGCCGCAATCAGCCTGGAGGGATCGTACCGGCGGATTGGCAGGCCATGGGCCCCGGCCTTCGACAGAACCGCCAACAGCGCGCGGCGTCGGCCGGCCTGGTCATCGGCGGTCCAGATCGGGGCATAGTTGGTTTCGCGATAGAAATCCTCTACCGAAGAATCTCCGCTGGCCGCCTCTGCCACCGCGACCGAAAAAGCACCGGCCCGCGATCCGACCTCAAAAGCAACTGTCGTCTGGGCCGGAACGACTGTCGGCAGCCCGAACATCAACGGGGCGGACAGAAGGATGGCTGTCGTTCCCGACAGGCGCAACGCCCCGCCAAAAATTCCGCCGAAAACCCTGACGGAAATCCTGCTGACACGCCGGGGCCAAGTACCGGCGAAAGATCTGAAAACCATCGCAACCTCTGACAGCAACTTCTTTTTGTCAGGATTGATCGGGACACTGGTGCTGTCCACCCACATTGGGAACAACGGCCCGCAAACAGCCAAAAACGGGTCTCGTGGCTGGTTTTTCACACAGTTTTCCCGAGCGAACGCGCGATTTAAGCAAATTTTTGCCGATTTTGGGTGATGCTGATATCGACGACAATTCTTGGCTTGGGTTGTGATTCGACCTGTGCAATAAGCTTTTCAACACTTGGGGAAAGTGCAGAACAGCCGCCGGAACAGGTGGTAGAATAGCAGACGACGGGACAGGCGATCAGAATGACACATGAAACAGGAACCGTAATTTCGCGGCGGGCATTGTTGGGGGTATTTGCTGCCACTGCTGTGGTCGCCACCCCCGCTTACAGCGGTGTTTTCGGCTTTCTGCGTGGTGCAGGTGATATACGCCGCATCCGCATGTACTCAGGCCGGACAGGCGAAAGCCTCGACACGATTTACTGGATTGACGGCGACTACATCAAGGAAGCCCTGAGCGAGGTCAACCAATTCATGCGCGACTGGCGCACGGACGGCGTGAAAGTCATCGACCCGCAAACGATTGACATCCTGGCGGCGTCGCACAGGTTGCTGGACGTCTCGGAACCCTACCTGATGCTGTCGGGTTACCGCAGCCCCAAGACCAACGCGATGCTGCGCTCGCGCTCGCGCGGTGTTGCCAAGAACTCGCTCCACATGCATGGCCAGGCGGCTGACCTTCGGCTGAAATCGCGCAACGTGCAACAGATGGCCCAAGCTGCGGCGGCCAATGCCTCTGGTGGTGTCGGCATTTACCGGCGCGCAAACTTTGTCCATATGGATAGCGGGCCGGTCCGCAGTTGGCGCGGCTGAACCACCGTTCTGACGGTTGAGAAAGGCACCCGAAGCGGTGCCTTTTTGTCATTTCAGAGGATGGCGGAATCAGGTTTCATCGCCCTCATCGCCGCCCTCATCCCGGTTGCGCCTGCGAAACCCCATTGCGACCACAAATTTTTCCGAGCTGTCAGCCCTGCTTGCCGGCGGCTTCACATTCGCAACCTTGCGGAAATTCTTCTTCAGCGCGGTCAGCATCCCGATTTCGGCGCCGCCCGCCAGAACCTTGGCGACGAAGGTGCCGTCTTCCTCGAGCACATCGAAGGCAAACTCCAGCGCCGCTTCGACCAGTGCTATGATGCGAAGGTGGTCGGTGCCCTTGTGCCCCGAGGATGCTGCGGCCATGTCGCTCATCACCACATCCGCAGGGCCGCCGAGCCAGCCTTTGACCAGCGCATCCGCCTCGTCCGACAGAAAATCAAGCTGATGGATCTGCGCGCCGGAAATCGGTTCGATTGCCTGAAGATCGACCCCCAGCACCGTGCCCACCGGCTTGCGCGGATTGTCCCCCAGCGCGTTCACCCGCTTGACCGCAACCTGGCACCAGCCGCCCGGCGCGCAGCCAAGGTCAACCACCCGCGAGCCGGGCTTGAGAAAGCCGTATTTTTCGTCCAACTCGGCAATCTTATAGGCCGCGCGGCCACGGTAGCCCTCTTTTTTGGCGCGGATGACATAGGGGTCGTTCAACTGCCGTTCCAGCCACAGCGTCGAAGACAGCTTGCGCCCCTTGGCAGATTTCACCCGGACGCGCAATTCGCGCTGGCCCCGGCCCGATGTGTTCTTTTCGTCACTCATTCAATTGGTCCGTCTTCCAAAACGCCGTCCGCGCTCATCTGTGCACATAGCAACCCTTCGCGCAGACCCCGGTCGGCAACCGACAACCGGTCGGTCGGCCAGACCCGCATCAGCGCCTGCAATATAGCCGCCCCCGACATGATCAGGCTGTGCCTGTCGCGCCCGATCCGCGGATCATTGCGCCGCCCTTCTGGCCCGAGCGCCAGATAATCGCGGATTACCGTGTCTATCTGATCCGACGACATGCGCAAGCCATCAACCTTCGACCGATCATAGCGCCGCAAGCCCAGAAAGGAGGCCGCAACCGTTGTGACCGTGCCGCTGGTGCCGATGATCTGAAAACCTTCGCGCGGGTTGTCGGCGTTGTAGGGGCTGAAACTGGCAAGGTTCTCCTCGAAAAACCAGCTCATCAGGGCAAACCGAGCGGCGTCGTCTTCGACATCGGCGAACTGGTCTTTGAGCGTCGCCACCCCCAGTGGCACCGAGATCCAGTCCACCACCCGTGCCGCCCCCGCGCCCTGGGGCTTGAACCCGGTATGCAGCCGCATGATGGCGCGCGGCCGCTCGGCCTCGGCGACGCCAGTCAGGTCGATCCACACCAATTCGGTCGAGCCGCCGCCGATATCGACCACCAGAAGCTGCTCGGTCGAGGGGCAGACCAGCGGCGCACAAGAGATGACAGCGAAGCGCGCCTCATCCTCGGGGGCGATGATTTCCAGTGGCAATCCGGTTTCACGCCGCACCTGACGAATGAAATCACGGGCGTTCTTTGCCCGGCGGCAGGCTTCGGTGGCAACCAGACGCATCCGCTTGACCTGATGTTTCTCGAGCTTCTTCTGGCAGATGCGCAGCGCCTGGATCGTCCGCCCCATCGAGGCACGCGACAACCGGCCCGAGGCTTCCAGCCCCACGCCAAGCTGAACAGTCTTTGAAAAACTGTCCACAACCTGAAACTGACTGCCCCTTGGGCGGGCAATCAGCATCCGGCAACTGTTGGTTCCCAGATCCAGCGCGGCATAAAGCTGCGCGGAGCCGGGATGATCGGGGGCCGACGGTTCGACCGATGGCGCGGGCCAGACATCCTCTGCCGCACGATCCGGGATCGCGTCCGCCACCCGGGGACGCTCGGGCGTCATCTGTCGCCCTCCATACATGGTTGTGGTCATGGTAGCCCTGCCCGCAGTCCCGTGCAAGCGCCGATCCGGGGCAGTTCGAACAGGCCTCATGATGATGATGAGAATTTCGGGAATGCCTTTGGGTCGCCTTTGCCAAACCGTTCGGCTATGGCTTGCGTGACAGCACTTGGTCGCTGAATGAAGTTTCAATGTCGAAAACCGTCCTCGGCCCTTTGCCACCCCGGCATAGAAGGGGGCAGGACAGCAAGCGGGGAATCACTGGATCATGCCTGACGTAACGATCGTTTTCTGGCGCGACATTCCGGCGCAGGTCATCGTCGGCAAAGGCCGCCGTGGATCGAAGGTAAAGCTGACCGAGCGCTTTGAACAGGCGATCGACCGCTGTGCCATGAAGGTCGGCGCCAGGGATGCCGATGCCTATCTTGCGGAATGGCGCAAGGCCGCCGCCTACGAGGTGGAAGGCGAACCGGACGAAGTTGCCAAGGCCGAGGCCGCGAGGATCGAGGCCGAATATGACACCGCAAGGTTGAAAACCCTGATCGACAATTCCGGCCGGGCGTAACCCCGGTGCCAAAGAACCTATGGGAGAATGTAGTGGCTCTGTTCAATTTCAAGCGTGTCGCCCCCACCGCCAGTGCCGCCGACACCTCTCCGGTGGTCGAAGCGTTCATGCGCGATTATTCGATCGAGGTGATGCCACGCACCGCGGAAAAGATCGAAAGTTTCCGCGACCTGCTGCCGCAGCAGACCCGCGTCTACATCGCCCATATCGAAGGCACCCCGATCGAGGAAATGGTTGCCACCGCCGCGCGCCTGAAGGCCGAGGGCTTCGACGTCATGCCACATTTCCCGGCTCGCATCATCCCGGATCGTGCCACCCTGGCCGACTGGATCGCACGCTACCGGGGCGAGGCCGATGTGAAACAGGCGTTGCTGCTGGCCGGTGGGGTCAACACCCCTGCGGGCGAATATGACAGTTCGATGCAACTGATGGAGAGTGGGCTCTTTGACGGTTTTGACCGGCTGCACATCGCGGGCCATCCCGAAGGCAACCGCGACATCGACCGTGACGGCGGTGACAGGGTGGTGATGGAGGCGTTGAAGTGGAAACAGGCATTTTCCGAACGCTCCGACGCCAGAATGGCCATCGCGACGCAATTTTGTTTCGAGGCCGGCCCGGTGATCAAATGGGCCGACCGCCTGGCCGATGCCGGCATCAACATTCCGGTCCATATCGGCGTGGCCGGTCCGGCCAAGTTGCAGACCCTCATCAAATTCGCCATTGCCTGCGGCGTTGGCCCCAGCCTGCGGGTGCTGCAAAAGCGCGCGATGGATGTCACCAAACTGCTGCTGCCCTACGAGCCGACAGAGATCATGACAGACCTCGCAGCGCACAAGGCCAAACATCCCGACTTCGGAATCGAGGCCGTGCATTTCTTCCCGCTGGGCGGTATCAAGACCAACGCCACCTGGGCCATTGACCATGGCGGTAAATCTGCCGTCCCGGCCTCTCACTCTCAAGGAATTAGTTGAACCATGACCCGTACAGTCATTGAATCCAGAACCAAAACTGTCATCATCGGTTTTGACGAACCTTTCTGCGTGATCGGCGAACGCATCAACCCGACCGGGCGCAAGAAGCTGGCTGCGGAACTGGAGGCCGGCAATTTCGAAACCGTGCTGCGGGACGCGCTGGAGCAGGTCGCCTGTGGGGCCTCGGTGCTCGACGTCAACTCCGGCGCGGTGTTCACCAACAAGATGGCGCTGGACCCGCGCTATGCCGACAACAACTTTGTCGAGCCGCCCCTGATGCATGAACTGATCACCCGTATCCAGGCCATCACCGACGCGCCGCTGTGCATCGACAGCTCTGTCCCCGGCGCGCTGGAGGCCGGCCTGAAAGCCGCGATCGGGCGCCCGCTGCTGAACTCGGTGACCGGCGAGGAAGACCGGATGGACCTGGTGCTGCCGCTGGTCAAGAAATACAACGTGCCGGTCGTGGCGATCTCCAACGATGACACCGGCATTTCCGAAGACCCCGATGTCCGCTTTGCCGTCGCCAAAAAGATTGTCGAGCGCGCGGCCGATTTCGGTATTCCCGCGCATGACATCGTGGTCGATCCGTTGGTGATGCCGGTCGGCGCGATGGGCTCTGCCGGGCAGCAGGTCTTTACCCTGGTCCGCCGCCTGCGCGAGGAGTTGGGCGTCAACACCACTTGCGGTGCATCCAACATCTCGTTCGGGTTGCCGCACCGTCACGGCATCAACGGCGCCTTTCTGCCGATGGCAATCGGCGCGGGCATGACCAGCGCGATCATGAACCCGGTGCGCCTGCAAGAGATGGAGGCGATCCGCGCTGCCAACTTCCTGATGAACCATGACGCCAATGGCGGAGAGTGGATCCGTTTTGCCAAGGTGCTCGAAGCCGTCGAGGCCGGTGCCACCTTTGCCGAAGCCAGCGCTGCGGCGTCGGCGGCCGGCGGGCGCGGTGGCCGCCGCGGCGGGCGCAGCAGCCGCGGCTGAGCCACGC
>TARA_R110002110_G_scaffold89071_1_pt1 | contig 20830 bp, 20 predicted proteins | sample TARA_R110002110 | Tara Oceans TARA_R110002110 (sample SAMEA4397330) | marine metagenome | biome: Polar Biome; feature: [SRF] surface water layer (ENVO:00010504); material: water (ENVO:00002006), including particulate matter (ENVO:01000060) such as... | depth 5 m
TTCGAACCATCCCGCCGCTTCTGCGTGGCGCCAATGATGGATTGGACAAATAGACATAAAACACAAATACAAATCATATAGATAGAATTACAACGAAATACTCCGGAGCACTATAGGAGCACCGCAAACCCTTCCAGTCCACCCTCATCTTCTTTTAACAGTGTTTTACACAAACAACTGACAAACTCAGCTAGGCTGAGCAAAAAGGAGGCATTCATGCTCAAAAGGACATTACTATTAATTGCTTTAACCGCACCAGCACTCAGCTATGGGGCGGTTTACCAGTGCAAGGTTAACGGCCAAACTGTTTTCTCCGATCAACCGTGCGGGGACAATGCCAAAGAGATCGAAGTCAGATCCACCCCCAAGGTTGGCGGCTCTATGGGCGGGGATAGTGCTAGTGAGTTTCTTGAGTACCGCGATAAAAAGCGCCAGGTGCAACTGATAGACCGTGAGATCGGTCAGCTCAAAGACAAGAGGCAGCGCGTCAAAGGCTACATGAATGATGCAATCATCCAGTACCAGCGAGACAAGGCTCGGGCTAACAACAATCTGGCGGGGGCTGTCTGGGAAAACAGTCTTGCAGAAGAGGCCCAGGTAATGAGGGAGCGCTACCAATCAGAGATCGATGACATCAACCGAGAAATTGACCGCCTGTACAAAGACAGGGAAGCTGTCAAATAGCGGTTTGATTTCTAAACAAACTGCGTAGCAGTGGGCAGATCAGGCGCCTCACCGATGATCTGCTCACCCTCTACCCACGCCTTCTTCCCTACTCCAACCAAGCCGCCTTTTAGCCTCACCTTTTGACCATCTCTTCTAGTGGCCAGGCTGGTGCCGTCTGTGTTCACCTGATCAATTGTTACGGTATAACGGCCCGCACGTGGAAGCAGCTTCTGGAAGCGAGTCCAAGGATTGACGGTTGCCATCAGTAGTGGTGCCTCTCGATTTTAACGGTTTGAGTAACGCGGCCTGTGCCCGGGTTCGTTACGTTGATGTTCACCCCCAGAACGTTACCGCGCCAGGTGTTTGCACTTTCGCGGGTATCGCGCACCTCCACAAGCATGGCTGGTTCGATCAGCCCAGGTGATCCGCTGGTGGGCAGCACAGTTTCAATCGTTACGATCTCCTGATCTCCGCTTGCCGCGATAGCTGTGAGACCGCGCTCCCGGCATTGGGATGATTCTACGTTGAGGTCATCAAAGATGTCGGGCGCTGGTTTGTCGCCAGCTGTGCTCATGCGGATGACATCCACCGCCACGCCCTGGGTAATCCCGCTGACGAACACTGAGTTGTATTCCGGTTGCGGATCCCACTGGCTTGCGTAGCTGGTTGTCATAGCATCGGCGATGATGGCGTCAATAGATTCGATCGGTAACGCAGGGTAGTCCCACGGAGCCGTGAGCTTGTACCGGTGTTTGATGTGCAAGATGTCCTGGTCACGATCAGGCACAACAATCGCGCCTTGCGCAGCTGCGAGCTCTGATATGACTTCCATCGGTGTCTTGTTATCCCAGCCCCACGCGCCAGCGGGGATGACAAAATCAGTTAGGCCTTGTTGCCGGCTGATTGAGAAACCAGTGAACTGCAGCTGCTCTGTCATTGCCTGGGCAGTGGTTGTTTGGGTTTCGATACGGCCGGTGCGCTTTGGAGCATAGGGAGCCGCCAGTAGCTGCGTGCGGGATACGCCGCTTACCTGGTAAGTTTCCCGGGCGAATCGCTTATCAAGGCGGTAGCTTTCGATGATGAACCGCCACTGGTGCCCGTTGATGGTTGCAGTCACCTCAGCCGGGCCTGACGCACTCGGGCGGACCTGGTCCATGCTGGCGCGGTTCAGGATTGTGCAGCTCATGGTCCAGGCGAATGAATCCGCATCTTGCGCGATGCTCAGATCTTTGAATTCCAGCGGGGTGCCGGTGGTGACTTCGATCAGGCTGCTGGCGTTCATGATGATGTATGTCCTCTTTATTTCCGGCTCATCCGGTGGATCGATCAACGGCGGATCTGGTTCTACTGCACTGGGGAATTCAACTTCTGTGCCCAGTCTGGGCTTTCTGTCCCACGGGTGGATCGTGCGCCCGTCCAGCGTGGCCTTGAGTGACCAAGCGGGAAGGTCTGGCTGCGCGTCTACGCTTCGAGTTGGAATGTCTGGCTCGACCAGTATCGCTGCAGGTACCAGCTCAAAATCCACAATCAGGGAACCGGGCGGGATATAGGGGTTCACTTGCAGATTCAGGGTGCTGGTCTGCTCCTGTTCCACTTCCAGAGGCGGCGGGGCTTGCCAGTTCAGGATGCTGTCGGCGGCGGTGTGCGGGCTGCTCAGGTCGTGCGCTGGGGGCACATTGAAGCCCTGGGCTTCGGTGGTGTCCTTCGGGGCCTGCGTGTTCCATGCCTGCGCGCCGTAGTCGCCCGGGTTGTCCTTGGGGGTGTATTGGTTCCACTGCGCGCGCTCGGCTCTCAGGTCGAGGGGCGTTGCGGTGCGCCCACTGAACCGCCGGCGCCGTCCGTCCTTGCTGGGCACGCCATTCCAGGGCTCAGCGCAGGCCGCCAGGCTCAGGGCACGGGCCTGCTCGCTCTGGAATTCACGCCCGGCGCCGTCCTTGGGTGCGCTCAGCTCAAAAGGCAGAATCCGCCCATCCGAAAACCGCCCACTGGCTTGTGCGCTCAGGTAGCGGTAGCCGACGGCCAGCGGGGGTTTCCGGTAGATGAAATCGCCCGCTGCGGCCAGGTCGAAGTCCAGCGCCAGCGGGTTTGTGCTGACGCTGTACTGCCTGCCCAGGTCTAGGACAACGGCCAGCGGGTTGGTTTCGGGGGCGTAGGTCATTATAAATTAAATGTCCTGACCTCTGAAATTTGCCAGTTAGTTTCTAACCATTGCGAATACTCTATCCAGTTCCCTGTATTCGGATCCTCGTATTCTAGTGAAAATTTAAAAGGGGCCAGTTCAGCGCCATTGCTGCCGGCGCCTGCCTGGATCGTCATTGATCCTATTTCTGCTGGCGCCCCGCCAGAAACGCTAAACTCTATCCACTCGTTAGTATTCGATATTGTTAGCCAGACCGATACTGGGTCGCTGTCTTTGGCCAGATCTGCGGCGTAGGAGGCTGAGTATTCTGATGATGCTGTCGCCGCTCCGATTGCCACCTTGATTCCATCCAGATCAAAAAGCTCCCATTCAGCGATGCTTAGCCTCGGATCCCCATTACCTTCATAAATCATCAACCGCCATTTTGCCGCCGGAGGAACGCCTCCCACCAGTTCCGTCACCTCCGGCACCACTGGCCCGTGAACCATTGGGCGGTAAAATGGCCGGGCGATCATCGAAGCCGTGCCGTATAGCTGGCCCGTTGCGGTGTCCACTACCCATGTCGGCTCTGTCGCTGGCAGGTTGCCCGCGCCGGTGCATTCAAATACGTGCCCGTTCGGGGTGGCGGGGTGTACTCGGTCGCCCACGGCCACGGCCATATCGGCGGTGAAGTCCGCGCCGTAGTCGTCGAAGGCCACCACAAATATTTCTTTTCCGTATCCCGCCAGCAGGTCGATGGTGTATTCGCCGGTGTCGGGGTCGCTGGTGGCGTGGCCCAGGCTTTTGCTAAGGTTGACGGTGGTGGCGTTTAGGTCGTGCGTGGTCGGGTTGTATCCGAAGGCGCGGACGGTGCGCTGCGCCGGGGTGCCGTCGATTTGTACGATGCCGGAGACTTTGGATGCTTGACTTTGACCTCCCGGCGCACCGCCAATGAGTGGGGCGAAAACAAGATCGGAATCAAGGTCTGGGTTGAAGTCCTTTACAGCCAAAATAGTGCCAGCTTCATCACTATCAAAAGCATAGAAACTCAGTAGAGAGCCAAGTGGTGCCAGCGAGTAAATGGTTATGCCTGTCTGGTCTACAGGTACGCTGAACGTGGAATCAACCGCCTTGTCTGATTTAATAGCCACTCCACCCTGAAACCTAGAAGCGTCTAGGTTTGTGGTCAGCGTAATACTTCCATATATGTTTGCCGCAAGTATCAGATTATCCACTTCGGTTTGGGTAAGCATCCCCCCAATCACGAAGAATCCGGCCACATTACCGTCGAAGCCAGAGAACAGTTCGCCGCCGCTTAGCGCAACTCCGTTTGACCTACCTACCTGTTCTTCATGCCTGTTGGCTGGCGTAACTCCAGCTACGCCGTGGGTTATGTCGTAAATCTGTGAGTCGGTGTCTGTATGGAAGCCGAACGACACCAAGTTAGGCTTATTGGGCTCTATTGCCGTCAACGAGTCCACCACTTGGTATGATCCCCAATATCGGCTTCTCCATCTTGTGCGAGGGAAAAGCGCTTCACTTGTCAGGTATACGCCGCTATCGCTGACGTCTTTCTGATAAAAAGTGAAATTTACCTGCACTGCAGGGGTCAGGACAAAAACTAGGGTTACGCTCTCTGTCCCAAAGTTTGCAGTTAAATTGCCAGCTTGTGAGCCCGTTAGAGTTACGCCGCCCTGATCGACTGATTCTATGCCGGTGAAAGTGACCGATGCGGGTACAGTGCCTTCTGAGCTAACTACTGACAGGGTTTCCGGGTTTGTATTCGCAAAGTCAAAGGCGCACCTCAATTTAGGGTGGTTTGATATCAGGTACGGCACAATATTGGACATTATCGACATCAGTCGGCATCCCCTCGGTTTTGTGTTGCGAATTGGTCGGTTTCCTCGACGGCGCGGCCTGCCACGATGGTGCGCGCTACCCAGAAAGGTGCCTGTCCGCCGTCCGTATTGAAACGCAGGGTATTGCCGCTTACCCAACCGCTGCCCCAGCCGCTACTGCGAATCGTGAAGTAGGGCTCGCCGGTGGCCTGGTTGGTCGGGGCCAGGTCGATGCTGATGTTGCCGGTCGCCACCACGCCCACGGTTTCGCCGATCACTTCAAAGCTGGTGCTGCTGGTGAATCGGATGGCCCAGCGTTCCTTGATCGCGCCCTGGTTGGTGATCTCTATGGGGTTGCTTACCAGGTTGTACTTGGCGGTGGTGTCGTCGCCTACGCGGTCATCTGCCCAGGCGCCGCTCCAGGTTTTTTGATGGAAGGCGTTATGCGCCCGCGCTCTCAGGTCGCCATACAGCAGGGCGGCGCTGGCTATCGTGTCGCCGGCGGTGTAGTCCTGGGATAGCGGAATGTTCAGGCTTATCTGGCCGCCGATCTGCACGTCGGTTGCCAGGCCCATGTCTTCCACGCGGTTGTATACCTGCAGGGGCTCGTTCACCGCGTTGGCCTCGCTGTCTATCAGGCTCAGCGGATCCGCCAGGGTCAGGGTGCCGGCGTCGGTGTCCAGGGTGTACTGGTCGGGGGCCAGCCGGTTGCCGTTGGCGCCTTCGATGTAGACCTCGGCCTGGTTGGCGCGGTTAAAGTTGATTACCTGGCCGCCGGTGGCTGTCAGGATTTCCTGCTGCTGGGTGTTGCTCACCACCACTACGTCGCCCAAGTTGAACTGTGGCACTCGACCGTCGCTTGGCAGCCGCGTGGCATCCAGGCCAACCAGCGAAGCATCGAGCGGTAGGTAGGTGTAACTTACTGCGCTGTATCGCACTGTGCTGGGCACGATCGGGGGCATGGATCCGGCGCTATCATCGGCCCACTGGATGTTCACCAAGCCCGTTTGTGTATCCACGAACCCGGAAACAATGCTGGCGCCTGTGAGGTTGCCAGAGGTTTCTGCGTTCAGCGTTACTTGGTTGCCCTCGATGTCCGTTGCGTTAACAATCAGGCTTCCTTCACGCAGTGGAGCACCCGCTGTGCGGAAGATTGAGTGCTTTGCCGGGGCCTGATTCAGCGTTGTGAGGCAGGCAGTCAACGTTACCGGCGTGCTTGTTGGTGTGTTTGCCGGGTAGTCCTCCAGCGTGACCATGCCGGTTGCGTAATCAATGCTGCCAACGGCAGTTCCGGTGTCGGTAATTGGCGACCAGTTTTTCAGGATCGCGCCGTCCTGGTCGCGGTATTGAGTGCCGGCGATATCAAACAGCACGCTGTTGGGTACGATGTTGCGGCTGCTGGTTGGCGTCAGATCAATTGTGAGACCAGGTATTGGGCGAGTAGTGCTCTGCACGCTCACCGGGTCGGTGGGGTCTGTCCACTCGATGCTGGCATTCGCGCTCTCGTAGGTTTCGGTACCGGTGTCGCTTTCGTTCTTCCAGTAATAGCCTTTATCTTGGTAAACCCGGTATGTGTAGCTCTGGCGAGCGTTAACATCGATCGCGCCGGTGGCGTAGTTAACGGTGCCCAGAACTGGCCCGCCTTTGTGCCTGCGAAGGTTGCCGCCGCCATCGTCTGTGACCACGATATTTTCTGTGGTGTATTCTGTGCGGGGCGCTTTCCCGCTACCGGAAAGATAGCGCCATTCCTGAGTTTTACGCTTCACCGTCAGACGGATCTCAACCGAGCCTTCGCGCATTGCGGTAGCCGGGGCGTAGCTGGTGTTGGCGCCGGCGCTGGAATTGAGCGCAACGCTGTCACTGGCCTTGGCAGTGCCCTGCCAGTCCTCATACTCAATGGTGTAGTTACCATCGCTTGGCGCGGGGGCGGGGTTCGGATTGATGAAGATCAGACCGGTTGCGTAGCTGATGGTGCCGCTGCCAGCACCTGTCAGCCCGCCGGCGCCATCGTCGGTCAGTGTGTATGGCTGACCGCCTGTGTTCCAGGTAACAACGACGCTGCCGGCGGCCAGATTGCGTTTAACGCCTTGAACGCTTCCGAATGTGTAGGATGGTGCGACCATGCCCATGCTGGAACTCCTTAAACGATGAGGGTTTCGCCAACTTCAAAGCGGATGGTTGGGGTATCTGGAATGGTGGCGCCGGCCTCGATGACGGTGCCTTGTTTCTCACCCCAGGCAATGATGATCTCTGTACCCGCATCTGGAAGAGCGGCAAGCGTAAAGTTCACAGTGCCGGTTGCGTAATCGACGGTACCGGTGCCATCGCCAGTAAGTTCTCCTGCGCCCTGGTCGCGCAACAAATACCAACTACCTTGTGCTCGGAACTCAACGGTCAGAGTGGCCTCTGCCGCCTGGGGCTCTGTCTGATAAACCCATGTCAGCGAGCGTGTCTGCTGGTTCACTTCCAGACTGGCCTGCTTGGTCTGCTGGTTCACCACTGCGCCGGGCTGGAAGGTTAGTGTGGTGTTGTAGCTGGTGCTGCCGCCGGAGTAGAACGCCCGCACCTGGCCGTTGATGTAATCCACCTCACTGGTTTCTTCGTTCAGCCGGTTGTTGCCGCCGGTGTGTACCAGCCTTCCGCCTTCGTCGCTGTACTCTCCATTGGTGCCGGTGATGCGCAGGGTGCCGGGCACAATGGCTCGACCGGTGTAGTAAATGCCCGCGCCGTTGGCGTCAGTGGTCACGCCCGATACGTTGTTCAGGGTGATGGTGGTGTTGCTGGCTGGTCTTATGATGGCAGCCTGGGCACCAGCCGCCTGGTCGGTTATCGCGTTTTCAGATTGTGCGCTGGGCACCAGGGGCGAATAGGCGCTTTCAACCCTTATGGTTCGATCACCCACGGCAGCCGGCGCCGCCAGCGGAGACGCCCCCAGGTACTTGGCCGCGTCAGCAACTTGTGTCTTCAACACTTTCATGTTGCTGTTTCGGTTGCCCGTTGGGCTTGGCTCGCTGCCTTGGAAATCGTAGGTCAGCGGCTGGGCCAGCTCGATCACGTAAGTTTTAAGGTTGAAGTTGTAGAAGCTGTTGCCGCGGTCGATGGTGAAGGTCTGATCCTGGATGTCCACACCCACCACACGCACGTATTGCTCGTTTACGCCATCGTTCAGAACGAAAATCTGACCGGGCTCCGGATCCTGTTGGTTGCGCGGGAAGCCCAGACACTGAATTGCTCGCTGCCCAGCCAGCTGCTTGCCCCATACCCAGAAGGGTGCTTCTGCGCTCGCTACTACGTAGCTCTCGATTCGATCCTTGGCATCTACCCGGCGGTCTATATGGCTGCCGGTGCTGAACAAAAGAGCATGTACGTTTGGATCTTTGGGCCGCTGGCTCAGTATTGTGTGCGCGCCCAGCAGGGTGTCCTGGTTGGCAGCGTTGATGTACAGATAAAGCTTGCGCAGATTTACACGGCCATAAACCCGGTCTACCCGGGAGATATCAGGGAAGGTGTTGTTGATCTGGCCACTGACAACCAGCCGGCCACTCATGCGCCCGCCGCCGTCCTCGGTATCCGCCATTACTTCGGATTCAGCCAATACGATTTGATTGCTGGTAATGGTCACGGGTTAATCTCCATTAAATTGATGGTCACGGCGTATTTGTGTTCAGCCCCCGGATTGGCCATGCGGCGAATGGGCTCGGCTTCAATCGCAGGGCGACGGAACATAACGGTGAAGGACCGGCCCCATAGCGCCAGCGTCATGCGCTGATCCGGGATGCTTGCCATGGCATACAGTGCTTCGATCGTTGCGCGCTCTATCCACACTTCACGGCCACCGAATAAGGTGATAGGCCGCCCATCCTGTCGCTCGCCTTCCTGCACCACGAGTGCGCCGGTCATGCTGTAATCGGTGCTGTGCTCAACGGGTGTCCAGCCAAACTCATCACGCCAATCCAGATCAGGTGGCAGAGTGATAACGGTGGTGCCGTCGGTGATGCTGATGTCCAGGCTCATTGGGCGCTCCTGAGTCCGGCTTGTTCGAGAATGCGCAGCAGGCCTTCCGGATCTTCTGTTTGGATTTCGGTCTGGCCGCCGGTGGGGGTTTGCAGAACAATCGTCTGCCTTGGGTTGCTGGCCTGACTCTGCTGCTTGTTGGTGGTGGTATTGCGCTGGCGCTCGAACTGCTGACGCTCGCGCTCTGCCTGTTCCTGCTGGAGCTGGCGATCGGCGGCGGCTTTCTCGCGTTCGTTTTCGGCCTCCTGCCGGTTTTTCTGCTCAATGGCGTTGATCTTCTGCAGCTGGTCCAGGGCTTTGGCGTAGTCTGCAGCGGCATTGTCGGCACCTTCTTGCTCTGCCTGCTTTTGCAATTCAACCAGCCGTTTCTTTTCGGCCTCGTACTGCAGTTGCTGGGCTCTTTCGGTATCGCCAGAGATGTCCGCCAGCCTTTGTTGCAATGAGCTCAGGGTGGATTCGGCAGAGCTTTCGAGGCTTTCAATTTTGTTACGGGCGGCATCGATGGCGGACTTCAGGCCGGAGAGCGTTTGCTTGTCCAGTAGATTGAACTTTCTATCTGCACGCTCTGCCCAGTAGTCCAGATCCTGCATACTGAGCTGACCGGCATCCATTTTTTCGTTCAGCGATTGTAGGGCGATGGATTGTTCCAGGTACTCTTTTTTGACTTCAGCGGCCGCCAGCTTGATCTCGATAAACCAGCCGCTGAGTTTGGTGCTCATGGTCGCGTCTGAGGCTTTTTGGAGCTTTTGCACTTCCCGGGTGGTTTTTTCCAGCTCCTCGCGCAGGTTGACGGTTTCTTCGACGAAGGCGTTGCTCTTGATCTTCGTTTCAAACATGTTTCGAGCGGCTGCGCTGAGTTGCGTTACGCCAGTTCGAGCTGCAGTGAGCGCAGCCCCGAATGCGTCACCCCAAGCTGAACGAAATTCATCTCTAGCCTTGGTGGCTTCCTCTTTGGCATTTTTAGCTTTGACCGCTAAATCATCAATCGCTTCACCGGCTTCCTCGGCATCTTTCTTAACCTCATCAAGGCCGACGTCGACGGTCAATCCATCTAGTTCAAGTGCTTTTTTCCGGATAGTTTCCAGCGCAGCATTAGCGCCCACAGCACCAATCTCGCCAGCTTCCTTCAGGCCTTTGATCTTTTCCTGTAGCTCAGTCAAACCTTCTTTGGTGTTGACTGCCTCGATGGCCTCACTGAATCCATTCTTGAACGCTTCAGCCGACTGCTTACTTGTCAGCCCGGCACCTTTAATCTTGGCTGCTAGCTCTCCGACATCATCAATGGCTAGCTGAGCCTCTTTGGTAACGCCGGTCATTACCTCTTTAACGTCAACGCCGTATTCAGACAGCCCGCGGCGGGCTCTTGCAGCGGCCTGCTCTTGCTTTTGAAGCGCCTCTTCTCCTGCTTCACCTGCAGTTTTGAAGTTTTCGGCCAGGGTGATGGTTACCGATGCCGCTTCTTCGATTTCATCTTTTGTTTTTTTGGCCGCCGTGCCGGTATCCTCAAACGCTTTGACAGCAGCAGCGGCTGCTTCTTTTGATTTCTTTCCGTATTCAACGGTCTGCTTTGCGAGATCAACAACTGTGGCGCGGGCCGCTTCGGCTTTCGCGGCTATTGCGCCGTAGGCAGAATCTGACACTATGCCTACTTTGTTGAGCGCAAATGCCAACCCCTGAATGGCGCTCATCAGGTTCGAAATGCCCGTGGCCATGAACGTCAGCAGTCCGGCGGCAATAGACTGAACACCCCGGAACACCGCTGTGGCTGTGTTGCCAAAAAAACTGATGGTTTTGGTTAGGGTGCTGAAGCTCTCAACGATAGAGCCGGAGTTGGTAGCCAGCTTTCCCAGAAATCCAGTTGCCGAATCTGTCAGCCGAGTGAAGAGATTCACCAGGGCATCGCCGCCGCCAGCACTTTCAAAAAGACCCAGAACCTTTTCAGTTGCTTTGGCTACTGCTGGAGCTAACTCCACGCCGATGCGGTTGACCAAGCCCTTCAGCTTGAGATCAATGGAGTTGTATATTTCGTTGGCTTCAACCAGGTCCGCCAGCTCTTTGTCTGAAAGTATTGCACCGCTGGCCTGGGCTTCCTGTGAGATTCGCTTGAGGGCCGCTGCGTTGTCGTCCAGAAGGGGCAACAGCAAAGATGCATCGCTGGCCAGGGATTCCAGGAAAAACACCTGCTCAGAACGAGAGTCCAGCTGAGTGATGGCTTCGGAGAGCTTAAGTATTTGCTGATCCGGGGCGAGGCTCCGAAAGTCTTCGATGCCGAGATTGAGCTGCTCAAATACATTCGCAGCTTCACCACCTCCAGTTGCTGAGAAATCGCCAATCTTTTCGGTGATGTCTTTCAACACGTCGCTGATTTTGTCGCCTTCGACGTTGAATTCTTTGCCGGCCGCCTGGAATTCCTGAAGCTTTTGGGCGCTGATGTCGATGGCATCTGAGGTATTGCGAATTTCCCGCGCGGCTTCGCCCTGAGAGCGAGAAAACAGAGTAAGGGTGACGATGGATGCGCCAGCGGCTGCAACAAAACCCGTTACGGCCAGGGCGGTTGTTTTGAGCCCGGAGCCAATAGTGCTCAGCACAGGGCCAAGGCCTTGGATTCGCTCGCGGAATTTGCCCACGCGCTTGCCAGACTTGTCTACGTCGTCGCCCAGCTGCCTGCTGCCTTTGGCCGCGGCCTTGGCGCTGTCTCGCATCTGGGTGAGCTCACCGGTAACGCTGCTGATCTCTTCGTCTACACCGGCGATCTCACGCTTGATTCGGCGCTGCTCATCAGAAAGGTTGCTGGTGCTTACGCCCGCCTCTGACAAGCTGGTGCGCAGCCCGTTGAGCTGCACCTGGTTGTTCTGCCACGCTTGATCGGCATCCTTAGATGCCTTGCGGGCTTTCTCGAATTCTACGCGCTGGGCCTTGGTTGGCTTCTCCGTTGCCGCTAGCGCCTTACCCAACTCAGTGGCGTTCGTTTTGGCTTTTGCCTGTTGCTCTCCCAGTTCTTTGGTTTGGCTCTTCAGGTCTGCAAACTGTTTCACCAGCTTCTGCTGATCGCGCAGCCCCTTCAGGCTGCCGGCCAAACCTTCCATCTGCTCACTGGCTTCGCCGGTATCCTGCCCCAGGGCTTCCAGTTCTTTGACCAACTGGCCAATAGACTTCAGGCCTTCGGTGCCTGCTTTTATCAGCAGCTCAACTTCTTGCTTCTGGTTGGTGGCCATGGATTCTCCGGGCACAAAAACCCCGCCGAAGCGGGGGTGGTTTCAGGCTTTCTCTAACTAACGATCAGATCACTTCACGCTGGGTCAGGCGCTCTGCCTGGGCTTTCGTGAGCGAGACCTCGGCACCCGCCGGGAACTCAATGCCACGATGGCGGTGCGGCTTTTTCAGAGCGGCCTTAACCACCTCGCCCTGCTCTACTTTCTGTTCTTGCTTAGCCATATCTTTCACTCCTGGTTAGCCTAAGGGCCGGGTTTGTTTACTCTACGAAGTCGATTTCGTAGGGGCTGGTTTTGCCTTCTGGCGTAATCATGGTGCCTTCCAGTGTTCCAGAGACAAACTCACGGGACATCAGATCCATGGCCTGGGTAGCGCTGAAGGTGGCGGCCCAAACCGTCACAGCGGCAGGCTTGCCGGTAACAAGGTTGACGCCATCCATGATGACTTGGCGCTTCTTACTGATCTCGGTGGCGCCGAGCACACGATTGCCTTTTGCCGCCAGCGTGTCGTAATCCACGGTGACAGCCACTGCAGCAGTGTCGTTCAAGGCACGAATGAGGCCGGTTACAGCTTCAATCTGGTAATCATCGCCCCGCACCAGAACGGTAGGGCCTACAGGATCTGTAACGACGATGCTCGATGCGTCGATATGAGAGAGCGGGAGCTTCATCCACATGCCGTTGCTGAGAGTGACCGGCTCGGCTGTTGCTGTTTTCACCGCTTCGTCGAAGCCTTCAACGGTGCCCGCGAGGGCGTCCGCCAATAGCTCAGATGGCAGGGAGTCGAAGTCCATGGCAATGCGCGGGGCTTCGCCTGGCAGGTTTACGGAATCCAGCGCCTGGCCGAAGGTGTCACGCTCAAAGCTGGTGCGGACAATCTCTTCAGGCTGCGGAGGTGTGAGCTCCAACCGGGTCACGTTAATAGGGCCGGCAAACTCGGTAGGGTTATCGCCTACCATCTTGGCCATATAAATGTTGCCGGCGAAAATAAGGCCAGTGTCTTTGTAGGACATAGGGTCAACTCCAGTTCAGGGTGTTGTAGGTCAGGGTAATCGGCAAGTAGATCGGGATGATCTTACTGCCGAGTTCAACATCGTCGAGCTGAGCCTCGCCGGCTTCGATCTCGACAGCCAGGCCATTAAGCTTGATGCTCTCAGGCCGGAATACGGTTCGGTAAATGTCTTGCAGCAGGGCATCCTGCCGAGAGCGGGTGCTTTCGCCTCGCTCCAGGTACGCCACAATTTCCACAGTGCGCCGCTGCAGGGTGGCGCCCCTGCTATTTGCGGTTACCCGATCGCTCAGGTTACGAACACCCATGCAGGGCAAGGGCGTGTGTTCATCGAAGTACAGGGCTGGGTCTTCATCCTGCACTGGCCCCGGAAGAGCGGTTGCGTAGCCGTTTGCGATGGCGATCTCTTCCAGCCGCGCGATCAGTTCGTTCACTACCTGCGTTGCTATGGCGGTCATTTTTTAAGCTGCTCGTTGTAGCGGGTTAAGAATTTGTCGCTGAGATCTTCACCCACGGATTTACGGAAGTTGTCATCAGCGGCAGCCTGGAAGTGCAACTTCACGCTATGGCCGGCGGCAGGCTTGATCCTGTCTTCACCCGCTTTTCGGTGCCGGGTTAGCACAGCGCGGTTTTTGCTTTTTGGATTCACAAAGCCCCACACACGCATGAGCTGCCCGCCCTTCTTTATCCAGACGCTGGCCCGGGTGCCGGTGCTGTCGGTTACTCGCGTGGTGGTTTTCCAAAATCGGTAAGGTATGCGCCGGCTGGTTGGCGCCAGAACTGCCACGGGCTCTTTGTTCGTCGCTCTGCGCAGCGCGATCTGGCCACCCGCTTTGGCGCGGGATACGCCGTCGCGTGCAATGCGCTGCGCCAGCTCCTTCTTACTATCGCGGCCCTGGTCATTGATGGCCGCACGCGTTGCGCGGCGTATAGCCTGAGGCATGTCATCCAGTGATTGCATCACGCTTTCGAGGCCATCCAATTGAATGCCTGGTTGGCGACGAGCCATCAGCTTGTCACCATCACGGTCAGGGTTACCCCATCGTCACTGCCTTCAACCACACCATCCACGGTGTAAGTGGCACCACGCAGAGTAATCACATCACCTCGCCTACCCCACGGGTAAGGCAGCTGCGGCTGGAACAGCTCAATTTGCAGTCGGGGCTCATTCATGGGGCCCACGTAGATGTTCTCGCGGGTGATGAATGCGAGCACGTCGCTGGTAACTGCCTCTCCACGCTGCTGATATGACGCGCTAACGCCAATAATTCGGCGGGCTGAAACAGCAAGTTCGCTGCGGCTATATCCTGGTTCAACCGATTCCACCAGGTACCACATGCCGTTGCGCTCGAGGAGCTGCCCCTGCTTCACTTCAGGGTGATAGCGCATGCGCACAAAGGTGCTATTGACTGCACGGATTCCTGTTTGCTCTCCACGGGCTACAGACTTCGGCTCCTGGAAACCAGCCCACACCTTGCCAATCATTGGCCAGGCTGGCTGCGCACCCTCAGTACGGGCGCTGTAAAGTGTGGGGCGATCGCTCAAGGTGCCTATGCGCATACCTCAACCCACCCGATGAATAACGTATGGAGCCAAGAGCATTTCAACGCCCATGGGCAGTTCACTTGAGATCGTGCCGATAACGACAGATTCCCTGTTTTCAAATAGGTGCCCGATGATCAGCAGCGCCGCTGACTGCACATCAGCAGGCGGCTCTTCATAGCCTGCATTGACCGTGATCTGCACGCTGCCCCGCTGAGGCCGATGGTCTGGCCAGCTGGTATCAATCGCCGGGTAGATCACCGGATACACGCCGCGCTTTTCCACGTAGATTTCTGCCTCGGGCATCAGCACCTTCGAGCCAGCAGCATCCAAATAGGCCACCTCAGTTACCGCACGCACTGGCGTCCATTCCAGCTCCAGTCCGGCGGTTCCTTTCGGGAGCCGGTCAGCAATCATCACGATGCCATCACGCTTATCGAACACTTGCCCGGTGCGGTTTTCGATGTAGCGGGATGCAGAAGCGATCAGCGAGGTGATCAGCGCATCTTCCTCGCCGTGCTCCACACGCAAGTGGGCCTTGGCCCGTTCAATCGTAATCATCAGCCGGAATCCTTTGGCCGGCCTGGGCCGGCGCGGGGTTTAGGTTGGGTTAGGCTTTCGGTTCGGTATCCGGCTCAGCCTTTTTGGCTGGCAGTTTTGAACCTTTCACGGCAACGCGACCTTTCACCAGGCGCTCCGCTTCAGCAGCTTCAAACCCGGCTATGTCGCCACGGCTATAGCGGCTGTAAGGCTTAACGAAAGTGACAACCACCGGATCGGTTGCCTGAGTTTCGGCTTTCTTTGGTTCGGCCATTTCTGTAACTCCAGTTCAGATTCAAAGAGTGATGGCGGCAAACGCCGCCATCCAAGAGGGTTACCAGGTAACGCCGGTACCCAGCACCAGGCCTTCCGGATGACGGAAGCCGATATCGTGCTCAGCCACCACACGCACAACCGACTGGTTGCGGCTGAAGGCAGAAACCAGTTGGCCGCCGCTGTCCTTATAGGTAGCTTCGCGGGAGAAATCGACCTTCATGTTCTCCTGCTCACCGATCACCACATCGTTCCAATCCGCGAAGTAGATCTCGGATTCGTTGGTTCCGGTACCGAGGTTGTTCGGGATGGTTGTGGTGTGCTGAATCGGGTAGCCCTTCAGCTGGCCCTGGGCAAGTTCCGGGTATACCTTGTTGCCATTGCCATCACGCAGGCCAAACAGCTTCATGTAGCTGCGTGGCGACATTGCCCAGCCCGGGGTGATCAGCAGGCTGTCGCTGTTCATCAGCTTCAGGATCATGCTGTCGAGATAGGCATCAATGGTTGCCAGATCCGCAGTGCCAGACCAAGCCTCAGTACGGCTGGCGTCGGTGGCGGTTTTCTTGAAGCCGATAGGCGTGTTGCTGGTACCGTCATCCCGCAGGAAGGCTTTGTCTTCACGCACCGCCATGGAGTTGATAATGTCGTTCAGCACCATTTGCTCAATGCGGAACCCGGCGCGACCAATCAGCTGGTTAGACATGGGCACCAGGGTGATCATGGTTTTCGCCGACAGGTTCACATCGTCAGTGCTGCCTTCGCTGGCCAGCACATCACTGCCCTCACCCACGTAGCCAGACGTTGCGCCAGAAGCCATGCGAGGCATAGACAGGTTGCCGTTAGGCAGCGGTACGTTACGGGCGCCCAGGTTGCGGACCACGGTGCGAGGCCGCAGGAGCTCAATGATTTCATCGTGCATGTTGGTTGGCACCAACGCGCCGCCGGAGCCACCGCCGGTTTCCATGGCCATGGCTACGTCCATATCGCCAATCTCATTGCGAGCAAACTTGGCCGCATCGCCAATGTTGCCGCCACCGGCAGCGATAGACATCACCATGCGAGCCGCACTGGCGCCAGGGTATTGCTTCAACTCGGGCTTGATATGCACTGCAGCGCTCTGGCGACCAGCGTTTACCGGCTGTGCAGATGCCGCCTGCATGCGCTCCATAGCTTCGGCGCGCTCCATTTTCTGAGACAGCTGATCAAACTCAGCCTTCAGGCCATCGAACTCAGCGAGCTGCTCAACGGTAAGTTCGCCACTCTCCTGCTCCACTTCCGCCAGGGCTTGAACCTTCTGGTTCACCTCAGCGCGCTTGCGGCGGAGCTCTTCAATCATAGGCATAGGCATAACGCTTTCCTCTTTCTTCCAGGTATAAAAAAGGCGACCGAATGGCCGCCTGGTTAGCTGCTCCGCCGCGTGGCTAGAGCTGGCATTGGGTATTCAGGGCATGAGCCTGCGCGGATATCCGGCGAGCACCACCCTGTTCGGTTTGTCGGTAACTGGCTGCAATGGCATTCACCGCATCTTGCGCCGGTGCCACCTCATCAATCAGCTTCAGCGCCAGGGCGTCTTTTGCGGAAAACACCCGCGCCTCTGTAGCAATCACTGCTTCCACATCCAGTCCGCGATATTCCGCAACCGATGTAGTGAACATTTCATAAGCCGCATCCAGCCGCTTGCCGATCTCAATGGTGGCCTGATCGGTAATCGGCTCGTGGGGCGATGCGTCGTTCTTGTGCCCGCCCCGAAAGAAGGTGTTGAACTTAATGCCAGCGGCTTCTTCCGCGCGGCTCATGTCGTAGGTTTCAATGATCACGCCGATTGAACCGACCATGGCCGTGGGGCTGGCGACGATGCGCGAGCATGCCGCCGCCAGAAAGTAACCGGCACTGCAGGCCGCGAAGTTCACCAGGGCGGTGATCGGTTTTTCTGCAGCAACCATGCGAATGTAATCAGCCGCTTCTTTGCAGCCCAGGGCAGAGCCGCCGCCGGTGTGGAAATCCAGCACAATCTCAGCCACCTGGTCATTACGGCGCGCACCTTCAATCTGGCTGCGCAGCAGCTCATAAGAAACCAACTCTTCGCAGCTTTCAGTAATCTCACCACGGCGCGGTACCAGAATGCCGTGTACCGGAATCACCGCCAGCTGCGTGCCGGCTTGCTGTGTTTGCGCTGCCTGCTGGCCATCATCTACCAGGGCCAGAGGCGCGAGGCTTTCTACAGAATCGCTGCCCTTGCCGAGCAACCGAGGCTCCAGAACAGACTTAACAGCGGTCACAAGCGCGGGCGTTGCGAACAGCGGCACACCAAACACCATGGCGGCAACGTGCGGGTAATTGATCATGCGCGACATAGGATGTCCTCAATGTCTTTCATCTGGGATGGCGAAGCATTCAACGCCTGGGCGGTATTGCCCGGATCGGCCATGTTCAACGGAGTGAGGTAACGATCGCCGCCCGGAATCGGTGGCATGTTCTCCATGCGCCGCACATCATCGGCAGACAACCAGCCCCAGTTACGGCCAATGGCGTAGGCTTCATAGCGAGACTTCTGATCACCCCGCAGAAGGCCGGATACGTTGAACTCTATGTAGTACTCGCCGCGCTCGGATGGCAGAAGCAAATCGCGCATCATGGCGCTCTCGTGGCGCTTCAGCCATGGCAGCAATGCGTATGTAACGTACTGCAGGCCCATGTGTTCCACGTTGTTGAACGTGGCCTTATCCATCATCTGGATCATGTGCGGCGATACTTTATAGAGCTGACACACGGTAACCGCTGAGTGCTTCCGGCTTTCCAGCAGCTGGGCTTTCTCGTTGTCCATCGCCAGCTGCTTGTAACTCATGCCCTCCTGCAGCAATGCAATGCTGAACATGTTGCGCACGCCACTGTGGCGCTCGGCAAACTTGCTTAGAAGGCGGTCTACTTTGGTTTGGTCGGTGATCGGGCTGGCTTCGCGGGGGCGCTCAATCACGCCAGACATGGTGGTACCACGACTGAACACCGCCGAGGCGTGCTCCTCAGTGGCAATGGCCAGGCCAATGGCATCGGCGTTGGTGTCTATGGGCGACACGCCCACAAAGCCATCCAGGGAAAAGCCCTTGATGTGGTGCACCATGCGCGCCGGCAGAATGTCGTTCTGGTCCAGAAGATGGTAATACGGCATGCCGTCATTACCTTTCAGCACGCGTACCTTTGTGTTGCTCACTGGTATCAGCTCACGCACATAACCAGCGCCATCACGATCAATCAGAGCAATGTGATTGCCGTCCAACCCCAGCGCGCCCTGCGACTGCTCATAGTATTCAAACGCCGTGTCTTTGCGATTGGGCTGCGAGTGAATCACATCGTAAAGCGGGTGATCGGTTGCGCGCTCACGACCACCATCAGCAGTGCGGCGGTATAGCTCGCACGGCAGCTGTGCCACCGATTCAGCCAGCAGGGTTACGCACCCGCGCAATGCAGCCAGTGCCAGAGCTGTATCCTTGTTCACCAGTGTGCCGGCAGAGCTGCTGGAACCCATAGCGCTTGCCCAGTTTCCCCACTCGGTACCGGGATTGTTTGAGCTGGTACCGCGCGACTGAAAGAAGTTTGAAATGAACATCAGCTGTCACCTTGTGGCTTGCGCGATTGCTCATAACGATTGGCTGCAATGGCGCGGGCGCTCATGAAAGACCAAAGCAGGCAAAGCACGCCGCCCACAATGAAGCCGGCAGGCTGGAACACCAACCAGGAACCGAAGGCCACCAGCAGTGCGCCAGCCAGGCCAACCACAAACGTTATCGCTGCTATCAACATGTCACATCCGAGGTGTCGTAAATGGATGGCTGCACCTGATCACCCTCCGAGCGAATCGCCCGACCAAGGGCCATAATCAGTGCCACAACCGCATCAATCTTGTTTTCCGGAAACTCTTTGCGCGGGTAGATGTTGTCCTTCGCATCCAGGTGCGCCACCACGTTGGACATCATCCAGGTGAGAACCGGATCACCGTTGTGCCGGATCCGACCTTCCAGCGTGAGCGCTTCCAGAATCTTCATTGGCTCACTCATGTTCTGAACGGTTTGCCGGTACTCAATCATCGGCAGACCTTCTTCCAGCATGCGCGTTGCCAGGTACGTGGCCTGCCATGGGTCGAAGCCCACACTCTGAATATCCAGCAGGCTTGCCAGATCCCGAAGGTCGTTCTCAATAAACGCGAAGTCTGTTGTTGCACCTGGTGTGAGCGTAACCAGCCCCTGCCTTGCCCAGCCGGCGTAGTGCTGGTTGCGCCCGTCTTCGGCGGCGTCCTCCGGAATGTAGTACTTGCCGAAGGTGGTAAACCCGCCGTCGTCCTGTTCGATCACCACCATCAGCGCAGCAACGTCGATCTTGCTGGCCAGGTCCAGGCCGATGAATGCCTTGCGGCCCGCGAAGCTTTCCAGTGTCAGCTCCTTATTGCCGCAACGCTCCCACGCCTGCAGATCCATCCAGGCGGTATCGGCGTTCACCCACACATTCAGGTGCTTGGTTAGGAAGTTGTTGGTGGCCGCTGCCATGGTCATGGCCTTGCGCGCCTTGCGCTCGATGTCTTCCGGGTTAACCGATATGCCCCAGTTCGGGTTGGCCTTTGCCCAGCTGGAGGGCTCAGTCCAGTCATCACCCTCATCGATCGTGTAGATGATCCCGAAGTAACTCTCATCCTGGACAACGTTCTCCAGGATCTTGGTAACGTAAGCCCGTTGCTCATAGCAGATACCGGCACGGTTGAAGCCTGCCGTGGTGATCAGCCAGAGCAACGGTTGCCGGCGAGCGCCGGTACCGGTTTCGATAACGTCAAAGATCTCTCGGGTTTTGTGCGCGTGAAGCTCATCGATCAGGCCGCCGTGTACGTTCAAGCCGTCATGGTTGCCGCCCTGGTCTCGGCTCAGTGAACGGAAAACGCTGTTGGTGCTCTCAACGAACACCGTGTGCGAGCTGGTCGCAACGCCAAAGCGAGCCTGCAGGCCCGGCGTGCGATCAACCATTTGCTTGGCGTCCTTCCAGGTAATCTGTGCCTGGTCACGTGTTGTCGCTGCGCTGTATACCTCAGCGCCCGGTTCGCCGTCTGCCGTTAGCAGGTAAAGGCCAACGCCAGAGGTTTCTGATGACTTGCCCTGCTTGCGCGGCATCTCGTTGTATGCAGTCTTGAACCGGCGATAACCATCGCCGTTGATCCAGCCGAACACCGTTGTCAGGCGGAAGATCTGCCAGGGCGAGAGCTCCAGCCGCTGGCGGGTTCGTGCCCATTCGCCCTTAACGTGGGGCAGCAGCTCGATGAACTTGCACACCCGGTTCGCCAGCTCTGGCTCAAACCAGTATGGGAACTCATCGGTGCCCTCTCGCTTCAGGTCATTCAGTTGCCGGTGACATGCTAACTGCACCCACTTGCACGCCGGAAGCTCACCACTCAACACCGCGTTGGCGTACTCCATGGCGATGGCAACGTAATCACGGGACATTAAAGATCCTCAAACCCGCCGAAATCCATCTGGCCCTGACCGCTGGCCTTCATGCCGGAGCGGCTGGCTGGCGTGTGGCCAAACTCTTTGCCGGCTTCCATCACTTCCTTCCACAACTGTTTGCGCAAGATCATGCC
>TARA_R110002110_G_scaffold80572_1_pt1 | contig 20829 bp, 16 predicted proteins | sample TARA_R110002110 | Tara Oceans TARA_R110002110 (sample SAMEA4397330) | marine metagenome | biome: Polar Biome; feature: [SRF] surface water layer (ENVO:00010504); material: water (ENVO:00002006), including particulate matter (ENVO:01000060) such as... | depth 5 m
TAGAGATCCTAATCAAGCATATATGGAAGCTGTAAGAGAAGCTGAAGAATATTATGGAAACCAACCATATAATGGGACTATATCTACATCACATGGATTTATTATAAGAAAAGATAATCCAAGATATGGAACTAAAAAGTTTTGGAAATATTATAATGATAAAATTTCTGGAACAAAGTTTTCCGAATGGAATTGCATTGAAATAAAAGGAACAAGAGCCAAGACAATAAAAATATCGTATGGTTTTAAAGGTAAAAGAAATGTTAAAGTTTATTTCTTTTGGGGGTTAGCAGCATCATGAGTTTAAATAAAAAAGAAGAACAATTTCTTAATAATATTAAGCATGATACACTTAAACTGATTAATAAGATAGAGAAACTTGAGCAACAGATTATAAATCTAGATGCTAAATATAAGTTTAAGCTTAGTGACCTAATGGTAACTCTTGAAGATCAAAATGGAGATATATGGAACGCATTAAAAAGAGTTGAGACAAGAACAAATGATAGAATACATGCTCTTGAAGATGCTGCTATACTAGAACAAGAACAAGCCAATCAAAATGCTTCGCAGCCAGAAAAATGGGTTATAGAAAAAAAAGGAAGATACGCTACTAATGCAGATAAAGTAGTTCTTATAACGAAATGGAAAAATAATGAGTAAGTGTCCAGTTTGTGGATATGATACTAATAGAAATTATAACTACAGTAAAGACATATTAAAAATGTTAACTGCTATGAATAGTCAAACATTAAAATATGTAAAGAGACTAGTTAAAGATGTTCAACAAAATATACCTTCTGAATATAATCAAAAGTCTTATTTTTTCTTTTTAAAATCAATTGAAAAATCTAATCCAAGATTGATAGAAAGAGCAATAGAACAATACATTAAAGCAGGTTATCATTTACAAGGTAAAGGTTTCGCTTATATCAAAGCAATGATATTAAATGAAAATAAGAACGTAGCTAAGAAAGCTGCGAATGAATACAAACGTCTTGGTAGAGTACCAAAGATAATAAAACTAAAAGGAGATGAAATTAATGAAAAAAGGAGTAGGACGACCAAAAATAAAAAATCCAAGTAATCAAACTATAAAAAAAAGACTATATAGAAAAGCTAAAAAAATAGAAAATAGATTAGAAAATGATAAAGTTATTTTAAAAATTGTTAATGGAATGAAAAATTTCCTTAAATCACCATTCAAACAGGAGAGAAAATGAATAAATTAGACACAACATTATTTCCAGTAATAGAGGTACCAGCTATAGGAAAATTTCCTAAAAATAAAAACTATACGCAAGAACCGACCAAAGATACTGGATATAAATTCATAATGAGAGAAGATACTGGTGAAGTCATAAGTTGTATGACTAACGAGTATAATCTAATTAAAAACGAACAAATAATAGACATAGCTGTACCTATAATGACTCAGCATGAAGCAGTATTAAAAGAAGTAAATACATTTTCTGATGGTGCTAGATCACAATGGACTTGGAACTTTCCAAATGCTGTTGTTGATATAGGAAACGGAGATAAAGTTCACCCTACTGTTACTATAAAAAATAGTTATGATGGAAGTTTAGAAGCAAGTGCAACAGCAGGTGCTTTTAGATTAGTATGTAGCAATGGTATGGTTATAGGTATAGTATTAGGAAAACATAGTGTAAAACATAGTATTTGGACAAAGGATGTAAAATTTGAAGATATTATATCTAGTGTTGTTGATAAGACAGGAGCTATATTTACTGAAGATTTTCCATTGTTGAGAGATACAAAGGTAAATACAAAAGATGTAGCGAAGGTAATCGAAATGTTTCCTGAACAACATACTGATACAATTGTCAATTACATGCTAGGAAATGACATAAAAACGTATTGGGATCTTTTAAATTCAGCAACTTGGGTAGCAACTCACAGTATGAAAAGAAAAGTAGAAGCAACACATAAATTCGAATCTATGATTTATCCTTTATTAAGTAAAATGGCAAGAGCAGAAGCTTAAGTTTGTAATATTAGGCAGTCTCGGAATAAGTTTTTTTAGGAAAAAAAAGACTGATATGGTTGGCTAACCTTTCTAAGAGACTGCCTATATAATAGGAGTATAAATGAATGAAATAAAAGAACAACCTAAAAGTGAAGAAGCAGAAGCATCTGTATTAGGTGCTATTATACTTAAAGGTGAAGAAATATTCGATAGAGTAGTACCTTGGATTAGAGATGATTCAGCATTCTACTCTAATGATAATAAATTAATATGGCAAACAATAAAAGAACTAAGATCAGAAAGAAAAATAATAGATCTAGTAACCATTACTAATACCATTAAAAATACAAATAAAAACAAAGGAATAACATATTATTTAAGTGGTTTACCAAATGAAATAGCAACAACAGCAAATATAGAAAGTCATGCAAAGATAATTTGGGAAAAATATGTACAAAGAGAAGCTAGAAATTCAGCTTATAAAATACATAACGCAACATTCGATAGATATGATAAAATAGAACCAATAATAAATAGTCAGTTAAAATGGTTAGAAGAACTTAGAGACTTACAACCAGATAGAGCAAGAAACTTAGATGGAATGGTAGATGAGGCTATACAATATATAAAAAGCGGAGAAAATGTAATAAGCTTTGGTATGTATGCTTTAGATACTCCAGCTGGTGGAATGACTAGAAAAGAAGTAACTGTATTAGGTGGAAGACCTGGACATGGTAAAACTACTCTTATGATTAACATCCTAAAGTCTTTAATAGAGCAAGGATATAAAGTAATGTTATTCAATAGAGAAATGAGTAATACTGAAATGTTAAGAAAGCTTGTTGTTTTAGAAAGTGAACAGTTTTTATATACTGAAATAAGAAAAGGTGAAATACAAGGAAGAGAAGAAGAATTAGAAAACATAGAAAAAATAATTAAAGAAAAATATAAAAATCTTATCATGTATGACGACATAAGAACATTAACAGAAGGTATATCAGAAATATCTAAATACAAACCTGATGTAGTTATAGACGATTATATTCAATTAATAATGATGGATAATAAGCTAGATAGAAGATTCCAAATAGAAAATATAATGCAAGAATATAAATGGATATGTAAAAAAGAAAATTGTTCAGCACTATTATTAAGTCAATTAAATAGAGAAATAGAAAGAAGAATAGATCCATATCCTAGAATGAGTGACTATGCAGAAAGTGGAGTTATTGAACAGACAGTAGAAAATGCATTGTTTGTATTCTATGGATATAATTTTGATCATGAAAACTATGATATGTATGAAAGTGAAATAATATCTTGTAAAACTAGATATGGTGTAGTAGGTGGATATAAAGTTGGCTTTGCAGGTAATAGATGTAGGTTTTATGTATCAAGAGATCAAGCAGTTGGTGATTTAAGAAATATAGAAGGTAATGAAAGCAGCACAAAGACATCGTGGCTCGAAGACTAATCAACTATTAGAAAAATACTCAATAGCACAAGTAGAGTTTGAGAAGATAGTTGGATTTGAAAAAGCTATAGAAATGACAATACAAATAAAAATAAAAGTAGTGGGATATGAGCTTTTAAGTAATTGTTCAGAACTACAATTGAATAACCTTTTAAAAAAACTTAGAAGCTTATATGCCCATGTGGTTAAAAATAGTAACAATTTTCCAGAAAGGAGTATTGATGATACCAGTAATAGCAATTGACCCAGGAGCAGGAGGTGCGTTGGCTTTAATATATGAAAATATAGAAGGAAATATAATGGCTGAAGCATTTAAATGCCCTAAAACAACAAAAGAAATGTTTAATATTTATTCTAATTGTATGAAAACAGCAACTAATAATTCTAAAGAATGTATAGTTGTAATAGAAAAAGTATGGGCATTCCCTACTGATGCAAGAAGCAGAGCGTTTAACTTTGGAGTTAACTATGGTAAATGGCTTGGCATTATAGCATCAGAGAACATAAAACCACAAATGGTAACACCTAAAGGATGGCAAAAAGAATATAGTCCACTATCAAAAGACAAGAAAGAAAGAAAACAAATGTTGAAAGAGATAGCCCAAGAGATGTTTCCAAGTGTAAAGGTTACTTTATATAATGCAGATGCATTACTAATTGGAGCATGGGCATATAGTAATTGTAGTTATGAACCGTATTCTAAGGAGGAAAAATGAGTATGAAAATGGAGGTTGTATTTGATTACAGCTACGAACCTTTCAAATGTGTACTATTTGTACATCAATTTGGAGAGTTCAAAATGAAAAATGGTAGTACATATGAAGAAATAAAACATTCTACATTTTGTTTTGGTGTTGATCCAATACTTATAAACTTAACAATATCATCACAATGGACAACTGCAATAGAAATTAAATTGTGGAAAACAAGTTTTACATTTTCTGTTAGGTGGTGGTCATGAACAATACTGTCCTTAGAGAACTTGCTAAGAGATTAAAAACAGTAACAAAAGAAATATCTAGGATAGTTTGGTTAATAGAAAAAGCTGTAGAAAGGAAGGATAAATATGGATAAAAATTGTCCAGTAATTATACCTTATTATGGTGGTAAATTCACTATAAGTAAAAAAATACTAAAATATATTCCAAAACATGAAAGATACTTTGAACCATTCTTTGGTGGCGGTTCAATGTTTTTTAGAAAAGCAAAAGTAGATTGGAATGTATTAAATGATATTGATAATGACCTTGTTAACCTTTATATTTGTGTGCTAGAAAAATTTGATGAGTTAGCAGAGAAAATATATTGGTATCCTAGAAGTAGAAAATTACATGATGACTTTAGAAAAATAATTAAATCAACTCAAGAAATAAAAATACCAGATACTACAAGAGCATCACAATATTATTACATAGTAAGAAATGCATTTAATAACAAACCATTAAATTCATTTTCTAAAGATACTTATTGGAGTACAAGAATAGTAGATGAATTAAAAATATCTAAAAAGAAACTAAATGGAGCAACAATAGAAAACTTGGATTTCCAAGAATTAATAGAAAGATATTCAATGAGAGAAGGGGATTTTGTTTATCTTGATCCACCTTATGTTGTTGCTGATAAAAAAGACTATTATAGAAATGCATTTAATAGTGATCAGCATAAACAATTGAAAAAAGTCGTTGATAATATAGCAAGTAATAATGCTCAATTCATGTTGAGCTATGATGATAGAGAAGATATACGAGAAATGTATAGCAAATACGAAGTTAACACGATAAAAACTAAATACGTAGGAAGAAGATCTGATCCGAGTAAAGATTTTACTGAACTATTAATAACTAATTATCAACTTAACAATTCACAAATGGAGATATTTGATGTCTGAATTTATATATGATGAAGATAAAAATCTAATATGTTGTCCAAAATGCGGAGCTAGAACTCTAAAGAAAGATGGATGGCAATATTGGAAAACCTTAAAAAGACAAAGATGGCAATGTAATGCCTGCGGTAAGAAGACACTCATACCTACAATAGTAGAGAAAGCACCTTTTGATACAGAGATAACAGAAGTAGAAGACTTACCAATAAATGATATAATAGAACATAGAAAAAAACAATTCAATCAAATAACGTCAGCAAAAGAATCTAAAAAGCTTATAAATATTAATATAAATATGAGAGGACCAGTAGGAATATTACATTATGGTGACCCACACATAGATGATGATGGTACTGACATAGCAGAAATATATTCTTTGTGTAATCTTATAAATAATACTGATGGTTTATTTGGTGGTAATCTTGGAGACATACAAAACAATTGGGTAGGAAGATTACAAGCACTATATGGACAACAATCTATTTCTGCTAAAGAATCATGGAGATTAACTGAACACTTTGTAAATCAAGTAGACTGGTTATATTTAGTAGCAGGTAATCATGATGTATGGAGTGGTGATGGTGACCCATTAGAATTTATAATGAGAGAACACTCAGGAGTATATGAAAGATGGGGTGCTAGAATGAATCTTAAATTCCCTAATGGCAAAGAAATAAGAATCAATGCTAGGCATATGTGGAAAGGAAATTCAATGTGGAACACAGCTCATGGAGTATCAAAAGCTGCACAGATGGGATGGAAAGATCACATACTTACTTGTGGACATACTCATGTCTCAGGTTATCAAGTGTTAAAAGACCCAGCAAGTGGTATAATTAGTCACGCTTTACAAGTAGCATCATTTAAAATACATGACAGTTATGCTGAGAAGTTAGGTCTTGATGATAAAAACATCTTTAATGCTCCAGTAACTATTATTGATCCTAAATATGATGATGACTCCAATAGACTAATAACTACTTTCTTTAATCCTTATGAAGGTGCTGAATATTTAAATTTTAAGAGAGCAAATTGGAAAAAAGAAAACGATAAAAGAAAATCTAAATAATAATTAAGTGGGGGTAACTACCTCAAAAACCCCTTCGCATCTACTACCCTAGCTGTTGCCCCCACTTATAAATAAAGGATAACTATGGATATAAATATTTTAAAAATAAAAAGATATGAAAAAGCATTAAAAGAAATATCTAATGCTGGTAGTCAAGCTAACCCTATACACTTAAGTAGGTTAGCAAGAGTAGTTCTTGATGGAGAACCTACTACTGCTGACCATGTTAATGAGGGAGATGATATAGAATATAAGTTTGTATCTCCTCATGATCCAGGAGATGAAAATGATTCAGCGTTGCAATGATTTTACAAGAGAGGAAATATTTCTTGCTTTTTGAACATCTCTACTTAACCATTTTTGTTCAGCTATTCTTGGAAAGAGATGTTTGTCTCGTTGAAATACAGTTAAATTTTTATAGTAATCTTTTATAGGGTCGTTTATATTTTCTTTAAAAGCTCTTTGCCCAGTATGTTCACTAGCGTGACCTACTTGTTTCCCAGTCATTGTTTCCATATGTCCACCTTCATGAGCTAATGTAGATAACAGATCAGATACTGGTCTATCTGTTGCTAGATACATATTACCATCTGATTTACTTTTAGTTCCAGTATTTGCCTCATATTCTCCAACAGTTCTATGTCTATAATTAACTCCATCAGTTCGTGACCATAAATCTTTACCCTCTTTATGTAAACCATAAGTTTTTATATCTCCACTTTCTAATCCTTTCTGAAATCTTTTTGCTTGAATGCCTCCCCTAATTCTATTTATTAATGGAAAACTCCAACCACCTTCGCCACCAAATATATTTTTTTCAGAACTTTCTTCAGCAAACATCTTACCATAGCTCTTACCTAAAGGTTTTTGAATCATTCCTACTATCTTAGCAAGTTTCTCACCCTCTAATTCTTTCAATCCACCAGCATGTGGAGCTACAGATTGATTATTCCAATTTATATAAGTACTACTTTTCGGAACATATTTTTCTTTAGATGGCATTAGTATCTTTTTTTAGTTCTTACCATCTTCTTGCCAGTTTTCTTAGCAAACTTTTTAGCTCTTTTAACTGACTTGAATTTCTTTTTACCTACTTTTGGCATTGTTTAATCTCCTAAATAATCTACAGTATCTATTATATCTCTTCCTATCATACCAATAAATACTGGTAAAATTAAGAAAGAGAAGTCTTCCATGAGTTCAGATAATGCATCATCGTTATCATCATCGTCTGCTCCCATTGCTATTATAGCAGTCCATACAGCTAATCTTGCTGCTATACCCATAGCTGGGTTTTCAAAACTTCTTAACATACTAAATGATTGGTGTCCAAATTTTCTCATCATCCAAGAAAGTAATGGTACAGCTCCAACTAAAGAAGATACAGCAGAAGCAGCAAATCTACTAAATATTAATCTAGCAGCAGCTATTGCTTCATGATCTAATGGAGCAGATGGATCGTATGCACGACCTTGATAAGCTCTTACAATTGCATCTTTAATAGCAGCATTTATTCTTATAATAGAATCAACACTACTTGTACTACCTTCAGTAAATTTTCTCATCACACTAAAGTCATGTTCCATTTGTTGTACTGCATATGTTTTATATTGGAACACAGCCCTACCAAATCCATTAAAACCTTCTCCCATATACTGTGGAGTCATACCAAACTGTGTATTATATACAGCATCCCTAGCAATTCTTCTTGCCTTATCTGATTTAAATATACTTAAATCTCCTTTAGATCCAGTTGTATCATCTCCTCCTAAGATACCTCTCTTTTCAGCATCTAATAAAGACATTACAGCAGTAGTAGCTCGAAGATTTTGTTCTGTACCAGTAAATGTAAATACTTTCTTTAGGGGTTCCCAATGCCATGATAGTTTCCAAGTTACCATCTGTCTTATTTTCTGATCTGATACTTCACCTATTAATTTTTTAAACCTTTGCATTACAACAGCATCTTTATTATCTTTTTCTTCAGTAGCAAAGGCATCCCAATACTCACCTCGTTTTCTTGCAAGTATTTCTTTTCTTTGTTTATTAAGTTCTCTTAGTTCTTGAACATTATCTTTCATAACACCTCTAGAACGTGCTTCAAGACTCATTAAAAATTTATCTATATCTTTATTACCATTAAGTATAAAACTATTTCTACCTTTACCTAGCATCCTTACTAAATCTGTCATATTCCTAGATGGTATTAAGGTTCCAGGAATCATAGCAAAATCATTCCACTCTACATCTCCACCTTGTAACATTATATCATTGAACATTGATAATATATTTAATACACCAGTACCATTTACTACAGACTCCCATTTAGTTCTACTGAACTCTCCATTTAATAATTTAGATGCCTCTAAAAATGTACCCCATCCATTAGCTATAATCTGATTCATAATCTGAGTTAAGTTACCAGCAGCTGAACTGCTGCCAAGAAATCTCATAGATGGAAACGAATTAATCCACTTAGTAAGTTTCTCTGCACTCTCTGCTGTGAACTTTGTACCACCTCTAACAAAAGCTGGTAGCTTGTTAAGTCTATTAGCCATACTATCGTAGCCAGTTTCCCTACCAAAGAATGTAGTAGCTCTAGTATCTGAATCACCTACTGACATTTTTATTCGATTAACTAAATAATCTATTGCTCCCTCTGGCACTAGTGTCTTTTCCATCTGCATAAGCTTATCAACTGCTCCTACTGTATCTGCCATCAAATCATTCTTATGTAATGCTCCGAATATTCGAGTAAGGTAGTCACCATGTACGTCAGCATCTGTACGCATATACGAAGCATCAGTCCAAGAAGATATATGTTTCATATGTACATTGCTATTTGCTTCAATCAATCTACTCATAGAAGTTTCATCATCATCTGTAAGTATTCCATTCTGTCTAGCTCTCATATCTTTTAGATGTTGCAATCCTTCTTCAAGTCTTTTATACTCTTCACTCTCTTCATCAAACCCAGATTCAGCAAGTTCTTCTTCGACTCTATCAATAGCATTATTAATCATTACATTTAGATCTTTTACTTTAAATACATGAGGAAAATAATTATCTTTTTTTAACATAAAGTAACTAGTCGGAGTATTAATTGAACCTTCCCCTTCAATTTCACCATCTTCTCCTACTACTGGAGCAGTATAAAAAACTTTAGACCTCATACCGCCTATTCCAAATAGCTTACCTAAAACTTCTTCTATACCTTTGCTATCCATTCCTTTCTTAGCCATTCTTTTTGCTATATTATCTCTTATTTCTAAACTTCTTTGATTATTTACTTCATTAAATTTTTGTACCTCATCACCAATATCAGAATAAGTAGTTCTCATATCTTTTATTGTATCCCAAAAATTACCATAGCCAGTTTCTGTATCTGATTCTCCAACAGTTAGCTCTTCAAATATTTCTTTAGGAGGTTGATTATCAACTCTTTGAAAATTATACCAAGCTTTCTTATGAGAGTTTGGTATCAATTCTCTACTAACATTATTTCTGAGTCTACCATAGTATCTTTCTTCTTGTGCTCGATACCATCCTTCATCTATAGGAACATTATCCCATTCAGAAGATTTATATCCTTCATCTACAAAGTTTGTTCTCTTTGTAGGGTCTTCATTTTTATATGGTTCTTTATTTAATAGTATTGCTTCGTATGATTCTTGACCAGCTTCATCAACTGTTTTAAATAAAGCATACTTATATACTGTTTTTTTATCCTTGCCTCTAACATAATGGACATTGGGGGTCATTCTTTTTTCATCCTCAGATTGACCATATTCGTAATCCTCTGCCATTGTGGCTAATAAATTTGATACTTTCTTACCATACTTCTCTTCATACTCAGCACGTTCACTAGTTATAACTGGTTCACCACCAGCTCTTTCTTCATACACTATTGGAGGTACAGTACCTTTAGTTATATATCTTAATCTGCCATCCAATGTTTCATTAACAAATGTACCTACATAAAAAGACATCAATTCTTTTTTTACATCAGATGGATTTGCATTTAGATCTTCTTGTTTTAACCAAACAATAGTATCATTTAATTCTCCATCTTCTTCATAATACTTAACTTTGTATGACTTAACTCCGTTGTGCATACCTTCGCCAAAGATAACAACGCTCTCACCAGGAACAGGGGAGTCTACTCTAGTAGAAAATCCTTCTATTCCCCATGCACTTGCTTTATTTAAATCAAATACTTTATTAATTAAAGGATTGTCTTCAAGATTATTTTTAAATTTTTCAAGAGTTGTTCTAAATCTATTAGCATAAACCTCAACAGAAGATATTTCATTATCGCTAAGTCTCAAGCCTTTTCTAATAACCTTCATCATAATACCAAACTTATCAGCAGTAATAGAGATAACTTCTGGTGGAAACATAGCAACTTCTCTCTTATTCAGTTTCCCAGACTTCATTAGCCTATCTCTTTTATCACTAATCTTTTTAACTCTTGTTAATATAGACTTTACAAGTCTTGTACTTTGAGATACAGATATAGGATTTAAATCTCCATATTGTCTCTTAGAAAAATATACTTTCCAAGCATCAACTTGATCCATAGGGTTCATATCAAATTGGATAGCCTCACCAGAGCTGAAAATTTGAGAGGTTAGTAAGTCAAAGAGTTCATTGTGGTCATCATACTTCTTCTCTTCTAATAATAATTGTTTCTTAGCTCTTCTCTGTTCACTCCTTGTAGTTGCATTTTGTAACCGAGATGCTGCATTCTTTAAACCAGACTTACTAGGAAATCCTATCATATTAGCTACAGCTGCTACAACATCATTTCTAAATGTTTCTATATCAAACTGAGCTTGATTATCAATGCCTTTATTTACTATATCACATTGTCCCATTACTTACAGTTAATCCTTACTTGATCTGCTTTCTCTTTATATAACTTACTGGCTTTAACAACTAAAGCTTGTAATTTTTTATACCCAGGCTTTGCTTTTACTTTACCAGTCTGTTCAGAAAAATCTTTATCCGTTAATGATTTTAAATGCTTAGTAAAAACTGGTATAAATTCTTCTGTAACTGCATGACTCATTACATCAAGAGGCATAAGTGTTAATACATTAGTCCTTTTCCCAACACCTTTTAAAAATAAAGCTGTCACAAGCTGTTTAGCATCTTCGCTTAATGACATCCAATCATCTATATGATCTTCTACAAACTTACTAAGTTCAACATTATAATCTGCTGATATATGTATTGGAGTATCATCTCTATTTGCTTTTGCTGCATCATTATATATCTTCCAAAATTTATCATTTAAAGATAATAATTTACCAGTAGGATTTCCTTCTGAATCAATTACATCATGTTTAGGTACTACTAAGTATTCATAAGCTTCTAGTAATTCTTGATTTGACCATGAATCTTCATTGAACCAATTAGGAGTATTACCAAGCTCATTAATAGATCTTTGGTGAGCTATTTGATAAGCTGTTTCAGCCCAGTCTAGGAAATGAGAACCAGCTTGTTCAGCACTCTCTATTTCATTAACAAGTTTATTATACTCTCTACCAACAGAAGAAATAAGAATTTCTCCTGGAGTTATAGAGCCATTAGTACTTATATTATCTGGGTTCTCACCTTTATATCTAAATTTATTCTTTTTTAATAATGCTTTAAATTCTTCTATATATTGTTTACCAACATTTTCTTTAGATATTCTTTTACCAGTTTCTGGATCAAAAAATCTTTCAGCTAATGTAGAACTATCTTCAACAACTCTATTCATACTTGCTACATTTCTAGAATCTGTTCTTCCTGCTCTTTGACTACTAAAATTTTGGACTCTAAATAAAATTCTCAATGTATGTATATTAGAACTATTTAATTCATCTCCGTCACTTCTTTGAAATATTCTCCTTATAATAAAATCATTATCCCATCCTATTTTACTGAGTAAACCAAACTTTTTATTATCAACAGACATCTGAAGTAGTATAGCAAGTTCATGTTCAACTGTAGTTTGTAAGAAAATATCATCTTTTGATTTTATTGAAAAACCATCATCAGTTCTAGATGGAATAACTGGATCTCCATTTTCATCTACAATTAAGTCTTTATTAGTTCTAATTATAATATTTATTAATTCACCATTATTTTTATTTAACTGGTTAATATCTAATGGTATGTAATCCATAACAACAGAATCACTAGGCTTTTTAGAAGATAAGAAACCTCCTTCTAAAGATGGAATATATAATTTTAAATTCTTATAAGCTAATTGAGTCATTACTGTCTTAGCATTTGTAGTTCTTCCTTGAGAACCACTAACAGATGCTTGTCCAACAATTGCTGAATTTTTAGACTCTTTACTTAAGTAAGTAACATCTGAAGTTGTATCCTCAAGTTTCTCTCCAAACATAGGAACTGCAACAACTTTATCTTTCTCTGCAAACGTATCACTATTCTGCCAATTTTGGTATGCCTTTAATAAATCACCTTCTATAAATTCTAAGAATCCATGATCACCATCATAGTCACCATCAAGTACTTCTGTAACATCAGATTCATTTAAAAATATAGTATCTCCATGACCACCAGCTACTAACATCTGAACTCTTCTAGTGACAACACCAGTTACTTTGGCAATAGGCTGTCTATGTATTAAGACATGAAGTTCTTGCTGACTTAATGCTTCATTTAGTACATCAATCTTTTCATTACCATCCATTCTCCTTGTGTAGCGATTAAATAGTTGAAATTCATTTAGCTTTTCACCTCTTTGTTCAGCTGCTACTCTTAAATGGTCATTAATCTTAGCCCAATGTTTTATAGCTTTATTATAAACTGTAGTATTATCAGAGCTTACAGCAACAGAACCTTCTTGGATTCCCATATTAAGTACAGGTTTTAAATAGCCATGAGTTGCATTTCCTCTTCCCATTTTTCTAGATTTATATATACCATTACTAAAATAAATGTTGTTAAGATAAGAAACAAATAAGTTTGTAATGTACTTATGATTTATACCTTCACCTTCAGTCTTCTCAAGAATTTCTAACCACTTCTCAGCTTCAGTAGGTATCCTTCCTTCTTCTAATGTTCTACGAACAGCAGCTAAGAATGTCTTTGGATTCTCTCTCATAGCTTTAAGCATATCTAAATATTCTTTAGCTACTCCACCAACAAGTTTTCCTTTGTTATCGTAATCTGCATAATGTTTTATTATTTGTTTTGCTAACTCTAACGCTTCAGGCTTATCTTGATTAGAAAGTATATTAGGATCTAATAATATTTCTCCTAATGCTATTGGATGAGCTGCTGTATCACTTGATTTAGCTGGATTAAGTATAACTTTAACATCACTTTCATTTATATCGTGTGTTTTATAATCTTCAAGAAATTTACCAGACCTTTGTTTAGCTTCATTAGGAGAACCAATATGATCAAAGTCCTGTCCCAATAAAGGGTATCCCTCATCATCTAGTTTTTCAAAATAAGTTTCACCTTCATATTCTGTTACTCTGGCAAATGGAATATCAGATCCTGGCTTATAAAACTCTAGGTTATCAAATGGAACCATCTGTAAATGTTTCATTCCTAGATAGTCGTTACCATTTTTACTTCTATGTCTTATAGTAGTTTTGATTGCTGCTAAATTAGGAGTACCTATATTTTCACCAAGACTTTTCATCCATTGACTACCAGTCATTAATTGTCCATCTGTATCTTCAAATGTCTTTAATCTTTGTCCAGGCTGCTCTATTAATTCACCAGTTATTTTATCTCTAGATCTTATAATAGTATTTTTTGGAACAATCATTATAGTAGATTGAAGACTATTATCATTTGTTTTAGGAGAATAACCTTCAGATAAATCAATACTAAGTCTTGTATAAGTATCTAATATATGTTTCTCATCCATAGCATATTTATTATACTTAATAGCTTTCATATATTCATGGATAGATGCTGCTTGAGCAAAAGGAATTGACTTAATCATTGGTATTAAACTTTTAGCAACTCTCATCTTTGCTTGTTTTAATGTTTCACCTTCTTGAAGTTCAACAAATTTCATTACATCTTTTCTATTGATAGTTTCTAATGCATATTCTACAGCAGTTTCTTCATCCATAACATACTCTTCAAGTATAACATCACGTTGCGATTCTTTCATTCTCCCAGCTTGAACTTCCTCATTCAAGTAATTCTTAAATTGTTCTTGTGTAAAGCTAGAAAAGTCTTTACTTGCCTTACCAATCAACATAGCATCATTGTCTCCACCTTTTATCCCAAGCACAAATAAAAGATTAGCTTTATCTTCCCCATATTTTACTAGTTGTCTTATATATTTACTAACGTATGATTTTTCTAACTTATCTAATAAATTTTCAGTTAGCTTTGAACTTGCCTGCCAATAAACATCCTTATTTTTATCTTTATTAAACCATTTGCTTAAAATATTTCTCATTGGAAGAAATATAATTTTCTTATCATGGTGTCCTCTTTGTATATCTTCTTCTACAAAGTTTGTAGCATGTGACTGAGACTCTTTAGATCCAGTATCTAATCTTTCTAATGGTGCTATTCCAACATTAGGAGCAACATCCTTAGTTCCTTTCCCAACAGGGAGAAGTAATGTTTGATAAATTCTAGTAAATAAACCTTCTTTTTTTCCTTTTACATATCTATATATCTTATCTCTGTCTTTTAAATACATAATTTTAAGTTCATTTAATTCAGCAGCATCAAAATCAGTTCTAATATTAACTCTGTATGATTTTTCATTAGCTTGATCTTTAGCCCAACTTTTTATAGCGACAAGATAATCATCAAATGATTCATTATCTTTTGCTAACTCAGTAAGAAATGGTATCTGTGCTTTTTCTATATGAACTCCAAACACCTTATGAAAAAATTCTTTTTGATGTAAATCAGATGGAATATCTTTAGCACTTATTCTATGAGTAGGTACTCCACTAGCTATTCCTTCTTCATCAATTGGTTGTTGTGGTTGGTATTTAAGATAAGCATCATATTGAGAATCTTTTCTTGGGGCATCCCATCCACCTTCCCACTTACCTTGATAAAATTCTTCAGCTAAATAGTTTCCAATAACTTCATCAGGCATTGGTTTAAATATATTCTTTAATGTATTAGCAAATTGTCTTATCCAAATCTTTATTCTTTGAAGTACACTTTTATTTTGTATTCTATTTGCATAGTACTCACCAATATGCTGTACAAGTTTCTCTTCACTACCAAAATATTTTATACCTCTTCTAACTAGACTACTCTCTCTCATTAAAGATACATATATATGAGCATATTCGTGAGGCATTGTATCTATTGTTGCATCTGTCTTAGACCACATAGCTATGTTTCTAAAAGCAACACCAACAACCTTTCTTCCATTGTCTTCTAAAGTTCCTTCAAATGTTTCATCGGTTATATACTTTCCAAAATACTTACGAAGTCTAGCTACTATTTTCTTTGCTAATTCAGGATTATCCACAATCTTAGGCATCTTTGAAGACTTTTCTTTCTGAAAGAAAGTTTGATCGTCATCATCATCCTCTTGTTGTACATCTTCATCAGTTTCATATCCTTTTTCTTGATCTGTTTGTGGATCAGCCATTCTACCAAATAATGTATTTTTAAGTTTTTCTACATCAGCATCACTTAAATCATCTGGATCTACAGGCTCTTCTTGAGCTACTGGTTCTGGAGGTACTTCTTTTCTAACAAGACCTCCCAAGTCTTCTATTCTTCCTCGTCCAGTTAATTCTTGTTGTTCAGCAGCTTTTTTAATTTGTTCTTGACTAAGAGCATTGAATAATGCAGCAGTTCTATTTATACCAAGAGCATCATTTACTTCATACCAATCATTAAATCCTGCATTTATAGCAGCCTTCTCTTTAGCTAATTGTATTTTTTTATTTTCAGAAACAACAGGAGTAGGTTTAGGTTCAGCTACTGCTTCTGGGGCAACTACTACTTCTGGAGCAACACTAGATATATTAGCAGACATTTTATTAGGAGGAATAACAGTATCAGTAAATGCTTTATTAAATCCTAGTTTTAATCCTTTTTCTTTTTCAAGAAATGTAATTCTACCTGCCTTATTATAATTAATATAGAAAGGAAAGATTGCTATCTTCTCTACTTCAATACCATATTGATTCTCAATTAATCTTTTATAAGCACTAAGCTGTATTGAATGTTGATCTTTTTTACTTCTTTCTAATTCGTTTCCTTTCCATTTTCTATTATAGGCTTTACTAGTAGTTCTAGTTTTACTAGTTTTAATATCCCATATCTGAATCTTACCAGTCTTTGGATTAAGAACTAACAAATCTACTTCTCCAGCTACACCGCTAGAATCATCCCAAGTGATTATATTGTTAGACATAACAGTAAGACCTAACTGATCTATCTGTTCTTTTACAGCACCTAAAGCTTTCATCAATGAATCAAACGACTCTTTAGTTATTTCTTGGTCATTATGTACTGGGGTTTCTCCTTCAGTAAAGAAAGAACGAACAAGACTATCAACTATATTTCCTGCCTTTATAGCATCTGGATAACCTTTACCAGTATATGTAGTGCCTATTACATTAGATACTCTTTTATAAGATTCCCCATCAACTATATAATCTTTCTTTCTTTGTTCTGCTCTTAATTGATTATCATTAATATTTTCTTCAAGTTCAGTAAGGTCTTCAACTGGTTGGTTAACGTCAGGAGTATTTGGAGGTAAGTCTTTATCTAAATTTTTTAATACAGCATCTTCTTCTACAGTATTTGGTGCTAATGCTGAAAATACATCAGCTTTTACTTCTGATTGTGATACTTCTTTTACTTCCTGACCAAGCATTTGTCTTAGTTTTTTAGCATTTGCTTTTGCTTCTACAGCTTTGCTAAAACCACTAACTTTCATATCTTCAAGTGCTTTTATATTTTTTAATGCTTCTTCTTTTGCAGTTTTTAAATCAGGTCTTTGGTTAGAATATTCAACCCACGCTAATGCATACTTAGTACGAACATCAACATCCTTTGGTCTATTTTCTATTTCACTAGCAAATTCAAATGGGTTTTTACGCATTCCACTTTTTTCAGGAACAGTATGATCAACTTCAGCTTCTACTTCAGGTTGTGCTTTAACAGTTTCCTCTTGTTTTTGAAGTTCTTTTATTCTAGCTTCAGCTTCTTTAATTTGTTTTTGTGCTTGAACGTAAGAAGGCTGACCTTCTTTCCCTTTAACTACAAAGGTTTTTTCTAAATATGCAGCTTGTACTTTAAGATCATCTATTTCTTGTTGAGGTGTTTTCTCTTCAACAGCTTCTTCTTTACCAAGTAAATCTTCTGCTGTAAGTTCATCTGATACTTTTCTCTGGTTAATATCTAATGGTTTCTTTTTGCCTTCTACTACTTTTTGAGATGTAGATGGAGCTATTTCTCCTTCATATATTCCAAGTTCATTAGGATAGACATACATTTGAGGACCAGTAGGTTGACCAGAATCATCAAGCTCTTGAACCTTATACATTTTAGCTGTTGCTGCTAATATAGAAACTTGCTTACCAGATAAAGCTTTTACTTTTCCTCTTTTAATATCAGCTACAACAGCAACCTTACCTACATTTACTTTTCTATCTTCTTGAGTTTCTACTATTGGTTTTACTGGTTTAGAAATCCCACCAACTCTTTTTTCTAATTCTTCAATTGCTTGTTGAGATATTTCTTCACCAACAGGCTCTTCAGCAGTACTAGGTTGGTCAGTAACAGTAGGTTCTTCTTCTAGTTTAGGATAAAATAAATTTTCATCTGGAGTTTGATCTATTAAGTCGCCACTCCATTCTATACTTGGTTCTTCTGGTGACTGAGCTAAATCAGATGGAGTCTTAGCTTGTGTAATGTTACCCTTATCTGCAAACATCTTAATGGCATTTACCATCTCATCAGTATTTTCTGTATCAATCTGTCTTTCTTGTGGATTTTGTTTATTTAATTTCTGACTAGCTAATCTTAATAATCTATCCCGATCTGTATGATTCTCTATTGCTGCTACAACAGTAGGATCTTCTTTAATTAATCTAAGAATAGCAGAAGAATACGATACATCTCCCTTTACTTTATCAATAGCTTTAGAAGTTTTATCATCAGATGCTTCAAAATTTTCTAAGAAAGAACCCATTCTTTCTGTTGGATTAACAATAGCAGATAAATAGTTGTTTAAGTAATCAGGAGTATCTTCTTCTACAGCCTCATCAAAACCACCAGCTTTTGACTTCTCCCTTACTCTATCCATTATCTTTTGAGATTGCCTAGAAGATATAGCCTTACTGCCTCCAGGTAAAAATAGTCCAAATGGAACACCCATTACTCCACCACCAAATGCTTGTTCTAAGACTCCTTCACTCTTAGCTGATTCACCTAAAACCTTTAAGAAATCAGCACCACTTTTAAAATCATGTTCAGTAGCGTATAAAGAAGTAGCTTCTAACATAGCTTGTGACCATTCAGTACCACCTTCTACCATAGCTTTCTCAATAACATTAGTTAAACGAGCTATATTATTCATACCCATTCTAGCTATTGTACTTTTTTTAGCACCAGAATTAACAATAGATTCAGTAATCTTTCTCATCATAGCTTTTTCTGGTACAAATTGGTCAAGTCCAGGTACTCCTTTCATCATTGTTCTAGCACCAACTCTTTCAAGTGTAGCGGCTAAAACTCCATAAGCAAGAGCAGACACACCAGCATATTCATTGGCTTCTTCTGGACTCATACCCATCTCATCAACCATCAAATTCATTTGTTCTATATAGTGACTAGAATTTTCAAGTAAAAACATTGGAGCAAGTGAGGCAACTGTAGCAGCTAAAGAGCCTCCACCAGTAGATGGTGCCATAGCAATTCCAAGTGCAGTACCAGCTATACTTGTTGCTAATGAAGGAATTACTTCAGACATAGCTCTCATTGTAGTATCAAAACCACCAGCCCAAGAAGGTTCATCTTCTTTCCAAGCATAATAAGCTTGAAGCTCTGGATCTCTAGCTACATTTTCAGCTACAGATTCATGTGCCCATTTTCTCATATCTTCAGATGCTCTAACAGCCCAATCTGAATCAGACATTGATAATGCAGAACCTATACTACCAGCAACAAGATTATGTCCCATAGTTGAAGCAGTATGAACCATTCGTTTAAGGAAACCAGCAGAAGCTTCTTTGCCCTCATATCCATACATAGCCTGCCCTCTAGGCATATTAGCAAAATGTTGTTCTCTAATAGTATGAAGTGTTTCTTCTGTGGCTCTTTCTATATCTTGTGGTGTATAAGATTGCCCACTATCTCTAAACCTTTGCATTACTTGCAATGATACAGTAAGTCTATCTGGGAGTTGATTAGGCATTTGCCTACCTAACTGGTGCTGTTAAGACATTATCTATGTAATCCCAATCGGGATTAACCATATGTTGTCTATGTACATAACTTACTCCTATACCCTCTAAATAATGATTATATAAATCAACATCTAACGTAACACCTGCCCGTATAGCTAGATTTTTTATAATACTTAACTCATCTACTAAATCAGCACCTTCTTCATGAAGAGTTTCCCAAGGACCACCCATAAAACTTTTATTAAACCATCTATCTTTTGCTATATTCTGTCTTTGTTCATCTCCATGTTGACTCATATATCTAGAAAATGCTTCTTCTTTACCATCTTCAATAGACTTTAATCTTTCTATTATTTCTACAGCTCTTTCTGATGATTTAGATGAACCAGATTTAATATAATCATCTCCGCCATAGTACATTCTCTTAGCATCAGCAACACTAATGGAACTCAAATCAGCTTTTTTACCATAGTTTTTCATAAAATCTGCTACAGTTACATTAGAATCTTTAGCCATCTTAGAAATAGTAGCTGGATCAAGATTATTATCTCTAGAAAATTCATCAATATCAGCAATATTATCTATTCTATCTTGAGCTTCTTTAGAATTAGCTAAAGGTTGACCACTAATATCAGGTCTAATTGTAGTAGAATTTGCTCCTCTACTATTGATATTCATAGTTACTGGAAATGATTGTTCTAATAATTTCTGTTGGTCTTGTATTGAAGAATAAGAATCCATAACAGTTGTATACTCTGTAAAGAAATCTATAGCTCCAAATAAAACTGCATCTGGTTGTTTTGGATGCCATGCTCTTAAATCAAGTTCTCCAATTCTCTTTCCAGCTAATTCTATTTTATTTTGCTCATCAAGAACATTAACATATTCAGTTCCTTGACTGTCTTTAAAATCAAATGTACCAGCATAATCTGGATTATCTTTTTTCCAATCTTTATCAAATAAAGCTATCTGACCACTATACCATTTAGCCATAGCCATAGGATCATTCTGAAACTGAGA
>TARA_R110002110_G_scaffold58543_2_pt1 | contig 20822 bp, 16 predicted proteins | sample TARA_R110002110 | Tara Oceans TARA_R110002110 (sample SAMEA4397330) | marine metagenome | biome: Polar Biome; feature: [SRF] surface water layer (ENVO:00010504); material: water (ENVO:00002006), including particulate matter (ENVO:01000060) such as... | depth 5 m
TGAAAAGATAGCTGTTTCAAGTCGACAGTCTGTAAAGTTCAAATATTGGAATAGCTTATAAATAAAGAGCAGTCATATATTTTATTTTAACGTTCATCTGCGTTTATCTGCACTCCTGTACTTTCTCTTTCTACATTTATACATTTGTCTTTCCTTTGCTTCATAAACTATTAATAATGAGTTAACAAAATACATTTATGAAACATTTTAAAAGTACAGATCATCTACTTATAGTTCTATTTATAGTTGCGATCACAGTATTATATTCTTGTACTAACAAAATATCAACAACAAAGCAGCCAACTTTATTTGATTATACAGCTGGAGAAAAATGGGTTTGGAAATATAAAGGGGTAACAAAGAAAGGTATAGTTCGTTCGGATGGAGAAGATACAAGAGAAATAGTTAGCATAGATGGGGTTTTAGGTATGGTAATCGGGACTGATACTATTCAGGTTACAGACATTGTGAAGCCAGAAGAAAGTGAAACACCCAAGTATGACTGGCCTTTAGAAGTGGGTAAAAAATGGAAGTATGAGAAAAGTTGGACAAGTCAAGATGGTACAAAAGGAACGCAAAGTCAAGATGTTGAGGTTTTATCTTTTAAAAAAGAAACGGTAGAAGCAGGAACATTTATGGCTTACACAATTCAATACAAAGGTAAAATTACGAATTCGAGAGGGTATAGTGCTGATACGGAAGATGTTTGGTGGTATGCTCCTGCTTTAAAAAATTTCATAAAACTTACTCAAACTCAAGATGACTTTTTGTACAAAGAGGAATTAATCAAGTATTCAAAGCCAAGTAATAATTAAAACCACTTACTATCTACTTTTAAAAAAGAAACAATGAAAAACTCATTCCTGTTCTTATTTCTAATCGCAGTCAATCTAACTTCTTCTGGACAAGAATTAGCTTTTAAAAAAGTAGCGATGTCCGATTCAATAGCACTTGAAAGCCAAATGCAAGAGTTGGCAGATTTATGTCTCGAACAGAAATTATCAGAAATTGATTTATTTAGAGTTCAATTAATAAGTGGCAATTATGAACAAGCAATTGCTACTATTGAAAAAATAATACAGAAAACTCCCAAAGAGGAAAGGGTGTATTTAGATGTCTATCAGCAGTTTGCTAGAGCAAAACTTTCCTCGAACTTTGAAGTAGGGTTTAGGCAATTATATAAGAGTTATATAAAAAACTCTGGCGATATACATGTAATTAACTTAGATAAGACATTGATTGCCCGAGATGGGACTGATTATTTTATCTCTGATTTTAATAATACGTATGAAAATATTACCTCAGAGGAAATTTCAATAGAAACGACACAAAGCTTACTCAAAAAATATTTTTTTAAAACAGTATTTTCTTCAACCAGAGACATTTTCTTTGAAGAAATAAAGCATGATCATAAACGCAGATATATAGTAAACGATAGTATTGTAATTCCGATGAAGGATGGTGTAACTGTTTCTGTGGTATTGGTTCAACGAAAAGGGAATTCAATAACTAAAAAATCTGCCATATTGGTTTCTTCTATTTATGCAGGGACGAATGAAATTGGAGCAATGTTATCTGCCTCTAAAGGGTATATTGGAGTTGTTGCCAATACTAGAGGGAAAAGACTAAGTGTCGCTGAGGTACAGCCTTTTGATTATGAAAATACGGATGTATATGAAGTGATTGATTGGATTAGTAAACAGCCGTGGTCTAATCAAAAAGTAGGAATGTTTGGTGGGAGTTATAATGGTTTTGCACAATGGGCTTCAATGAAACACAAGGTACATCCCGCGTTAAAAACAATTATTCCAATGGTATCTATTGCCCCCGGAATTGATTATCCTATGGAAAATAATGTGCTTCATAATTATTCATATTCTTGGAATTTTTATGTGACCAATAATAAGTATTTAGATACTAAAGTTTATGGAGATTTTAATCGTTGGAATAGTTTGAAAGACACTTGGTACAAATCTGGAGTTGCGTTTAATAAATTAGATAGTCTTGATGGTGCAGTAAACAAGCTTTGGAATAAATATATGGAACATCCAAGTTACGATGATTATTGGAAAAAAATGATTCCTTATAAAGAGGAGTTTGTTAAAATTGACATTCCAGTTTTAACGATTACTGGGTATTACGATGATTCACAAAGGGGGGCGATGTATTATTATAACCAGCACTGTAAATATGTTAAAAATCCAAATCATTATTTGTTGATGGGGCCTTACGATCATTGGACGGCGCAAACGAAACCGTCAGAATATTTGAGAGATTATAAATTAGACAAAACAGCATTGATAAATATTGAGCAAGATGTTGTTTATCAATGGTTTGATTATATCTTAGAAGGAAAGGAAAAGCCAACTATATTAAAGGATAAAGTAAACCTTCAGGTAATGGATACAGATACTTGGATGCATAAACAAAGTTTAAGCGAAATGACGAATGATACGTTGAGGTTTCATTTAAGTGCAACTAAAGTAGATCAATTTTATGCTTTAAAATCTAAAGCAAACTCGTCGGTCATAGCCATGAATGTTGACTTTAAAGATCGAGAAAGTATGAATAATAACGACTATTATCCATGGCCTTTGGAAAGAGAAGAAATCAATTTAAAAGACGGGCTGATATTTAGATCTGAAAGATTGAAGGAAGATGTAATTATGAATGGTTCTTTTTTAGGGAATCTTGAATTTTCTATCAATAAGAGAGATATTGATTATTCTGTAATTGTCTATCAGTTAACTCCAGAAAATAAGTATTTCCATTTAAGTTATTATATTGGTAGAGCAAGTTTTGCAAAGGATAGAGAAAAGAGAAATCTATTGGTTCCAAATCAAAAAACTCAAGTCTCATTCAATAATTCCAAACTAATTAGTAAAAAAATACAAAAAGGAAGTCGCATTGTGATTGTTGTAAACGTTAATAAAAACAAGAATGCACAAATCAATTATGGAACAGGAAAAGATGTGAATGGAGAATGTATTAAAGATGCCAAAGAGCCTCTCAAAATAACGTTCACTGGCCAAAGCAGTATTTCTTTGCCAGTCTGGAGAAACTAAGAGGTTGTTTTTATCTTTTTCATTTTGAAGGCCAATTTTAATAATTTTCGCAGTGTTTTCAAATAAAAATAAGCCTTTGAATTGTCGCTAACTCGATATGGTTTTCACCGCCCTGTTGGCGGTTCGTTTTTTATTTAGTAATAATTTCACTTGGTTTTCTTACTGCTCTAATACACATAAAAGCAGGAAACTCATTTAACTCTTTATAGTGCTTTGCATCAAATTTTTCAAATTCCTTTGTAGGTTTAGGTTCAACCAACTTGTCAATATAAAATCCATTATTTGTTAATGGTATTATACAAGATTCCAAGGATCTTCGATAACTATTAATTTCAATAGGGTTACCAAAACTTTTCCATATGCACTTTACAGCTTCAGTCATAAAATATTGTGTTGAATTAAAATAGTTAAATTCAAAAAAGGGGTGTTCAATCGAAATTATTAGTTTTCCATCATCTTTTAAAACTCTATAAAATTCTTGAATTGTAGAATTCCAATCTTCGATATAATGTAATGCTAATGCACAAACAATTATATCGTACGAATTTTTTTTCAGTGTCTCAAATGGCGCCGATAAATCTTGCACGAAAAAAGAAACAGTATTTTTATTTCGTTCTTGAGCTAATTCTATCATTCGAGGGCTAATATCAAATCCAGTGACTGTAGCTCCTGCAGCAATTAATATTTCGGCATATTTTCCTGGCCCGCAAGCAGCATCAAGAACAGATTTTCCTTTTACCTCACCTACTAATTTAAGTGTGTTCGGACGGTCATAATATGCATTATGAGGCTTATAGTCGATTTTGGCATTGTATTGATCAGCTAATTCTTCATATGCTTTTAAAATTTTCTCTTTAATCATCTATTTATCATTGAAGCATGTTTCCTGAAGTTTCTGTTATTTCAAAAGATAACCTAGGTTTTTGTATATGCTTTGTTGCGTGATTCAAGCAACTAATACAGCAGATAGTAATCGAGTAGAAAAGCCGTGAGAAATATCAGTAAATTGTATGTTTAGTTATTTACTTTGTTTTTCTCGATTCCAGAAGCTTCATGAATTTCACTGCTTAATATTGATTGTTTTCCACTTTTCACTTTTTTTTGGTTGCTGGGTTCTACCTGATGGGTTGTTATTTTTATTAATTCTAGCGGCTCGCCGAACTTCCTTGCTTAGTATTAAATGTTTTCTCTTTCTTCTAAATATGAAACTTATGCAATATCTGAATATGATATTGGTCTCAGTCCATTGCAAATGAGATTAATAAATACTTGATATTTCGCTAACTACTTTTATATCATCTGGGTTAATTTTGAGTATGAACCAATCTTCCATTTTTTCAACGATACCCTTAATTTCGGCCGGTTTGCCTATAAATGGCAATACAGCTTCGTTAATTGGCTGCCCTTTTAGATCGGTTAACAAGAAATACTGAGCCATATTATTTTTATCGGTTGTGGCTAAAACCGGCGGAATCCCACCAGAAATACAACGAACGGCGCAGCTTCTATGTATTTTACCCTTACCTGGCTTCATAACCCCAAAGTAACATTTTGGATCTATAATTTCGCCTTGAAGTGTCATCTTGCTAATTATTTCCTTCTTTGGTGTTGGGGTCATAGTATTACTAACAAGAACTACCTTTTCATCATTTGTGATTTGAATTAAGGTCTTCCCATTAAAGTAGATTAAGTTTCCTTCAATACTTATTTTTTTTCCGTTTAAATCCTTTACTTCGTTTTGAAGTTTCTCTAAAAACGGATTGGCACTAGATTTACCGAAACCTAAGAGCAAAATATTTTTATAGGTGTTTTTAGCAATCTCGACGCGTAGCATTGGATACGGATTCTCATGAAAGACACCCGTAATCTTTGTTCCGCTGGTTAATTCAAAAGAACTGTTTTTAAAGGGTTTCTGAGTAAAACTAAAGACTATTGAACCAAGGATAACAATTAGAATTGAAAATATAGCAAATCTCTTTATAGTTCGTTTAGTTTTCTGCCCTAAGCTGCCATCGATATATGACACATAAAATTCCTTATTCTCTTTCATTGCTTAGTAATTACATGGTTTAACTTCCGTACCTTCTTCAAATGCCTCAGGGTTAATGTAAACTGTGTTTTCCATCAATTTTAATTCATAAGTTGCTACTTTTTCCGTGAATGGAGAAGGGGATTGCCCATTATGCGGTAAATACTGATATCCATGCCAAGGGCAGGTGATACAGCCATCAATAATTTTCCCTTCACCTAAAGGGCCTCCTTGGTGCTTGCAGACATTATGAATTGCCGATAACTTACCATCGTATTTAAAAATAGCGACACGTTCATTCGTAACTGTAAATATTTTAGCTCTATCCTCCTCAATTTCATCAATATTACAGACCTTTAGCCAGCCCTCTTTTTCTATTGTTTTAGCGCTATCAATCTTCCCTTCTCTAAAAGCAGTTATTAGATGTAAACTTGCGATGATAAAAAATCCAACAACTAAAATACCAATCGTAAAAGGTGATGTCTCTTGCTGAAAAGCACCTAAAAAAACATGAGCAATGATTAGCGCATAGGCTATATAAACCATCATATGTAAACGTTTCCAGACGACTGCGGATAAGTTTGATAGGAAAAAGTCATGGCTTGTCGAAGCCATTATAAATAAAATTAACAGCGCAAAAAATCCAAGTACTTGAAACGGAAAATTGGTCAATGAGCCGTAATCCATATTGGATGTGAAGACTGAATAGACGGGATTTACATCACCTAAGGCATGAAACTGAAACATTGAAAACCCGCCGTGAATAAGCGCTGCGATAAACATGCTTACTCCTAGATGTCTACGATTGTATAGTATTGGAAGAAAGTTAGAGTTCAATCTTGCCAAAGGGCCAATAACTAATATAATATGTAGCATTACAATAGCTAGTGAACCGAAGGCTCTAATAACTAAGGTTTCGATACTCGTTTCAGAATTTAGGATCAAGGTTATCACCGTGAACAATATAACATAGAGCAACATGCTCAACACTATTGTTTTATCATAGGTTTTCTTGTGCTTATTCCAAAGAACTAATTTATAATCTAAGCCCATTATTTAAACATAAGTTTGGTTATTTGTATATCTTTTAAATCATCAGAAATAATAATTCCTTTTGGTCTAGCATTGCTTTTGAAAGTATAAATTCCAGCCGATGTTAATTGCCCTATGACCCCTAATTTATTGCCTTTAGCATCAACTGCATAAACAACCGAGGAGGGATTTTTTAAAGTAGTTTTTAGAATAATTTTAATTTTATTTTCTGAAAAAGAGGCGCTAATGAGATCATTTTCAAATGAACCTATATTAATAATATTTGAATCTTCAATTCGCAATCCGTCGCTTTTTTCCGAAGAAAAAACGCCTAAATCTTTTATTGAAAAAAGAATAATAATAGGAATTATAATGACCAGAATCAGCCAAATGTATTTATGTGCTTTTCGCAATCCGGAGGTCATATTAAACAGTTTTAGATTTGAATAATTTCAGAATTAAAAAAGGCCAAGTAGCTATCACTCCTGGAAATAATAAAATGCGGACTTTCTTTTTAGTGTTTTGCATTAGAGGATCAATTTTGGTAGCCCCTTTAAAAATAAAATATAGACCGAAGATCAATCCGATAAAGAAATAAATCCCCATGATGGTCAATAAAATGTTAATTGTTGTTATCATATAAAATTAAATTAATCCGCCAAATAATGCGTGACAGCCAATAAATGCAATTACAGAAAGAATAATACCAATTAAGAAAATATTAAAAGATTTTCGGAGTAGCTTAAATTTACGGTCCATTGTTTTCCCTAAATAATAAGTATCCTTTGCTATAGTTTTGTAGAGTTCATCGCCTTGGTTCATTAAATTCGTAACATTTTCTACATATTCATCTTCCTCCATATCTTGAAAATTACCATAAAACATTAGATTTCTTGTTTCCCCTTTCCCATGAACTAATTCAGGTCGTGTTGCAAAAACTGCAAAGGCAATGGAGGCAAGGTTTGTAAACAATATCATAATAGATGGGTAAATAAGATGTGGATCGGACTCTAATTGATTCAACACAGTTCCAAGAACTAAAGATAAAATTAACGCATTAATAGATATTAAAATATTAGATTTTGTATCTATCATAGAATTTAAAGTATATTGATTTTTTGATAATAACCTAAACAGCGTTTCTACACCGCGTTCTGACCTGGGTGCTACTTTTGCAAGTTTCTTTTTAAGCTGCTTTAATTCCTCCTTATCAACATTTAATTCTTCCATTAAATATTTATCTTCTGCCTTCTCTTTTAGTTTATCGCTCATAGGTAAATTTATAAAACAAATCGATTTTACGAGTATAACTTCTTTACAACCTTCCCAATACTTAATCCCTGTACAATTATCGAGAATAACACGATGATATAGGTGATATGAAGTATTAAATCTCCAGATTGTTCGTCACTTAAACTCAATGCAAGGGCAATGGAAATACCACCTCGTAATCCTCCCCAAGTTAAAATGGCTATGGTCTTCATCGGTTTATCTTCTTGGTGTTTTAATAATGAATACGGTAAAAAGACAGAGATAGACCTTGAAAGAAGCACAATTATTATTGCAAGAATCCCTAACAAAATATAACTGGTATTAAATTCTAATAGGTGAATAGCAAGTCCAATAAGAACGAACAAAATTCCATTAAAAACATCATCTAAAATTTCCCAAAAGGAATTGATGGCTTTCTGAATTGGGTTTTTATCTTCATTAACATTTACCTTATGCCCAATTAAAAGTCCCGCTACAACCATTGCTAAGGGCGCAGATACGTTTAACATAATAGCTCCTGCAGTTCCACCCATTACGACTGCAAGACTCATCATTACCGCTAATTGTGGGTTGTCTTTTAATGATTGAATACACTTTAGTCCTAGAAAACCAATAAGTAAACCATAAAGTAATCCGCCAACGGCCTCTTCTAGAAATAGAGTTCCTATTTCGGCGCCTATCTCTGCATTACTGTGTTCCCCTGTTGCCGTAGCAATCAACAAAATTCCAGAAAAAACAACAACACCAATGCCATCATTAAACAAGGATTCTCCCTCTATTTTTATCCCTAAACTTTCGGCAATATTCGCTTTTTTCAAGATTGCCATCACTGCAATTGGGTCGGTTGGCGAAATTAAAGCGCCGAATAAAAGAGCATGTATAAATGGTAATTCTAAACCAACTAATTGTGCGCCAAAAAATACCAACCCACCTACTAAAAAGGTAGATATAAGAACACTTAATGTTGCAAATAATAAGATTGATTTTTTCTCCTTGGCAAGTGCTCCAAGATTAACGTGCAAAGCCCCTGCAAATAATAAAAAGCTTAAAATACCATCGAGCAAAAGTGTTTTGAAATCTGCATTGACAATAATGTCGCAAAAGAATCTGTAAAAGTCAGGAAACATTGTTTTACTGAAGGTAATAGGGATGACTAAGAGTAAGCTTAAGATCATTAAACCAATGGTAGTTGGCAGTTTTAACCACTTATAATTAATTAAATTAAAAAGAGCAGCTATCGTAAAAATAATACTAAAGGATTCGAACATTTATTTTGATTTTGTGTTAATATATTTTCCGACAAAAACACCAATAACAATTGCTAAATAAAATTGACCAATTATATTCATAACTAGAGTTAATGATTGTGCTGGAGCGGTTGCTGGCGTAATATCACCATACCCTACGGATGTTATACTTATAAAGCTGAAATAGTAAAAACTATATCCAGAATAACCCTCAATTAGTTGAAATGAACTTGCATCTATAAAATGAATAAACTCAAAAAGTACACCTCCAATAATACCTAAATAGAGAAAGCCTAATATAGGTCCCAAAATGAATTGTAAGTTAATCTCTTTTATCCTTAACAATTGCCTAATAAGTATAATACAAAAACATACAAATAACAGAAAGGTAAGTATGAGTCTGCAAATTAAAATTGCTTCGGAATTATCGTTTGAAAATTCTAGCCAAATAGTTGCAAGCGTAAGTATACCCAAAAGGTAGGTGATGAATTTCGCTATTTTATTAGTGGCAATAAGTGAACTACTAAGAATAACTATGGTATAACTAATAACTATAATATAGGCCGGACTGAAGCCAGTTATAGCAATTTGAACTGGTACTAATAGAAAACTAAAAACACTTAATAAAGCAATGAGATATTTATATTTTTCTAAAGACTTCATTGCTTTTATTAATTATAATTGATTAAATTAAGGTGTTCTTAACTATTAATTGAATTCTCTATCCCTCTACCCTTTTCTCCAACTACTTTCAATTTCACAACCACTTGTGCGAAGCAAAGCTAAAATAGGACAACGATCATCCACTTTTTGACCCAAGTTTTTAACTTGTTCATCGGTTACATCCCCTAATACTGAAGCTTCTAGTCTAAGGTTCTTGTAGCTGCCATTTGAATTATCTGACGTCCCCATGAAACCTGAAAGGTCGAGATCAATCTCAAGTTTTATATCAACTTGTGTGATACTTAGAGAGAGTTCATCAGCAACAACTTGGGCCTGCTCATTTTGACAGCCAGCTAAAGACGCAATAAAAAGTTGCATAGGGTTAGGACCTGTATTAGACCCACCATCTTCAACAGGTTCATCTGTATGAATAGTCCATTCTGTATCTGTAATAGATATTTTAGTAGGCCAACCTTTCCCTTGTGCTTCAGCTTTGAAAGTTTCTAAATGCATATTTTCCATTTTTAATAATTTTGTATTGTTAGTGCCTACTCTAAATCAGTTTTCGGCTTAATCTGTGTTTTAATATGTGCTAGCTTTTTATTTATATCAATGTGGCGTCTGTAATTATTTCTAATAGTGCAGGGCCATTATGCGCTTTTAATTTTTCTAAAGCGGGCAGTAACTCTTCTTTCTTAGTTACTCTAATTCCTAAAGCACCACAGTTTTCAGCATATTTTGAAAAATTCACATTGTGCAATGAGGTTTTCCAAACATCGAGCTCTGCAGCTTTTTGTTCTTTAGAGATTTTCCCTAATTCTGAATTGTTCAACAATACGTGTTTGATGTTCATATTGTATTTTACCAAGGTCATCATTTCGCCTAAATATTGTCCAAACCCTCCATCACCAGAAATGGACCAAATTGGTCTGTCTTTACCTTGAGCAGCCCAAGCTCCCATGGCAGCTGGCAGTGCAAATCCGATAGATCCTAAATAGCCAGACATTAAAACCGACTGGTTTTTAGGCTCGAAATAGCGCCCAAATGAATAGGTGTTATTTCCAACATCTACAGCTATTACAGCATTATCAGGAACAACTTTGTTCATCGCTTCAAAAACGGCAATAGAACTTAAACCAATCTCACTTTCATCTTTTAAACGGCTCGCTTTTTCTTCATTCCATATAGCCCAGCGTTTTGCGATTTCTGGACGTCTATCTACAGTGGTAAGTTTTCCTTCTATCTGTTCTTCAATAATAGTTAGCGTTTCAGAAATTTCTCCCCAAAGTGCGGCATCAACCTTATGAAACTTACTCAATGCCGTTGGGTCGAAATCCACTTGTATGATTGGTTTTTTGGGCGTGATTCCTGTATGATTTGAGAACGATGCTCCAAATACAATTAATAAATCACTTTCGTTCATAAACCAAGAGGCGATAGGTGTTCCGCTTCTTCCTAATACCCCGCAACCTAAATCGTGGTGATCGGAAATCTGTCCTTTTGCTTTAAAGGTCGTAATTACGGGACAGTTCAATTTTTCAGCAAAACGCGTAATAGCTTTCATCTGAAAACGAGCCCCGTGACCTACAATTATTGCAGGCATTTTAGAACTTTTCAGCATATCTACTGCTTTAGCGACCATTTGCCTTGGTGGCGAAATATTCAAGGGGGTAATTCTATTTTCTGGCGTTTGCGCTTTTTCTCCTACTGGTTTTGGCATAAAAGCCACTTCATCGGGGAAGGTGATATGTGATACATCTCTATTTAATAAAGCACTTTTTATCGCTAAGCTCATTAACTCGCTATGTTTAGAGTTTTGCTGTACACTATGATTAAAGTTGGCAACTGTTTGAAAAGCACCTACTAAGTCTACTTCCTGAAACGCGCCGGTACCCATTACCTGCGTATTTACCTGCCCAGAGATCGCTAAAAGCGGTGAACGGTCTACTTTAGCATCCCACATACCTGTAAACATATTTGTAGAACCTGGCCCGGCAATACCAAAACAAACTGCTGGTTTTCCTGTTAGTTTTCCATAGGCTGAAGCTGCAAAAGCTGCAGCACCTTCATGACGAATACCAAAAAACTGAAATTTCCCGAGTTCTTCTTGACGCATCATTGCGTTCGCGACTCCTAAATTTGAGTGCCCAACCATTCCAAAACCAGTGTTTACGCCCCAATTTATCATGGTTTCTATCATCACATCAGATATAGTATCTTGATGAGCATCCTCTTCATTTATAGCTACAAAAATTTCACTACCTTCTTCTTTAACTTCAAAAGTTTGCAATCCATCATCGAATCCTCCTGGAGACATTCCTGTACAAGGGTCATAATCCCAACCGTGCCATGGGCAACGTAACATACCATTTTCAATAGAGCCTTCACCTAAAGGGCCTCCTTGATGCGGGCAGCTATTATCTAGGGCAGAAAATTTACCGTTATAATGTGTTAAACAAACTCCTTGATGACCTGCAGTAACTGTTTGTACACGTCCTTCTGGTAATGTCTTTTTATCCTTTAGTACACTGTACCATTTTTTGGTTATTGCCATTTTTTTGTTTTTTTGTTTGATTGTATTTTTGCTTCTCGATACAATCCCGATTTCATCGGAATCACTCGAAGTGACAATATGTTTTTTTTGACTTCTCGATACTATCCCGATGTCATCGGGATCACTCGAAGTGACAATCTGTTTTTCCTATTTACTCTTGTCAGGTCGAGTGAAATTCTTTTTTCAAGAATTTTGTATCGAGACCTCGCGCGTTAAGGATTGCAACGGCATCCTTTTGCTTTTTCGCAAAAGATATAGTGAAAAGCCTGACCCCATGGGTAACGCCCAAGTTATCATTATTTTCCTACAATATCCCTGCGTAATTAATCCCTGTTAGCTTATGTATATCTCTATCGAATGTTGATAGATCGTCATGATTGAATTTGGTAACATCATCATAGCCACAAGATCTTGCCACTACCTTTATTAAATCGTTTGTGGCATCAAAAAAGTTGTGTAATTGCTTTGCTGAAGAGTCAATAATCAATCTACTTCGCAATGATTCTTTTTGAGTTGCAATTCCGACAGGGCAATTGTTTGAACCACAGGCTCGCATTCCTAAGCAACCGATAGCTTGTAATGCCGAATTAGAAACAGCAATAGCATCTGCTCCTAGCATCAATGCTTTTGCAAAATCCTCGGCTACACGTAACCCTCCGGTTATAACTAAGGTTACACCTGAAGCACCAACCTTGTCCATATATTTTCGTGCTCTCGCCAACGCTGGGATTGTAGGTACATTAATATGATCTCTTAGAATGGTAGGAGCAGAGCCTGTTCCGCCGCCACGACCGTCAAGAATGATATAGTCTACACCAACGTCTAAAGCAAACTGAATGTCCTTTTCAATATGACTTGCAGCAATTTTGAATCCGATAGGAATTCCTCCAGTGCGGTCACGAACCTTTTCAGCAAAATCTTTAAAATCCTGAACACTGTGAAAATTAGGGTTTGCCGCTGGGGAGATAGCTGTTTCACCTTCTTTTAAACCTCTTACTTCGGCAATCTCCTTACTTACCTTACTCCCAGGTAAATGACCTCCAGTTCCTGTCTTAGCGCCTTGTCCTGCCTTAAAATGAAATGCTTGCACATTGTCTAATTTATCCCAAGAAAACCCAAACTGAGCCGAAGCAAGTTCATAAAAATATTTTGAGTTACTTTCTTGTTCTTCGGGTAACATTCCGCCTTCTCCTGAACAAATACCTGTTCCTGCCAATTCTGCGCCTTTACTCAAGGCTATTTTTGCTTCTCTAGATAAGGCTCCAAAACTCATATCACTTACAAAAAGTGGCATGTCTAATGCTAAAGGCTTTTTCGCATTTGGGCCAATAACCACTTTACTTGCTACATCTTCATGATCTAATAATGGTCTTGAAGCTAACTGAGCAGGTAAAAATTGAATGTCATTCCATAGAGGCAAGGTATTTCTATCTACACCCATAGATGCTGAAAAACCGTGATGTCCAAGGTTTTTCAAGCCGTTTTGTGCTAATTCTTTTATATATCCAGTATATGGTTCTGTCGCTTCTGGATGTGTATCTGCATAAGCACCTAAGTACTCGTCTCGATTAAAAGGTTGTGGGCTATTGACTAAATAAGCGTCGATTTCAAACTCATCAACCATTAAATGATCACCATCAATCTTTGTTGAGAATTTATGCAGTACTTCCTTATTGTTGTATTCTGAAACACCAGAATCCACTCTGTAATCCCAACCATGAACTCCACAAATAAGATTGTGACCATCTATGTGACCATCAGACATTAATGCGCCTCTGTGTAAGCATCTTCCGTAGAGAACAGAAATATCGTCATCAAATTTTACAATTACTAAATCTAATCCGTTGACTAATGCGTGTACTGGTTCTTTGTTTATTAGCTCACTTAATTGTGCAATTTTAACTGGTTTTTTCATGCGTATATTTGTGTATTATTATTTTCTTTATAAAGCAAAACCCAGAACAAATGCAATTTGTCCTCCGTCTGAACTACCATAGTAGCCAATATTTGCTGTGAATAGTTCCAAGCCACTTACCCAAAAAGAGCCGCCAACACTATTATGCCATTTATCTGATGTGTCATCTTTTACCCAAACACGACCGTAGTCAAAACCTCCCGTAATACCATACCTTAAAGGGATAACACCGGTTTTAAACTTTCCTAGTCGCAGTCTCAACTCGGTATTTTGATATACTGCATATTGACCAGTAAACCTTTCTTTTCTAAAGCCTCTTAGACTGTGTCCTCCACCTAGTTGTGCTGCGTGATATAGTTCAAAGTTGTCTCCGATAATAGCTGTACCACCTAATTTTGTAGCCAATACTAAACTGGCGCTTTTGTTTAATCTATGTGCCAATGCTATATGTGGCTCTATATAACCAAAAGCATTTTCCTCATTTCCATCTACAGCGGCTTTATATCCAGCAGTTATACCTACATCTAATCCCATTGTTGGATACGCAGGATTGTCTTTGTTTTTAAAGCTATAGTTTAATTCACCACCAAGATAAGTTTGTTTTTTGAAAAGTGAGGCATCTGCGGGTATATCATTTATAAATCTATCCGCAACATTTTCAACCTCAAAAGATTCGACTAAAGGTTTAAAATAAAAAGAGCCACCATCTCTACCTCGCCATATTAATGAAATTGCAGCACGCCATTCTTTTATGCTTACACGGTTAAAATCTATATCAACTTCATTTTTATCGTATTCCGTTTCATTCCCAAAACCAAAGAAGTTTTGCGCAAAATTCGGGCTGGTATATTTTCCCTCTACACCGAAGTTCCAGTTGTGGAAAATATTTGAAAATTCTCCATTATACGAGAAATCATACCCTGAGTTTCCAGTGTAATAAGAAGCGCTAATAGAATGTCTTGTCGTAAATGGGTTACGTTGTAAACCATAAGTAGTGAAATTATCTACAAAACCAATACGAAATCCATCATCTGGATTTAAACCTATTACTGGTAAAAACTGGTTGAGGCTGTATTTCCGTTTTTTGTAGTCGAAATTATTGATCTCATAATCGTCTACCAACCATTTTTTAGAACCTTTGTTTACAATGGTGTTGTTTTTGTCTTTGTAATCATAAAGTTTGACTTTTTTAGTGTTTTCAAAATTGTAAGTGTCGTTCTTCTTTCCACCTATAATCTTAATATTAATTAAGTCATTTCCTTTACCTGTCACATTAAAAATATCTTTACCGTCTAATCCATAAATCCAAATTTCTTTGGTTTCGTCACTAGTAAAAGTTCTATAAAATATCCCGATATCTTTTCTATGTATGTCTATGGTTGTTTTACCATCTGGGTGACGTGTAATTTCAAAAGTATCAGATTTTTGAGTTCCAGTAATAACTTCGTGTTTATTAACATAGTCGTAATAGGAACGTGCTATATCTACAATGTTACCACGTCTTCCTTTTAGTTTTCTTTTAATATCCTCAATGGTTTGGCCTTTTATTTCTTCGGGGAGGTTTTTAAAAGCTTCCTCTATGACTTCGTTTGTTATACCATTTTGTAAGGTTTTTGCTTCTCTTTCCCAATCCTCCCAATTAGATTGATTTATAAATGTCATATCTAAGGGATAAGGCTCAAAACTAAACCATTTTGGACTTGGCAACTCTTCGTCAAATGATTGCATCATACGTAAACTTGGAATTGCACAACGAAGAAAACTTAATACACTTCCATCAAAAATCGAAAATGCTTGGTCTCTATCTCTTGGAATAGGTTTACATATTTCTGACCCATCTTCTTTTTTGAACAATGCCCAACGCCATTGGTCCTCATGTCTGTCCCAATCCCCAATAAGCATATCAAACAAGCGGGCTCTTATATACGATGGCTCGTCTACAATTTCTTTTCCAGTTTTTTGAATTTCTTGTAAAACATCCGTCGTACTTAATATTTTATCTGGCTTTCCGAAACTTTCCAAATCATTATGACTTGATTCTACACGTTCTTCTATGATATAAAGCTCATCGCCATATTCATCATTATACACACCTAATCTTTCTTGTTTGGGTATATAATACAGTTCAGGATTGGAATGATAGATGTCTACAGCATCTGATAAAGCGCCTATCGTAGTTGATGTATAAGGATGGGCAGTTGTGTAAAAATCTGATAAAAAACTCTCCGCGTAACTTCCTTCTAAATCTTCTTCTACATAATTGTCTTGAAATGCCGTAGTTTGAAGAAACTTAATGGCACTTTTACGCAATGCACGCATTACATATTGTTTTCCGTCATTACTTTCTAGTCGCAATGATTTAGATTGGTGCCCACCGCCGCGTCTAATGGGAGTTAAACCACCTTTTAAAGTATCAATAAAGGCTACCTTCGCATGTACTGGCTTACTATAAAATTCACGATAGTGTTTCCCCCAGAGTCCCTTGTAGATCTTGCTTTTTTTTGTTTCATCGGAAGAATATACTGAAGAACTAAATGTAGAACCAAAACTACTTCTGTCTTTAAAATCGGGTACAATTTCTTTTTGAATTGGCAGAATAACTTTGGTCGTATAAGGTGATGTTATTCCTTGAAAAGTGACGCTAACAGCGCCACCTTTAAAAAGATCTATACGCGCATAGCCATTTTCGTTTGATGCAAAATCGCTATCATTTTTTGCAGATGCTTTTTTGGTTTTTCCAGTTGCTCCACTTATAATTTGTGGCACTCCATATTTATTGATGTACTGCAAGTTTCGATCATGGCCGGAGACAAAAAATATGTTTTCTGCTTGTCTTGCTAGCGTTATAAGGCGGTTTCTGAATTTAGTGTTTTGTTTATTCTGAAAATCATTTATCGATGTACCTCCAGTTCTTGCAAGAAGTCCTTCTTTTGTATTAGAAAAAATGGGATGATGCATTGCCACCATTATTGTTTTCCCTTGCGATTTTTTAATGATACTTTCAAATTCTAAGAAAAATTCTGTTCTATTCTTAATTTCACAATCTTCATTTAAATAAATATGATTATTCCAATCTTCAAGATACCATTGTGAATCAATTGTTATTAAAACGACATCGTCTGTTAACTTATTTTTTTTGATAGGACAGCCATCATTTGGATAGAATTTCGCATCGCTATTCTTCTGGATAAAGCTTTCTAAATCTCTTACACCTTTATTACCGTTTGTCGCCCATTCATTAAAGCCAGGCGTAAAAATTAAATCGCCTTTGAAGGAAGCTAAAACCGCTAATTGAGATTTTATATTGGCTTTTGAATCATTAGAAAAACCGGTTTTAGAAACAATATTACCTAGTATAAGCAACTTTGAATTCTCGGTTGTTTTAGATTCTTCACTAATTTGATTTAATACTGAAAGCTTATTAGTTGTACTTGTATTTGCGGTGACAAAAATGGAGGTTTCTACCTGTTGTTGACCGTTTGCAAAGAAACCGACTAGTAATATAGAGATTAAAAAGCTGTTTTTAAATATCTTGAGAGATTTCATTTTATTTCTGATTGTTAAGTTTTAAATGAACTTTTTTTAGAATAATTATGATGGTAAAGAGCATTACGAAGCAGCCACATTGGTGCTCGACAGATGTCGATTTTGGGGATTAATTATTTGTATGTTATTTTACAAGAAGGACACTCATTTCCTTTTACGGTACTTTTTAGCTTTATGCCATTGATATGGGTTACTACAAAATCCTGAATGAAAGCATATTTTGCTTTGTGATTGTTTACTTCAATTTGAGCATCTTTATATTTTTCCCTTACTACATTGTCGTATTCTTGGTCTCCCCAACAATTTGGGCAAACGCCGCCTGGTGCTTCGGTAAATTCGTCTTGTATTTTATTTTTGATATTTTTTTTTAAAAAAGTCATGGTTCTTGTTTGAATTATTTTTCATTTTAAATTAATATAAATCCATCTTCCTAGGATCTATATATAAAATTATAAAATTAATATATAAGTCGATTTGCGAACATATAGATTATTCCCTATTGGTTATATATTTTACATAATAGGAGAGAAATTGCATTTATTCTGATTGAGAATACTTGTTTAAGTCGAGGGTATTTACTTGTTAGGTCCTCGTAATGGGAGCTAATTTATTTTTAAAAACTATCAAACACTTGTTTTAGAATTACTTTTTGTTCCGATTAAATAAATAAAACCTGTGCTGAGCATAGTTGGAGTGAGTTGAAATATGGACAAAATAAATCTGTGTAGAGCCTATTTTGGTAAAGGATAATTATGTTGACCATTTATATCATATAGCATTCTAATTTTAGAGGTTTACTGAGTTGATTTGTCTGTGCGAACAATTATTAATCACTTTGAAATTAAAGAGCAAGACTGTGTTTAAATATAATAATGTTTGTGATTTTCAAGGATGATATAAAAAATTCCGTTTATAGATTAAACTTGAACTCTAACAATACTATCGTGTATTTCATCGTAAAGTATTTGTATTTCATCGAAAAATACACTAAAAAAACGAACAGGTATTTATTTTTGGGTAGTTACTCTTTATTGGTAGGTCTTGGTGATTCTGGTGAAAATTTATTTTATTTCACAAGTCTACCATCTTAATTAGAGTGTACTACAAGAGTTTTTTTTAAAGTTAATTCTAGTATTTAGCATAAAACAAATTAATTTAAAATAGAAAAAAACAGTTTCAATTTTAATTTTCGAAAGATTCTAAGTGCAATTGTTCAGTAATGCTTAAAAAAAGATTTGATTATTTAACAGAAGTACTTGAATAAAAAACAAAAAATTCATCTTTTATATATACATTTTAGTCTATGTTTAATTTGCTTCCTAAAAGTTTATTTCTAGAGTCAGTGAACTTTCTACGTTTTCTAAAAATAGAACCCGTGCAGATGTTTAACAAGATTCCTTTCTTACAAAAACCCAAAAAATTTGGACCAAAACTGTTAAAATACCTCTCGCCGAAATTGATTGACCAACTTTACACAGATAATGAGGCTGGAAATAAAAGGTGGAAAGGGTTTAGGTTAATGGCAGTAGATGTCTCGCGTATTACCCTACCGTTAATAGAGGGGGTAAAGATTCATTTTCCGGAAACAAAAAATAACCCTATTACAAGGGTTATAAAAGCTAGGTGTTCTGTTTTATATGACTTGGAAAATAATTATGTTGTAGATGCAGAATTAGGGCCAACAAGCCAGAATGAACGGTCTATGGCTCTGTCGCATCTTTCCTATTGCAAGAAAGGTGACCTCGTGCTGTGCGATAGAAGTTATCCCGCTTATGCTTTTATAAATTTTCATGTTATCAATAAGTTTGATTATGTGATACGGGTAAAGTTCGGTTTTAGTAAACATATTCTCGATTTTAAAAACAGTAATAAAAAATCTGTAATCGTTACCATCAACTCTTACACACAGCAAAAACTATCAGACAAATCTTTAAATAAATCAATACCAATAAAAGTAAGATTGATAAAGGCAGAACTGTTGGCGGGTCAAGTTGAAATATTTATGAGCTCGTTATTAGATATCAAGAAATATCCTAACGGCATATTTCATTCGCTTTATTATAAACGAAAGAGTTTAGCAACGGTTTATGACCAAGTGGAGAACAAATTGAACGTTGAGTGTTTTTCTGTGTAATCTGGAGTAAGAATTCAAAAAGCTTTTAATTGAGTTTTGGTTATTAATGATGTGCAAAAAAGAATTGTCAACGAAATCTTAGATGCAAGACAAGGAAAAAATAAACAGGAAAGATTCGATTATAAAATTCAGACTATTTTGTCTTAAGGTTTTCTAAAAAATAGATAAAGTCATTGAATTAAATTTATCAAAAGCTCAATGGAAGAATCCTCAATAAACTAAAGTAACTATTTAGGAAAAACACGATTCTTCTATAAGAGTCAATTGTGAAAAAAAGTCTTAGGTTTATACGGATCCCAAATCAAAGTTAAAATTTCGATAAAATAGAAAGATAAGATTTGAATAATTATTAGGTTAATTAAACCTTGACTAGCATTTTACGTTTCATAGCGTGGTTCCGAATTTTGTGCTAAAAAATAACAGTTCTTTATTGCGTTCATTCCTTCTTTTATTTCTCAATTATCTCATTAACGTTTTAAGAAATTATGCACTCATTGGCTAGATGGTGACCTTAGTCGTCAAGCCAAGTTGATATCGTATTAAGTTACTTAAATAGCTGTTTTTGGAGATACGATGTGATGGTTTTTTCTAGTGGAAATCATTTTTTTTTGAATTCTATTTCATATACATATATGACACAAATCTTATATTGCTCGCATTCTCAAAGCATGAAACTTCTCCTAATAATAATGGATTAATCACATAATTTATATTTGTTTTCCGTGTTATCTAAACCTCACAAAATGGTTTTTTTTTTGATTTTCTGCTATCGAAAAGTGTTGTCTAGCTAAATAAATTCCTAATTCGTATGTCATGTAAATAGAAGGCTAAATATTTAATTTTGTTCTCCTCGAATTTGTAATATAACTATCATTTTTCGTGAAACTTAAAAATAAGACTTAATCTATGTTTAAGACAGTTTTAAGTTTCATAAAAATTGTGAAAAAAAAAATTTAATTATTAAAACAGGGTATTTTAACGATTAATTTGTACATTTGAACGAGTAAAGTTGATATTTACTGAATAAGAGTTTTTTTTTTGAGAAAATATTTTATAGGTTTGTTTAACTTTGAGCTTTATGTCATAAACATACTATTTGTGGATAAAATAAACGTTTCTATTCTTAATAAGAATTAAGTAAAAACAATTTGAATTTTTTGTATTACAGTTTTTTTGGATTTTGCTTTATTTCGTTTACTGGTTTAAAATAGTTAGATTTAATTAAATATATTAAAAAAATGAACTTCATTTTTGGATGAAACCAAATCAAAGTTCATTGGCCACGAATTAAAAGCTGAAATTAAAAATTTCAAAGAAGTATTTTAATCACAAACTACAATACTAATTTTTAAAACCTTACGAGCA
>TARA_R110002110_G_scaffold1039_1_pt1 | contig 20821 bp, 20 predicted proteins | sample TARA_R110002110 | Tara Oceans TARA_R110002110 (sample SAMEA4397330) | marine metagenome | biome: Polar Biome; feature: [SRF] surface water layer (ENVO:00010504); material: water (ENVO:00002006), including particulate matter (ENVO:01000060) such as... | depth 5 m
AGACGCGCTTGAGATGCTACCCGATATTGAAGGGGGCAAGATGTATAAGCGGACGCTTAAACTGGGAGCGCTTAAGGTCGTGCTCTATGCCGTGACACAGGAACACTAGACCTATTCTTCCCCGCGCGAGGGACGCGGGGAGAAGTCCGTGCTTAACGCCACAGGAGGCACAGCCATACCCAAGGGAGAACCACCACTTCCGAGGAGCAGCAGCAACCACACCTAGGGCATCCCCCCTTTTAGGGGGCCTTTCCTAATTAGTTATAGGAGGTAGAAACCCGCCAATCCATTTTTTGACTAATGCCCGTTACGCTTTACACCATCAAATAACCCAGGTTTAACCAGTAAGGTTACAACTTTACACTTACTTGACACTGTGTAACCTACCCTGTAACCTCAATTAACCTAGCTTTAAACTAATCTACCACAATAAAAGTTACAAGTTACAGAGAATTCCACTTCCCCGTATAAGAAAACCTTAAATGACATTGTGTTTTACCCTTAATATACCTAAAAAGATATGTATACTTACATATTCTCTATATACGGGAACCCAGTTTTTCTGTAACCTGTAATTTTAGGCTCTTTCACTCGTCCATAATCCCCAGCGAAGGGGTAATAGTCTAGGGTTACAAACTAGGTTACAAGAGGTTACACGGAGTCAAGGATTTGTAAAGTCTAAGGGAGTACATGAAGAAGCCTTGTCACAGGTTAGTACCCAGGGCCACTCTTTGGGGCCTTTAGTAAATAAATGGTTGACATTCTTTTGTGCGTTTGATAAAACGGTTGTAGTCAAGACTTACCTTAGGAGGTCCTATGGCAACTAACGATGAGTTATTTACTCTGGAAGAGATTTCTATCAAGCTTCGTGTGCATATCAACACGGTCCGCAACCTGATACGCAAGCAGGAGTTACCTGCGTTGAAGTTTGGTAATAGTTGGCGTGTACGCGGTAGTGCTTTGAAGAGTTATTTACGTAAGAACACCTCCTCTGCTTTAGCAAAGTGGGCTGAGGCCGACCGGTGTGCTCCTTCCCGTTCGGAACGGGTGCTCATTTCCAATACGATGTCGACTCCCGACGATGTTGTTTACCCTGTAAATACCCCTCGCTACCTCGAAGAGGACTTATTCGACGAATAGGAGTCTCCCCATGCAGTTCCCCTCGGCAAACCCCTCCCAAATTTTAGCCACACTAGAAGCTCTCTTCGTTCCCGATCAGATTGTCGAGATGAGAGTGCTTGCACCCAACCCCTATGGGGGTAAGGCGCGGGTAAAGTCGGGTTACTTTAATAAACTAGAACTGTTGGCGACAACAGCAGCAGCCTGCAGCAACGAGGGAGCAATAGGGGTTTATATAACTCCGAACAAAATTAACCCTGCGCTATTCGCCCGCAGCCCGAACAAAATGACTCAAGGGCTCCCGGCAACGAGTGATGATGACGTCCAGGAACATACCTACCTCCTCATAGACATTGATTCACTACGCCCTGCGCATGTCAGCGCGAGCAAGGAAGAAAAGCAGCGTGCTTTTTCGGTAGCGCGCACCATCTATAGGTCGTTTTCGGCTGAAGGTTGGCCCAAACCTATTGTGGGGGACTCGGGGAACGGGGCCCACCTCATTTATCGCGTGAATTTAAAACCGAATGATCCCATTATCCGGCGATTTTACTCGGCGTTAAGCCTTTTTTTCGACGTCGAAGGGGTAACTATTGACCAAAAGGTGTTTAATCCTGCTCGCATCTGGAAATTGTATGGGACGGCTGTGCGTAAAGGTTCCAGTGTAGAGGGCCGAGAGCACAGGCTTGCTCATGTCCTAGATATTCCGAGTGAATTCTCCCGGTGTTCTAAGAAACTGGTAGAGCAGTTCGCTAAAAGAGCCCCGGAGAACAGGGGCTCACTCAATTCTGCTAAGGCTCGTCGCCTAGACCTCTGGATAGGGGCTCACATGCCAACTTTGGGGGAGGCAATCTCGTGGGGAGATAAGGGGAGGAAGTGGGTATTGCCCGAATGCCCCTTTGATGAGACCCATAACGACAACAGCGCTTACATTGTGCAAACGCACAGCGGGGAAGTGTACGCGGGGTGCTTGCACCAAAAGTGTGTCGGCTCCGGGCGGAAAGGGTGGCGGGCCTTTCAGTCTAAATTCGGTAAATTCCGAGGGGGAAAAAGTGAGGAGGATGGTCCTGCCCAAAATGCCGGATCGACCTCGAGTGTACCGGGGCTCACGGACCTCGGTAATGCAAAACGACTCGTAGAGAAGTTTGGTCACGAAGTAAAGTGGGTCCCTAGCTGGAGAAAATGGGTCAACTATACGGGAAAGCGATGGGAGCTAGACGATACAGGACGCATAATGCGCCTAGCAGAAGAGACCACAGCCGATGTGTTCATGGAAGCGGCTTCCGAGAACGACACTAACCGTTCCGAGAAACTATACAAACACGCCGTAAGATCTGAGTCTGCCGGGTCACTACACTCGATGGTGACATTGGCTTCGAGCGAAGCAGGTATGTCCGTACCAGTGGGGAACTTCGATAAAGACCACTGGAAACTAAATACCGCTAACGGAACGATTGACCTAACCACAGGACAACTACTGCCCTTCGCTAGAAAAGACCTCATTACCAAAATCTGCCCCGTTGAATACAACCCAAACGCAGACTCACCCATCTGGGATAACTTCCTGCACGAAATCCTACAAGGAAGACTCGACCTAATCTCCTTCCTCTACCGCTACCTCGGGTACAGTCTTACGGGATCTGTCAGAGAACAAAAACTACTCTTCTGCTACGGCACAGGCGCAAACGGGAAATCAACTTTCCTCAACACAGTGCAACATATGATGGGTACTTACGCGAAACAAGCAGCACCAGAACTACTCGTGGCGTCTAAAAGTGGAAGACACCCAACAGAAGTCGCTGACCTCATGGGGGCACGCATGGTCGTGAGCGCCGAGATTGACCGAGGACGCTCACTAGCAGAAGCGTCGATTAAACAGATGACGGGAGGAGACCCCATCAAAGCGCGCTACATGAAGCAAGACTTCTTCGAGTTTCTACCAACACATAAACTCTGGTTAGCGGCTAATCATAAACCCATCATAAAAGGGAATGACGAGGGTATCTGGCGCAGAGTACTCCTAGTACCCTTCGAGGTAAATATACCAGAAGCAAAACAGGACAAAAACTTAGAGTCAAAACTTCTAGGCGAATTGCCCGGTATACTTAACCGCGTAGTCGCGGGATGCTTAGACTGGCAGAGAAATGGACTTAATATACCCTTGTCTGTCAAGAGAGCTACCCAAGAGTACAGGGAAGAACTCGATCTGATGAAGCCCTTCTTCGATGATAGGTGTGATGTAAACGAGAACCACAGCATTAACCCTAAAAATCTCTATAATGCCTACATCGATTGGTGTGAAGACAACCACGCCTACCCCATGAAAACAAGTTTCTTTAATATGCTCATGAGAGAGCGGAGTTTTAAGCAGGGTAAGCCCTGTAAGAAGGGGTCAGCCACTACGTATCGCCCTTGGCTGGGGATTAAACTGAGGGACGAGGCCCCTGTTAGCCCAAAAGACCTGGGGCAATTGATTACGGTGGACCAGTGGAACGAAAATGAGGGATAAGCCCCCAGAGTACTACCAATTTACCACGGGTACAACACACTCCCCCAGAGCACACTTGCTTTTCCCCTTGTTTTACACGGCGCTAAGAGCCCTGAGTGCAGTTACTTTTGTTGAGTACCCTAAAGGACCTGTGCAACCCTATATTTTAAAGTACGGGGAAGAAAGAAGAGGAGCCCCCTACCGCTGGGCCCAGTATAACCGTAGGATTAACCCTCATCATTACGATGGGATTAAAGAATGGCTCGATGCAACCCCTGCGGTGCATGAGTGGTTTTATGAGCCCTCCTCAATGCTCGCGCCTAAAAAATTACCGCCTATAGTGGCAGAGGCTTTCGGTAAGTTGCCCGTTCCTCATCCCTATGAACTAGCTAGTTTTAAGAGAGGGTATATCCCGCTTAAAACCATGTGTAACCCGGATGTGCAATTACTACGGGCGTATTGTTTTGGGATGTCAGTGGCTAGACTGAAGCATGTGACGGGTGAGACGGAGCCTTGGGTCATCCGAAGCATGGTCGAAGGGGTTAACCTATTGTGCAAAGAGCCCTGTTTTCAACTATGGGCGGTGAACATTGACTGGGAGAAGACTCCTTGGCCCCCCCAGTTAGAGGGAGGTATCCTAAAGCGATTAAAGTTCCGCCATAAATTAGTGCTTGCCCCCCAGTACATGAATAAAAAAGAACTTCTGACATTAACGGAGTCCCCTCTGTTTTGGAAACTCTTTGGGGAAGGGGTTTTTTCCCCTCGCAAGAATAAACTACGTAAAGGGCTTAAACTAGGTTTAGTGGGAGCCCCCCATTTTGGAGAGTCTGCATGACGAAGAAAACTACTCCCGTTAAATATACTAAATCGCAACCAGCGAGTGAAGGGGCTGACTTTCGTAGTTGGTTAACGTTAGTGCCTGAAGAGAAGCGCCAAGCGGTTGCTGCTATTATCAAGTCAACGCCTGTCACAGATTACGCGAGTGTGATTACGCTTTCCCAGATGATGTTGGCCGAGTTAGTCGAGGGCAATCTAACGCCTGCGATTTCTCGTGAAGCCCGTCACTGGACGGAGTTAATTTTTACGGCCATTGCTACGGAGAATACGGCTTTAGGTACACCGGAGGCTGCTTACTCTGATGTAATCACAGCTTTAGTCTCTGTCCGTCGGGAGTCCCCTAAACTGGAGGCGTCTTATACGGTGGTGGATGCAGCGCCGCCTCTGCCCGAGAGGATCGTTATCAATGAGGATTAGTCTAGATGACAGATGATGCCCAAGACGCATTAGCGGCTCTGGCTGACCCCGCTCTAAGTTTAAGAGCTTATGGGAAAGTGCATGATCAAGCTTCGGGTCGGGAGGTTTCTTTTGATCCGTTCAAGCTTACAAACCGTTTGCAGGAAACGCTACTGGCCTATTTCTCTAATCCTCCTAGGACAGAGCATGGTCAGACGAAATGGCTTACATTGCTGGGGTATCGCCAGGGTGGTAAGTCATTAACTGCAGAGCTTTGTGCTTATACTAAGACAGCTTACACACCGGGCTGGGACCATGTATGTATTGCGGACACCAAAGCTCGCGCAGAGTATCTTCATCAGAGGGTACACTTTTGTCATGCGCGATGGCCCGAGGCTATCCGGTCTCCTACCGTACCCAATCGTGAGGTCCGTCAACTTACCTTCTCGGAGATTACGGGGGGTAAGATGCGTGTCTTGTCTGGTGAGTCGGGGGCCGTGGGTATTGGTCAGTCACCGGATTCTTTTCATGGTTCCGAGTTACCTTACTGGGCTAATGCCGGTGAACAATTCACTTTAATTTACCCCTCGATGATCAACCGGGATCATTCGCTTATGGTGCTGGAGTCTACTCCTGCTCCGATGGATGCGCCTTCTGCGGAGTGGTGGCATGACCAATGTCGGGATGCGAAACGAGGTTTAAGTCGTCATCTGTATGCCTTTTTCCCTTTCTGGGATTCCAAACTTAATCGTCGGCCCTGGCCTAATCAGGCCTCGTTAGATTTAGACGAGATTAAGCTATTAGATCGATACGCCCATTTGGGATTAGACAAAGAGAACCTAGCCTTTCGTAGGCTAATGCTTGATGTGGACCCTGAGATTCGCCGAAACCCAGACCTCTTCGGGGTTTACTATCCCTTTGATGATGTGACCTGCTGGGTTGCTACGAGTAATTCAGTAATCCACCCGAGTTTATTACGGCGTCATCGAGAACAGAAACTGGTTGAGTGGGTAGGGCCTTACCAGGAATACGAACCCCCCGAAGTTGGAGCGGTCTATGTCATCGGAGTTGACCCTGCTGGTTATGCTGCTAGGGACCATGCTGCTTTTCAGGTGCTTAAAGTCTACGACGGGGACTGGACCCAAGTAGCTTGTTTTGCCGACCATACGGAGCCCATACCTTTTTCAAGGAAAATCCTACAAGTAGCTAGAAAGTATAATAATGCTACGGTGGCCGTTGAATCAAACGGAGTAGGTGCGGCGGTGCTTGCACTCTTAGAAGAGATGCAATGCAAAAACATGTATTACGAAAAGCCGTATAGACCGGGCATAACAGCTACATCCAAATCAGTTGACCAGATGCTTTCATGGCTGCAAGAAGCTTTGCGTGATGAATTAACTCTGCATGATGCTGATACGGTGGACCAACTGACTAGTTATAAGCATGATAAAAGAGTTGAGAGAGGGGCTTCTCATGAGATTCTATACGGTGGGGGCGGTGGTAAAAGGCGCCGTAATCGTCATCACTGGGATAAAATAAGTGCATTGCAAATGGCAGTGACAGCAGCACGTAAGGCTCCTCGTAGAGTTAAGCAGATGGAAGATGGTGACGGTACCGAGAATGTAGTACTGTTCCGTGACATGAGTTGGGACCAGGTAGAGGCCTACCGAAAAGAAGAAGTAAAGCGGAAGGGACAAACTAAGGGGCGTCGACGTGCTCGATACCGGAGGAAAAGATAATGGACCCAGATAGGGATACATTTAAGTTGATGCGGGAAGGCGTGGCAAAGAAAGCTCTACCCGATCGAGACCAGCGTGCCCGAGGGTTACGCAACACTGCGAGAGAAAATGCAGACGGAAGCCGGTCTACGGTGCTGTTTTCAAGTGGAGAAGTAGACGGTAAGCATGTTGTGGTTCCTACTTTATTCCCCAAGGATGTGGGGAATTATGGCTCAGACCCTAAGGATTGGGTTGAGTTCTCCTTCCCGGAAGCGTTAGGGGAGGCTAAAAAACGAGGCGAAGTTTTTACGTTTACTACACCAGGAGAGGCCGATGCATTTGCGCGGGGATCTTGGAAAATGAGGAAAAGATAATGGATTCAGATAGGGATACATTTAAGTTAATGCGGGAAGGTGTAGCGAATAAACTTCTTCCAGAAAAAGACGAGGTAGCCACACAAGAAGAAACTCTCGAAGAGTTTTTTACTCCTGGAGAAAGGGCCAAACGTTCTTTTACAGATGCGATTCAGCCCTTGGCGGATCTGCTCCCATTTTCTCTCGCGGCAGAAGGGGGCGCCCGTGCTGCGGGATCTGCGCTTGCAGGAAAGGAAGCTATTGAGGGTTTAACGGATAAAGTTAATACCGCTAGACTTCAGCATTCGAGGGGTAATATGACTCGGGGCCAGAAGCAGAGGTCGTTAGATATAGCTCGGGAGAAAGACGCCCGTTTGCTTAATGAGTATATGAACATGTCGGAAGAAACCCGGAAGAAGATGGGGCACAGAAAGGTTACTCCGGGGATGGTAGAGAAAGCCCAGCGTCGAGTTAATGAGCTTACTACATGGTTTCGTAACAACCCAAAGCAAGCTGCCCAACCATTTAATCAATCAAAGGTAGCCCTAGGGATTATGGGTAGCGCCCTTAAACGAGGGGCGACACTGGTGGATACGTTAGGAGTTTTAGGTACTTTACCTGCGCAAGCGGCATTATACCCCAGCGTCTTGGCTATGTATGAAGCGGGTAAAGCATCTAGTGTCCCTCGTCAGTTAATATTTATGGCCGACTCGAAGAGTAAGGTTAACGAGAAAGCTTCTCCTTTAGAGGATACAGATTTAGCTAACCCCGCTATGATGATCGCTTGGTTCCGGGACAACCCGGCGGAAGCTAAAGACTTATACGCCGATGGAGTTTTGTCCGAAAAGTTATACCGAGATGCGATGGCCTCTGAGGGCCTCTGGGAAGGCCGCTTAAAACTTGAGGTAGAAGATTTACTTAAAGAAGTTGAAGACGACTCTCCAATTTATTCAGATGAGCAGATAGCCGCCCTTCAACCGGCTCGTTTTAACAAATAATTTAAGTGGGGAAAAGATAATGGCAATGACACATCAGCAAGTGCAGGGGATTATATCCACACATAAAACTAAGACCCGGACAGAGAGGACCTCTTGGGATCGATGGCGTAGTTGGTATCTCTCCGAATATTGGCGAGGCGCGTCAGAACAACCCCAAGGGTCAGGGGATGTACTGGGTGAGGAGGAGATCAATTTTGAGACCAACTACCCTTATGCTTACATTGATACGATGATTGCGAATATTTGCCCAACTAATCCCCAGGTAAGTGTTTTGGCAAAACGAGAGGAACTACGCGAGGTAGCCAAGTTCCGAGAAGCCTTAATCAATAATACGTTTACGCGGAACCAGACACATCGATTACTCTGGAAAACAGCTACCCATACGGCGATTTGTGGGAGAGGTTTTCTTAAAAGCGTCTGGAATTTTAATCGGGACGCGGTGGAATTCTTTTCAGTGGACCCCCGATTTATTTTTTTTGATATGTCAGCGCCGAGGTGGGAGGACATTCGTTATTTGATCGAAGTTACGGTGTTAACTAAGGCAGAGTTTAAAGAACGAACCCGGCAGAAAAAAGGCCGAGGAGCAATGTACCGTCCAAAGGTAGCGGAAAAGGCTGAGTTTGGGGGTTACCCCACATGGTTAACCGATAGCGTTCGCAATCAAAACTCAGTAAATGCCGCTAGCGTGGGTGTGTATGATTGGGTCACAGTCTACGAGGTATATGATTTTGCTGGAGAAGGTAAATACTTCCATGTCTTAGAGGGGGTGGAAGAGCCTCTGTTTGAGGGTGAACTCCCCTACCGTTGGGTACGCAACCCTTTTGTAATGTTACAATTTAACGATAACATGTCCGATTTAGGTGGGATGTCCGATGTCAAACTAATTTCCTCCTTACAGGAGCGTTTAAATGAGATTGATACGTTAGAATTGTGGCACGCTCATTCATCTACGCCGGTACTTCTAGTCAATACAGGTTTGGTAGATAACCCCGAGACGATTACGACGGCTCTCCGTGACGCGAGTGAGCCGGGATCGATGGTGGCAGTGATGGGTAAAGCCGATGCACCTTTGCGTGACTTGATTGGCCAAACCCCCACCCCACAATTCCAGCCTTCGTTTAATCGAATGCGCGATAGGTGTACCCAAGTTATTGAGTTTGTATTAGGGATTCCCCAGTACAGTCGGGGGGTTGTGGGCGTGGCTGATGTAGCCACAGAAGTAGCCTTAGCGGATACTGCTACACGAACACGTAACGGGCGGCGAATTAAATCCGTGGAAGATCTAGTGGGTCAGTTGGGGGATAATGTGATCGGCCTCTATGAGGAGTTCCTCCCAAATGAGACCATTCTGCCTTTGCGCTTAACGGACAGTCGCGAAGTTTTAGAGGTAACTCGAGAGGCATTACGTGTAAGAGACGAGCGTAGCTCTTCAGAAGGGCCCATGGACTATGATTATGCAGCGGTACCTTATTCGCCGACTGAAAACCATTCTTTAATTCAGTTGCAAAAAGTGCAACAATACTTACCATTGTTGCTAGAATCACCCCAAGTGGATAAAGAGAAACTTATTCTGAAGTTGCTGGAGCTTTTGCAAATGACCGATATTATGCAAGACGCCCCTCCGCAACCGCCCCAAATGCCGGGGATGCCGGGGATGGAGGAGATGGCTATAATGCCCGAAGCTCCTTCGGAAGATACTTTAATGACCGGGGGTATGCCTCCGGGTGTACCGGACCAACCTATCCCACCTTTACCTGCAGGAGGCCCTGGGGCACCCGCTCCCGCTCTGCCGGGTCGAGTACAGGGTATGCTTAATGACAATTAGGAGAAATTATGGCTTTTGTAAGTAATATGCGTAATAAGGCGGCGACAGATGCAATCAAAAAGCATCGGGGCAAGAAGGGCTCGGCCTCAAAAACAGATCCTGGAGATGAGGATTTTACGGGTCATGCAGACCAAGATTCCCACACTCGTCCTGGAGAGAAAGACTTTACGGGGCACAAAGGTGATGAATCTAAAACCCGAGCCGGTGAAGAAGACTATGAGGCCCATAAGGGCACGGAGTCTAAAACGCATAGTGGGGAAGATTTTGAGCCTCCCGACCTAAAAGATTTCTATGGAAAAGGTCCGGGTAAGAATTATATTAAGCCAGGGGGAGACCCTTATTCCTACCGTCTGTATGACGATGGTTCGATTGAAATTATCGCAGGCCCAAGTGGGATAGGCACCATTTTAAGTGAAGGGCGCATTCATGATGCGATTAAAGAGAGCCTAACATTAGAGACTTCTGATGAACCGGGGACTGAAGAGAGCGTAAGCATGTCTGAGCAGATCGAGGAGCCTGACGCTGCCATGGCATCGCTAGAGGGCACACTGCCAAACTATATCGCTGACGAAGAGCACCTGGGGCAACTACGTGAGGGTTTTGAAGAGAGCCTCCCCCAAGAAGCTTTAGCTGAGCAACGGACGCTCGATCAGATTACGGGCATGGGGCCGGATCGGTCTAAGTCTCTCTATGCTTTAGCCGAGAAGCTTTTAGGTACCCCGAGAAAGTAATGCCTATGTACGACGTAAAATGCACGGCAGGGTGCGGCTATTTTGAGGACGTGTTTGCTTTACTGGCGGACAGCGACGACTTGCGTTGCAGTGAGTGTAATCATCCGGTAACAATTTTAATTAGCCCTGTGCGTACTATCGGCCCGACGTTCTCTAAGCCTTTAGAGATTAAACAGATTGGTCGAACTTTTAATAGTCAAAGTGAATTCAGGGCTTACCAAGTAGCTAATCCCGATATAGAAGTACTTAGTCCTGATGGCAATGCATGGCAGAGTCATAAAGACCGGGCGCGTGAGAAATTTGAATCTAAGGCAAGGCTCCGTGGGTATCGGGATGTGGCTCATATGAAAAAAGAATTAAAGAAAGATTCTAAGGCTAATTCTACCCAGGCTACTTGACGTTACCATTATTTTTTAGTAAACGAAGGACGGAGTTTCTTAATGCCCTACGACGGTAAAAAATCTTACACTGTACAAGAAATGGCGGACTATATCGCCAACGAAGCTGGTAGTGGTACAGAGTTGATTGAGATTTTAGCGGCGAATGGTTTTGAATTAAAGTCTGATGCGGTTCCTTCTGGCGAAGACACGGGGACTCCGCTAGAGGTCGCTTCTACAGCGTGTGGGGGTAGCCCTGTAGCAGTAGTGGAAGAGCCTATGTTAGTGGTGGAAGAGAGCCCCGTTTCGGCGCCTCCCATTAAAAAACGGCCTAGTATTGATTTAGTAGCCTTACGTTTATCCGCGTCAAAGAAAGCTTTAAATAATCAAACGAGAGGTCACTAATGTCGGAAGAGTCTTTGGAAGGGGGGGCAGTACCAATGGCGGCGGTTCCCGTCCCTGATGTTGTTTCTGACTCTCCTGTCGAAACGAGTGCGGCCCCTTCTTCCCCTTCACCGGTAGAGACGAATGTTGAAACAGCCCCCCAAACTAGTCCAGATCCTAGTTCTCCCTCTTATGATGATTTCGGTTGGGATGATTGGGGTGGAACTGTATCGACGCTCCCGGAATCCATCCAGCCTTGGGCGCAAAAAGTTTATGACTCGAGGCAAACGCATGTGGATACTCAGGTCCAAGAGGGTCTAGCAGAATCTACTCGGATTAAGGACATTTATAATGCTCTTCTAGATGGGCATGACGATCCTCGGTATAATGATTTATCTACCCAACACAACGCTCTTCAGGTACAATACGACGGGTTACTCTCTAAATCGACTGACTCCGAGCAAGCTTTAGTTCAATTCAGGCAGGAAATGTCTGAAGCGATCGAACAAGAAGCGACTCGTTACGCGGATTGGTTTGAAGAGACACATGGGGACTTGTTCCAAAGCCCCGAGTCAGCGGCTAAATTAGAGTCACTCCTAGACAGCGGTTGGGACATTGGTCTCACGCCTAAGCTAATGGGATTATCTGAAGAGGCCTTGGTGACTGCGAGCAAAGCTCTTGCAGAGGGGGTACCCCCTAAGTACGCTATTCAGTTAGGGTTACAAAGCCTACCGGCTAAGTCGGCGCCCCCAGCGCCCCGGCCTGCGGCTCGGATAACGTCGGGGGCAACTTCAGCCCCGTCTTCTCCGAATCAGCGTAGGAATTCCCAAGGGACAAAAGTAAGTTCAATTGATGATATGCGGCTTCTTGCAGCCGCGAATGCAGTAAAACGCCACTCCGGTGGTAGGAGGTAAAGATGGCTATTAGCCCTGACGTACTCGCATCGGCTCTTCAGGAGTTAATGCCTGGGTATTCCGAGTTGTTTGTAAAGTGGCATCCAATTCTTGATAAAGTGGTAAGTAAAGGTAATATCGAAAGACAGGTCGCAACAGGCCCCTATCGTGAATTTGCCGTTGTAACGGACGGTCCTGGTACAGTGACTCAGATCCTCACGGGTTCTGAAGTTATTGCTGGCGGTCGTAATCAGAATGCGGTTCGTGGTAGCACCTATGCGCCTCGTCTCATCTATGCGTTCGATGTTCCAGGTAAAGACCTTGCGGAAGCAAACGGTGCAATGGATTTAGCGCGTATTATCCAGCATTATCCCGAGCTTGCACTTGGAGATTTCCACGAGCGCATCGCACGGCAGTTAGCTGTTGGTGACGGTTTAGACGTGGGCGGTTTCTTAACCCTTAATGGCGCCACTACGTATAATCCTAATGGAGCCGCACGCACAGGCGCACTAGAATTCTCTAGTCAAGCAGCCCAGGTTGCCGCAGCCAATAGCGTATTTGGTCTGAATAAAGGCACCACCCCTGGTTGGTATAACCAGTACGGGAACATCACATCGTTTGCCACGAATGGCCGTAGTACAATGCGTCAAGTATACTATGCGGCTTCACGGCAAGGTAAGACAATGGGCCCAGTCGACCTTATGATGGGCGATGAAGCTTCCTACCTTAACTACATTGAGGATTTAGACGATCACGTCCGTATCTCAAAGGTAGAAGGGGAGAAAGGGCCTGCGAATATTCGTCAAGGTGTTCGATTCCTAGACGCCGACTTCTTCTTAGAAGACGCGCTTGATATTACGGCACCTGCATTCGCAGGTACTGCCGCCGCTAACGGTGTTATCTACCTGATGAAGTCTGCCTCTTGGTATGCCTACACAATGGGTGCAGATGATAGCCGTGAAACAAAGGGCGATTTCTCAGTAAGAGGCCCATTCCGTATTCCTGAGCAGGACGTGTTTCGTTATGAAATCGTATTGAACATGGGTATGAATACTAACCAACTTCGTTGCAACGGTGTCGTAACCGGTGGGGCTACCCCTTAGTAAGGGGCTATAGGAGATTATCATGGGTGGATTTACCGCATCAGGTATTAACGTTACTACGGTAACAACAACACAACAATCCCCCTTGGGCTTTGAACTTACTCGTGAGAGTCAGGATAAAGGCCTAAGTGTCTGGTTATATGTGTACAATGACGAGCCTGCTACAGCCTTCGCTGTTGGCGATGTGATTGGACGAGATCCCACGGGGATACCAGATTATAAGGCTGTAGTTAGTACTGGAGCTATTATAACGGGCTTAGTCCTGGGTGTAGCCCAGCACGCGATTGCTGCTGGATCGTATGGCTTTATCCTTAAGAGTGGTATTGGATCAGTCAAAGTGGATGCCGCCACGACTCTAGGTGGGGGTCTCATCGCAGATGCCTTAGCCGGAACTGCCACTGACGGTGCCGCTGGAGACTTTACTTTCGGTACAGCCTTTGCTGCGGGTGCTGGCACGGTAGACGCTAGGTTGTATTGTGTAGGCTAGGTCGCTTGTGAAAAAGGAAGGAGCTAATGAACCTGAAAGATCTGCGTACAGCGATATTTTCCCAGACTGATTGGGCACCCACTCAGTCTACGGAAGCTATCACGCGGCTAAATGGGTTCATTAACCGTGCATATAATGATGTATGTTTAGAGGCTCCTTTCCTTTTCTTTGAGTCCGAAGTTAAGTTTGCGACCCAAAAGGACGCGGTGTCGGCCCAGGCGTCTGATACCATCTCGGTGTCTGTTCTTGACGTCACAGGTCCCGTAACTGACGATTTTAACCCGTGGGTATTTGAGCAGGACATTACTGCCGATACTCCGGGTTATCTTGTTTGGGCTATTGATCGGTCATGGGATGGGCGTTTAGTGGAGATCGAGGTTAAGGACGGGAGTAAAACAACCACGTACCGTAACCAGATCAGGGCTGTTTGGAAATACACGCCTGAAGGGGGGACTCCCCGCTACCGATTTAGTGTAGTTACACCCTGGCCTTACGAGGCTTTAGGTACGGGTCCCTTCAAGTATCGAGTCTACACGGAACACTACTATCTCCCAGAAGATGTGGTCCAAGTACGCTCCATGAGACTATTTAAAGAGAACCGGAATTGGCCTCTGGGGATTATGGGCCAGGAAGAAGCCGAGAATTATAGCTTTGCAGATTCGCCCGCAGTAACTTCACACGGGCTACCTCGGTCGGTTTTTCGTCGACCGCACTTCCAGTTACCAGGCCCTTCAGTAGCGCCCACCGTGGCGTTGGGTAGCGTTGAAGCGAGCCCTACAGAGGTATGGCTAGGACCGGAGCCTCCGGGTAAATTTGAATATGTGATCACATATTGCTGGGGGAAGCGCGACCTAATGTTCCGCACCCCTACGATGGGCTACCACTTGGGTTACGCCGACCAGTGGAAAAATACCTCACAAGACCCTACGGGCTCTTTTTACCAGGAAAGCTACAACGTAGGGGCTAAAGAAGCCTCTCAAAACCGGTTCCGTGAGCCGTTGTGGGAGTCGTCTCCATCGCCTATTAGCGCGGAAGTGGTGACCACGGCCTCCGGTGAGGCCAGCGTTGGCACACCCTCGGTCAAAATAACCCTACCGAATATCGAATATATGCAAGGGTTTATGACCACAGGGGCACAGAAGAACTTGGGCGCCGGTACGTCATCCTTCTTACGTAGGAATTATCGGGAAAGTGGTTGGTGGGTGAGAATCTACAGACGCCGTGCCACTGCTGACTTTACTAACTATGGCAACCTAAAGACCATAGTGGGCGTGAGCGACTCAGCAGGGGGAGCGACCATCACGGGACTCAATAAGTTAGACTTACCCACAGTGTTCTTTCTACTAGCAGAGACCAAAATAGACGATGTAAACAGGGGGATTTTTTACGATAATGGCCGTATTATCCCAGACTATCATCGACGCCTTAAAGTAGTACACGGTTACCAAGCCATACAATTGTACCCCTATCCCGACGAGCGTTACGAGGTAGATGTCAGGTGTGTTCGACGTCCTCCTAAATTAGTCGATGATGAAGATGCCCCTTTAGTGGATGCTGTGGCCATTGATCTAATCGTGCATCGTACCTTGATGTTTTTGTATGAGAACATGGGCAATCCGGGAATGGCTCAATTAGCTCAAAGTCGGTATAAAGAGAACCTGTATACGTTGACTAAAAGATACGGGGATCTACGTCCACCCGCAGTCCCTGTCTTACGCAGGTTTGGTCGGGCTCGCGCAGGTTGGGACCAACGTGGTACCATGCGCCGATGGTGGACAGTAAAAACGCCTTAACAGGAGAGAGAACATGTCAGATACTAAATTAGTATGCGGGGGAGTTTACGCTCGCGAGATAAATGGGAAGAAGTTCCATGTATTATGCACAAGCGTCGTGCAACAGGCTACGGGATTGCGTCAAGGAACATTGCAGCGCTTCGGCTATGCAGCAGACAGGCTTGATGAGGGTACGGATGAACTGAACCAGTATAAGTTAGTGGCGGCACCTGCCCCACTAGCGAGTCAGCGTCAGAAGGTTAGTTAGGAGTGGACACGTCAGAGACAGTCAAGAAGGGTACGTTTGCGATTCGTGTCGCCAGCGGTCAATTGTTCTTGCCTGACGAAGTGGGCTCGAAGGTGGAAAACCTTTACCCCACAGAGGAGGGGACCCTATGCACTATTGGGGGTCCTTTACCTTATCTCCCTAATTATACTACAGGGGGCGCTCCTGCTAGCGGTACGACTCAAGACATTACGGTGCCTCGGTACGGGGCTATGCACGGGGTATTTCAAGCTACGATAGGACAAGAGGGCGCGAGAGATCTACTTCTTGTTCACACAGGTACCGAGATCTGGGAGTTTGAAGGCTGGAACCGGGGCTGGACGAAGTTGATCGGCAGTGTAGCCGCAGTCGTTACGGATGAGTTGATTAGTTCAAAGCGCCCTAATTTTCCTACGCAGTTTGAATCGACACAGGATGGGGTGGTCATTGTGCCCCAAAACAGTAGGGCTTACTTCTATGATGGCACCTATATTGCTCCCCTTGGTTACACCGAGGCTCCTGGGGCACCTGTTGGTTTAGGCCCAGAGAACACCTTACAAGAAGCCGACTACGATCGGATGCGTACAATTACGACTGCTGCGATGGTAGTGGCGCCCCCGTTTAGGTATGGGGGGGGTACCAACGACGGTGCCTATGCCTGGGACGCTTTGCAGGGGCGCCCATCGGGAATGATCCCCTCGTTTGGTCACGGACGTCTTGGGTTAGCCCGGAATCCCTCAAATTTAGCTGGCGCAGGGACTGTAGTACAGGAAGGTGGTAGTAATGGGGTTAGGCCGGGAGCGTTAGACCAGAAAAAAGCTGCCCCGATAACAGTTGGTGGTTGGCTTGAGCCCGCCCAATGGAGGTGTCGTAGCCAATTTGTGGACTATTTTGGTAACCTATCCCCCCTCTCGGGGCGTAGTAATCCGGTTACGTTGGACCAACAGTACGCAACTGATTTTTCTGTAAGTGACGTTGTAGGGGATGTGGTCAAAGGAAACTCTTATGTTGCTCAGGCAGACCGCGTGCGGAAGCAGGTAGCGTGGACAGGGCTAGACCAAGGTCCAGAACGGACGGTTGCCCGTGTACTGTACCGCACTCAAGACGTGAAGACATCGGGAACGGCTAAGTTCTTTCGGGTCCCCTTGGACTCAATGCAAGGGGGGTCAACAGTACCCACTCTTCCTGATAATGTATCGGATACTTTCCCGGATAATATCCCGGATGTCTGGTTAGAAGAAGAGGCTATTGAGATAGACCCGGTCCCTACGTTCCGGCTGTGTCGGGTAGCGTTTGGGCGCCTGTGGGTGGCTAACACCTCGGACAACCCAGGGATGCTCCAAGCCTCACTACCAGGGCGGTGGGGAACATTTCCCTCGTTACTAAAACTTTACCCCGACCCTCGGGGGGCAGAGATTACGGCTCTCTGGCGGGTCCCACAAGGGCTCCTGGCTTTTACCGAAGGCTCAACCTACCTGGTCATACCCAACGACGCAGGGGACGGCTTTAGTTCGCTTACGGTTAGTTCTGAAGCTGGGTGCCCTTCACCCAACTCGGTTAAGACTTTGAAGACTGGTGACGTTATTTGGATGGGTAGTGACGGCTTCTACAAGTTTAGCGGTACAGAAGACTATAGCCGAGGTGTTGAGTTCGTCTCTACGGCGATTGATTTATTCACACAACGCATCACTCAATCTAGACGTAATCAGGCCTGTGCAGCAGTGGATAATGCCACGGGGGAGTACAGATGCTGGGCTTCGACCGAGGGAAACCTGGCGAATAATATGTGCTTCATTTATAACGGCACTGGGTGGCGGACTCGGTCAGATCTATTTGCTAAAGATGTGTGCGTAACCCAAGACCATCGAAATTATATGATCGCTGTGGGTGAAGTCGGCACTGACAAAGGGGTGTGGTTATTAGATCACGCATCGGTAAAGTACCAACCGACAGCATTAACCACTCGAGAAGCCACAATCGAAACAGCGTGGCTAACTGCAGCCGCGTCGGAAGAACGTCGTACAGCCCAAGTCCTCTACTTATGGCTGAGAGAAACCGAGAATACTACGCTTACTATCGAAGTTATGCGGGACTGGCGTAATACGGTTATTGAAACCACGACCGCTAAGCGCTACTCGGGAGACGACATACCGAAGTTTTGGTCAGAGACCCCGCTCGGTAGTACGGACAAATGGCAGAAAAAAAGACCTTATTGGACACGGGCCGCCGTCTACGTACCTTCGGCGGAAGTGTTTAAGTTTAGAATAAAAGGGGTTGGACCTTGGGAGTTCGTTGGTGTACAGATCGCAGAATCACCTAGATACGCTGGCGGTGCTAGAATACCGCCATAGGGGGAATAATGGCCTGGCGTTTTCCTAAGCACCGTGTGTCAGATGATAGTGTCATTGAGATTGACGGCATAAACGAAAACTTCCGTGGAGTTGTCGAAGAGGGTAGTGGTGAACTTAATGAACACAACTGGAAAGTATCTAGCTGGCCCGACCGTCTGACAGATTTATCTGACGGGGTAGCTGTTCGTTACAAATCTAGGCAAGTTGGGATAGACCCCGCTTCTGGGAGTGGTTCAGCGAGTACGTTTGTAGCCCAAGACAACCCGACGTGGCAACTTATCGATCAGCTAACGGAAACAATTACGTCAACGGGGGGCGACTTCTGGATTCTAGCCTCCTTCCAAGTGCGTGCCCCTTGGTATCAACCGGACATACTTGCTATTGGGACTGGGGGCTATTTCTCGGCGTTTGGGTTACAGTTTGCCCTGAGAGTGGACGGAAAAGTTTTAACTGATTCAATCATAGGTTCAGGCGATTTATCGAACGACCTCTTTGTTTCAGAGAGCCTTGTGACATCCCCACCGGGAGGGAGTATCCTATCGTTTAACAGCCCTGGTGTGACAGCTACCTACGCTTCAGTTAGTACCGAAGCCATTACTACATTAGCGCCGGGCGCGCACACAGTTGAAGTGGTGGCAATGTCACCAAATAAAAGTAAACTACCCAACTCGGAAGATACTAACTTTGACAAATATGCTAAGATGGTAACCGTTAGGGAAATGATTATTCTTGAGCTAAGGCGGTAATAGTGGCGGATCTTACTTATCCTTACTTGGTCGAAGGGGTTACTTTTGACGCAGCGTCGTTAAATACACGGTTCGGCGGTGTTGCAGGCGCAACAGCGGGGCTTAACGCTTTGATGGGTTATGGAGCTAAGCGGGGAGCTTTCCAGCAGGTTCATTTACCTACCACGGGAATTGTTGCTAGTGAGCAGTTTACTACAAACGGGTTTACTGAAGCGTTGACGATGCCGTACCCTTGGCCTGGAGGTGTGTTAGATCGATTCACGACTACGACCTATACGGGATTTGGCGATGACGCAGACCGGGAAGTTTTATCCGATAGCTCTGGGGTAGAACTGAAGCTTATGTTTGATTCGGCATTAACCCTAGGCATGGCAAACCCACAGAAGATTGGTGGGGTACTTGTTTTAGTTAACGTCCATTTTTTGCGCGTCACCTTAGTCCAAGACGCGACAGAGATTACTGGCCCCAAGGAAGGTAAAGTAGCATTTATGATCTGTCTTCAGAAGACTAGTGATGGTGTTATTTGGGATACAATTAGTAAGACTGAGCGGTTTCAGTCGGAACGCATCATAGATAACAAATGTGGTGAAGGGCCCTTTAGCCGTCAGGATCATGTTCCTTTCGAGGCCACGCTAACGGGGAACGCGCACTGGGATACGTGGACTTTTCAAGACCTATCCATTCGGACGTGGTTTGACGCGACTCATCTAGCTACGCCCGTTATTGGGCTTCGTGTAGTAGGGTCTGTTGTTAACTTAGACCCGGTAGCATTACCCCCTGCGACAACTACATTCAAAGGGTACTACCGGGATGCTAATTTAAGTGTGATACCTTGGCACGCCGAGGCGTTACCATGACAGTTATTAACCTGACCCATTATCCGTTTGCGGATGGCACTACTCCCACAGGGACCCAAGTTAGCGAGGTTTTTTATTTACCGGCTAATATCCCTGTTTCTTTAGAGGGGCTGAATGGACACTTGGATAAGACGAACGCAGATGCTTCGTTTACCGAGGTGACTTATGATCAAGTCCAAGAGAACACGTTCCACTACACAGCCCAATCTTCGGGCACGGCTAACCTCGATTACTTTAAGAATTGGTATGAGGAGTTCGACTTTACCGAGGTCTATGATGACCCTGCTATCCCGGTAAATCCTTTACCTAAATTAAAATTTGGCAAGATAATCCCTGGCGCAGCACAGACTTTTTACCTCCCGTATGATTGCGTGGTTGTTTTTAGTTGGACGATTGCTTGGGGGAATGACTCTCGAAAGAACTACCGCTCGCACAACACTCGAAGTTGGGGGGGTGGCACCACGAGTATGAATGCCCAGATTAGTGCTCTTTCTTTTTTTATTGATGATGCTGCGATACCAGGTCAATGGCGTTTAGCTTCGAGATCTGTTTGGTGGCTCCAAGAAGACTCGGCAGTCGGTAAAATACCTAATCCCGTAACTGAATCGCCTCAAAACTACAAAGTAGAAGACTTTGCTCATGTGGGTATGGTTAAGAATCGATACTGGCACGGGCACCATACTGCCACCCTTTCCGCAGGATGGCACTCGGCAGACTTAAGACTTATTTCAGGCACAAGTAGCGTGGGTCAAAACGCACCTAACTTTGGGGCCTCGGGAAAGGACACCTATACTTATGACAGTCTACGTCAGACACGGGTCTGGGCTAGGTCATTACGTTATGTAGCTTTGAGGAAAGGATAATGCCCCTAACACCAGAACAACGTGCTAGAATGTCGGCTCGCTGGAATGCTAAACCTAGAGGTGAGGCGCCACAAACCGACCCTGAAGTAGTGCAGGTTGAAACCGCTGTTGATGAGGCCCTACCTCCAGTCCAAGATGTAGGGGAGGAAATTGAGACCGAGAGTGTAGTTACCACCCCGGACCCGATTTCTTTAAAACAAAACCGGGAAGCGGTAGCCCAGGGCTTGTTACCACAGTCGCCTCCAGACCGGATGTTTAGAA